>Ga0315278_10000509_pt1 | contig 34441 bp, 23 predicted proteins | sample YL17G06_0_MG_FD_203880 | JGI IMG/M metagenome (GOLD analysis project Ga0315278, IMG submission 203880) | Sediment microbial communities from Yellowstone Lake, YNP, Wyoming, USA - YL17G06_0 | ecosystem: Environmental > Aquatic > Freshwater > Lake > Sediment | place: USA: Wyoming | collected... | reverse complement strand
CCGCCAGACCGGCACGCCCGCCTGGCCGTAGCGCTCCAGCACGGCCCGATGCGGATGCCCGTAACGGTTGCCTCGCCCCACGCTCACCACGACCAGGCTCAGCTGTGCGGCGCGAACCAGCGGCCACGTGCTCGACGTCGCGCTGCCATGATGGGGCGCCAGCATGATCCGGATCGGCGCGGGCGGAAGCACCACGGCCAATGCCGCCTCGCCCGACGCCTCGATGTCGCCCGGCAGGACGATGGAGACGTCGCCCAGGCGCAGGTCCAGCACGACGGAGTCGTCGTTTCTCACGCGCTGACGTTCCCACTCGGCCGGCGGCGGATGCCAGATGGTCGCCTGGACTGCGCCAACCGCGACGACGTCTCCGCGCTGCACCGTGCGCCAGAGGGCGCCGGCGCCGACCGCCGCGTTTTGCACCGCCTGCATCAGCGCGTCCGGCGGCACGGGCACCCCCTCCCACACTTCGGGCGGCGACAGATCCCGTACGACGGAGAGCGCGCCCCCGGCGTGGTCGGCGTCGCCGTGGGTCAACACCAGCCGCGACAGACGGCGAACGCCGCGGGCCCACACGACGGGTTCGACGATCCGCCGCCCGACGTCGAAACTCCCGCCGCCGGCCCCGCCGGCGTCCACCAGCCACGCCTGGCCTCCCGGGTACCGCACCAGGGTCGCATCGCCCTGCCCGACGTCGACGAACGTCACCTCGAGCAAGCCGCCCAGGCGCGTGCCCACCGCAGGTGCGGCAATCACCCAAAGCCCGGCTCCGGCGACGACCGCGAGGGCGCCCACACGGGTGGCGCGCTCGATCGCGACGCCGGCCGCCCCCCGCCACAGCGCCCCCTGCGCGGCCCACCAGACGACCCAACCCGCGTAGTAGGTCGCGACCACCGCGAAGACCGGCGGCGCGAGGCGCGTCGTGACCCACGGCGCCATGTCGACGAACCGGGCGCTTTCAACCAGGGCCCAGGCCGACAGGTGCGCGGTTTCCGCCAGTGCCAACGCCGCGGCCGGCAGGACCACCGTCACAGCGAGTAGCGCCATGCCGCTGACCTGGACGATCGTCATCAGCGGGATGGCGACGAAATTCAGGACGAGGCCCGCGGCGGTCACGCGCGAGAACACGAACGCGCCGATCGGGAACAACGCGATCTCGGCGGCCAGCGACGCCGAGAAGAGGGCGAACGCCGCGCGACCCAGCCAGGTCACCGGGCGGACACGCGCCATCAGCCATGGCGTGCCGAGCAGAATGGCCAGCGACGCGCCGTACGTGAGCCAGGCGCCTGTGTCGTACAGCATCAGCGGATCCGCCACCGCGCCGAAGCAGGCCGACGCGGCGAGAATGTTCATCGGCGCCGCACGGTGATCGCGCGCCTGGGCCACCAGATAGATCACCGCCATAATCGTGGCGCGGTTCACCGACGCTCCCCCGCCCACCAGATACGCGTACCCGACCAGCAGCGCGGCGACGCTCAGGTTGATGACGACGCGCCTCCCGGAGATCAGGCGGCCGATGCCGACGAGCAGCCCGGCCAGGATCGCGATGTTGCCGCCGGAGATCGCCAGCACGTGATACGTGCCCGCTTCCTGCAGTCGCAGTTCGGTCTCGTCGTCCAGGCCCGCGCGATCGCCGAGAATGACCGCCCGCAGAATCGCCGACGACCTGGGGCTGCGCACGCCAACCCATCGGTCGAAGACGCGGCGCGCCCACGCGCGGAGCCGCCCGGCACTTTCGGCGGGCAGGCTGCCCTTCTGGACCACGCGCACCAGCAGTGCGCTCTTGACGAACCCCACCATCGTGATGCCGCGCCGCGCGAGCGCCACCTCCTGGTCGGCGATGCCGGGATCCAGGTAGCGCGCGGGCCGCCGCAGCAGGACAGGCAGGGTGATCACACGCCCCCGGCGCCACTGGTCGACCGTCTCCGGATCCACGGCGCCGGTCACCGTCAGAAGCACGCCGCCGTCCGCGGGAAGGACGGCGCCCCGGTCTTCGATGGTCCGTACGCGAAGCGACAGGCGTACGCCGCTCTCCCCGATCGCCGCGTCCTCGGCCAGCCGGCCGACGACCTGCAGCGGATCGAGCGCGCTGTCGCTGATGGCGCGGGCGCCTCGAGCCTTCACCAGCGCCGCGCGCAGCGGCGTGTGCGCGGCCTCCCAGGATGCCAGCGCAGTCAGTCCCGCACCAGCGGACCAGAAGCCGAAAAGCGTCGCCAGCACGCACGCGGACGTGGACCGGCTGCGCCAGCCGACCGCAGCGGCGACGCACGCCAGCCACAGCGCGGCGGCCGCGCCGGCGAGGTCGGCGCCACCCACGCACGCGAACGCGGAGCCGGCGAGCAGGGCGAGGGCGGGAGGCACGGCGGGATAGCGCACACCCCCACACTGGCAACACGGATGCCAGCCGTGACGATGGCTGGGGCCCGCAAATTCGCGGCCCGTGGTCGGTCAGTGGGGAGGGGATGTCGTATTCTGCGTACTTAGGACGCGGCCGGGGTGGCAGTTCCTGCGTGGTAGTCCTGCAAGGCGCGGACGTCGAGCTTCTGGCTGCGGATCGCCCGGATGGCGCTCACGGCCGCAGCCCCGCCGGTCAGGGTCGTGATGCAGGGCACCCCGTGCAGCATGGCGGCGCGACGCACGGTGCGATCGTCGAAGAACGACGCGCGTCCCAACGGCGTGTTCAGGATCAGCTGCACCTTGCCGTTGACGACCTGGTCGGCCACGTTCGGCCGGCCCTCGTTGACCTTGAAGATGGCGGTCGCGTCCACCCCGTGCGCCCGCAGATACGCGGCGGTGCCGCGCGTGGCCAGGATCTGGAACCCCAGTTCGGCCAGATCGCGCGCCACCGGCAGCACGTTCGGCTTGTCGTCGTTGTTCACGCTGATGAAGACGGTGCCCTCGGTCGGCAACTCCTGCCCCACCGACATCTGGGCCTTGGCGAAGGCCGCGCCGAAGGTGGTCGCGCCGCCCATCACCTCGCCGGTCGACTTCATCTCGGGGCCGAGGATCGTGTCGACGCCCGGGAACCGGATGAACGGGAACACCGGCGACTTCACGAAGACGCCGTCCACCGTGAGGTCCGCGGTCAGCCCGAGGTTTGCGAGGCTGCGACCGCCCATGACCCTGGCGGCCACTCGCGCCAGCGGCACCCCGGTCGCCTTCGACAGGTACGGCACCGTGCGCGACGCCCGCGGGTTGACCTCGAGGACATAGACGATGTCGTTCTTGATCGCGAACTGGGCGTTCATGAGGCCGACCACGCCGAGCGCGTTCGCGATGCGGCGGGTGTAGCCACGGATGGTCTCGAGGTGCTCGGGCTTGACCAGGTACGGCGGCACGACGCACGAGCTGTCGCCCGAGTGGATGCCCGCCTCCTCGATGTGCTCCATGATGCCGCCGATCACGACGGCACCCGTGGCATCGCACACGGCATCCACATCCAGTTCAAACGCGTCTTCCAGGAACCGGTCGACCAGCACCGGGTGCTCCGGCGACGCGTCGACGGCTGTCGTCATGTAGCGATCGAGGGCACCCGGATCGTAGACGATGGCCATCGCGCGGCCGCCCAGCACGTAGGACGGGCGGACCACGACCGGGTAGCCGATGCCGCCCGCCACCTCGCGGGCTTCCTCGCGCGACGTGGCCGTCCCGCTGGAGGGTTGCGGGATATCCAGCTGGTTGAGCAGCGCCGCAAACCGCTTGCGGTTCTCCGCGAGGTCAATCGAGTCTGGCGACGTCCCCATGACACGAACGCCGGCGTGATGAAGCGCGGTCGACAACTTCAGCGGCGTCTGCCCGCCGAACTGCACCAGACACGCGACCTCGCCGCCGGCCGACCGTTCACGGTCCACGATGGCCAGAACGTCCTCGAGGGTGAGCGGCTCGAAGTACAGCCGGTCGGACGTGTCGTAGTCGGTCGATACTGTCTCGGGGTTGCAGTTCACCATCACCGTCTCGTAGCCCTCGTCGCGGAGCCCGAAGACGGCATGACAGCAGCAGTAGTCGAACTCGATGCCCTGGCCGATGCGGTTGGGCCCGCTCCCGAGGATGATGGCCTTGGGACGCGGCGTCGGGTCCGCCTCGCACTCCTGCTCGTAGGTGCTGTAGAGATACGGCGTGAACGACTCGAACTCGGCCGCGCACGTATCGATGCGCTTGTAGGCCGCGCGCAGGCCGACGGCCAGGCGACGCTCGCGGACTGCCTCCTCGCTGACGCCGACGCACAACGCGATCTGCGCGTCGCCAAAACCCGCGCGCTTCAGGTCCCGGAGTTCGCCATCGGTCAGGTCGGTGATCGCCCGGCCCTTGAGCGCCGCGCGTCGGGCCGACAGATCGGCGAACTGCGCCAGGAACCACGGGTCGATTTGCGTCAGCTCGTGCAGGGCATCAGTCGACCAGCCGCGGTCGAGCGCCTCGAAGAGCGCCCAGATGCGGCGGTCGTTCGGCGTTTGCAGCCGCTGCCGCAGCCCATCGTCATCTTCCGCCCGGCAGACGGCGTCCTCGAAGAGCAGGCTCGCCTTCCCCATCTCGAGAGAGCGGATGCCCTTCATGAACGATTCCTGGAACGTCCGGCCGATGGCCATCACCTCGCCGACCGATTTCATCTGCGTCGTGAGCGTGCGGTCCGCCTCGGGAAACTTCTCGAAGTTCCAGCGCGGGATCTTGGTGACGACGTAGTCGATGGTCGGCTCGAACGACGCCGGGGTGAGGCGCGTGATGTCGTTCGGGATCTCGTCGAGGTGGTAGCCCAGCGCGAGCTTGGCCGCGATCTTCGCGATCGGAAACCCGGTGGCCTTGGAGGCCAGGGCCGAGGATCTCGACACGCGGGGGTTCATCTCGATGACGATCATCCGCCCCGTACCGGGATGGACGGCGAACTGGATGTTCGATCCGCCGGTCTCGACGCCGACGCGGGAGATGATGCGGCGCGCCGCATCGCGCATCCGCTGGTATTCCTTGTCGGTCAGCGTGAGGGCCGGCGCCACGGTGATGCTGTCGCCGGTATGCACGCCCATCGGATCGATGTTCTCGATCGAGCAGACGACGACGAAATTGTCCGCGACATCGCGCATCACCTCGAGCTCGTATTCCTTCCAGCCGATGAGCGACTCCTCGATGAGCAGTTCGTGCACCGGGCTCATGGCGAGGCCGCGCCGGACCAGTTCGTGGAACTCCTCGATGTTGTAGGCGATGCCGCCGCCCACGCCGCCCATGGTGAACGACGGGCGGATGATCGACGGGAAGCCGGTCGTGTCGACCAGCGCGAGGGCCTCGTCGAGCGAGCGGGCATAGCCGCTGCGCGGGACGTCCATGCCGATCTCGACCATCGCATCGCGGAACTTCAGACGGTCCTCGGCGACGTCAATCGCCGCGACCGACGCGCCGATCAGGGCCACGCCGTACCGCTCGAGTACGCCGGACCTGGCCAGCGCCATCGCGAGATTCAACGCCGTCTGGCCGCCCACCGTCGGGAGCAGCGCGTCGGGCCGCTCCTTCGCGATGATGGCTTCGACAATCTCGGGGGTCAGCGGCTCGACGTAGGTGCGGTCCGCCAGGTCCGGGTCCGTCATGATCGTCGCCGGGTTGCTGTTGACCAGCACGACCTCGAGCCCTTCGCTGCGCAGCGCCTTGCACGCCTGCGATCCCGAATAGTCGAACTCGCACGCCTGGCCGATGACAATCGGCCCGGCGCCCAGGACGAGTACGCGTTTCAGATCCGGCCGACGCGGCATCTAGCGACGCTCCATGGACTCGCTGAACAGGCCGAACAGGTAGTCCGCGTCGTGCGGGCCCGGCGACGCCTCGGGATGATATTGCACGCTGAAGATGGGCCGTTCCCGATGGCGGAATCCCTCGAGCGTGCCGTCGTACAGGTTGACGTGCGTCGCCATGACATCCGCGGGCAGCGACTCGGGGTCGACGGCGAACCCGTGGTTCTGCGACGTGATCTCCACGCGGCCCGTTTCCACCTGCTTCACCGGATGGTTCGAGCCGCGGTGGCCGAACTTCATCTTGAATGATCGCGCGCCCAACGCCAGACCCAGGACCTGATGCCCCAGACAAATCCCGAACACCGGGGTCTCGCCGGCCACGACGGCGCGCACGTTCTCGACCACGTACGGCAGCGCCGCCGGATCGCCCGGGCCGTTGCTGAGAAAAACGCCGTCCGGCCGCTCAGCCAGCAACACCGAGGCCGGGGTCGCCGCCGGATAGACCCGGATGTCGCAGCCGTACGCCGCGAGCCGCCGCAGGATGTTCCACTTCATCCCGAAGTCCCACGCCGCCACCTTCAGGCGTCGCGTCGCGATCCGCCGGGGCTCGAGGTCGTACCCGCCCGACCCGCTCACCATGCCCGGGGCCGGCCAGTCGAACGGCGCCGCGCAGGTCACGCCCTTCACCAGATCGGCGCCCACCATCGACGGCCAGCGGCGCGCCTGCTCGACCAGCGCCTGCGCGTCGTGGTCCCCCGTCGCGATGACGCCGCGCATGACGCCAGCCGAGCGCAACCGCCGAGTCAGCGCCCGCGTGTCAACGCCGGCGATGCCGACGATGCCATGAGCGGCCAGGTAGTCGCGCAAGGATCCGGTGGCGCGCCAGTTGCTCGCCACCAGCGACTCGCTGCGCATGACGAATCCGGCCACCTGCGGCGCCCGCGACTCGACGTCGTCGTCGGCCACGCCGTAGTTGCCAATTTCGGGACAGGTCATCGTGACGATCTGTCCCGCGTAGGACGGGTCCGTGAGGATCTCCTGATACCCGGTCAACCCGGTGTTGAACACGACCTCGCCGGACGCGGTCCCCGCCGCGCCGACGGCCGTGCCCTGGAACCAGGTGCCATCTTCCAGAGCCAGAACGGCCTTCACCGTGGAGTGTCCCTCTCGAGTGATGCAGTGACCCGTTCGCGCGTCCCGACCACGACGGTCACCGTGGTTGACCAGCGCTTGTAGCCCGGGAGACTGAGGTCGACGCGGTGCGAACCTGGCGTCACGGGCGAGATCGTCATCGGCGAGACGCCGACGTCTTTGCCGTCGAGGCGTACCCGGACGCCCGGGGGGCGGGTCTCGATGGAAATCGACGTCGCAACCACCACGGCCGTCGGGTTGACGGTCGCCTCACGAGCGGCAGGCTTGCCGGGCGGGGGCGCGGGAGTGGCTGCCGCCTTGACGCGCGCGAGCGTGAAGTTCACCGGCACGTCACGATGGCGGGCATCGAGCGTCACCTGGCGCTCCTGCCCGACATACCCGGGCCGGGTGACGCGAACCGTGTAGGTGCCATACGGGAGACCGCGCAGAGTTCGCGGCGTCACGCCGCGGGGTTCACCCTCGACGACCACATCGGCATTCGACGGCGTCGAGCGCACGCGGATGTCGCCGGTGCCGGCCCGGGCAGCCGGTGCGTCAGGTGCCGGCGCCTTCGGAGCCGGGACCGGCGCCTTCGCAACCGGGGCCGGCGCAGGGGTCGCCGCCCCGGTCGGGGGTTTCACGGTGGCCGCCGGCGCCGGTGCCGCCACAGTTGGGGAGTTCGCCGCGGCGGCCCGGGGTTTCGCAGGGACCGCCGGTGCGGGAACCGGCGGCGGCTTGGGCGCCGCCTGTTTCGAGGCCCCGGGTTTCGCGGAGGACGGCACCGAGGCCCCGGGGTTCGCGGCGGCTGGCGTTGCGGCTGGCGTTGCAGCGGCAGCCGGCTTCACCTCCGCCACCGTTCCCGGAGGCAGGATCGACTCGGGGCGGCTCGTCCCGGCCCACCAGAGATACCCGGCAATCACCGCCACCAGCAGTCCGATGCCGATGCCCACCGCGACCGTGACTGACGTGCGCCGCACCCGCAGATCGGGTCGATACGGTTCGGGGTCGAGCGTCCGGGACATGCGCGAAGACCGCGAAGACGCCAGCGGGTCGATCGCACGGGGAATGGCCGGCTCACTGGCGAGCCCGCCTGGATCGAGCCAGTCATCCGCGGGGATCTTGATGCCGCCGGACCGTGGCTGCCGCCCGGGGGCCTCGAGCCTCGACAGCGCTTCGGCCAGTCCACCCAGATCGGGCGTGAACCCGGCCTCCGTTATCGTCCTGCCCGCGGCCGAGAACAAGATCTTCAAGTCGTCGACCGACGCGAGATCTGCCGGCGGCTGGTGTGCCACCGGCTCGTCGGCCAGTTCGAGTAGATCGAGCGGGACGGGCTCAGCTTCGCGAATCGCCTCGACGGCGGCCGGGGCCGGCTCGGGAATCACCGCCTCAGCAGTGGGCGGCACCGGCTCCTCGGGCAGCGACAGGGGCTCCGCCTCCGACAATACCGGCGCGTCAGCGGATGGCGCGGTCACCGCGCGTCGGCCTTCGTCCGGGGCGGGCACCGCCGCTTCGCTGTCGACCACCACCACCGGCGCCACCAGCCCGCCGCGCCGCCGTATCCGCACACGCACCTCGGCGGGAGGTGTCACCACGGGCTCAGCCGGCGACTCAGATACGGGCTCAGCCGGCGACTCAGATACGGGGTCGAGCAGCGGTCCAGATGCGGGCTCAATCGGCGGTTCAGGTGCGGGCTCGATCGGCGGTTCAGATGCGGGCTCAATCGGCGGTTCAGGTGCGGCCTCAGCCGGCGGCCCAGGTGCGGGCTCAGCCGGCGATTCAACTGCCGGTACGGCGGCGGGCTCGACGGCGACTGCCGGTGCGCTCTCGGCCTCTGGCTGAGCGACTTCCGTGTCAGCCACGGGCTCGGCCCGAGGTTCGACCTGCACCTCGGCCAGTGTGTCAGGGGGCGTCTCGTCGACCGGTTCGTACCGCAATTCGCGCACCGGCGCGTCGGACGGGTCTCCTGCCACGTCGGCCGGCGGAGGATCGTCTGGAGGTACGGGGCCGACGGTGCCGGTGGCGCTCGCAGGAGTGAGCGGGTCGTCGAGCCCCGGCAGTTTCGGCGCGCGCACGCGCGGCTTGCGGGGGCGAGGGCCGGCGGCGCGGCCTCCTGCCGCAGACGCGACGCCTCCCTCGACCAGCGCGTTGGCAAAGGCTACCGCAAAGTCCGCGCCGAGCGAAGGACGACGCTCAGGATCAGCGTCGAGGCCCGTCTCGATGACGTCGCGCAGCGCGCCGATATCCCGGGCCGCCAGGTCTGCCAGTCCGGCCAGCGGCTGGTCCGTCCCCGGCAGTGCCCGCCGGCCGGTCAGCACTTCATAGCTGATCGCCGCGAGCGAGAAGATGTCCGCGGCCGCGCCCCACTCTTCCCCGTTCTCGCGCTCGGGCGCGACATAGGGCCTGCGGATCGGGCCGTGGAGTCCGATGCGCTCGAGGGCTTTCGCGACTCCCATGCCGGTGATGTGCGTCTCGCCGGGAGTGACCAGAATGTCGCGCGGATGCAGCGCGCCATGGAAGACCCCCACCCGCGCCGCACCGTCCAGCGCTTCGGCGATGTGGCCGATCAGCCGGGCCGCATCCCCGGCCGGGGCGGGGCCGTACTGGCGGATCGCGGCGTCGAGCGATTCGCCCGCCACGTACTGCGACGCGAGGTAAGCGACGAACTCCTCCACACCGGTGCCCAGCGGCACGGCCAGATGCGGGGTCTCCAGGCCGAGATCCACCAGTCGCTGGAACTCCGCCGCCAGTTCGGCAGCCTGTTCGGGTGTGATGTCGAGACTGAACGCCTTCACGGCGACCAGACGGTCGCCCTCAGGGTCGTGCGTGCGGAAAACGGGACCCAACACCCCGGCACCAATCTGGTGCAGGAGCTTGAATCGACCGAAGGCCGGCGGCGGCGAGTAGGAGGTTCCTGACGTCAATTCCTCACGAAATCTTTTCGCGATGCTAACACGGAACTCCCGCCGCTTCAATGAATAACGAGGATGCCACGGGACGCGCACGGCCCCTGGCTTGACACCATCGCATACGTCTGCGACAGTAGTTTTCCGGTGACCTCAGACCCCGAACGGCCAGCATCCACCACGGTCCGGATGTCCATCGACATCCGCCGCTACCCCGGCATCCGGCGGCTCGCAGGCGACTACGCCTACGCGTTCGACGCGCTGGGTGAGTTCTTCGCCGGCGACCCCGCCTCGCCATCGGCGTGGCGGGAGGCGATCGGCCGGGCGCAGACGCACCCGCGCAGTCGAGCCGCCGTGGCCGATGCGCTCTCAACGCAGCAGCGCCGCCGGGGTGCCCCGCCCGAGGCACGCGCGGCCGCCGACCGCCTGCGTGAGGCGGACACGGTCGCCGTGGTGACGGGCCAGCAGGCCGGTCTGTTCGGAGGCCCGCTGTTCACGCTGCTGAAGGCCATCACGGCCCTGAAGCTGGCCGCCAGAATCCGCCAGGATCAACACGTGCCCGCGGTGGCCGTCTTCTGGATCGACGCCGAGGATCACGACTGGAACGAAGTCAGCGCCTGCGACGTGCTCGACGCCGAGTTGCACCCGCGGACGATCCGCCTGCCGCCGCCGCCTGGCGCAGGCGACGGGCCCGTCGGCCGCCTGCTGCTGGACGGCGCGGTCACGGCCGCCATCGACGAACTGGCCTCCGCCCTCCCGGCGACGGAATTCACGGCCACCCTGCTCACACGACTCCGCAGCGCGTACCGCCCGGGCGTCAGCATGAGCGAGTCGTTCGGCCGGTGGCTGGAGTTCGTGCTGGGCGAGTTCGGGCTCGTGGTCTACGACGCGTCCGACCCCGCGACCAAGCCGCTGGTTGGCGGCCTGTTCGCCCGGGAGGTGCAGTTTGCGGGCCGCACGGGAGAGCTGGCCGCGGAGGTCGGTGACCGGCTGGTGGCACGCGGCTATCACGCGCAGGTCTCGACGCACACCGACGGGATCGCCCTCTTCTCGCTGGCCGACGGCCGCACGCCAATCCGGTTCGCCCAGGGCAGCTTCCTGGTCGACGACCAGTCGGTGGCCCAGCCGGCCCTCCTGGCGCGCGTCGCCGCCGCGCCCGAGGCGTTCAGCCCGAACGTGCTGCTGCGCCCGATCGTGCAGGACACGCTGTTCCCGACCGTGGCCTACGTCGCGGGCCCGAACGAGCTGGCGTACCTCGGGCAGCTGAAGCCCGTCTACGCGCATTTCGGGGTGCCGATGCCGCTGATGATCCCGCGCGCGTCCGCCACCCTGCTCGACTCGGCCGGTGTGCGCTTCCTCTTGAAGTACGGGATCGCCCTCGAGTCGCTGCACGCAGAGGACGAGAGCCAGCTCAACCGCCTGCTCGAATCCCGGCTGCCGCAGGACGTCGAGCAGGCGTACCAGGAGGCGGTGGACACCATCGAGGCACGGCTGCAGCGTCTGGTTTCCGTGGTGCCGGCGATCGATCCCACGCTGGAAGGCGCGGCGCGGTCCGTGCTCGGCCGGGTGAACCACGAACTGCAAGGGCTTCACACCAAGATGATCCACGCCGCCAAGAAGCGAGACGATACGCTGAGGCGGCAGTTCACGCGCACGCGGGCCCAGGCCTTCCCGCACGGCCATGCCCAGGAACGCTCGATCGGGTTCGTGTCATTCCTGAACCGGTTTGGTCCCGGACTCGTCGACCGTCTGATCGCGGACCTGCCGCTCGATCTGGGCCATCACTGGGTCGTGACCGTCTAGGACCGCGCGTGTCATTGCCGATCCCGCCGCCCCGCGCCCTGGTCCCCCGCGTGCGGCCACGGCGCAGGCTGAGACTGCTGGTCGGGCTGCTGCTGGGCGTGCCGCTCCTGGCGGCCCTCGCCGTCGGCGGCCACTACTACGCCACGTTCGCGCGCCTGATCGACGAGCGCCTGCAGGGCGAGCGGCTGCGAACACTGCCCCGGGTCTTCGCGCGCCCGTTCGAAGTGCGCCGCGGGCAGTGGCTGTCGAGCACCCAGCTCATCGAACGCCTGAACGATCTGGGCTACTCAGAGCGGCCGAAGGCCGAGCGCCCGGGCGAGTTCGCGGGAGGCGAGAACCTGCTCAGCTTCGTACCACGCGGCGGCGACTACGCCGGCCGCACGGTGCGCCTCACGTTCAACCCGCGCGGCCCGGCGTACGGCGGCCCGATCGGCCCCGACGGCAGGCCCGTGCCGACGCCGGCCATCGAGCGCATCGAGATCGCGGACAGCGGCCCGGTCGAGGCAGTCCGCCTGGAGCAGCCGCTGCTCTCGGCGCTCATCACCGCCAATCGGGAGAAGCGCCGGCGTGTATCGCTGACGCTCATCCCGAAGCACATGGTGCAGGCGGTGCTGGCGATCGAGGATCGGCGCTTCTACGATCATCCGGGTATCGATCCCATCCGCATTGCCGGCGCGATCATCACCAATCTGAAGGGCGACAAGCCGTACCTGGTCGGCGGCAGCACGCTTACCCAGCAGCTGGTGAAGAACTTCTTCCTGACGCCGGAAAAGTCGATGAAGCGTAAGCTGCAGGAGCAGTTCCTCGCGGTGGTGCTGGAGACCCGGGCGTCCAAGGACGAGATTCTGGAGCTCTACCTCAACGAGGTGTACCTGGGCCAGCGCGGGTCGTTCGGGATTCACGGCGTCGCCGAAGCGGCCCGGCTGTTCTTCGGCAAGGACGTGACGAACGTCTCGCTCGCCGAGGCGGCGACGATCGCGGGCGTCATCCAGGCGCCGTACACCCACTCCCCGTTCTCGTCGCCCACGCGGTCGCGCGACCGGCGCAACGTCGTGCTGCAGGCCATGGTGGACTCGGGCTACGCGAGCCAGGCGTCGGCCGAGCGCGCGGGCCGGGAACCCGTCGAAACGGTCAGGCACGGGCTGGACACCGAGACGTCGTACTTCGTCGACGTGCTGGGCCAGACGTTGACCGATCAGTACCCCGGCCTGCTCGGAAGCACGCAGCCTGTCGACATCTTTACGACGCTCGACACGAACCTGCAGCGGATCGCACAGGAGGCCGTCTCGGCCGGCGCGGTGCAGATCGACGAGCAACTGGCGCGCAAGCGCATCAAGGGACGCGCCCAGATCGCCCTGATCGCCATCGATCCGCGCACCGGCGAGGTGCTCGCCTACATCGGCGGCCGGTCGTACAGCCAGTCCCAGTTCAATCGGGCGTTCAGCGCCAAGCGCCAGCCGGGCTCGGTCTTCAAGCCGTTCGTGTACCTGGCCGCCTTCGAGGGCGCGGCCGCGGCGGGGCGGATGGACCTGACGCCGGCCACCGTCGTGAACGATGAGCAGACGACGTTCACCTTCGAAGACAAGACGTGGACGCCGGGCAACTATGAGGATGAGTACGACGGCATGATCACGCTGCGGCGTGCGCTGGCCATGTCGCGCAACACCGCCACGGTGCGCGTGGCCGAGATGGCCGGCTTCGGCACGATCTCGACTCTCTGGAAACGCTTCGGATCGAGCACGTCGCCGAAGGCCTATCCCTCGATCGCCCTAGGCGTGTTCGAAGCCACGCCGTGGGAGATCGCCTCGGCCTACACCGTGTTTCCCAACCTGGGTGAGGTCCAGCCGGCCCACGTCGTCATGCGGATCACCAACGGCGGCGCCGACGTGAAGGTGAAGACCCAAGCCTCGACCCGCGTCGCCCGCCGCGACACGACGTTTCTGGTGACGAACATGATGCGCAGCGTCATCAACGAGGGCACGGGCGCCACGGCGCGCGGGCTCGGGTTCACCCCGGACGCCGCGGGCAAGACGGGCACGACCAACGACATGCGCGATGCCTGGTTCGTGGGCTTCACGCCGGAACTGCTCACGGCCGTCTGGGTGGGCTTCGACGACAATCAGCCGCTGGGCCTGAGCGGCGCGATTGCCGCGCTCCCGATCTGGACCCGCTTCATGATGGGCGCGCTCGCCGGGCGACCCAGTCTGCCGTTCGAGGTGCCCGAGGGCATTTCGTTCCTCGAGATCGATCGCGACACTGGGAAGCTGGCGCAGCCCGCGTGCCCGCGCATCTTCCGCGAGGCGTTCCTGGCCGGCACCGAACCGGCCGAGGCGTGCGATCTCCACCGGTTCTGACGTCATGCAGGAAGCCGTCTTCTCCGCCGTCACCCGGGCGCTGCAACGCGGCGAGACCGCCGCGCTGGTCACCATCATCGCCACCAGCGGGTCGACGCCCCAGCGCGTTGGCGCCAAGATGCTGGTCTACGACGACGGCCGCACGGTCGGCACCATCGGCGGCGGCTGCTACGAGAACGACGCCGCGGGCAAGGCGCGCGAGGCCATACGCACGCGAACCGCCCGCGTGGCGCACTACGATCTGAGCGACGCGCTCGCCCAGGAGAGCGGGCTCATCTGCGGAGGCCGGATGGACGTCTTCATCGAACCGCTCGACCCGGCGCCGCCGCTCTACATCGCCGGCGCCGGTCATGTCAGCCGCCTGCTCGCCGAGGTCGCGGGCCGCGTGGGCTTCCGGGTCACCGTCCTCGACGATCGCGAGAAGTTCGCCAGCCGCGAACGGTTCCCGGAGGCCACCGATGTCGTCGTGAACAGCGTCGCGCCGTGGCTGGCCGCCGCCGATCTTCCCCCTGCCGCCTTCGTCGTCGTCGTCACCCGAGGCCACACCCACGACCTGGAGGCGATGCAGGCCCTGGCGAACCGCCCGCTTCGCTACGTGGGCATGATCGGCAGCCGGGCCAAGGTCGCGCGTATCATGGAGGCCTTGCGGGAATCCGGGGCGGCGCCGGCATGGCTGGCAGCCGTTTGCGCGCCGATCGGGCTCGCCATCGGGGCGGTCACGCCCGAGGAAATTGCCCTCAGCATCGTCGCCGAACTGGTCGCCGTACGGCGCGGCGTGACGGCCGACCGCGTGGGCCGGCCGATGGCGCAGGGCGCCGGGCGGCAGGAGTAGCGCGGTGTCATCACTGCTGATTCGCGGCGGCACGATCCTGACGATGAACGACGCGGGCACGATCGTCCAGGGCGACGTCTCCGTGCGGGACGGCCGCATCGAGGCTGTCGGGGCCGTCGACCCTGCCTCCCACGACACCGTGATCGACGCGTCGGGCTGCCTGGTGCTGCCGGGCTTCGTGCAGACGCACATCCACCTGTGCCAGACGCTCTTCCGCGGGTACGCCGACGACCTCCCGCTCATCGACTGGCTGCGCCAGCGCATCTGGCCGATGGAGGCCGCCCACACGCCGGCCTCGCTGCGCGCCTCGGCGCGCCTGGCGGCCTGCGAGCTTCTCACCACGGGCACCACCACCGTGCTGACGATGGAAACGGTGCACGACACGGATGTGGTCTTCGAGACGATCGGCGAGACCGGTCTGCGCGCCGTCATCGGCAAGTGCATGATGGACGCCGACGCCGCCGTGCCCGCGAGGCTCCTGGAGCCCACCCGCGCCTCGATCGACGAGAGCCTCGCGCTCTCGCGCCGCTGGGACGGCGCGGCGAACGGGCGCCTTCGGGCGGCGTTCGCCCCGCGGTTCGCCGTGTCCTGCTCGCAGGACCTGCTCGAGGAGGTCGGCACGCTGTCGGCCCGTCACGGCACGCTCGTCCACACCCACGCCTCCGAGCAGCGCGCGGAAATCGCGATCGTCGAAGCACGAACCGGCCGCCGCAACATCCAGTACTTCGCCGATCTCGGCCTGGCCTCCGAGCGCCTGTGCGTGGCGCACTGCGTATGGGTCGACCAGCCGGAGCAGGAGATCCTGGCCGCGCATCACGTCAAGGTGCTGCACTGCCCCAGTTCGAACCTGAAACTGGGCAGCGGGCTGGCCCCGGTGGCCGAGCTGCGGGCGCGCGGCGTCTCGGTGTCGCTGGGCTCCGACGGCGCCGCCTGCAACAACCGCCTCGACATGTTCGAGGAGATGCGGCTGGCCGCGGTGCTCCAGGCCGTGCGGCTGAAGCCGGGCGCACTTCGGGCGCGCGACGTGGTCTGGATGGCCACCCGCGAAGGCGCGAGGGCCCTGGGCCTGGAGGCCGACATTGGCTCGCTCGAGCCGGGCAAGCGCGCCGACGTGATCGTGGTCGACCTCGACAGGCCGCACCTGACGCCGGGTCCGGACCCGTACTCAACCCTCGTGTACGCCGCGCGCGGCACGGACGTGCGCGCCACGATCGTGGACGGCGAGGTGCTCGTGCGGGATGCCCGGCCCGTTCGCCTCGACCCGGCGGCCATCGCCGCCCAGGCCCGCGAGGAAGCCCGCCACCTCGCGATCCGCGCGGGCCTGTAGCGGGCCCGCAACGTCCGGTTTCGGGGGACACCGGCCCGGCTTGCTATAATGGCTGACGGGCCCGTGGTTCGGGCCCACGACACATGACAAGCGAACATCGCACACTCAACGAACGGGGACGCCGCATTCTGGCGACCCTCGTGCGTGCGCACATCGACACGGGCGAACCCGTCGCGTCGCAGGTTCTGGTGCGCCGGGGCGGCTTCGGGCTGTCGTCCGCCACGATCCGCAACGTGCTCTCGCAGCTCGAGTCGCTCGGGTACGTGCGGCAGCCGCACACGTCGGCGGGCCGGGTTCCGACCGACATCGGCTATCGCGCTTACGTTGACGAACTGTTGCAGGATCCCCGGCTCCCGCACGCGGGAAGCCCGGTGGACGCCCAACTGCGCGAGCAGCTTGCGCTCAACCCGGACGCCGAGGCCGTGCTGGCCGCGGTGTCCCACATGCTGTCGCAGGCCTCGCACGCCGTGGCGTTTGCGCTGATTCCGGCATCCGAGGCCGGCGCGTTCCATCGGATCCAGTTCGTGCGCCTGGGCGGCGGGCGGGTGCTGGTGATCGTCGTCGCTCGCACATCGCACGTGACGCACAAGGTCATCGAGCTCGACGAGGAGCTGCCGACGGCGGATCTCGAGCAGGCCTCCACGTATCTCAACACCGAGTTCTCGGGGCTGCCGCTGGCCGACGTGCGCCGACGCATCCAGGAGCGGCTCTCCCACGAGCGGGTGCTCTACGACAAGCTGATGGCGCGCGCGCTGCGCCTGGCGCGCTCGAGCTTCGACCAGATGACGGCGGAGCACTCGCTGTTTGTCGAGGGCGCCTCCTCGCTGGTCAACGAGGTGTCGGAGCCCTACAGCGGGATCACGCTGACGGCGCTGGGCGCGCTCGTGACGATGATGGAGGATAGACAGCGGCTCGTGCACCTGCTGTCCGAATACATCGACGGTCCCGGGCTGACGGTGGTGATCGGCGGGGAGCATCCGGATCCGGCGCTCCGCCAGTTCAGCCTGGTCGCCTCGACCTACGTCGACGGCGACACCACCGGGACGGTCGGTCTGATCGGCCCGATGCGGATGCAGTACTCGGTGGCCATCCCGATGGTCGGCGGCGCCGCGTACACCGTGTCACGCGTCCTCAGCCATGCCGGGCGGCCGCCGCACGCCTCGGACTCCTGATACGAACGGTTTCACCAACGACCTATGACTGACGACGCATTGACACCTCAGGACGGCGGGGTTGCGGCTGATGCCCGGCCGGGCGCGCCCGCAGCCGACGCCGGCACCGCCAACGCGACACAGACCCTGCAAGACGAACGGGACCGCTACTACGATCTGCTCCTGCGCAAGACCGCCGAGTTCGACAACTACCGCAAACGCACCGACAAGGAACGGCGGGAACAGGCCGACCGCGTGGCCGGCGACCTGCTGCTCGACGTGCTGACCGTCGTCGACGATCTGGAGCGAGCGCTCACGGGGGAGGCCGGCGCCGATACCGCGGATGCCTTCCGGACGGGCGTCGAGCTCATCTACCGTCAGCTGCTCGATCTGCTGAAGCGCCGCGGCGTGCGCGCGATTGACGCCGTCGGCCAGGACTTCGACCCGCACCTCCACCAGGCGGTGACCACTGAGGCGCGCTCGGGCGCGCTCGACGGCGAAATCCTCGAGGAGTTCCGGCGCGGCTATCTGATCGGCGAGCGGCTGCTCCGCCCGGCGATGGTCAAGGTGGCCCGATCGTGACCAAACGCGACTTCTACGAGGTGCTCGGCGTCGCCAAGACCGCGAGCGACCAGGAGATCAAGAGCGCGTACCGCAAGCTCGCGCTCAAACACCATCCCGACCGCAATCCCGGCAACCATGAGGCCGAGGAGAAGTTCAAGGAATCGGCCGAGGCCTACTCGGTCATCGCCGACGCCGACAAGCGGGCGGCCTACGACCGGTACGGGCACCAGGGCGTGAACGGCCCGGCCGGCGGCGCCGGGTTCGATCCCACCGTCTTCGCGGGGTTCGAAGACATCCTCGGCGGTTTGGGCGACGTCTTCGGGTTCGGCGACATCTTCGGCGGCGGACGGCGGCGGGGCGGCCCCCAGCGCGGCTCGGACCTGCGCTACGACCTCGAGATCACCTTTGTCGAATCGGCCAAAGGGGTCGAAACCACCATCCAAATCCCGCGGCTCGAGCCGTGCGACGCGTGCAGCGGTTCCGGCGCCGCGCCAGGCACCAGGCCGACGCGCTGTCCGCAGTGCCAGGGCCGCGGTCAGCTCCGCTACCAGCAGGGCTTCTTCGTCGTGTCGCGCACCTGCGGTCAGTGCGGCGGATCCGGCAACATCATCCCGAATCCGTGCACGACCTGCCGGGGCACCGGCCAGGTGACCCGGGATCGTAAGCTGACCGTCAAGGTCCCCGCGGGCATCGCCAACGGACAGCGCCTCCGGCTCTATGGCGAAGGCGAGGTCGGATCGCTCGGCGGCCCGCCGGGCGATCTTTACGTCGTGGTGCAGGTCCAGGACCACGAGTTCTTCAAGCGTGAAGGCGACGACCTGTTTTGTGCGGTCGGCGTGAACTTCCCCACGCTCGCGCTGGGCGGCGAGGTGAAGGTGCCGAGCCTCGACGGGGAGGAGCCCGTGAAGATTCCGGAAGGCACCGCCGCCGGCACCGTCTTCCGGCTGCGCGGCAAGGGTATGCCGAGTGTCAGCGGACGAGGCAAGGGCGACCTGCACGTCATGGTGCAGCCGCGGACCCCGCGCAAGCTCTCGCGCGATCAACGGGCGGCGCTCGAGCAGCTCGCCAAGGTGCTGCCGGCCGAGAAGGTCGAGGCCCGTGCACACGGCGACGAGCCGGATGACCGCGGCGTCTTCGACCGCATGAAGGATCTCTTCAGCTGATGCACACGTGGCCGGCCCTGGTGGTACGGTTCCCACCGATGGGGACCGCGGCCGGCCATGTGTCCCTTTGCGATCTGGTGGCCGCCGAGCTTGATGGACTCGACCTGGTCGCCATCGTCGAACACTCCGACGACGAGTGGGAGATCTTCTTCCGGGAGACGGATGCGCGCCACGACGCGGCGGGTCTCCTCGAGGGGGCGTTCGGCGGGATGGGGCTGAGCGTGAGCGACCTCGACGTGCCCGACGGCGACTGGGCGCGGCGCACGCAGGCCGAGCTTGGCGCGATTCACGTCGGGCAGCTGACGGTGGCGCCCCCGTGGGACGACGCGGCGAAAACGCCCGCCGCCGGCACGATCATCATCGAGCCCGCCATGGGGTTCGGCAGCGGGCATCACGCAACGACGCGGCTGTGCCTAGCGGCGCTGCAGCGACTCGACCTGCGGCAGCGGCGTGTGCTCGACGTCGGCACCGGATCCGGCGTGCTCGCGCTGGCCGCGGCCCGGCTCGGCGCCAAAGAGGTAATCGGCGTCGACGTGGATGAGGACGCCCTGGACAACGCCCGCACGAATGCCACGCTGAACGGTAGCCCTTCAAACCTCCAGCTTGCGAATGCCGATTTCAGGGCTGGCACGCTCGCCCCGGCCGACGTTGTCGTCGCCAATCTGACGGGCGGCATGCTTGCCGCGGGCGCCGCCGACCTGGTCCGCCTCGTGCGCCGCCCTGGCACGCTCATCCTCAGCGGCATCACCGACGACGAGGCCGAGAGGGTGGCCGGCGTGTTCCAGGCCCACGCGCGCCAGGACTGGCGCGCCGCCGAAGACGGCTGGGTCGCCTTCAGCTTCTCGCTCTGAGTTTGGGGTCAGAGTCGAAACTCGGCTCCCAGATATCCAGGTCGACGCAGAGGCCGAATTTTCGGGGGTCCGGCCTGGATTCGAGTCTGACCCCAAACTCACCAAAGTCAGAGATCCCCCCAGAGGTGCAGCAGGACGCTGAGCGCGACGATGGCCGTTGCGTCGGCGCGCAGCGTGCGACGGCCGAGCGTCACGGGAATGGCGCCGTGTCGCACCGCCTCCGCCACTTCGTCGGGTGCCCAACCGCCTTCCGGGCCGATCAGCACAAGCGCAGAAGAGGCCGACGGCACGGCTCGCAGGGCGGCCAGCCCCGAGTTCTCCCCCGCCGCCGGCTCCGACAGCAGCACCCGCACGTCGGAGCGGTCTCTTGCGAGGCCCTCTGCCAGGGACACGGGTGCGTGGACGTCGGGGACGACGGCCCGGCCGCACTGTTTGACCGACGAGACGGCGATGCGCCGCCAACGCTCCACGCGCCCGCCCTGGCTGAACGCGCTCCCGGGCACGTCGGTGCGGGTCGTCAGGATCGGTTGAATGGCGGCGACGCCCAGCATCACGGCGTCGCGGATGACGTCGTCGAGTTTGTCCCCCTTGAGCACCGCCTGGGCCAGAGTGATGCGCACCCGGCACTCCCGGGCTGGGGACACGAACCGGCGCACGTCAACGGCGACCACGTGCTTCGAGACACGCGTCACCACCGCCTCGCATTCGAGCCCCTGGCCGTTGAAGACCCGGACGTCGGCGCCAGGCCGCACCCGCAGCACCCGGGAGAGGTGGTCGGCCTCCTGCGCAGGCAGGTCGAGCGACGAGGTGTCGGGCATCAGGGCAGGCGCGTAGACGCGGGTCGGCATAGGGCAATTATAGGCAAGGCGAGCTATACTCGACGCGAGTGGGCATCTTCTTTCTTGGTCAGACCATCGGGAAGTACAAGATCCTCTCGGCCCTCGGCAGCGGCGGGTTCGGCACCGTTTATCTGGCCGAGGACACCTGGATCGACAAGAAGGTGGCCCTCAAGGTGCCCCACCGCCAGAGTGTCAATTTCGGCGAACTTCTGCGAGAACCCCGCCTCCTCGCGAGCCTGAATCACCCGAACATCGTTACGGTCCTGACCGCCGAGAAGCAGGACAACATCTTCTTCATCGTGATGGAGTACGTGTCGGGCGAAACGCTCGAGAGCATCATCGGCCGCGACGGGGCGATCGCGATGGCGAAGGCCCTCGACTACACGTGCCAGATCTGCAACGCCGTCGATCACGCCCACCGGCAGGGGGTCATCCACCGCGACCTGCGGCCGGCCAACATCATGGTGGCCGAGAACGGGCTGATCAAGGTCGCCGACTTCGGCACGTCGCGATTCCTCGAACTGGCGGCCCACGGCACGACGGTGATCGGCAGCCCGCCGTACATGGCGCCGGAGCAGTTCCACGGGCGCGCGACCTTCGCCTCGGACATCTACTCCCTCGGCGTAACGATGTACCAGATGGTGACGGGCGTGCTCCCGTACCACACGCCCGCGCCCGCCGACCTCGAACGCCTGATGCGCGGCGAGATGGTGTCGCCGCCCAGGACGCGCAACAGCCGCATCCCACAGCGCATCAACGACATCATCATGAAGGCGATGGCGCCCGAGGTCACCCAGCGCTATCAGACGGCGGCCGAGGTGCTCGACGATCTCCTTGGCGCCGCGGAGCGGCCGGCGCCCCGTCGCACGACCAACCGGCCGGCGCGCGTGGCCGTCCCCGCACCCGAGCTCGCGCCCCCGTCGGCTCCCGCCTGGTCACGGAACCCCGAGACGCCTCGGCCGCGGTTCTGCTGGCATTGTCGCAAGCCCCTGCACGCCCGCTCGGACCGGTGTCCGTTCTGCGGGGAAGCGCAGTAGAATACGTCCTCCATGGAGCACACGATGGCTTTCACGGGCACTGGGAAGATTTGGATGAACGGGTCGCTGGTCGAGTGGGCGGACGCCCGCATTCATATCGCCTCCCACGCCATTCACTACGGCAGCGCGGTCTTCGAGGGGGCGCGGTGCTACCAGACGCCGAAGGGGTCGGCCTGTTTCCGGCTCGACGCCCACATGCGCCGGCTGATGGACTCCGCCAAGATCTACCGCATGGATCCGGCCTACACACAGGCCCAGCTCGAGACGGCGGTGCTCGACACGATCCGCGCCAACCAGATGCCGGCCTGCTATATCCGGCCGCTGATTTATCGCGGCTACGCGGCCCTGGGCGTGAACCCGTTCCCGTGCCCGATCGACGCGGCGATCCTGCTGTGGGAATGGGGCACCTACCTCGGCGAGAACGCGCTCGAGAACGGCGTCGACGTGAAGGTCAGCTCCTGGTCGCGCATGGCGCCGGACACGCTCCCCTCGCTCGCGAAGACGAGCGCGAACTACGCGAACGCCGCGCTCATCAAGATGGAGGCGATCGTCGACGGGTACGCCGAGGGCATCGCCCTCGACAGCTATGGCTACGTGAGCGAGGGCTCGGGTCAGAACATCTTCGTCGTCCGCGACAATAGGCTGTACACGCCGCCGATGGCCGCGTCGATCCTGCCTGGCATCACCCGCGACTCGGTCATCACGATCGCCAAGAGCCTCGGCTACCAGGTGCACGAAGAGATGATCCCGCGCGAGATGCTCTACATCGCCGACGAACTGTTCTTCGCGGGCACCGCGGTGGAGATCACCCCGATTCGATCGGTTGATCGCATCGTCATCGGCCCTGGGAAGCGCGGCCCGATCACCTCGGCGGTCCAGCAGACCTTCTTCGGCATCATCAACGGAGAGCTGCCCGACGCGCATCACTGGCTGACGTACATCCATCACGCGACGGCCGGCGCCACGGCCGCCACCGCCACCGCCACCTCCGCCACCAAGGCCTGACCATGCACGTCAACGACCTCCTCACGGCGGCCGTGGAGCACGGGGCGTCCGATCTTCATCTGAAGGTTGGATCCGCCCCGATGATTCGCGTGGCCGGCGACCTGACACGGCTCCCCGGGGCCGTGCGGCTGACGAACGAGGACACCCTGGCGATGGCCGCCTCGATCATGGGCGGAGCGATGCGGGAGCGCTACAAGGAATCGCAGGAGGTCGACCTGGCGTACAGCGTGCCCGGCATTGGCCGGTTCCGCTGCAGCGTGTTCCAGCAGCGCGGCACCGTCGGGCTCGTGCTGCGCGTGATCCCCGTCCACGTCCGCAACGTCGGCGAGTTGAACCTGCCGCCGATCCTGATCCGGGTGGCCGAGGAGAAGCGCGGCCTGGTCCTGGTCACGGGGACGACCGGATCGGGCAAGAGCACCACGCTGGCGGGCATGGTGGACCACATCAACCACCAGCGGTGCGTCCATGTCATGACGGTGGAGGACCCCATCGAATTCCTCCACAAGGACAACCGATCGATCATCAACCAGCGCGAGGTCGTGACCGACACGCGGTCGTTCGCGCACGCGATGCGCAGCGCCTTGCGCCAGGATCCGGATGTCATCCTGGTGGGCGAAATGCGGGACTTCGAAACGATCGAGACGGCCCTGCTCGCGGCTGAAACCGGCCACCTGGTGCTGTCGACGCTGCATACGATGGACGCCACGGAGACCATCAACCGCATCATCGCGGTGTTCCCGCCCCACGAGCAGAAGCAGATCCGGCTGCAGCTGGCGGCCGTGCTCAAGGCCGTCATCTCGCAGCGCCTGGTGCCGAGAGCGGACGGCCAGGGCCGCGTGCCGGCCGTCGAAGTGCTCATCTCGACGCCGTTCATTCGCGACTGCATCGTCGACAGGGAGAAGACGCACCTCATCCAGGGCGCCATCGCGGCCGGCACCTCCCAGTACGGAATGCAGACGTTCGACCAGTCGCTGCTGAGCCTCTTCCGCCGCGGCCTGATCACGTACGAGGAAGCCCTGCACTGGGCCTCGAATGTCGACGAATTCAAACTGCACGTCCAGGGCATCGCCTCGGCCGCCGACGAGGCGCGCGATCAGATGGCGAGCGACTCGCCCGGCGACGACGACCACACCGACATCACGCGGTTCGGCCGCTAGCGGGCCCGCGGTGGCGCGACCGGTTCCTCAACTGGACCTGGACCCCGACGAGGCGCGGAAGGCGGCCTATGCCGCCGGCCTGCGCATGCTCGCCGGCCGCGAGATGTCCACGGCCAGGCTGCGCGAGCGCCTGCTGGCGCGCGGCCTGCCGGCCGAGGCCGTCGACGATGCGGTCGCTGGCCTGACGCGGGCCGGCGCGCTCGACGATGCGCGGGCGGCGCGGGCGGCGGCCCACACGCTGGTCGTGGTCAAACGGCGCGGCCGGTACCGCGTCGGGCGTGAACTCGAGCGGCGCGGATTTGCGCCGACGCTGGTGCACGCCACCCTGGCCGATGTGCTGGGCGACACCGACGAGCGCGAGACGATCGCCCGCGTCATCGCCGCCCGAATGCACGGTCGAGCGACGCTCGCCGATCCCGCCGCCTACCGGCGCCTGTTCGGCTCCCTGCTGCGCCGGGGGTTTCCCGCCGACGCCATCCGCGATGCGCTCCGGCCGTACTGGGGCAAGGGGGCCGCGCCACTCGAGACCCCGGACGACTAGCGCGAATCGCTGTTGCCGCCTCCCAGTTGCTACAATGGGAGGATGACCTCTGGCGAGATCCGGCGCACCTTCCTGGCGTTCTTCGAACAGCACCAGCACCGCATCGTGGCCAGCGCCCCGCTGGTCCCCGGTGACGACCCGACACTGCTGTTCACCAACGCCGGCATGAACCAGTTCAAGGACGTGTTTCTCGGCAAGGACCGCCGCGACTACCGCCGGGCCACGAGCTCGCAGAAGTGCATGCGCGTCAGCGGCAAACACAACGACCTCGAGAACGTCGGGCCGTCCCTGCGCCATCACACCTTCTTCGAGATGCTCGGCAACTTCTCCTTTGGGGACTACTTCAAGGAAGAGGCCATCTCGCTGGCATGGACACTGTTGACCGAGGTCTGGACACTGCCGAAGGAGCGGCTCCTGGCGACCGTGTTCTGCGGCGAGAACGGCATCCCGCGCGACGACGAGGCGTACGGCTACTGGCTGCGCGTGCTGCCGAAGGAGCGGATCGCCGAACTGGGGGCCGCCGACAACTTCTGGTCCATGGGCGAGACCGGGCCGTGCGGGCGCTGCTCCGAGATCCATTACGACCGCGGCGATCACCTGCCCTGCTCGGAGCCCGTCTGCCGTGGCGTCGAGTGCTCGTGCGACCGGTACGTCGAGATCTGGAACAACGTGTTCATGGAGTTCGAGCGCCAGGCCGACGGCTCGCTGGTGCCGCTGCCGGCGCCGTCGATCGACACCGGCATGGGGCTCGAGCGGATCGCGGCCATCATGCAGGGCACGCTGTCCAACTACGACACCGACCTGTTCACGCCGCTGCTCGCCGCGATCGGCAGGATGACCGGCCGCACCCACGGCGGTACGATGGACCCGGCGGACGTTTCGATGCGCGTCATGGCGGATCACGCCCGTGCGATGACCTTCCTCATCGCCGACCGGGTCGTCCCGTCGAACGAGTGGCGCGGCTACGTGCTGCGCAAGATCATGCGCCGCGCGATGCGCCATGGACACCGTCTCGGCCTGACTGAGCCGTTCCTCTTCACGCTCGTCGACGTCTTGGCCGAACAGATGGGCGATGCGTACCCCGAACTGCGGACCAGCCGCGACTACGTGGCCAGGGTGATTCGGGCCGAGGAAGAGCGATTCGAGGCCGTGCTGACGTCCGGCCTGCCGAAGCTCGAGGACCTGCTCGATCAGTTTGCCACCGGGGGCGTCGTCCCGGGCAATGAGGTATTCCGGCTCTACGACTCGTACGGCCTGCCGGTGGACTTCATTGAAGACACGGCGGCGCAGCGCGGCCTGACGCTGGATCGGGAGGCCTTTGACCGCGCCATGGAGGCGCAGCGCCAGCGTGCACGGGCCGGGAGTACGTTCGGCGGCGACGCGCAGACAGCGACGTTCACGGCAAGCGCCGGAACACGGGCCGCCCTCGAAGCGGCCGGGGACCGGTTCGAGGGCTACACGGCAACCCGCGCGGAGGGGGTGTCGGTGCTGGCGCTGTTCGACGAGTCGGGCGCAGACACCCCGGCGCTGGCCGCGGGGGCGGCCGGGTTTGCCGCGCTGAACCGCACGCCTTTCTACGTCGAGTCGGGCGGCCAGGTGTCGGACGCCGGCCGGCTGGTCGCCGACCACGGCACGATGTCGGCGACGGTGGAAGGCCTCGTGAAGGCATCTGCCGGCTGGCCGCGCCTCCACCGGGTCACCGTCGAGGCGGGCACGCTCAGCGTGCGTGACCTGGTGACCGCCGAAGTCTCCGACGATCTGCGCGACGCGACACGCCGCAATCACACGGCGACCCATCTGCTCCATGCGGCGCTGCGCCAGGTGCTGGGCACGCACGTGAAGCAGGCCGGATCGCTGGTCTCGCCGGATCGGCTCCGCTTCGATTTCGTGCACGTCGCGGCCATCACGAACGAGCAGATCGAAGAGATCGAGCGGCTCGTCCAAAGGGAAATCGTCCGCAACACGCCCGTGCAGACCGAGGTTCAGTCGATGCAGGAAGCCGTGGCCGCAGGGGCGATGGCGCTGTTCGGCGAGAAATACGGCGACTCGGTGCGCGTCGTCTCGGTGCCGGGCTTCAGCATGGAGTTGTGCGGAGGCACCCACTGCCGGGCGACCGGCGATATCGGCTCGATGGTCATCGTCCAGGAGGGCGGCATCGCCGCAGGCGTGCGCCGCATCGAAGGCGTGACCGGGACCGGGGCGTTGCATTATCTCCAATCCCAGCGGACCACGCTGCACGGCGTGGTCCAGCGGCTGAACGTGCCGGCCGACCAGGCCGCTGACGGCATCGAACGCCTTCAGGCGGACGTGAAGCGGCTGACGAAGGAGATCGCGCAGCTCAAGATGAAGGCCGCCCTCGGAACCCGCGCGTCCGACGACGGCGATATCGTGAGTATCGGGCCGGTCAAGGTGCTGACCCGCAAGGTCGCCGACCTGGACAAGGGTGCCTTGCGCGACCTGGCCGACTCCCTGAAAGGCCAACTCGGGAGCGGCGTTGTCGTCCTGGGCGCCGTGGCCGACGAGAAGGTCCAGTTCGTCGTGTCGGTCACGCGGGATTTGACGTCCCGTGTGCACGCAGGCAAGCTGGTGAAGCAGTTGGCGCCGATTGTCGGCGGCGGCGGCGGCGGGCGGCCGGATTTTGCAGAAGCTGGCGGCAAGCAGCCCGGCAAACTGGATGAACTGCTGGCGGCCAGCCGGACGGCCGTCGAGCAGATGCTGGGCTCCTGAAGTCCTGAAGTCCGAAACGCGGCCGACCGATAAGCTGGTGGAAGCCGATGCCTTCCTCCCGATTCCTCTGTCTCTGTGCGTGCGCCGGGCTGCTCTTGGGAGCGGCGCGCCCGGCTCAGGCTGAAATCTACACGTGCCTGGACGCCAATGGCGGCCGGGTGCTCACCAACAATCCGGCGACCTGCGGCCAGGCGAAGACCTTCGTCGTGCCCGGGTCGTCGTACCGGGCGACGCGGCCGGCCCCGGCGGCCGGCTCGTCGGCGTACGACGGCATCATCGCGCAGGCCGCGACAGACTACGACGTCAGGGCCGACCTGGTCCGGGCGGTCATCCAGGTAGAGTCGGGCTTCAACCCCCGCGCGCGCTCCCCCAAGGGCGCGATGGGCCTGATGCAGCTGATGCCGCAGACCGCGGCCGAGTACGGCGTCAGGAATGCCTACAACCCCACTGAGAACATCCGGGGCGGGGTGGCCTATCTGCGGACCCTGCTCGACCGTTATCAGGACGAGACGCTTGCGCTGGCGGCCTACAACGCCGGACCGACCGCCGTCGAGAAGTACGGCAACAACGTCCCGCCGTATCGCGAAACGCAGCAGTACGTCGACAGGGTTCAGACCATCACCGCCGCCGAGCCCGCGCCAGGTCCTGGCGGGACGATCCTCTACAAGACCCTCGTCCTGAACGACAACGGCCAGCTCGTCCTCCGCCTGTCGGATACCAAGCCATCGTCGGGCCCCTACGAAGTCGTCCGCCGCTAGCGCACCCTCCCCCTTTGGGGTCAGGTCTGGAATGCGACATTCTGATCGCACCTCAGACCTGACCCCAAGGGGGGAAAACACCGCGTTTCAGACCTGACCCCAAAAGGGGCGCGATGGGTTGCCCCGGGGCCGGCAATTGTCCTGCGGCGGGTCACCTGCTGAGCTTGTCAGCAGGGGCAGGGGGCGGTGGCGGCTTCGGCGCTCATGCGCCACGGGGCCGTCAGGGTCTCTAGCGCCAGGACCGAGGGACCGTCGGCGCGGTGTCCCGCCTCGGGAATCTGCTCCAGCGGCGGAAGCAGCACGTTGACCGGCATCGCCAGGAACGCTGCGGCCACCCACGGGCAGAACCGGGTCCCTGTCCCTCGGGCGATCACGACGCGCGCCGCGTCGGGCGTCAGGCGCTCCCGATACTCCCGCGTGCTGGTCAGCGCGTCGAACGTGTCCATGACGCTCACAATCCGCACCAGGTAGGAAATCGCGCGCTGGCTCAGGCCGTCCGGGTACCCCTGGCCGTCCCATCGCTCGTGGTGATATAGCACGATGCTGGACACTTCGTCGTCGAAGCCCGACCGGTGCGCGATCTCGACGCCCAGCTCCGGGTGGATCTTCAGTTCCTGCCATTCGCACTCTGTAAGGCGCCCCGGCTTGTTCAGGATGCTCGACGGCACGATCAGCTTTCCGACGTCGTGAAGCAGGCCGCCGAGGCGAACCGTTTCCACGTCACGGGCGCTTAGACCGATCTGCGTCGCCAGGCGCACGGCATAGTCCGACACGCGCCGGCAGTGGGCCGCCACGTCTGGCCGCTTCCGCTCGAACGCCACCATGACCGCGCCTATGTGTCCCAATTCCGTCTGGAGCATGCGTCGTCCGCCGGTTGGCTGGCCCGCACCCCATGTGCAAAGCCGCGCGCAGAGGGGCGTCTGGCGGATTCAAGAGGCAAGGACGATGCCGGGGCCAGGGGCGAGTTTCGGGTGACCGTTACTGCCCGCTGCGGCACAGAACTGCACGGGATTCGGGCGGTCGGGCGCTCCGGGGCCCACCTCCTGCGGGGGTGCCCGGCAGCGGGTTGTGTAGCTCGCGCGAAACGGCGTGAAATGCTATCATCAGAGTTTCGACGGGCTGGCATGGGGCCTGCCCGTAGACCAATCTGGTTCAGAGGGTACTGTGGCTAGTCATGAATCCGCGCTGAAGGCGCACCGCCAGAACCTCGTCCGTCGCGATCGGAACCGGCAGCTCCGGTCGAAGCTACGCAACGCGTTGCGGTCGATCCGCGCCCTGATTGATGAGGATGAGTTCGCGAAGGCGAAGACCGAGCTAAAGGGCACCGTCTCCCTGATTGACCGGATGGTCACCAAGGGCGCCATTCACCGGAACGCGGCGGCCCGCTACAAATCGAGACTGACGACGCAGGTCGTCGCCAAGACCGCGGCGCAGAAGTAATCCGCAGGGCGCCGTCCGGCGCCCTTCCCTATCCGCACAGCTCGACGACCAGCCGCTCCAGGAGCACGCGGGGCTCGCCCCGCGACGTCTTCAGGGCGAGGTCCGTCCGGAAGACCGCGGCCACGGCCCGTTCGACGCGCGACGGCACCAGCTTCGCGCGCGCGAACCAAGCGAGTTGGCCGAGCACCATCACCGGCACCTCGCCCGCGTCGAGCTTGAGCGCCAGCTCACGCAGCGCCTCGCCGGCCTGGCGGCGTTCGATGGCATTGGTCATCGCCCAGGGATCCTGCGTCGTGGGCGCGCTGGCGATGGCGTCGACGGCGGCCTCCGTGATGATGCCGTCGCCCGAGGCAAACAGCAGGGCGCGCTCGAACTCGGCGCGCAGGCGCGTGATGTCGCCGCCAGCGAGCCGCGCCAGCAGGCGCGCCGCATTGGGCTCGATGCGCACGCCCTCACGCGCCGCCTCGGCCTTCGCCCACGCGATGGCGTCCGCGGCGTCCGCGAGCGGGTCGCAGTCCACCACCACGGCGCGCTTCTCGAGCAGCTGAACCGGCTTGAGGGTCCGTTTCAGGCCCTCTCCGGCGACGAACACCAGGACGCACTCGGGCGACGGGGCCCCCAGGTACTGCTCGAGCGCGTCCAGTTCGGCATCCCCTGCACGGCGGTCGACGGCCTTGCGTCCCTTCTTCGCCGGCCCCGCGGATGCCGCCGCCGGCGCATCGTCGTCGGATTGCCTGAAGATCGGCATCAGCTTCTCGGCCTGCGCGACGACGATGATCCGTCGGGGGGTCATCATGGGCAGCGTGCGGGCCAGCTGCATGACGAGCCAGAACTGTCTGCGAGCTTCGTCGCGCAGGTCTGCCGGGAAGATCTTGTCGACGTTGAAGGGGCGGAAATCCTCCTCAACGGTCTCGGCCAGCAGCGCGACGAGTCTGGCCTTCTGCTCGTCGTCCGGGCCGACGAGCAGATACACCGCGGAGAGATCGCCGGCCTTGATCTGCGCTTCGAGCGCCTGCGGTGTGACGCGGCCAGGCACGGCAGCGGCTCCAGCCTAGAAAGCCTCGAGAATCGCGCTGACGACCGAGCGGGCGAAGTCGTACGTGACACGCTCGAGCGCGTTCGAGCTCTGCCCGAAGAACGCGGCGGGGTTGCCGGCCTGGGTGTCCGCCGGCAGATCGTATTCCTCGCGGAAGAACATCAACGGGTTCTCCCAGATCATCTTGTCCGCCTTCACGTCGTAGAACTCGATCTTCATCCGGATGATGACGACGTAGCGCGTCGCCTGTTGCGACTGGTTGAAATTCGCGGGCGCGATGGAGACCGACAAGAGAGTCCCCCGCAGGACGGCGTCGACGCCCTCCCCCTGCGGCAGGATCTGGTAACGGCCGCGTCCGATGAACTCCGTGCGGACCCGCTCGGTGAACTTCCGCTCCATCTCGAAGAACGGCGTCTGGTTGATGAACTCGGGAATCCCGATCACCTTGACGGAGGCGGGCAGGAACGAGCCCTTCCCGGCGAGCGAATAGCCGCAGCCGCCGGCGGTCAGCGCCAGCGCCGCCACGAGTACGGAGGTCAGGATGGTTCGCACGATGCTCCTCGCTCCTAGCGGACAACAATGCTGACGAGTTTGCCTTTGGCCACGATGACCTTGGCCACGGTCTTCCCCTGCAGGTGGGCCGCGACGGCCGGATCGGCCAGCGCGGCATCCCGAATGGTGTCCTCGGACGAGTCCGCCGCCACGGTGATGCGCCCGCGTACCTTGCCGTTCACCTGGACCGGCACGACCACTTCGTCGGCCTTCGCCACCTCGGGGTCGAATGTCGGCCACGGCGCGAACACGAGACCGCCCTGGCGCCCGAGTTGCTCCCACAGCTCCTCGGCCATGTGCGGGGTGAAGGGCGAGATCATCAGCACCAGCGCGTCGACCGCTTCCCCGATGATGGCCACGGTTTCCGGCCGTTCATCCGCCGCCGGCTTCCCTTCGTGGCCGCGGCGCGTGGCGGCGCCGGTCTTCGTGTGCAGCTCGGAGAACTGGTAGAGCTGGTTCACCAGTTCCATCAGCGCGGACACGGCGGTGTTCAGGTGGACGCGCGGATCGAGGTCCTGCGTGAGGCGGCGGATCGTGTCGTGCGTCTTGCGCCGCAGCGCCCGTTCGGCGTCGGTCAGCGCGGCCCCCGCCAGCACGCCCTCGGGCACCGCCGCCACGGCCTCGCGCCACGTCTGGACGAACCGCCAGACGCGCGTCAGGAAGCGGAACGCGCCTTCGAGCCCGGCGTCGATCCACTCGACTTCCTTTTCGGGCGGTGCGACGAACATCACGTAGAGCCGCAGGGCGTCGGCGCCGTACCTGGCGATCATGTCGTCCGGATCGACGACATTACCCTTCGACTTCGACATGACGGCGCCGTCTTTCAGCACCATCCCCTGGGTCAGCAGCCGGGCGAACGGCTCGCCGTCCTTGACCATCCCGAGGTCGCGGAAAACGCGCGTGAAGAACCGCGAGTAGATCAGGTGCAGGATGGCGTGCTCGACGCCGCCGCTGTAGAAGTCCACCGGCCCCCAGTACGCCACCGCCGCCGGATCGAAGGCCTGCCGGTCGTTCTTCGGATCGCAGAAGCGGAGGAAGTACCACGACGAGTCCACGAAGGTGTCCATCGTGTCCGTCTCGCGCCGGGCGGGCCGTGCGCACCGGGGGCACGGCACGTTGACGAACGCCGGGACACCGGCCAGCGGCGAATCGCCGTGCCCGGTGAACTCGGGCGTCGTCGGCAGCTCGACCGGCAACTGGTCGTCCGGGACGGGCACCAGGCCGCACGCCTCGCAGTGGATGATCGGGATCGGGGTGCCCCAGTACCGCTGGCGTGAGATGCCCCAGTCCTTCAGGCGGAACTGGACGGTGCGCTGCCCCGTACCGCGGCGCTCGGCCTTCTCGGCCATCTGCGTCCAGGCGTCGGTCGACCACAGCCCGTCGTTCTCGGCGGAGTCCACTACCCGGCCGGGCTCCGAGTACGCGGCCGTCATCGTCGCGGCGTCCAGCGGGGCCGAGCCCTCCCCTTCCGGCTGGACGACCACGCGGATCGGCAGGCCGTATTTTCTGGCGAACTCGAAGTCGCGCTGGTCGTGCGCCGGGACGGCCATGACGGCGCCCGTCCCGTACTCGCCCATCACGAAGTTCGCCACCCAGATCGGCACGTGCTCGCCGGTGAACGGGTTGATGGCGACACGGCCCGTGCTGAAGCCCTCTTTCTCGACCTCGCCGGTGAGGCGCGCGCTGCGTTCCTGCCGCCGGAAGCGGTCGGCCGATGCGCGCAGAGCCGCCGGGTCGGCGGATTCGGCCGCGAGGCGCTCCACCAGCTCGTGCTCGGGCGCGAGCAGGACGAACGTCGCGCCGTAAATGGTGTCGATGCGCGTCGTGAAGACCTCGATATCCGTGCCGCCGCCGGCGCCGGGCGTCTCGACCAGCGGGAACCGGACGCGCGTCCCTTCGGACCGCCCGATCCAGTTGCGCTGCATGGTGAGGACCTTCTCGGGCCAGTCCCGCAGGCCGTCGATGGCACTGAGCAGCTCGTCGGCGTAAGCCGTGATGCGCAGGAACCACTGCTCCAGGTCCCGGTTGGTGACGGGCGTGTGGCAGCGCCAGCAGCCCCCGTCCACGACCTGCTCGTTGGCGAGCACGGTCCGGCACGAGGAGCACCAGTTGACGGTCGAGCGCCGCCGATAGGCCAGGTCGCGCTCGAACATCCGGATGAACAGCCACTGGTTCCACCGGTAGTAGTCCGGCATGCACGTGGCCAGCTCGCGTTCCCACGCGTAGCTGATGCCCAGGCGCTGCAGCTGCCCCTTCATGTGGGCGATGTTGGCGAGGGTCGACGTCTCGGGGTGGATGCCGTTCTTGATGGCCGCGTTTTCCGCAGGCAGCCCGAACGCGTCCCAGCCGAACGGATGCAGCACGTTGAAGCCGCGCATCCGCTTGGTGCGCGCCATCACGTCGCCGATCATGTAGTTGCGGACGTGGCCGACGTGGGCGTGCCCCGACGGGTACGCGAACATCTCGAGGCAGTAGAATTTCGGCTTCGACCGATCCTCGGTCACTTCGAAGGCGCGGCTGTCGCGCCAACGCTGCTGCCATTTCTGCTCGATGGCCTGCGGCTTGTACTCGCTCATATCTGATCGATTATAGCCCACGCCAGTAGCGCGACAGGGCGAGGCGGGATCGTGCGGCCGCCTGCGCGCCGCGGCGCGAATCCCCGGGCAGGGCGGCCTCGTGAGGGGGCTCGCCGGACGCACCGGCCAAAACCGCGAGACAGGCGTCGAGCGACGCCCCGAGCGCCGGCAAGTCGTAGCCGCCTTCGGTCGCCATGACCACCCGCCCGCCGCAGCGCCGGTCGGCCAGACCGGTGATGTGGCGCATCAGCGCCGCGAATCCCGCCTCGCTCATGCGCATGCCCGCCAACGGGTCGCATTCATGGGCGTCGAAACCCGCGGAGACCAGGATCAGTTCGGGCGCGAACTCGGCGACCACCGGCACCACGATGTCGCGGTAGACCAGGTCGAAATCCGCATCGGTGGCGCCGGCCTCGAGCGGCAGATTGATCGTGAACCCTTTGCCGGGCCCCGTCCCCACCTCGTCGCACACGCCCCCGCCCGGATAGCAGGGCCACTGGTGGGTGGAGACGAACAGCACACGCGGATCGTCCTCGAAGATTTCCTGTGTGCCATTGCCGTGGTGGACGTCGAAATCGAGGATCGCGACACGAGCGGCGCCGCGTGCGAGCGCGTGCGCGGCGGCGACGGCCACGTTGTTCACCAGGCAGAACCCTCGCGCACGGTCCGGCCCGCTGTGATGGCCCGGCGGCCGCACCAGCGCCGCCGCGCAGGACGCCTCACCGCTCAGGACCGCGTCGACGCCGTCGACCACGGCCCCCGCCGCCAGCATGGCCAGGTCGACCGACTCCGGCGACGTGTACGTGTCGGGATCGAGCATCGACGCGGTCCCGGCGACCGACTCGAGCACGTCGAAGAATCCCCGTCTGTGGACGCGGGCGACCTGCTCCCGCGTCGCCGGCAACGGTTCACGCAGGGTCGCGCCCCGCGCCTGCCAGTCCCGCGCGACCGCATGAAAGACATCCTGGCGCTCGGGCCGCTCGGGA
>Ga0315278_10000508_pt1 | contig 34451 bp, 27 predicted proteins | sample YL17G06_0_MG_FD_203880 | JGI IMG/M metagenome (GOLD analysis project Ga0315278, IMG submission 203880) | Sediment microbial communities from Yellowstone Lake, YNP, Wyoming, USA - YL17G06_0 | ecosystem: Environmental > Aquatic > Freshwater > Lake > Sediment | place: USA: Wyoming | collected... | reverse complement strand
CCACGTACGAGGATGCCGCTCGGGCCCCGAATCGGCCTCTGGTTGCGCGGTGATTTCCAAGACGCGATCTCTGGCAACGACAGTCGCGCTCGCGAACTTCACCGCAAACGTAACCACACCAGGCGACTGTAGAGGATCCTGGTCGCAGCGCGGTTTGAGTGAAATTATCTAGTTTATGCATCTGCGATAACTCGCCTAATTTCTGTATACTTTAGCCATGGACCCGATCACAAACCCATTTGCCCCTGGTGCAGGGACGCCGCCTCCTGAGCTCGCAGGCCGAGATGAGCTACGCGAAACGGTTCGCATAGCCATCGCGCGCGTCCGCCGAGGCCTACCCACGAAGAGCCTGTTGATGGTGGGACTTCGAGGCGTGGGCAAGACGGTGTTGCTGGATCGAGTGAGAAATGACGCAGAGGGAGCTGGCATTCAGACATTGCGCGTAGAAGCACCTGAAGGTCGTTCACTGCCGGCAATTCTAGCCCCGCAATTGCGCCAGGCCCTGCTGAGGCTCTCCCGGAACGAGCAGGCTAAGGACCTCGCTCAGCGGGCGCTTCGAGCACTGGCAGGATTCGCTAAGGCCCTGAAGGTGAAGTACGACGACATCGAGGTGGGATTTGACTTTGATCCCGAACCTGGCCTCGCGGATAACGGTGATTTGGAGCATGACTTGCAAGCACTGCTGGAATCGGCTGGAGTCGCCGCACAGAAAGCTGGAACGGCCATGGCGATCTTCGTGGACGAACTGCAGTACGTAAAAGAGGAGGAGCTCGCGGCCCTCATCACCGCATTGCATCGCACAGCACAAGGACGGCTTCCTATCGTTCTCGTGGGAGCAGGACTGCCGCAGTTGAGGGGCCGAATGGGTCGGGCCAAGTCCTATGCAGAACGGCTGTTTGACTTTCCTGAGATCGGTCCACTGTCTCCTGAAGCGGCGAGACTCGCCATCGCTAAACCGGCGAACGATCAGGGTGTCGAAGTCACGCATGACGCATTGGATTGCATCGTGACAGAGACCCGCGGCTACCCCTATTTTGTTCAGGAGTGGGGCAAACATGCGTGGGACGTCGCGAAGGAGTCCCCGATCACACGCGAGGACGTGGAAAACGCGTCGAAGGCAGCCATTGCCGCATTGGACGAGAGTTTTTTCCGTGTGAGGTTCGATAGACTCACCCCTGCTGAAAAGAAATACCTCCGGGCGATGGCCGAACTGGGTCCAGGACCACACCGGTCAGGAGATATTGCTGGAACGTTGAGGCGTGAAGTGACTTCTCTCGGTCCAACGAGAAACCAGTTGATAGCCAAGGGAATGATCTGGAGTCCCCACCATGGTGACACTGCTTTCACTGTTCCCCTGTTCGACGAGTTCATGCGCCGAATCATGCCCGGTGACGACTGGGGCACCTAGCGCCGCAGTATCAAAACCTGTGAAAGGAACCTCTCATGGACACACCTACGACAGTGAATCCCGAGACGACGCAGGAGGAGCCAGCCGGCTCCTCGACCGAGACAACGTCACAAAGCGGTGGATCGCAGAAGCGGAGGCGAAGGCGGACGACACCCTCGAAGAGGCGAGGCCGAGCGACGGCCAAACCAGCCCATGTTGTGGTTCCGTCTCGAACGCGAGCGGAGCACTACGCCGCCGGCAAGGCGCTGCGAGAGAAGTGCCCGCGGGATGCCCACGCCGGCTGGAAGCCCCCCAGGGACCGGCGGGACGCGGTCGAACTTGTCCTGGCCGCAGAGCAGGGACGCATGCAGGAACTGCTCCCGCTGCGCCACGGGCGCATGGTCAAGTCCGCGTTCACCTTCTACCGGGGCGCGGCCCTGACGATGGCGACCGACCTGGCGGTCACGCCGACCACCGGGATCCGGGTCCAGTGCTGCGGGGACGCCCACTTGTGCAACTTCGGCGGGTTTGCCACCCCGGAGCGGAAGATCATCTTCTCCATCAACGACCTGGACGAGACGCTGCCGGCGCCGTGGGAGTGGGACGTCAAGCGCCTGGCCGCGAGCTTCGTCGTGGCGTGCCGGGACAATGGCCTGAGCGAGGCCGTGGCCAAGGACGTAGTGATGACCTCCGTCCGCAGCTACCGCGAGTCCATGGCCGAGTTCAGCCTCTTGAAGACGCTGGAGCTGTGGTACCGGGCGCTGGGGTCGGACGAGCTGCTTGGGAGCCTGCCCCCCAAGGGCCGCAAGCGGCTCATGAAGCGCATCGAGAAAGAACAGGCGAAGAGCCGCGGCGAGGAGATGTTCCCGAAGCTCGCGGAGCAGCGGGGAGACATCCACGTGATCAAGGACCAGCTCCCGACGATTTTCCACCACAAGAACCACCCCCCCGGTGAGGTCCAGCAGGCCGTACGGGACGCGCTCGTCGCCTACGTCGCGACGCTGCCCTCCGCCTACCAGGCCTTGGTGAGCCGCTACGAGATCCGGGACGCCGCGATCAAGGTCGTCGGGGTCGGCAGCGTCGGGACCGCCTGCTGGGTGATCCTCTTCATGGCCGGGGACACCGACCCCCTCTTCCTCCAGGTCAAGGAAGCGCGCGCGTCGGTCCTGGAGCCGTACGCGGGCAAGAGCGTCTTCCCGAACCACGGCCAGCGCGTCGTGGACGGCTACCGGCGCATGCAGCCTGCCAGCGACATGCTGCTCGGGTGGAGCCGGGGACCCCAGCGCGACTTCTTCATCCGCCAGCTGAGGGACATGAAGATCGGCCCCATGGTGGAGACCTTCGGCCAGGCCGAGATGGATTTCTACGCCGGGTGGTGCGGCCGGGCCCTCGCCCTGTCCCACGCCCGATCCGGAAACTCGGCCATGATCAGCGGGTACATGGGCAAGAGCGACACCTTCGATCGGGCCATCGCGGCCTTCTCGAAGGGCTACGCCGACCAGAATGAAAAGGACCACGCGGCCCTCGCCCGAGCCATCCGCAAGGGCAAGGTGAAGGCGGTCTTCGAGGAGGAGCGATAGAGACTTGGGGTACCCCAGGGTGGCGAAGCCTTCAGCTTCAGGGCTATCAGATGGCGCCTGCGCTGTAGGGTCGGCAACTTGGGGGCGGGGTCGTCGGGCGGGATTCCAGTACCATTAGTCTGGTCTCTACTGTCGTCGCCACGCAATCCCCGGGCCGATGGCCTGGCCGGTCGTTCGATGCGAAATCCCGGGCAGTCGTCGCGCCTGTGCAGGATCAAGGCTGGGGTGGCAGCCCGCTGGTCGACTCCCCAGTTCTTGGGCCACCTGCTGGAGAACTTCGTCGTTGCGGAACTGCGCCGACAGGCCGCGTGGCAGGACACTGCCGTGGAGTACTTCCACTTCAGGACCCTGCACTCGCAGCGCGACGTGGACGTCGTGCTCGAAGATGACGCGGGCCGCCTCGTGGGGATCGAGATCAAGGCCACGGCGACACCGATGGCCAGAGACTTCGCCGGCCTTCGGGAGTTCGCCGACTCGGTCGGGAACAGGTTCCACGCGGGAATCGTGCTGTGTCTCGCGCCGCAATCCGTGCCGTTCGGCGACCGGCTCCGGACGATGCCCATCGGAGCGCTCTGGCAATCCACGTAGCGCCGGCCGGGCCGAGCCCTACTTCTTGATCGCGTCACGGGCCTTCTGCTGGGCCGCGCGGGTCTCTTCCATCAGTTTGTAGGACACGTAGTACTTGTAGATATTTCGCACGTAGGTCGTCGTTTCGAGGCCGATCTTCTCGGCCGTGACGATCTCGACGTTGTTGAACCAGACGTTGGGATTCAGGCCGCGTGCCGCCGCCGCCTTGCGGATCTTCGCCATGTTGCCCGGCCCGCAGTTGTAGGCCGCGAAGGCGAAGAGCGTGCGGTTCAACTCGTCGAACTTCCCGTCCGGGAACTCCCGGGCCAGCAACTGGTCCATGTACTTCGCGCCGGCGTGGACGTTGGGGTCCGCGATGGTGATGTCGCCGACCGCCAGTTCCTTCCCGGTCGCGGGCATCAGCTGCATGATGCCGATGGCACCCACCGGACTTCTCGCGTCCTGGTTGAGCAGCGACTCCTGATATCCCTGGGCGGCGAGCATGAGCGGATCGAAATGGTATTGCGCACCGTACTTCTTGAACACCTCGATCGTGGCCACGTAGCGCTTGTAGTCCTCCGACCCCGTCGGATTCTGGAGCTGTCGGACCAGGCCACTGTAGCGCGCCAACCGATCGTTGAGGTTCTTCGGCGTGTTCTGGATGGCGGTGACGTACGCCCCCATGATCGCCTTCTGGAGCAGCGGACTGTTCTTGCGGATCGCCCACCCCATGTTGCCCTTGCGGAGCACGATCGTCTTGTGAATCTTCATCTTCGGCAGGACCGGCGCCCACATGTTCGCGATCATGTCGTTGCCGACCATGACCTCGAACAGGCCGAGGTTGAGCATCTCCATCATGTCTTCGTCTTCGAGGGCGTCCGGCACCGCGACGATGTTGATGGGCGGCTTCCCGGCCTTCTTGAACGTCTCGCTGAGCGCGACCAGGCTTTCGTGGTACGTCGAAGAGGGCCGCACGTGCACGGTCTTGCCGGCGAGGTCGTCCACCGTGTTGATGACGGGCGACGCCGGTCCCGTCAGCACGATCTCCGACAGGAGCTGCGCGTCCGGTGCCACGAGAAAGTCGACCGACTGCTTGCGCGTGTCGGTCACGCCGAGGTTGACCGCGATGTCTCCGAGCCCGTCCGCCACGCCCGTCAGGAGCTTCTCCCGCGTCGTCGGGATGATCACGAACGTGAGGGGGCGCTTGCCGAGTTGCGTGGCGAGCGTCGTGTTCAGCTGTTTCTCGATCGCGCGGACGATATCGGCCGCGTAGCCCCTCTCACGGCCCAGTTCGTTGAAGAAGAAGGTGCGGCTCGGAGCGGCCAGCACCCTGACCCGCCGCAGCGCGAGCATGCCGTCGAAGTCGCCCTTCCAGGGCTTCAGCGTGTTGGCGAACGGAATTTCGCGCGGTTCCGGCTTCGGCTTGGTTTGCGGTTGTTGTGCGACAGCTGACTGCATCGCGGCGAGCGCCAGGATGGCAATGGCGACACGTCTGACTTTCGACATCGTAAGACTCCCCGGCCGAGTATTGCACACTGACAGCCCAGCCGCCAGAGACTGGCTGCGACCCTGGCAGGGGACGTCGAGAGGCCGTATCGGGGGCCTGACGCGTGGCAACCCGGCTCACCCAGGCCCGCCCCCGGCCTGGCGTCACGTTGTGGCATTCTGCGCACCGGGGATATAGAAGCCTCAGGAAATCGCGCTATTTGGGTAGTACCATTGCAGAATCGTTCCGTAACCACAGCGCGCTGGCCGCGCTTCCGCGTCAGGCGCAGCAAAGGAGTATCAGGATGTTCAGGAAGGTCCTCGTCAGCGCGTTGCTCGTCCTGGGCGCGGCCTCAGCCGCATTTGCCCAGTCTCCCAAGATCGAGGTCGCGGGGCTCTTCGGCTACACGCTGGCGGACGGCGTGAGCGGCGACCCCTTCAAGAGCACAGACGGCAACACCTACAACCGCATTGATCCGAAGGACTCGATGAGCGTCGGGCTCTCGGTCGGGTACTTCGTCGCCCCGTCCGTGCAATTCGGCTTCCTCTGGCGGCGCCAGCCGACGTCGCTCGAGATTTCGGGCACCACGGTCAAGAACCTGGCCGATCTCAACATCGACGGCTATCACGTCTTCGCCGCGTTCCATCTCGGCGACGCCGACGGGAAGGTCAGGCTGTACCTGCTGGGCGGCGCGGGCGTGACCCACTACGGCGGTTTCAGTTTCCCGACCACGACCGGCACGAAGAGTGTGAGCGGCAACATGATCTTCTCCAGCACCTGGGGCGCCGGTATGAAGATCTATCCGTCGCCGAGGGTCGGTGTGCAGGCCGGGGTCCAGTGGACGCCGACCTACATCAAGTCCGACGCCGCGGGCTGGTGGTGCGACCCCTGGTTCGGTTGCTACGTCGTCGGCGACGCCCAGTACTCGAGTCAGATCGAGTTCGTCGGCGGCATCACCTTCCGGTTCTAGACGAGATGGAGACGGTATGACCGGCCGACGGAGAAGCAGGCGTGATCGGCGCCAGGTTCAATTCGTCTGGCGTATCGTAAGCCTGCGCGTGGGGCGGCGGCCCGTGAAGGCCACCGCGGTGGAGGGGGACGCATGAAGATCGAAAGCGACGCCCGAATGTCCGGCGAGTTCTCTCTGGTCCTCGGCGGGCCGCTGTACCAGCTCTGGCGCGGGACGCGTCTGGCCGGGGACGTGCTGCAACTGGCGCGCCGACGCATCGTCGTGCTGACCCTTCTGGCCTGGGCACCGCTGCTGGCGTTGTCGGTGGCAGAAGGACACTTCTGGGGCGGGAGCGCCAAGCTGACGTTCCTCCACGACGTGGAGCTGCACGCGCGCCTGCTGCTGGCGCTGCCGCTGTTGATCGTGGCGGAGCTGGTCGTCAACCAGCGGATGCGCCCCATGGTAGGCCAATTTCTGGACCGCGGCCTGATTCCTGACGCAGCGCGGGCGCAGTTTGACGCCGCCATCGCCTCGGCGATGCGCATGCGTAATTCGATCACGGCCGAGGTGCTGTTGATCGCCTTCGTCTACGTCGTCGGGGTGGGGATCGTCTGGCGGACGCAGTTGGCGCTCGACGTGGCGAGCTGGTACGGCGTGGGAGCGAGCGGGACATTACAGCCGTCGCTGGCCGGCTGGTGGCTGGGTCTGGTGAGCCTGCCGCTGTTCCAGTTCCTTCTTCTGCGCTGGTATTACCGGATCGTGATCTGGACCCGCTTCCTGTGGCAGGTGTCCCGCATCGAGTTGAAGCTCATGCCGGCGCATCCGGACCGCTGCGGCGGCCTGGGCTTTCTGGCGCTGATCGGCCACGCATTCTCGCCATTGCTGGTCGCCCAGGGCGCGCTGCTTGCCGGGGTGATGTCCAGCCGGATCTTCTACGCGGGCGCGGCGCTGCCGGAATTCAAGCTGGAACTCATCGGGCTGGTGGCCGTGATGGTGTTCGCCGTCCTCGGGCCGCTCCTGGTGTTCGGTCCGCAGCTTGCAGCCGCCAAGCGCGCGGGCCTGCGCGAGTACGGCACGCTGGCGCAGCGGTACGTGCGCGAGTTCGACCACAAGTGGCTGCGGGGCGGCGCGCCGGCGGACGAGCCGCTCGTCGGCAGCGCCGACATCCAGTCGCTGGCGGACCTCGGCAACAGCTTCGAGGTCGTCAAGGGCATGCGGCTTGTGCCGTTCACCTTGCAGACCGTGCTGCAGTTGGCCGTGGCTACGCTGCTGCCCGTGTTGCCCCTGACGCTCACGATGTTCTCGCTGGAGGAATTGCTCGGGCGGCTGCTCAAGCTGGTGCTCTGACGATCCCATCATTGTTGGCCCGGTACCCGTCCTGGTTTCCCGATTCGTGAGTATCGGGACTGGACTGGGCGTCATCATCTTCGCCGTGGCGATGCTGACCGGCGCCGCTCCTGCCGGCGCGCCACCCGAACGGGACCGGCGCGGCCACAGCGGTCAGCGTCGGGCGACGCTACCTGATCGTGTAGCCGACGGTCAGCTTGACGTCCGGGCTGTCGATCACCCCCACCTTCAACTCGAAGAACAAGCCGCCGCGCCGCTGAACGCCGGCGAGCACGTTGAATCCGGCCTTGATATCGGTCGTGTCCTGATGATCGGAACTGTAGAGGTTCATCGCGGGACCGCCCCCGACAAACGCCTGCCACTCGGCGTTGAGCCGCATCCAGAACCCGAACTCGACATTGAAGGCAACCAGCGTCGCGTCGCTGCCGAAGCCCGCCTCCACGTTCGGCTGGAAGCGCAGGCGGTCCACCAGCGGGCGGGTCACGTAGTGGCCGCCAATGAAGAACTGATCCGGGCTGGCGCTGAGGCCTGCCCGTACCCCCGGCCCTTCCTGGGCCGCAGCCGGCGCGACCCACGCGACGGCAAGCATCCACACGGCGGCGAGGCCGAGGAGCCGGGCGCGCCGTGTCAGAATAGTCAACTGGCCGAGCATTTTCGTCATAGCCGCCTCCCAGAGCATCGTGCCTGCGGCGAACCTGCCCGCCGCCAGCCGTCTCCGGGAAGCGAGGGTGCAAAGACGATGCCGTCATCTGACAACAGGGGACACTCGAGCGGCCTGGCTACTTCGCGGCGGACACCTGGATGGGCACGTCGAGCGCGGCAACCTGCGGCCGGATGCAGAGACTGCCGTTGCAGGCCTGCCATGTCGCCCTGATGCGTGCGACATACTTGCCCGGAGCGGTCGTCGGAACGACCGTGAGAGGCACCTTGAAGGCGACACTCTCGGTGTAGTACTCCGTGTCGGCGTCCTGGGCCTTGTCGAACCCGGTCTCCGGGGCCGGCGCCTCGATCTTGCCGCCCAGGGAAAACGGCTGACCTTCGGGCACGGTGATGCGCGTGGGGTCTGGCGGGGGCTGCTGGGTCAGCGAGTAGAGGTGCCACCCATCGTCGATGCGGGCCGTGATCTCGACGCGAACACTCGAACCAGCCGCCACCGACGTCTTGGCCGACGTGACGGACCAGGTAATCGGCAGCTTCTGCTGGGCCGACACACAAGGCTGGGCCATGGCGAACGCCGCCATCATCACGGTCATCAGGGATATCCGCCGAGCGCGCATCGGGATCGTCATAGGTTCCCCGACTCTATCCGCGGTGGGCGGGCAGTGTCAAAACCGCCGTGACCCGGTTTGTGCCTCGCGCCGCGCCGGAACGAAGCTCCGAGGCAATCTATGCCATAATCAACGTAACACACGATGCGTGAAGGCTTATGGCGAAGGCCGTCGAGAGAGCCCTTGAATTGAGCGATCTGCCATTCCGCTTCCCTCGGATCAACGCCCTGCACGCCGGATACAATCGAGGAACTGACCACATTGACCCCATCGACATCCCACGAGCGATCGCGACATCCGCGCCGGCCAGGCCGGTCGGCGGCACACCGGCCGACCCCGACGGCCAAGGCGCCGGTCAAGCTTCCATTTGAATCGCTCGCTCATGACCCCACGCCGATCGACTTCTCGGCATTGCCACTGGACCCACGGATCCGAATCGGCATCGCGGACCGCGGGTTTACGCGCACAACGCCGATTCAAAGCGCCGTGTTCCCCGTGGTCTTCGAGGGCGCGGACCTGATCGCCTGCGCAGAAACCGGCACGGGAAAGACCGCGGCGTTCTTGCTGCCCATCATGCAGCGGCTGCTCTCCCAGCCCGCCAGCGTGCCTGGCACCCGGGTGCTGGTGCTTGAGCCCACGCGCGAGCTTGCGGTCCAGATCGAGGACGACTTCCAGGGATTCGCGTATCACACGACGCTGACCAGCGTCGTCGTGTACGGCGGTGTGGATGCGGACATCCAGACGCGGGGCCTCCAGGCTGGCGCCGATGTCGTGGTTGCCACACCAGGGCGGCTCCAGGACCTGATGAACTGCGGCGACGCGGACTTCACGCACCTCGAAGTGCTCGTGCTGGACGAAGCGGACCGCATGATGGACATGGGCTTCTGGCCTGACGTGAGCCGCATCGTCGCGACGTTGCCCACGACGCGGCAGACGCTGCTGTTTTCGGCGACGACATCGAGCGACGTCGTCCGGATGGCAGACGAGATCATGCGCAAGCCGAAGCACGTGCAGATCGGCCGGGCCGGCGGACCGGCAACCACCATCACGCACGTGGCGTACGAAGTGCCGTCGCGCGACAAGACGGACTGGCTGGCGGAGTTCCTCCGTCGCCATCGCGAGCCGGCGCTGGTCTTTGTGCGCACGAAGCGATTCGCCGACAGGCTGGCCACCGCGCTGGCAGGCCGCGGCATCAAGTGCGTGGCGTTGCACGCGGACCGGACGCAGCGGGAGCGGACGGCGGCCGTCGAGGGTTTCCGGAGTGGCCGGCACACGGTCCTGGTGGCCACCGACATCGCCGCACGCGGCCTCGACATTGACGGCATCGAACACGTGATCAACTACGAGGTGCCGCACTCGGCGGATGCCTACGTGCATCGCGTCGGACGCACGGGGCGCGCAGAGGCGACAGGAACAGCGGTGACGCTGGTGGCGGCCGACGAACTGCCCTACCTGCACGCGATCGAGAAGTCGATCAACATCCGGATGGGCGACGGCCGCGGGGCGTAGGAGTCGCCGGGTCTGAAGACCCGGCCTCCAGTGCGAGAGCCACCGTTTCTGCTGCCTGCTCCGTGCTTCTAAAGACCCCGCCTCTGCCTGAAGGTGACGTCGAGCTGCACGGTGGCCCCTCGAACCAAGCCGACAGCGAAGTCCTGAGCCTGTCGAAGGGAGCGAAGTCGAAGAGCGTCAGTCTGCAAAACGTGCCGCGAGGGCCGAGACAGGCTGCGCGAATAGCGCAACCGTCAGGTCGGCGACCGGTCCCGGTAAGGCATGTTTTGCCGGCTTGCGTGAGCGGGGACGCCGTGCAGACCGACGCCGCCTTCACCGCACCGCGAACCGCGGTGTCGCCTGTGCCAGTGGCACCCCGCTGCCCCCTTCTTGCTCACGTCCATCTTGCTCACGTCCAGTTGACATCCGCGCCGCCCAGGCGTATCAATGCGCGTCAGACCTTTCTCTGATTCCCTCCACTGGAGACTCCTGCGATGCCAACGGTAGCATTCACCCTGAACGGCAAGCCCACGCGGCTCACGGTCGACGAAAACCGCATGCTGTTGTGGGTCCTGCGCGACGACATCGGCCTGACCGGGACCAAGTTCGGCTGCGGCGCCGCCTTGTGCGGTGCCTGCACGGTGCTGGTCAACAACGAGGCCGTGCGCTCGTGCGCCACGCCGATGAAGGACGTCGATGGCAAGAAAGTCATCACCATCGAAGGCCTGGCCACCGATGGCAAGCTGCACCCGCTGCAGGACGCCTTCGTCAAGCAGCTCGCGTTCCAGTGCGGCTTCTGCACGCCCGGGATGATTCTCGGCGCCTATGCATTCCTGCTCAAGAACCCGAAACCCACGCGCGCCCAGATCGTTCAACACATGGACGACCACCTGTGCCGCTGCGGCGCGCACGTCCGGATTGTGGCGGCTGTCGAGACGGCGGCGGCATCGATGAAAGGGGGCTCGCGATGAGCTGGGACGATGACAACGAACTGGTGGTGGACGGCCCGACCACGTTCCCGGTCGATCGGCGCGACTTCCTGAAGCTGACGAGCACGGGTCTCGTCGTGCTGATGGCGGTCGATCCGGTGCACGGCCTGCAGGAAGCGGCCAGGCCGCAGGCGGGCCGCCAGGGTCCCCCCGCCGACGTCAATGCGTACCTGCACATCGGCGCCGACAACCGCGTCACCTGCTTTGTCGGCAAAGTCGAGCTCGGCCAGGGGTCGATGACGTCGCTCGCCCAGCTGCTCGCCGAAGAACTCGACGTGCCGCTGACATCGGTGGACATCGTCATGGGCGACACGGACGTGTGCCCGTGGGACATGGGCACGTTCGGGTCGCTCAGCATCCGAAGCTTCGGCCCGGTCTTGCGGAACGCGGGGGCGGAGGCCCGTGCGGTATTGCTGCTGCTGGCGTCGGAGCGCCTGCAGGTGCCCATCGACACGCTCGTGATCAAGGCGGGCGTGGTCTCGGTGGGGACGGATGCGAGCAAGAAGGTCACGTACGGCCAGCTCACCGAAGGCAAGCGGATCGAGCGCAAGCTCGAGCAGAAGGCCGCGGTCAAGCCCGTCAAGGCGTTCACGGTCGTCGGATCGTCTGCGCCCCGGCGCGACGCTATCGAGAAGGTCACCGGCAAGGCGAAGTACGCGGGCGACATCGTGCCGCCGGGCGGCGCCCTGCACGCGCGTATCCTCCGGCCTCCGGCTCACGGCGCCACGATGACGCAGTGCGACACGGCGGCGGCGGAACAGGTGCCGGGCGTCCGCGTGATCCGGGATGGCGACATGGTGGCGGTGCTCCACGAACACCGAGACGAGGCGGACAAGGCGCTCGCGCTCATCAAGGCGCAGTTCACGCGAAATGACCCGCCCGTCGACAACCTGACGATCTTCGATCACCTTGTGAAGAACGCGCCGCCGGGTCAGCGTGCGGCGGCGGGCGGCGACGTGGCTGGATTTGCCGGGGCCACCGCGCACACGTTCGACGCGACGTACCTCGACAGCTATATGGCGCACGCGCCGATGGAGACGCACTCGGCGGTCGCCGCGGTCGACAACGGGAAGGTGACGGTCTGGGCGGGCACGCAGACGCCGTTCCCCGTCAAGAATCAGATCATGGCGGCGCTGCGCCTCCCGGCCGACAAGGTGCGCGTCATCACGCCGTTTGTGGGCGGTGGGTTCGGCGGCAAATCCGCATCGCGGCAGGCCGTCGAGGCGGCCCGGCTCGCCGTGCTCACGGGCAAACCGGTGCGCGTCATTTTCGGGCGAGACGAGGAGTTCTTCTACGACACGTTCCGTCCCGCATCGGTGATGAAGATCAAGTCGGCCATCGATGCATCGGGCGCCATCGTTCTGTGGGACTACCACGTGTATGCGGCCGGGGAGCGGGGCGCGGCGCACTTCTACAACATCGCCAATCACCGGACGATGGTGTACGGAAGCTGGGGCGGCGGGGGCACGGCCGGCTACCATCCGTTCGCGATTGGTCCGTGGCGCGCGCCAGGGGCCAACACCAATGCCTTCGCGCGCGAGTCGCACATCGACGTGATGGCGGCACAGGCCGGGATCGACCCGGTCGCCTTCAGGCTGAAGAACCTGACGGACGAGCGTATGATCCGCACGCTGCAGGCGGCCGCGAAGCAGTTCGGCTGGACCCCGAAGGCCGCGCCGAGCGGCCGCGGCGTCGGCGTCGCCTGCGGCATCGACGCGGGCACCTACGTCACGCTGATGGCCGAGGTGGCCGTCGACAAGGCCACCGGCCGGGTGCAGGTCAAGCGGGTGGTCTGCGCGCAGGATCAGGGTGTCATCGTGAACCGGGAGGGATCGCTGCAGCAGGTCGAGGGCTGCATCACGATGGGCCTCGGCTACACGTTGAGCGAGGAGATCCGCTTCAAGGGCGGCGAGGTGCTCGACAGAAACTTCGACACGTACGAGTTGCCGCGCTTCTCGTGGGTGCCGAAGATCGAGACGGTCCTGATCGACGCGCCGGAGATTCCCGCCGCCGGTTGCGGCGAACCGGCGATCGTCCCGATGGGGGCGGCTGTCGCCAACGCGATCTTCGATGCGGTGGGGGCGCGGCTCAATCGGCTGCCGATGACGCCGGCGCGCGTCAAGCAGGCGATTGGCCGGGCCTGACGCGCACCGTGCCGAGGAAGTCGATCGCGAGGCTAGGGACCCTTCGGCCCCCTGACCTCAACCTCGGGGTCCAGCACGGTGATCCCGTTGAACAGGATGTCGAACTTGTAGAACCCGATGTCAGCCTTCCGGGTCTTGTAGGCCAGTCCCGACGGGCCGGTGGGCTTGAGCGTCCTCACCTTCACCAGCGGCTCCTTATCAGGACGAAGCAAGATCTCGGGAGCCGGATCGAGGCGCCGGAAATTCCCGACCGATACCTTGTGGCCGTGCGGCGCGTTCTGCACCTGCCACACGATCTTGTCTCCAACGACGAATTCTGCCGGATCGGGGCAGATGTCGATGGCGCACTTCTTTTCCTTCCTGCTGATGAAGATGGTGATGAGCCTGGTGACCCCTTTGTACTTTGCCATGATGCTCCCTCCGTGTGAGTAAGACCGACCCGACGCGCGACGCGCGCCGTGCGCTATCGATTCGCGCGCAACATCTCCACGACCTCTGGCCGCTTCTTGATCAGGTCGAGATCGTCGTCCGAACTCGCTCTCGACCGGCTGTAGCCTTTCTGGATCGCCCGTCGCAGCCACTCGACCCCGTCAACGGGCTGGCTGAGCAGGCAGTGCACGACCGCGCGCTTGTAGAGCACGTCGTTGTCGTCCGGGCTCAGCTTGACGGCCTGCTCGATCTGCAAGAGGGCGTCGGCGGCCTTCGCCAGCTTCGCTTCGTAGAGCGCGTGGCGGGCCAGCACGCGAGCGTTCCGCGCGTCGACACCCTGCATCCTGTCCGTCAACTCCGCCGCAATCCGGTACTGCTCCATGGCCTTGTCGCGCTGCTTGAGCCGCAGGTACGCGTCGCCCAGGTTCCGATGCCTGATGTCCTTGCCCGGGGCCAGGGCCACCGCCTGTTCGAAGGCTCGGGCCGCCTCAACAAACATGCCCTTCGCGTAGTAGATGTTGCCGATGTTGCCGAGCACGTACGGGTCGGGCTTCGGCGCCTTGCCGAACACCGTGAGGGCCTTGTCGAATTCGCCCAGGCCGATGTACGCGGCGCCGAGATCGGTGATGGCGTACATGTTGTCAGGCTGGATCTTCAGGGCCTCCTCATACGCCCTGATCGCCTCGGGGGCCCTCCCGCCGATGTTGTAGTAACAGAGGCCGAGCGACACGTGGTTGAGGACATTGGTCGGCCTCAACTCGATCGCCTTGGTGTAGGCCCCGATGGCTTCTTCGGTTCGCTCCAGGTACTCGAGTACGTAGCCCAGGATGCGGTACGGCGCGTCGTCGTTGGGCCGCGCCGCGATCACACCCCGGACAATCTCCTCGGCCTGAGCGGCCTTGCCCTGCCCGAGGTAGACCCTGGCGCCAGACATCTGGATCGACGGATTGCGACCGTCGAGTCTGAAGGCCGACTCGATGGCCCGGCTGGCCAGGCCGGCCACCAACGGATCGTTGGTGTCGCGGTACCGGGCCAGCCGCGCGTCGGCGAGGCCGGCAAAGCCAGCGGCGCAACCAGGGTCCCGGGTGACGGCACGCAGAAACGCTGCCTCGGCTTTCTCGGGATTGCCGGCGAGGTCCTCGCGCTCAAGCAGCGCGCGGCCCGCCACGTAGTCGGCGTAGGCCTCGACGCGGCACGCGGGTACCTTCTTCAGCCGCTCGCTGTCCTCCCTGGTCAGGACGACGCCGAGCACCGACACCACATCGTTGACGGCCTGGGCCTGCTTCGACGCCACGCTGGCCGGCGCGAATTCGTACTGGCGCGTCGACGCAACGCTGCCGTCGGCGCGTTCCACTGTGACCAGGACCCGGTCGCCGCCTCTCACCCGCGACAAGGTACCGCTCACGATCATTGACACGCCGAGTTCGCGCGCGCCCTTCTGAATCTGGACGCCAGTGGGCGACGCGAAGTGCTCGGCGGTATCACGCCGGGACACCACCGTGACATTGGTCAGCCCCTCGAGCGCATCCGCGATGGAGGCCGAGAACGCAGCCGCGCTGACCTCCGACGCCGGGTCGCCCGTGCCGTTGACAAACGGCAGGACGGCGACAAACTGCGATGCCGCCGGCGGGGCCGCGGTCACTCGTCCCCGCAAAAGGAACCCCGCCGGGATCAGCACCGCCGCGACGATGGCGGCGCCGGCGAGTCCGGCGATCCAGCGTCGGCGCGAGGTGATCGCCGCGACGCTCGCCGCCAGGCCGGCCGTCGATCCGCGCGAGCCGGGACGGCTTCGCTCGGCCGCGCACTCGAGTGCCGCCTGCCCGAGATCCTCCGCCATCTCCGCCGCCGACAGATACCGCTCGGTCGGCTCCTTGGCCATCGCCTTGGCGACGATCGCATCCACGATCGGCGGCACGGAACCATTGACGGCACTGACCAGGGGCGTGGGCTTCGCCAGAATCTGGTAGATCACGTCGCGCGTGGCTGGCGCCTGGAAGGGCTTGCGTCCGGTGAGCAATTCGAACAGCGTCGCACCGAGGCTGTAGATGTCGCTCAGCGGGCTCGCTGGGTGACCGACCAGTTGCTCTGGGGCCATGTAGGCGGGCGTGCCCGCCATGACGCCCGCTCGCGACAGGGTCGCGTCGCAGGTGGGATCGTCGGCCGCCGCCAGCTCCTGTTCGATGTCGTGGACGCGCGCGAGGCCGAAATCGAGAACCTTCACCACGCCGTCCGGCGTCAGCACGATATTCGAGGGTTTGAGATCCCGGTGCACGACGCCCGCTGCGTGCGCGTGCGCCAGCGCGCCAGCCAGTTGCGAAGCGATGGCGAGAACCTGCTGGCACGGCATGGGCCCGCGACTCGCGATGCGAGCCAGCGTCTCGCCCTGCGCGTACTCCATCACGATGCACGGATGTGCCTCGGTCTCGAGAATGTCGTAGATCGCCGCGATGTTCGGATGCGTGATCTGCGCGGCGGCGCGCGCCTCGCGCAGGAGGCGGCTGCGGGCGTGCGGCGCGTCGAGCGACGGATCGGAGAGGGACTTGAGCGCGACCTTCCGATTCAGGCGGGTGTCCACCGCCAGGTGGACCTCCCCCATCCCTCCGGCTCCCAGCCGTTCGACGACGCGATACGGACCGACAGACGGGTATTCCATGTCGCCTGGGGGGCTGTCAAGGAGCGGCCGCGCGGTGAGATCGTGCAGAGAATATCACAAAGGGGACAGGATGAATGACGTACGGGGTCCCGCAGAAATGACAGAACTGCAGTCACTTTCGCCCGATGACGGTCTTGTAAGTTCTCAGGGACGGTGTCGATCATCGGTTCCGGCCCCGACCACCTCTTTCATCAGCCGGGCGATCTGCAACATGTGGTGGCGGGTGTGGACGAGGTGGAACTGGCGCCATTGTCGCGCGTCAAACGGCCCGAGGACGGGGTGATTGGCCAGTTTCGCCCGGCGCCCGAAACGCTCCTCGGCTGCCGTCGCCGCGCCGTCCAACTGCGCCAGGGCGGCCAGGGCATCGTCTCTCACGGTCGGGTTCGGGCTGGCAGACGGCAACGCCACGGCCGGCGCGCTGACGCCGGTCGGGAAGTAGCCGAGATCGAGGACCATCCAGGCGGAGACGCGCTCCCGCAGCGTTGGGCGCCTGCCCTTCGGGGCGTTCTGCTCAACGCACCGATTGAGGATGTAGGCCGTGCTGGCGTACGTCTTGAGCAGGTGGTCGAGGATTTGGGCAACCGACCACCGGCCCGGTTTGCGCCGACGTGCCAGGTCGTCTGGCATCAGGTCGACGGTTGCTGCGCGAAGCACGTCTGCGGTGGCCTCAACGACGGGATCCATCGATTCCCTGGTGCCTCTCTCGATCATCTCTCCGGCCTGCGAGGCCTCAGATCGCCTTGTAGAAGCAGCGCCGGCGCCGGTGCTGACGGTTGGCGAAGTGCTTCCACTGCGACTGCACTCGCTCGTTGGTTTCCAGTTCCGGACCCGTCTCGGCGTACTTGATGCCGTGACTCACGGCCGATTTCCACACCTCATTGATGAGGACGGCGTTGACGCCCTTGTTCTGCAAGTCCTGCCGCACAGCCGTCAACAGAAGGTCGAGGCGGTCGTTCTTTCTGAGCGCACGCAGGATGCCTGCGAATCCGAACGGAAACAACCGCCCGCGGCATCGCTGGAGCGCCTTCGACAGTGAGGGCATCGCGACGCCAAACGCGGCGACCTTCCCCTGCCGGTCGAGGATGATCTTGACAAACTGATGATCGAGGAAGCCGAAGAAGGCCTTCGTGTAGTACTTGATCTGCGCCTCCGACAGCAGGACGACGCTATAGAGTTCTTTGTAGGTATCGTTGATGAGCGCGAAGATCCCGTCGATGTGCGGGAGCAGATCGCGCTTGCCCGTGGTCTCCACGAGCCGGAGCTTGCAGCGATCGAGCACGATCCGGGCGATCCGATCGACATTCGCGGGCATCTCGGCGGGCGTCTCGACCACGTATTCCACCCAGTCGACGTCCTTGGCGTAGCCGAGCCGCTCCAGGTGGACCGGGTAGTACGGGTGGTTGTAGATCGTGATGAGCATGTCGAGTTCGTCGAAGCCGTCGATCAGCATGCCCTCCCGGTCCAGGTCGCAGAATCCCAGCGGTCCGTGCACGCCGTCGAGCGACTGCTCTTTCGCCCACTGTTCGACCGCGCCCAGCAGCGCCGCGGACACCTCCGGGTCGTCAATGAAATCAATCCACCCGAAGCGGGCCCGGCGTTTCTTCCACGTCTCGATGTACCGGTGGCTGATGATGCCGGCAATACGACCCACGGGCGTGCCGTCTTTGAAGGCCATCCAGTAGCGGGCCTCGCAATACTCGAACGCGGGATTCCGATCCCGGCGAAGGGTGTTCAGTTCGTCATTGATGAGCTTGGGCACGTAGTGCGGATGTCCCCGATACATCTTCTCGGAGAACGTCACGAACTGCTTCAGTTCCGACCGCGTTTGGACTTCCCTGACGTCAACCATCGGTCACCTCGCGCCGCCGAATCGGGCGACGCCTACTTCTCCTTCTCCGAGGCCTGGAGCAGGGCGGCCAGATAGTTCTTCCACAGCGCCGCGACGGTGTGGCTCCCATGGCCGCGTGTCTTGTCGCCGAGCGGAATGACAAACGCGGACCCCTTCGCCACGCGCGTGATCTCCCTCTCCAGGATGCCCAGTTCCGGGGGATTGATGAGATCGTCGGCCGAGTTCACAGCCACCAGCGGCACCTTGATCTTCTCGAGCGCCGGCCCCGGGTCGTAATCCCAGGACGCCTGGAGCGCATACAGGACGTTGTTGGCGTCTGCCGTCTTCACGTAATTGTTGACGTACGTCTCGAACGCCTTGTCTGCGGCTTCGAAGGTTGGCGCCGCCGCCTGCTGCAGCACCGGGTTGCTGCTCACGAAATTGAGCATCGCGGCCGCGGTACGAAGTCCTCTGGGCTGGGCCGTGTAGTTTCCACCCTGCCACTCGGGGTCGGTGCGGATGGCATCGATGGCGATCCTCCGCCACATGCGATTGCGGCCGGCGATCTGGGTAGGCAGGCTGGCGAGCGGCATCAACGCATCCATGAAATCCGGGTACATCTCGCCCCACAACCACGAGTGCATGCCGCCCATCGAGGTGCCGATCACGAGCCGCAAGTGGTTCACGCCGAGGCCCTCGGTCAGCAATCGGTGCTGGGCGTTCACCATGTCGCGATAGCCGTACTTCGGGAACGTCGCGCGCAGCCCGTCGCTCGGCCGGCTCGACGCGCCGTGGCCGATGTTGTCCACCAGGATGAGGAAGTATTTCGACCCGTCGAGCAGTTGGCCCGCGCCAAACAGCTCGCCTGCGAAGGACGGCGCGAGGAACTGCGCGCCGCTGCCCGTCGTTCCGTGCAGCACGAGCACGGCGTTGCGGACCAGGCCAGCGCCGTCTCTTCGGGGCTGACCGATGGTCCGGTAGTGCATGCGCAACTCGGGCAGACTCTCGCCACTCGCGAAGGCGAAGTTCTTGACGACGTAGTCGCCCTGCACCGGCGCCGGGTTCTCGGCCGCCAGGGCGGGCGGCGCTGCAGCAAGCAGCAACAGAACAGCCAGATGGTTCGTGCGCATAGAGACGGCGTCCTCCAGGAAGCCCGAGCGGCCTGCCTCTCCTACTTCTCCTTCACCGGATTCAACCCCAGTCTGCGCGCCTCTGCATTGAACGCGACGAGATCTCTGGCCAGGACCTGCGCCAGCCGATCGGTCTGGACCTTCAACTCCGCGACGAGGTCCTTGAAGATCGGCGCCGCGTTGCCGATGGGCCGACCGTCTCCCCGAGTCACCACCGACAGCAGCGAGGCCAGGCGGTTGTTGAGCTTGATCGGGAAATTGAGGGGGTCCTGCCCGCTCTGGTTCTGTACCTGGTAGATCTCCTGCTCGACCGCGCTCACGCCGCCGGTCAACATGCCGCCAGCCGATTTCAAGACGGCATCAGGTGATTTCGCCAGGGCGTCGGCGACCTGCGCCTTGATCGCCCGAATCCGGACGACGGCGTTGTTGGCTTCGCTGGTCTTGTCGCGAATCTGAATCGCGAGGTCGAACTGGGCTTGCAGATCCGCGTCAGTCACATCTTTGAAGAGGGGATGACGTCTGACCTTGAACGATTGCGTCTCGGTCCTGCCATCCGCTGTCAGCTTCAGCTGGTAGGTGCCTGGCGCCGCCGCCGGCCCGTTGACGCTGCCGCCCCACAGGATCATTCCGGGAAACGACGTCGCGTTCGGGTACCGCAGATCCCAGGTGACGCTCTGCAATCCGACGCCCGTCGCGGGCAGTGCAAACGCGCCTGCCCCTCCCCGGCCGCGCCCGCCTCCGCCCGCACCGGCGTCGGCGGCTGCCGGCTGTCCGCCACGGCCCCCCGCCGCCGCGGCCCCGGCGGCCGGTGTGCTGTCGAAGCTGCGCACGAGGGTCCCCGTCTTGTCGAGCACCTCGATTTTCACGCTCTTGACCGGCCGCTTGACCCAGTATCGAATCGTCGCCCCGCCGAACGACCGGATCGCATCGTCCGGACCAAACAGGACCACATCCGGCTCCTGGGCGGCGGCCGCAGTGAACTGCCGGAGCGGGGCGATGTCGTCAAGGATCCAGAAGGATCGCCCGTGCGTGGCAATGGCCAGATCCGTCTCCTCTACCCACAGGTCGGACACCTGCACATCCGGCAGATTCAGCGAGAGCGACTGCCAGGAGTCGCCGTCATCGTACGAGTAGTACACGCCGTGCTGCGTGCCCGCATAGAGCATCGCGCGCCGCTTGTGATCCTCGCGGATGGTGTGGGTGAAGTCGTTGGGCTTGAGCCCGGCGACAATCTTCGTCCACGTCTTCCCGAAGTCGTGCGTCCGGAAGAGGTACGGCGCGTGGTCGCCCAGCAGGGGGCGCTTGACGGCCGCGTACGCGGTGCCCGCATCGAAAGCGGATGCGTCGATGATGCTGACGCGCCCGAAATCGGGCATGCCCGGGGGGGTCACATTCGTCCACAGCTTGCCGCCGTCGCGGGTGACATGGATCTGCCCGTCGTCTGATCCGGCCCAGATGAGATTGACGTCGATTTTCGAGGGCGCCAGGGCAAAGACCGTCGCGTACACTTCTGGCCCGTTCATGTCCCGTGTGATCGGCCCGCCGGAGGGCCCGAGCGTCTTCGGATCGTGCCGCGTCAGATCGCCGCTGATCTTCGTCCACGTCTGACCGGCGTTGGACGATTTCCATACATGCTGGGTCGCGGTGAAGAGGACCGCCGGGTCAACTGGCGAGAAGACGATCGGAAAAGTCCACTGAACGCGCTCCACAAGCGCGCTTGACGGTTCGCCCGAGAACATGCGCGGATAGGGATGCACCTCGCGGCTCTGGCCCGTGCGGCGGTTGGTCCAGACGAGAAACGACCCGTTGTTGCCGCCCGAGAAGAACGCGTCGGGATCCTTCGGATCGGGCGCGATGTAGGCGGGTTCGGCACCGCCAGGGCTGTAGGCGAGCGACTGCGGCGTGGCCACCGCGCCTCCTCGGCCGCCACCGCCCCCGCCGCCTCGGCCGCCACCACCCGGCACTTCATTCGGGAGACACACCGTGCTGCCATCCTGCTGGGCGCCGCAGACGTGATACGGCAGGTGCCTGGTCGTAATGACGTGGTAATACTGCGCCGTCGGATAATCGCGTGCGGTGAAGGGCTGCGCGCCCGTGTAGGTGACCGCACCGCCGCTGTCGCTCGCGTGCAGGATGTGCCTGGAATCGGCGGGATCGATCCAGAGATCGTGCGAATCGCCGCCGGCGAAGCTCGCGAGGGTCTTGCCGCCGTCGCTCGACTTGAACGTCCCGACATTGAGGGCGTAGATCACATCCCGGTTGTTGGGATCCGCCGTGATGTGCGTGTAGTAAAACGCCCGCTGGCGGATATTGCGGCCACCATTCACCAGTTGCCACGTCGCGCCGCCATCGTCCGAACTGAAGAGCCCCCCGTTTTCGTGTTCGACAATCGCGTACACCCGGTTCGAGTCCGCGCCGGACACCGACACGCCGATGCGGCCGACCACGCCTGCCGGCAGTCCGGGGTTGTGGGTGATCTCGGTCCAGGTCTCGCCGCCGTCGGTCGACTTGAACAAACCGCTTCCGGGACCGCCACTCGACATCTGGTACTCAACCCGGTACGCCTCCCACAGCGACGCGAAGACCACGTTCGGATTGCGCCGGTCAATCCAGAGATCGGCTGCGCCCGTCTTGTCGTTGCGGAAGAGGACCTGTCGCCACGTCTTGCCGCCATCGGCACTCTTGAAGACGCCGCGCTCAGCGTTGGGCACGCCGTGTCTGCCGAACGCCGCCACGAACACGATGTCGGGGTTGGTCGGGTGGATGCGGATCTTCGAGACGTTCTCGGTTTCTCGCAGACCGACGCGGGCCCACGTCTTGCCGGCGTCGGTGGACTTGTAGACACCATCGCCGGGCTGAATGTCGCCTCGGATGCACGTCTCGCCAGTGCCGATGAACACCACGTCCGGGTTGGTCTCAGCGACCGCCACGGCCCCAACCGAGGAACTGGTGATCTGGCCATCAGTCACGGGCGCCCAGTTTTCGCCTCCGTCCGTCGTCTTCCAGAGGCCCCCGCCAGTCGCGCCGAAATACCCGTCCTTGGGCCGTCCGACAACGCCAGCCACGGTGAGCGAGCGGCCGCCCCGATCGGGGCCGATGCTGCGCCACTTGAAGGTCGCGAGAAGCGCCTGATCGGCGCCGGTCCCGGGGGTTGACTGCGGCGGCTGGGCTCGCAGCGCGAGGCCAAAGAACCCGGAAACCGCGAAGCCAGACAGCACGATGAGGCAGGCGACCAAGCGACGGGCTCGCAACATGGCGGATCCTCCTGACGGGAAGCATGCCGGATCTTATCTCACCGGATGGCTGGACGCTCGAGAGAGATCGGCAGCCGGCTGCGCGCTCGACGCGTCGGGACCCTCCGTCGTAACCCTGGCGTCTGATATAGACAACGTTCCTCGATAACCCGTTGTCGCCGACTGACGGAGGCCCCCATGGCAGATGTGCACGCCAAGACACGTTCCGGCGGGACGACGATGGTCCCCCAACACGCGATCGAGTCTTTCTCGGCCGCCCTGCGCGGCCAGCTCCTGCTTGCAGGATCGGCAGATTACGATGCTGCGCGCAGCATCTGGAATGCGATGATCGACCGGCGGCCGGCCCTGATTGCCCGGTGCGCGACCGCCGTCGACGTGGTGACGGCCGTGCGCTTCGCCACCGCGCACGACCTGCTGGTGTCGGTGCGGGGCGGCGGGCACAACATCGCCGGCAACGCCGTCTGTGACGGCGGGTTGATGATCGACCTGTCGGCGATGACGGCGGTTGACGTGAACGCGGCGGCACGCACGGCGCGCGTGGGCCCTGGCGCGACGCTCGCCGATCTCGATCGCGCCACGCAGGCTCATGCCCTGGCGACGCCGGTCGGCATCAACTCGACCACCGGCATTGCCGGGCTCACGCTCGGCGGGGGCTTTGGCTGGCTCAGCCGCAGCCTCGGCCTCACCATCGACAACCTGATTTCGGCAGACGTCGTCACGGCGGCCGGGACGCTGGTCACGGCCAGTGCCACTGAGCACCCGGACCTGTTCTGGGGCCTCCGGGGCGGCGGCGGCAACTTCGGCGTCGTGACGTCGTTCCAGTTCCGGCTGCACCCGATCGGGCCTGAGGTGCTGTCGGGGCTGATCGTCCACCCGCTTGAGGCCGCGCGTGACGTCCTGCGGTTCTACCGCGAGTTCATCAAGACGACGCCGGACAAGTTCGTGTGCTGGTTCGTCATGCGCCATGCTCCCCCGCTGCCATTTCTCCCGCCGGAGTGGCACGGCAAGAAGATCCTCGCGCTGGCGATGTGTTACGCGGGCGCGATTGCGGAAGGCGAGGACGTTGCGCGGCCGCTCCGCCGCTTCGGCCATCCCATCGCCGACGTGGTGGCGCCGCACCCGTTCACGGCCTGGCAGGCCATCCTCGATCCGCTGCTCGCGCCGGGCATGCGGAACTACTGGAAGTCCCACGACTTCCTGGATCTGGGCGACGGGCTCATCGACGTGCTCATCGAGCACGCGCGCAGCATTCCCGACCCGCAGACCGAGATTGCCTTCGCGCAACTCGGCGGCGCCGTCAGCCGGGTGCCGGCCGACGCGACGGCCTACACGCACCGTGACGCGCAATTCGTGCTGAACGTGCACGGGCGCTGGGCGGATGCGGCGAAAGACGCCGCGTGCATCGGCTGGGCGCGCCAGTTCTTCCAGGCGGCCGCGCCGTTTGCCACCGGTGGCGTTTACGTCAACTTTCTCACGCAGGAGGAACAGGAGCGGGTGCCGGCCGCCTACGGCAGCAACTACGCGCGTCTCGCCGCGCTCAAGAAGAAGTACGACCCCGACAACACGTTCCGCGTAAACCAGAACATCAGGCCGGCGGTCTGAGCGGACCGGGCGGAGAGATCCATGATCGTCGACTAGCCGCGTCGCAACATCCCCCCGGCGGGCGCCGTCTTCGTGCGGCGCCCGCTGCCAATTCTCCGTGCAATCCAGCCAGACCGCGGCCCGCGGCCTTCGTACAATCCTCATCCAACCGGGGAGGATGCGATGAGCCCGAACGCGCAACCGGCGATCGTCATGACATGCGTGGCGCTCCTGCTGACCAGCGCACGAGCCGGCGCGCAACCACCAGCCACGCCCTCGACCGCCGCGACTCAGCAGGAAACTCTGAGCCCCGCCGAACGGCGCAGCGCCGTCAATGGAGCGCTGGCCCGGCTGGCGGATCCGACGACCCGGTCGGTGAGCAGCGGACCAACGCCGACGTTCATTCTCGAAGCGAGTTCGACGACAAAGATCGCGGGCGCCCGCATCGGTTTCCAGTATCGGGACTGGCTGATCGACATGAAACTCCAGGGCGTGGTCGACAGCAGTTCGCGGCAGGCCGTGTTCGCTGATCTCGACGGACTCCGCCACAAATCGACCGTGGAACTTGGCTTGCTCTGGACGAGTTACCCGCCACGAGTCGCCAGCGAGACGCTGGAAGCCGCATGCCGTCGGTACGAGAAGGCGGAGAAGATCACTCTGCAGCAGCGGCCGTGCTCGATTCGCGACTTGCGGCGTGAGGCCCAGGGCGGGGCCTTCCCCGCCCCGGATACGCGCCAGCCGCGCCTGGCTGATGAGGTGGCGCGCTGGCTCGCGCCGCGGCACCTGTTTCTCGCCGGCGTCAGCTACACGTTCGGCCCGGAACAATTCAGCTTCGTGCCCACGCCGACCGCGGCGGGTGTGACCGAGACCCGCGTGAATTGGGCGGTGACAGCCAGGGCGGGTCTGGTTGCCAGCGACACGCTCTCTTACGGCGCTGAGTACGCGCGCGTGGTGGAATATCAGATCGGGAACAACCGGCAGATCTGCGTCCCGATGGGCGATGCGGGCATTCTTGAATGCGCCAATAGAATCGTCGGCGGGCCCACGATGATCCGGACCCACAGTGTGGCACTGGAAGTGCGAACACTGCTCGGCCCGACGTTCGCGATCAATCCCCGGCTGTCGATGAATCCGTCGTCGGGCGCTGTCCGATTCGACGTGCCGGTGTACTTCCTTCAGAACGCCAGGGGCGGACTCGCCGGGGGCGTGACGATGGGCTGGCGCCACTTTCGTACGACGGGCTCCACGATCGAAATGACCGCGTTTGTCGGCCAGGTGTTCGGCCTCATCCTCAAGTAGAATTCCTCCGTGGCTGCCGTGACGATCCTGGCCGACGAGAACATCCCCTTCGCGCGCGAGGCGTTTGGCACGCTTGGCGAAGTTCGGCTGTCGCACGGGCGCCGGATTACCCGCGATCATCTTCGTGACGTCGACCTGCTCGTCGTCCGATCGATCACTCGCGTGGACGAGCCGCTGCTGGCCGGCACCCGGGTTCGATTCGTGGGCACCGCCACGTCGGGCTCAGACCACGTCGTGATCGATGATCTCGCGCGGCTGGGAATCGCCTTCTCCTCCGCGCTCGGCTGCAACGCCAACGCGGTGGCAGAGTACATGGCTGCGGCGTGGCTCACGATGGCTCGCCGCCGGACATGCACGCTGGCCGGCCGGCGCGTGGGCGTCATCGGCGCCGGGCACGTCGGGGCGCTGGTCGTCGACAAGGTCAGGGCGCTCGGCATGGTGCCGGTCCTGAACGACCCGCCAAAGGCGCGCGAGACCGGGAGCGACGCCTACCGTCCGATCGACGAACTTCTCGATTGCGACATCATCACGTGCCACACGCCGCTGACGTACGACGGATCGGATCCCACGTATCGGCTCATCGGCGAACGGTTCTTCTCGCGGCTGAAGCCGGGCGCGTGGTTCTGCAACGCCGGGAGGGGTGAGGTGGTCGACGAGGCGGCGCTCGGTCGCGCACTTGATGCGGGCCGCCTCGATGCGGCGATTCTCGATGTGTGGGACCACGAGCCGGCGATCGACGGGCCGCTCGTCGCGCGTGTCGACATCGGCACGCCGCATATCGCCGGCTACTCACTCGAAGGCAAGTTGAACGGCACGGCCATGGTGTACGACGCCGCCTGCCGTTTCCTCGGGGTCGAACCCTCGTGGAATGCCGCCTCGGCCGCGCCGCCCCCGCCGGTCCCGCAGATTACGATCGCCGCCGCGGGACGAGACGAGGTGGACGTGCTGACGGAAGCTGTCACCGCCGTGTATCCGATCGCGCGCGACTGCGATGCGCTGCGCCGTACCGCGGAGATGACGCCGGTCGAGCGCGGTCAGGTCTTCGACGACTTGCGCAGGAGATATCCGACGCGACGGGAGTTTCGCCAGACGGCAGTTGCCGTCACCGGTGGATCATCCGCGATGGTCGGCACGCTGCGCGGACTGCAGTTCCGCGTGCCCTGACGCGGCAGCTGCGGGGCGGTCACCAGCACTCACCGGCGGGGCTGTCGAGTTGCTCCCGAACCTTGCCGGCCAGGGGTGCGGGCGTGAACGGCTTGGCTATCGAGGCTTGCCTCCGCACGCTGCCCCGACCCACACGGCAGGCTGGCCCCGAAGACTGGTTGCGCCGACCGCCCGCTCTCTGGTCCAATACACGCGTGGGTGCCATCCCCGACAGTCAACGCGACCTGCTGCGCCTGCTTGCCGCACGTCTGGTGCCGGAATCGGCGAAGCTGTCCCGCACGGAGCACAGCGAGATGCTGGCGCTTATCGACCAGGCTCTCGCCGACAGGCCGGCCGGGATGCAACGCCAGTTCTCCCTGTTTCTTCGCGTGCTTCGCTGGGCACCGGTGGCGCGCTATGGACGCCCGATCGACCGCCTCACGCCGCAGCAGCAGGATTCGGTGCTGCGCTGGTTCCAGGACTTTCCCGTTCAGGTCATCCGAAGCGGATTCTGGGGCGTGCGCACACTCGTGATGATGAGCTACTACGGCCGCCCCGAGGTGGGCGCAACGATCGGCTACCATCCTTCCGCCAACGGCAACGCGGTGCTCCATGCTCGATCGCGACGCTGACGTCGTCATCATCGGCTCCGGCGCGGGCGGCGGCACGGTCGCGAGGGAACTCGCGCCGCTCTGCCGGGACGGCGCGCGTATCGTGGTTCTCGAGGCCGGTCCCAAACTGCGCGCGTCGGAGTTTACGGGCCGGGAGGTCGAGATGGCCCGGCGGCTGTATGTGGATGACGGCGGGTTCCTGACCGAAGACCGCGCCATGACGCTTGCGATCGGGCGAGCCTACGGAGGATCGACCCTCGTCTACACGGGCACATCGCTGACGATCACCGAACCGACGCTGGAACGGTGGGGCGTGCCCGGGCTGACGCACAGCGACGTGCTTCAACGGTCGCAGAAGTACCTGGCGGACAACAACGTCCACCTCCTCGACGAGGAGGATCTCAACGACAACAACCGCCTGTTCGCCGAAGGCTGCCGCGCGCTGGGGTACCGGGTCGAGCAATTCCCGCTGAACCTGAAGGGCTGCACGGGCTCAAGCGTGTGCAATCTCGGATGCCCCAACGGCGCGAAGATGGGCACCCATCGCGTGCAACTGCCAGAGGCTGAACGGCAGGGTGTCACCGTCGTGACCAACTGTGGGGTCGACCGCATCGACGATCGCGCGGTCGTCGCGACCGTCACTGAGCGATCCGACGGCGAGCCGTCCGCCTGGGCTCCCGGAGCGTACCGGGTCCGCGCCAGGGCCGTGGTCGTCTCGGGCGGAGCCATCGGATCGCCGGCGCTGATGCTGCGGTCACGCCTGCCCGCGCCGCTTCCGGCTCTCGGCCGGTACTTCACGTGCCATCCCGCGCTGATCCTTGTTGCCCAGCACGACCGCCCCATCACCAACTACGCTGGACACCCGAAGAGCTTCTACTGCGATCACTTTGCCGATGCGGACGGGTTTCTGCTGGAAACGTGCATGTACTTCCCGTTTACGACGGCCAAGAGCCTGACCGGGTTCGGCGCCGAACACAGCCGCTTGATGCGGGCCATGGATCGTCTGCAGATGATTCTCGTGCTGGCCATCGATCCGCCAGACCCCGACAACCGCGTCCTCGTCGATCGCAACGGCCGGACGGTGGTGCGCTACTCCTTCACGGACCAGGTCACGCGATCGCTTGTGCTCGCGATGAGAGCGTCGGCGCGCATCTTCTTTGCGGCCGGGGCAGCCCGCGTCCACGCGCCGGCGTCGCCACGGTTCTTCATCGAGGCCGGCGACGCAGCCCGGGTGGATGAGCTGATCCCGCTTGATGGTCTCGTGCTGGGCAAGGTCGCCATCGCAAGCGCGCATCCAATGGGTGGATGCCGCATGGGCTCGAACCAGACCGAATCGGTCACCGACAGCTGGGGCCAGGTCCACGGGGTGCCGTGGCTGTTTGTGGCGGATGGCAGCCTGTTTCCACGCTGCGCCGAGATCAACCCGTACGTGACCATCATGGCCCTTGCCGACCGCGTCGCCGAAGGCGTCCGCCGGCAACTGCCGGAACTGCGAGCGCTGTCGTCATGAAGATGCGGGGATCGGATCTGGTCGTGCGGGCGTTGGAGGATGCGGGGGCGCGATTCGCCATCGGGATCCCCGGCACCCACAACATCGAGTTGTACGACGCGCTGCATCGGTCACAACAGGTGCTCGCCGTGCTCATCACCGACGAGCAGAGCGCGGGCTTCATGGCCGACGGTGTCTCGCGCGCCTCGTCGAGCGTGGGCGTCGTCAACGTCGTGCCGGGCGCCGGCATCACGCATTGCCTGTCCGGCGTCGCAGAAGCCTGCCTGGATGGCATTCCGATGGTTGTGCTGGCGTGCGGCATCCGCAACGACACGGGCCGCGCGTATCAACTGCACGACATCGATCAGCTTGCCTTGCTCCGGCCCGTGACCAAGGCGTGTCTCACGCCGGCGACGCCCGGCGACATCTACCAGGTTGTTCGACAGGCGTTTGACCTGGCCCAGGCTGGAACACCCGGTCCGGTGGCCGTCGAGATTCCCGCGAACTTCTACCTGTTGACGCACGAGGTGGCGGCGACGCTGGCCTACACCCCCACCACCGTCGCGACCGCAGTCGCCGCCGACGCCATCGCCGAAGCCGCCCGCCTGCTGAATGGCGCGACACGCGTGCTGCTCTATCTCGGATACGGCGCTCGCCACGCGGGATCCGCGCTGGTTGCCATCGCCGAGAAACTCGGCTCACCTGTCGCGACGACCATCCAGGGCAAGGGCGTGTTCCCCGAACATCACCCGTTGTGGTTGTGGAACGGCCTCGGTCGTTGCGCGCCGCCGTTTGTCCGGACGGTCGCGGATCACTGTGACGTCATGCTGGCCATCGGATGCCGGTTTGGAGAGGTCGGCACGGGAAGTTACGGATTCACGCCCCCCGCGACGCTCATCCACGTCGATATCAACCGCGATGTCTTTCATCGCAATTTTCCGGCGACACTGGCCATCGAAGCCGACGCCTCCGCATTCGCGTCGGCACTCCTGCCGCTCATCACAGCCCGTGGGGAATGGGGCGACACCACGGAACACATGGCTGTCGGCCATCGCGACCTTCGGGAGACGTGGCTGCGCGAACCCAGCGACACGAGTGTGACGCCCGCCGTCCTGTTCGACGCGCTCCAGCGCCTTTCGCCCGACGCGATCTATACCACCGACAGCGGAAACGGGACGTTTCTCGGCATGGAACATCTCAGGCTGGACGTGCCCGGGCAATTTCTCGCCCCGGTGGATTTCTCCTGCATGGGGTATGCGGTGCCGGCGGCCATCGGCGCCAAACTGGCCAACCCGGCTCGCGACGTCGTCGCACTTCCGGGGGATGGCGCACTGCTGATGACTGGACTGGAACTGGTGACGGCCGTGTCGTACGGCCTCGGCGTCGTGGTCTGTGTGCTGCGCGACGGCGAACTCGCGCAGATTGCCCAATTCCAGCGGACGGCGCTTGGCGAAGAGCAGAACAGCGTGCTGCCGCCGTTCAAGGTGGACGCGCTCGCCGCCGCGGTTGGCGCCGAGTACGTGGCATGCCGACAGAACGCTCACGTCGCCGGCGCGCTCGATCGGGCCTTCGAGGTGGCGCGCGGCGGCAGGCCGGTCGTCGTCGAAGTCGCCATCGACTACTCCCGCAAGACGTTCTTCACCAAAGGCGTCGTTGCGACGACGTTCTGGCGGTTGCCGTGGAGCGATCGCCTCCGGCTGCTCGGCCGCGCCGTGTCGCGCAACCTGCGGCGCCTGGATTAGCTGGGGACGGTTCTCCTCTCGTTCTCCTCTCGCTCTGGTGATGGCCCAGCCCGATGGTATGCTGGGCGCGTGCACATCCCTGATGGCTTTTTGAGCGCCGGCGTCGCCACGGCCACCTGGGCCGCGGCCACTATCGGCGTGGCCTCGGCGCTTCGGGCGGAGAAGGCCGACAGCAATCCAATGCCAGCCGGCATGCTCGGCGCCACGGCAGCCTTCCTGTTTGCCGCACAGATGATCAACGTGCCGATCGCTCCCGGCGTCAGCGGCCACCTGGTCGGAAGCGCGCTGGCTGCGGCGCTGCTTGGCCCCTGGCGCGCGCTCATCGCCATCTCTGTCGTGCTGGCCATTCAGGCCGTGCTGTTCCAGGACGGCGGCATCGGCGCGCTCGGCGCCAACATCGTTGACATGGGTGTGGCGGGCGTCGCGGCCGGGTACGCGATGGCGGCACTCACCACCCGCTGGTTGAGAAGCCCGCGCGGATTTGCCATTGGGATCGTGCTCGGTGCGTTCGCGGCAACCCTTGCGGCATCGGTTCTGACCGGCCTCTGGCTCGGCTTGTCCGGCCTTTACCCGGTCGGGGCCATCGTGCAGATCATGCTGGTGACGCATGTGGCGATCGGCGTGCTCGAGGCTGCACTGACCGGAGCCATCATCGTCACTGTGCTGCGGTGGAGACCGGACCTGGTGCGCGGCCTCAACACCAGTCACACGGTGAGTCATCCGGTGGCTGCCCTGATCGGCATCCTTGGCGTGGCGGCCGCGATCGCGGCTTTCATCTCGCCCTTCGCGTCGGCGCTGCCAGACGGTCTCGAGTATGCGGCCAGGACCCTCGGCATTGAGGGCCGCGCCCACGCCGCGTGGCCGGCGCCCTTTGCCGAGTACTCGCTTCCACTGGCAGCCTCGGGCCGTGTGGCCACCGGGATCGCCGGAACGCTCGGAACCATTGCCGTGGCCATCCTGGCCTGGCTCATCAGCCGCGGTCTTCGGGCACCGACCGATGCCATACACCGGTAGGCGCCACGGCGGCGTCCTCGCCTGCGGGTTGGTCGTCGCGTGTGCCGCGGCCCTCGCGCCCGCAGGCTTGCAGGGGGATCGACCACCTGTCTGGGCGTGGGGCCTGTGGACGCTTGCCTTCGCCACGTCGCTATGGGCATTTCACAAAGCGGGTCTTCTGGTGGCCGAAGCCCTGCGCCGGATCACGTGGCTGATGCCGGTCGTCGCGGTGTTCGCACTGCCCGTGGCGCTGCTCGCACCGACTCGTGCCGGCGGTCTGGTGGCGCTGACCCTCTCGGTTCGCGCGCTGGCGGCGGCCGCCGCAGGCGCCGGCATCGCCACCTGGCTCGGGCCAAGCGGCATCGTCCACGGCACGCGCCAACTGGGTGCGCCGCAACGATTGGTCGACGTGCTCGAGGCAACACTCGCCAGCCTCGCGACTGTGCTGAGGCAGGTCAGATCCATGCTCCAGGCGCGCGAGGCTCGACGCACGTCGTTCGGGGCGTGGAGTGACATGGTGAGGGAACCGGCAGGCACGATCCGCGGGTTCGGCAGGCTGGTGGCGGCGCTGCTCCTCCGCTCACTCGAGCGGGCCGAGGCCCTCGAGCGCGCCCGCCGCGCCAGAGGACTTGAGCCATGAGCAGCGAGCGTCCGGGGGCCGTCGGTTTCGAGGTCTCCGACCTCACGTACCACTACCCCGACGGTTCGCCTGCGCTCGACGGCATCAGTCTGCGCGTCGACGCCGGCGAACGCGTCGCGCTGCTCGGCCCCAATGGCGCCGGCAAGTCCACGCTGCTTCTGCACGTCGCCGGCCTCTTGCCCGAACGGCGTCGATACCTGCACGTTCACGAACCAGGGGGAACGGCGCACCGCCATGGCCTGGTGGGACGGGTCGTGGTTGACGGTACGGAACTGACGCCCGGCAGCATCACGCGGATCCGCGATCTGGCTGGCATCGTGTTTCAGGATCCCGATGACCAGTTGTTCGGCCTGACGATTGGCGAGGATGTTGCGTACGGCCCGCGGGCCCGCCGCTGGCCGGCGGAGACGACTGCCCGCTCGGTCGAAGAGAGCCTGGCCGCGGTCGGGCTGTCCGGATTCGAGTACCGTTCGCCGCATCATCTCTCGGCCGGCGAGAAGCGGCGCGTGTGTCTCGCCGGCGTGCTGGCGTGTCGCCCCGGACTGCTCCTGCTCGATGAGCCCTCGTCTGGCCTCGATCCTCGCGGCCGGCGCGGGCTGGCGGAATTGCTGCGCGGGCTGACCGCGACCATCGCCGTGGCCAGCCACGACCTGGGATTTGTCACCGCCCTCTGCTCACGCGCCATCGTCCTGGACCACGGCGGCATCGTGGCGGATGGATCCGTCGCGGCGATCCTCGGTGATCACGACCTGCTGCTGCGGCATGGACTGGCGTAGGCCTGAGTGCCGGGTCTGAAGACCCGGCCTCCAGTGCGCGGCCCCACCCTCTGCGGCCCGTCTCATCGGGTCTGACGGAGCCCGGGGGCTCTTGGGCCGGTGGTCTTGATCTGAAGACCGGGTTTGTTGCACTGGAGCCCGGGGGCTTCAGACCCCGGGTCGCCCGTCGAGAAGCGCGAATTCCGGTGTCGCTCGTTTTGCCTGAGCCGCGTCGCCATGACACAATCTGGCCGCCATGATTGACGGACTTGTCAGCATTGACGCGATTCGCGAGGCGTCCGCCCGCATCCGCCCGATCGCCCGGGTCACGCCGCTTCTCGAGGTGACCGACGTCGTTGGTGATCTCGAGCCTCCGGGCCCGCTGTTTCTGAAGTGCGAGAATCTCCAGCGCAGCGGGGCCTTCAAGATTCGTGGCGCCGTCAACATGATGCTCCAGCTTCCCGAATCGGATCGCGCCAGAGGCGTGATCACGTTCTCATCCGGCAATCACGGCATCGCCATGTCGCTGGCTGCGAAACTGCTGGGCGTGCCCGCCGTCGTCGTCATGCCAACCACAGCGCCAACCGTCAAAGTCGAGTCGGTCCGCCGGCTGGGCGCGGAGGTCGTGTTCGAGGGCACGACGACCATTGAGCGGAAGATCAGAACGGAGAAGGTGGCGGCTGAACGCGGGCTCACCATTGTGCCGCCGTTCGACCACGAGTGGATTGTCGCCGGCCAGGGCACCATCGGGCTCGAGATTCTCGAACAGTGCCCGCAGGTCTCGGCCGTCTATGTTCCGGCCAGCGGTGGGGGGATGATCGCGGGCGTCGCGACCGCGATCAAGAGCCTGAACCGGGCCGTGCGGATCATTGGCGTCGAGCCGGCCGGCGCGAACAGGATGACGAGGTCGCTGCACGCCGGTCGCCCCGTCACGCTCGATTCAGTCAGCGGCATTGCCGACGGCCTGCTCGCGGTGCGGCCGGGCGATATCACGTTCCGGCACGTGCAGGCCTACGTCGACGACATGATCACCGTGGACGATGAGGCCATCGCGCGTGCGGTCCGGTGGCTGTTCGATCACGCAAGACTGGTTGTCGAACCGAGCGGCGCAGCCACGGTCGCCGCCGTGCTGGGTCGCCACAACGCGTCGTGGTCTCGCGATGGCGCGGCGAGCATGACGGTCCCGGCTGGAAGCCCGACGGTCGCTGTGCTGAGCGGCGGCAGCGTGGACGCGACCGCATACGGACGGTACATCGCGGGCCCGCTGGGGACGGGTTCGCGCTAACGCGCGTCGGGGTTCGGGGTGGGAGAGTCGAAATTCGGGATTGGGGATTAGCGGGGGCGTCGCACCGGAGGCCGGGCTGGAGCCCGGCGATCCCAGGCGTGTCACGCTGACCAACTGTCCTGACGGTCGCGAGTCTGGTGCGGGCCGGGCTGGAGCCCGGCGATCCCAGGGGTGTCACGCTGACCAACTGTCCGATCCGTTGCGAGCCTGGGATCGCCACGCTCCAGCGTGGCCGCCGGGGTTCCGAACTGGGGGTTCGGGGTTCGGGGAGCGTCGGGGTTCGGGGCGGGAGAGTCGAAATTCGGGATTGGGGATTAGCGGGGGCGTCGCACCGGAGGCCGGGCTGGAGCCCGGCGATCCCAGGCGTGTCACGCTGACCAACTGTCCTGACGGTCGCGAGTCTGGTGCGGGCCG
>Ga0315278_10000506_pt1 | contig 34489 bp, 41 predicted proteins | sample YL17G06_0_MG_FD_203880 | JGI IMG/M metagenome (GOLD analysis project Ga0315278, IMG submission 203880) | Sediment microbial communities from Yellowstone Lake, YNP, Wyoming, USA - YL17G06_0 | ecosystem: Environmental > Aquatic > Freshwater > Lake > Sediment | place: USA: Wyoming | collected... | reverse complement strand
TCTTCATCATCAGCCGCACGTAGACCTCGGCCGCGATGGATTCGTTGCCGTCCTTCTTGTGGGCCGCGTCCCGGCCGATCTCGAAGCCGGGCGGCTTGTCGTCCTTCGTCGCGAAGATGGGCGCGAGCCCGACCTTCACGCCTCGGTCGTCACGCCACGGCTTCGCGTCGCCGTGCAGTTTCAGGATCGCCATGCCCAACTCGTGCGACACGTCCTCGTGATGGAGGCAGTCGGAGAACTTGCACCTCGGACCCGGCACGAGGATTGTGGCGTGCTGCTTCAGGAGTTCGGCGGCCTCCCGCATGTAGTCCTCGTTCGCCGTCAGGGAGCACTGGTCTAGGAGACTCTTGCACAGAAGGCAGAACTGCACGTGATCGCTCCGTCGCAGTGCGGACAGGCCGAGTTCCTTCCAGACATTCCAGAGGTTAACTTCCGCCACTGGGCTCTCTCCTGATTTGTACGCCATACTCGCTCACCCCCTGTGTGATGGTCTTCTCGATCTCGGCCAGCCGCTTCGGATCGACGGTCTTCCGGCCCAGACAGATCAACTCTGATTCGACGAGCAGTTCCTTCCAGAACCGTCTGGGCCCGTAGCCGCACTTTTTCTCGACGACGGCTGTCACCTCCCGCAGGAGGTCCAGCATCCCCGCGTTTAAGATAGTCCGGGCCATGTCGTCGGCTCCTACTTCTTCCCGCGCTTCGGCGGCACCCACGCAAACGACCCGAACTCGACGATGACACCGTCCTTCATGAACTCCCCGATGATCGACTCCTGACCCAGTTCGTCGAGCAGTTCTGTCGCGAGCACGCGGACGTGCTTGCGGAAGTCCGCCCAACTCTCGCTGGGAGCCGGGAAGAGGATCACTTGCATCGAGGACTCCCGGCGCTTCGGCTCCGGGCCCAACTTGATCGTCTCCTTCGGGATGTAGTGCCCCTTCTGCTGGAGGAAGGAACTGCCGTACTCCTTCCCCACCTGCGAGGTCCGCACGTCGAAGACGATCCCGTAGACCCAGCGCGGCGGAATCTTGTCGTGCAGGCGCAGACTCCCCGTCGCCCGGCCGACCTCCAGCCCGACGAACAGGACCCCCTTCGTCGGCCGTCCCCAACTGGACCACTCGGACGAGTTGGGGCGGTAGCCGACGACGGCGGGCTTCCCCTCCGGGACCCACGTCCCGCCGTTGGGGAAGTGATGGACGCCGTTGATGCGGATGGCCATGGTCGGGCTCCTGAAAATTCACTCCACAAGGAAGTAGGCTCGGCACCGATTGACGCTGAATTCGTTTTTTCCGCCCGCGCCGGTTCCAACCCAAGCAGAGCGGACGAGCCCTTTCTTGACCAAGGCTTGCAGGGCACGCAGTCTCCGGGCCTTGACATGCTTGACCGAGTACATCACCTCGTCGCGAAAGATGGTCGGAGCATGGGACCTCAAGACCAGCCTGATCTTCTCGGCTTCCTCCGTCAATCCGGCGGCCAAGGCAAACCGATGGTCGGCCTGCCAGTCCCAAGACGACCGGGGGCCGTTAGCCTTCAGGTCGGCGAGAAGAAATTTCTGATCGTCATTCATCGGGCTATTCTCTTATAACTCTCAATGCTGCGCTTCCTCGCTTCGATCTGGGTGCGGATGGCCACGTTGCGCCTCCTGAATGGATTACCCAATGACATTTCGGTCCTCCCCTCTTTTCTTTTTGAGTTCCCTTGCGTTAGTTGCCTCGTTTGTGGCGTCTCCAACGAATTCGTTTCGATGAACGTAAACGGTGCTTCCGATGGACCGTTCTTCTTTCGCCTCCTCCGTCTTCGGGTCCATGGCAGTCGAGCCGCATGAACTGCATCGGAGAATTGCAGCGCGATTCAAAGCAGTCCAGTGGACGAACTCTTCGGCTTTGCAGGACGCGCACACATAAAGCCTTCTCCCCTTCAGGGTCGGATGCACGGTCCCCTCCTCAATTATCTTCCGGATAGACGACAAAGGGCGCTTCCGTAATCATTTTTTTCTTCGTACAACCGAGAGCGCCTTCTTGAGCGCCTCCTTATCCTTGTCCTCTTTGTTGAGCATGTCGTCAAGCAGGTCCTGATCGACGAGCCGCTTGATCGAGTCCCGGATCAGGTTCTGAAGGACGTCGGGCGGGAGCGCATCCACCTCCCACGAGGAGTCGCCGTGCTTCGCCACGTACTCGGCTGCACGCGGGTCGGACAATTTCGCCGGGTTCGGTGGCGGGCGGTGCTCCTCAATCTGGTCCATCGTCAGCGCGATCTTCTCGACGTGGACGTTCGCGCCGAAGGTCCGCAGCCGATCCCGGACGTCCCGGACCATGTCCTCGCCTGACGGATCGTGGTCGCCGAGGTACAGGATCGTGCAGTCGGCATCAGCGTGCGAGATGAACCGCTTGGACGCCTCGTACATTGAAGACTGGGACGAGTACCCCCGATTTACAGAAAGGGTTACGTGAAACTCCCGAGCCAGCGGAGCCAAGACACCGGAAAGAGCATCTTTCTCCACGTGAAGTTCCACGTAGTTCGGCTGCCCCTTCCATCGCGGCAGGCGGAACGAGTTCAGTGCCGCGTCCACGAGGTCGTCCAGCGAATCAAACTCGGGCGGGTGGCGCGGAACGCGCACGCGATCCTCGATGGCCGCCCAGTCCACGAGCCCGGCGAGCCGGGCGTCGGACAGGAGGCTCGACAGGTTCTTGTACGACCGCTCAACGTTCGGAAATAAATTTCTGACGACACACTGGTAGTACAACTGGCGAAGCGTGAGTCGGAGCCCCTGCGCGAGGTAGCCCTCGACGATCTTATTGCACTTCGCGATCAGGTCCGCCGCCTTCGACGTGAAGCGATGCTCGGTGAACAGTTCCTTCACGGCTTCTCCCTTAACGGCGGGGCTTGCGCCTCGGGTTCCTTGCGTACTTCGTCGCCTCGTCCGTGAAGAACCAGTCGGCCGCCTCCTCGTACATCTTCTTGTGCCGATGCTCGTTCACGGTCACGGTCTCGTTCGGCCACGTGTGCGTCTTCTTGAGGTGGCGCTTGATCCGCCAAATCGCATCGTCGTCGAAGACGGCCACGTCGAAGGACGTGTACGTCCCGTAGCCCCGGACCCTGATCCAGCCCCGGGCGATGGCGGCGAGGAGGAGTTCCTCCCGCGTGCTCCAGACCCCGGGCTCCCACGTCTCGGCCTGCTTCGGCGTGAAGCCGAACTTCTTCGGGTACTGCCGCATGTACGCCACGTGCTCGTGGATCGGGATGGACTTCCCGGCCGGACTGATCCAGAAGCCTTCTCGGTCTGCCACGGTTTATCTCCTAGGAGTACCAACCCATGTTTGACCCAAACCGATTTCTGTCCTGAGTGATGCAGCACTGTGTTCCGAAGCACGGAATTTGATTCTGTAGTTCATGAGAAAAATAATGGTCGATGTACGTAGACCAGTCATTGGGTCCGTGGTGCACTATCCACTCGTATCTCTCGCGGAGAAGCCCAGCCAGCCGGACGGCCCACGACGGGTTTACGGTGTACGCGAGGACTTCCATGACCTGTTTCACCCTCTCAACCGTCTGCCCTTGCCTCTCCGGTACCCCGTAAAAGTACAGGACCGCCCAGTCGTCACCCTTCTCGTGCATGAGGCGTATAGCCGAGGCGACGTCATGTATGCTCAGGATGATGGCGTCATCTTCCAGAATCAGGTAGCCGTAATTTTCCCGCGCCACGCGCTCGATCATTTTGACGTGGGACAGGAAATTGGCGCGGCCAGCCTTCATCATGAATCCGCCCTCCTCGTCGGCGGGAGGGGCGTTGACCCGCTCGTACAGGACGCCGACCGCGTTCAGTTGGCCCTCCATGAAGGCGCGTCGATCCGGACGGTCTGGGCGATTCAGGTAGAGCACCTCGGGAATCAGGTTGGAAGGTCCTCTCCAATTGACGCCGTCACACTTGACGGCGATCTGGTCCATCTCGGGAGGCGAGTAGGTCGCCATGCGCCCGCGAGCCCCGTCCGCGAAGTGCATGACCGTGGGCGGGGGCATCTCCGTCCCGACGCGCATCGACGTCTGGACGTGCGTCGTCGGAAACGGGATCGCGTTGATCACGCCCCGGTATATCAGGGTATTCAGGACGCTCTGGTCGCTGAACCCGGGCCTCTCTTCGTGCGGGACCCCCTTGTCGAGCATGGCCCGGTACAGCGCCCTGTACTTGTCGAACGCCGGAGCCATGTACTTCCACGTTGCCAGCCACACGCCTGCGCTGTAGGCCGACGGTCGAGTTGTCGCGGCCTGCCTGCACTCCTCATCCGTCATGACGTACTTGCCGTGGTATTCGCCTCCCGGGTACCACTCCCTGTCCTCCGGGGCGTAGTAAATCCCGTCGTGACGGTTGCAATCTCGGAAGAGACCGTCCAGTGGTCGCGTGACGATTGTATCGTCGTCCATATACAGAACGCGCAGGTGGTCTAGCGGGTACGTCCGTGTCGGAAGCCCCTGAATGATCTCGCCCAGCCTGAGCCGGATATTATAGGCGTCGTAGTAGTAGTCGTTCACGCGAATCTTGACGACCCTTACCCGCTCGTCCGGGACGCGGAGGTCCCTGTCGGCCGCGATAAGCACCTGCCCGCTGTAGTTCATCAGCAGCGACGTCAGCGAGGCACGGAGCAGGCGATAGTAGCGCCCGCTTCCGCTGTCGCAGACACCATAAAACACGAGCGGAAACATATCATCCCCCGATCCGTCCTGCGTTGATGATCTTGAAACTAGCCAACTTGTCGCCCCCCTTTCAGTTGTCGAGCCGCTTCCTCGTCGCGCCCTCAGCGGTGAGGGTCGTCCCGCTCTCGACGTACTTGCCGCGAAAGACGTCCCAGCGCCACCAGTGAAACAGCCCCTTGGACCGGAACGCTATGTGGCCGATCCCGTCGGAGTAATAGTAGGTGCATCCCGGGTACTCGTGATTCGCGAGGCAGTCCAGCGTCTTGTAGAAAGACCGCATGTCTATGCCTCCTGCTTGCAGCCGTTCTCGCACTTCCCGACGGTGTTCAGCCGACCCCCGCACGGGCAGAACTCGGCCCGCAACCTCCGCGTGCGGTCGAGGCACTGCACGCAGTTCTCGCGCTCGCCCACTCGCAGGACCGTCAGGCGGCCTCGCGTCCTGCAGCCCTCGCACGTCGAGAGGACGCCCGCATCGGCGAGCACGAGCAGGCCGTGCTCGCGGATCGCGTTGACCGGCGGCTCGCCCAGAGCCTGCATCGTTCGGTCATACGTATTCACAGGAGTCCCTCCTCTTTCATGGCGTCCCGCACCTTGATCAACTCGTAGATGAGCCGGTCGAAGTCCTTCGGCTTCCAGTACACGCCAGAGACGGGGCTCACGAGGCCGACCTCTGTCCCACGGAAGTCCACCTTGACTGAGACTCCGGGGGTTCCCGTCTGGTGCTCCGTCCCCTTGATCGTCATGGTCGGTCTCCTACGTCAGGAACCAAAGCGCGATTCCAATAACCGCGAACGCGATTGTACCCCAGATGTCTTCCCGCATCAATCCTCCTCCTAGTAGCCTTCCCGCTTCGCCGTCTTGATCCACTCGACGAGGTTCGACAGGAGCACACCCGGCTTCCGGACGGGCCGGTGCGTCGTGACCTCGGAGCCCTTCTGGTCTCCCCGGGACCGGACGTAGCGCAGGACGCGCTCGGCCGTCCCGATGTCCGGGCACGGGACGACGCAGACGTTCTTCTTGTTGGTCGCCTGCCCCCAGCCGCTCATGAATGTGTCCTCGCTCACGACGTAGAACCGGGCCTTCGGGATGGTGCAGTCGGTGCCCAGTTCGTGGTTCTCGCAGCGGTGACAGGTGTTCGACATCGTCGTGTCCTCCAGAGGGCGCGGCCCATTCCGCGCCCTACGTCGTCGGCTCCGTCGGCGGCTTCCAGTCCTTCAGCGGGACCTTCTCGCCCGGGACGAAGATGATCGCGTCCTGATTGTCGTAGTCGAACTCGTGCCACGCCTCGGGCCCCGCCTTCGCTTCGGCGGCCCGGACCTTTTGGCTCGATGCGTCGGTCAGTTTGATCTTCAGCCCGTTCGCGCCCATCCGCGTGGCCACGTGGAACCGCTTGACCTCCTTGGGGACGGTGACGACGACCTGCCCGATGTCGGTGACCGTCGCGATGACCGCGCCCGCCGCCCAGTGCGGCTTCGACGTCGGCGTCCCGTCCACGGTCTTCGCCGGGGTCGTCCACGTCTTGCCTGCGTCGCCGAGGTCGAGGCACTCCCAGATGGCGAGGCCGCCCCGGTTGGTCAGCCAGTTCCGCATCGTCGTGACCTCTCGCGGGTAGACCTCGTACGTGTGCGTCTCGCGGTTGTAGTAGCCCACGATGTCCCTCCTGATAGGTTCCGCGTGCGAGGCCCCCGCTACTGCGGGGGCGTCTTCCACGAGGGACCTAGTACTCCTTGTCCTCGAACATCTCGCGCTGGACCTCGGCCTCCTTCGCCGCCCGGTCCATCGACCGCCGCCTCGCGCTCTTCCTCGCCTTCCGGGGCGCGTGGTCCGGGTCGTTCTCGGGCACCTCGACGAGCGTGACGCCCTGCTTCACGAGGTCCTTGACCCACTTCTGGACCTTCATCGACGGCGTCACGATCAACTCGATCCGCTTCACGCGGAAGGCGCTGCAGATCGCGGGCAGGAACTTCTCGTCGGCGCTGACCTCGTCGAGGCCGGTCCCGGCCTTGGCCGCCGGGTTGGGGATGCCCTTCGGGTGCGCGACGAGCACCCACGTCACGCCGATCTCGACGCCCTTCGGGATGGCGCTCACGCGCTTCGAGACGCCCAGTTTCCCGGCCTCGGTTGCCCAGTCGTCCATCGTCGGATAGAACGCCTCGCCGACCCAAATCAGGCCGTACTTCTCCTGACTCATGATGGACGGGTTGCAGACGACGCAGGCCGAGTGCTTGTGCTCGTCGTTCAGGTTGCACGGTCTCGCGCCCTTCAGTGCGTAGTCCCGGGTCACCCACTGAAAGCCCCTGACCTGCTGGATGCGCTCGCCGCAGCACGGGCACGGCACGACCGGGATCGGCAGGCGGTCGCACGGCTCACTGAGCCCGTCGCTCACGAGATACAGGCCACCGGCCTTCCGAAATCCGCAACCGCGTTTTGCTTCGACGGCCATGGGCCGCTCCTTTCATAGAACCCCGCCGAGGCCCCGGCCTACTGGCCGGAGCCGGAGTGGGGCGCTACCGCGTATAGATCGCAGCCGAGATAGAAAACTGGTACGCAGCATCCATCACGAGCAGGGCCCGCCGCTTGCCTTCCTTCCGCGCCTTCCGGAGGAACTCCTTCAGTTCATCGACGCCGCCGCCGCTGATGCAGTGGCCGTCCGTCGAATAGAACTCCACGTTGCCGTGGAAGTGGAGCCCGTGCGTCGGCCCGCTGACGGCGATGATGTGCTTCGCCTTCCGCACGTCGTCGAAGGTCAGCGCGTCGATGGTCTTCTTCGTCAGGGACACCCACTCCTTCGGGTCGGCGATGACCCGGGCCGCGTAGCAGTTCAGGCAGATCGGCCCGTCGTCGGTGTCGTGGACGTACCGCTCCCACGTGATGTGGTCGATCATGAGCCGCCCGCAGTCCTCGCACCGGAAGTACTCGTCCCGGTTGTAGTCGCCCCCGTGGTTCTCGCAGAGGAAGACCACGCCCTTGGGGTCGTCGCTGAAGATGTCGAACCACGGCTCGCCCCGTACGTTCCCGCTGCAGTTCTGGTCCTCGCGCTCGCACGTCGCCTGCTTGCCCGTCTCCGGGTCGATCCCGGTGCCGACGGCCTTCAAGAGGCTCGGCTTCTTTGCGGCGGCGCGGGAGTTCATGACGGCGATGTCAGGCAGACTCCACATGGCTCTACTCCTGAAGGGGTCCCGCCCTCCCCCTCCCCGCCGGGGGAGGAAGTCGGTGGAGCACCTACCCGAACACGACCTCGCCGAACAAGCAGCACTGAAGGAAGCAGTCGCCCGTGTCCGCGTCGCCGCCGTCGTCGGGGTCCATGGCCTCGGCCCACCGCTTCACGTACTTCTCTCGCATCACGTCAAGCCCGCGCTGCAGGACCGCGAGGTCGATCACGTGCTCCTTGAGGTTCCCGTCCTCGTTCTCGTCCACGCTCAACGTCACCGATCCGCCCTCGACGGTCGGCAGGAGTTCGGCCCAGTGCCAGTAGTCCTCAGTCCCGTCCTCGTTGCGCGGCTGGCACTTCCCGCCCTCCCTGTAGTCGTCGAAGACCGTGCCCGCCGGGATGGCCCCCGATTGGAGGTCGTGGTACCAGTAGTTGCTCCCGCCTTCCAGCGCCGACGTGAGCAGCCCGCGCACGATCTCCACGGTCTTCGCGTCCATGGCCGTCTCCTCCGGGTGGTTCCGTGCTCGGGCCCTCCGGGGCCCGTGGATGGAACCGCCATCCATCTACCGCCAGCGCCGTCGGTCCCGGGCTGCCTTCTTGAGGATGCGGGCGAAGTGGAGCAGGACGACCTCGTCCTTCGGGTAGTCCCGGAAATTCACCTTGCCCACGAGGTGGAGTTTTCCCCACGTCTGGCGGTAGAACCGGAACTCGTACCAGTAGTCGCCGTGCGAGAAGGGCCCGTCGCTCTTGCCGCGCCAGACCAGTGCGACGTACCCGAAGTCGGCAAGGTCGTGATGGCTCTCGCCGTCCTTCGTCGCGACGCCGTACTGCCGCCACGGGTGCCCCTCGTACTTCGCCGCCGCCTTCAGCGCGTACTTCATGGCCGTCCCTCTCAGTAGTCCCCGCCGCGCCCCTCCCGTTCCTCCCCGGGAGGGGGATGGTGGAGATGCTACTTCCCGTCGGTCAGATATTTCACGGCCTCGTCGATCACGCTCCGGGACTTCCGGCCCCCGTGGGTGTAGAAGCACCGGAGCAGCGCGTGGTTCTCGTGCCAGTCCTTCGTGACGATCCACCCGTGGATCACGGGGCGCTTGCCGACGTAGTGACGGATGCGGTACAGGGCGACTTGCTTGTCCGTCGAGACCGACTTGACGTATTCAAGGACCTCGCCCGGGATCGTCGGCAGGAACGGCTTCAGGTCGAAGTCGCGGAGATGCCCCGGGGGATTCACGATCCCGTTGCACTTGGTCTCACTGAACGGGCGGATGTATGACGACGTCTGCGCGTTACTGTAGACGTTGCCCCGGCTGATGATGTCGGCCTTCCGGTTGAAGGTCTTGTGCTCAGACTCGAAGAGCATGTGGCCTGAGTTCCGCCATGCGATTGTCTTCATCGTGTCGTCTCCTTCAAGGGCCTCGGCCGTCGCGCCCGTCCTCGGCGGGCGCTCGGGTTGGGGTCCTAGCGGCCGAGGTACTGCTGGAGGATGAAGCCCGCGTCCTCCGTTGCGAGACAGTCGCCCGTGTCCACGACCTCCCAGCGGTCGTTGGGCTGGCGCATCTCGATGGCGTACTGCCCGTCGGTCCGGATCACGCGGTACGACTCGTCGGTCCCGTCCTCGTGGTCGAAGTACGTGATGGTCGCCCGCTCTTCGGTCCGTTTGTAGCCCGGGACCTTGGTCTCGCTCATCGTCGTCTCTCCTACTTGCCTTGCCGGTCGCGGGACCGTCGAAGAGCCGCGAGGCTCCGCGTGGCCCGGTGCAGCCGCGTCGTCAGTGACTTGATCTTCGTCGTGAGCCGCTTGACCTGCCGCTCGCGCTGCGCGATGCGGGCCTCGATGGGCGGCGGGGTCGCGGCCTCGCGGACCGGCGCGGGGGCCTGTTCGACCATCTCCTGCGCGAGCGTCCCGGTCGCCCAGCCCTGCGCCGTGATCCACGTGGCGAAGCGGTCGGTGATGCGGCGATGCACGCGGTTGTGCCAGCCGTGGCCGCGCCGGGCCGGGCTCATGCGGACCTGCGTGTATGTGTGCGCGACTTCGTGCGCGACGAGGAGCCACGTCGCGTGGTCCATGTTGATCTTGATTGAGTACGCGCCCGCCTTCGAGTGGCGGCATCCGGACGTTGGCCGCACCTTGACGCCCCGGAGCGGGAGGGCGTGCGCGAGGGCGAGGCGGCGGATGCCTTCCTCTACCTCGGCCCACGCGCCGAGAGGGAGCCGCCCGTTCAGGCCGGGCCACCGTGCGTGCTCGTCGCGGTAGTACTGGAGATTCATGGCGTCCTCCGGTTCCGTGTCCGTCCGACCTCGCGCCCGGCCTCAGCGGGCGCGGTGTTGGACCTACTCGGCCGCTTCGCCGCTCACGTCGATCTCGGGCTCGGCCTTGGCCTCAGCCTTGGGCCGTCGCCCCATGATCCAGTCACTGGCTCGCTGCGCGGCCCCGGCCGCGACGACGACCATCCGGGGGTCGCCGTTGATGGCTTCCATCCAGTGGCCGAGATAGGCGGCCTCGTTCTCCCGGACCGCCGGGATGTCGATCCCCGCCTCGGCCGTCAGGAAGGCGGCCCCGCACTCGGCCACGAGTTCCTCGCGCCCGTAGTCGCCCGATCCCCACGCGGCCTTGCCGATCATGCGCCGGTCCAGCCGCGACTCGTGGCCCGTGCTGTGCGTCATCTCATGGAAGAGCGTCGAGTAGAAGTGTTCGGGCGACTCAAACGTCTCGCGGACCGGCATCTTGATTCGGTCGATGCCCGGCGAGTACGCCGCCGCATCTCCACCGTATGTGATCGGTGGGCATCCCTCGTACGCCTTGACGACGGCCTCGGCGCTCTCGATCTTCTGCGCCTCGGTCTTCGGCTCGACGGGCGCGGGCTTGGGTATCGCGTCGGCGAGCCCGTCGCACTGGTCGGTGTTGAAGACGGAGAAGTAGCGCAAGAGCGGGATGCGGTCCTTTTTCTGGGTCTGCTTGTCGATCACGTCGAGGAACTTCCAGAAGATGACCGGGCTTGCCTTCTCACCCTTCCGCACGCAGCCGCCCAGCGTCCGCGCCTGATTGAACGTGAGCCAGTAGTCGGACCCGTATCCGGTCGCCATGAGCGTGAAGATGTTAACGCCGCGATAGGCGTGCTTCGAGACGAGATTCTTCGGACCGTACGCCACGCCGTCGGGCCCGATGCCGGTCCTCCATGGCTTGCGCCACGGGACGACGCCCTTCCTCAGCGCCTCGACGATCCGGTCGGTGACGATCTGGTAGACCTGATCCTTCATCGACGTTCCTCCTAGTGGGTCTCGCCGTTCGTTGCGGGCGCGGGCTCGTACTCGGCGAGCACGGCGGCCCGGCTGAGTTCGGTCTGTGCCACGCCGGAGTAGTCGCCGTGCGCCTTCACGGTCGCCTTGAGGTCGTACGTCCAGCCGATCCGGCCGTCGAAGGACCCGGTCCTCCAGACGAGCACGTTGCCCGCCGCGTCGCGGAACAGGTTGATGTCGAGGGCCCCGTACTGCGTGTCGAGGTGCAGGACCTTGGTGCAGGTCAGGCCCGCGAACGTCTCGCGCTTGCCGACCTCGCCGACGTGCTTTGATACGGCGGCGGCGGCCCTGCGCTCGGCGGCGATGCCCAGCGCCCGCTCGTACGTCGTGATCAGGCTGGCCGCGATGCCCGCACTCCGGTACGTGATGGACGCGGACGAGGTCACCACCTTTAGGTTGTGCTCGTAATCGTTCAGGGACTCGGGGGCCCGCGAACGCAGCGTCGCGGACCACTCGATGGCGGCGGTCGCCCGCGCATGGTCGGCGGGCTGGGGCGTTCTCTCTTCTTTCGCCGTGAGACCGGAGCGTCGGCGGTCGGTGGCGTCATCGAGGTCGGCGAGGGCGAGGTCGGCCGTCGCCGACTTGCCCCACTCCTGCGCGTGCGTCCGGGAGACCCAGCCGTCGGTGCGGATCACGCGGGACACGTACGCGAGGAACGTATCAAGGGGGATGCGGCCGGAACCGGAGCCACATCCGCCTTCCCCACCGTCCTCCGCGCCCTCCGCGTAGTCGCCCGCGAGCGCGAGGAACTCCGCGACGGCCGCGACCGCCTCCGGGCTCTGATGGCCGAGGAAGTCGCGCAGGCACTGGCGGCCGACCTGAGCGACGCGCCCGTCGTCGTGCCGCACGATGAACGTATCGTTCCGCCTCCGGAGCGTCTTGCAGTGGTCGCACGTCGGCGGGGCCTCGCGGTACTGGACGGGAACCGTCGCGCCCGGGACGACGCGGAGGATGTTGCCCGCCTCGCCCGCGTGGTCGATGGTGCAGAGGAAGGTCCAGCCCGCCAGTTTGGGCGTAGGGCCGTCGATGGTGACATGGACGAGGGGGATGAAGCGAAGCGTGCGGTTTTGCTCGTCGGTGACCTTGCGCTCTGACCGGCCGACCTCGCGGATGGTGATGGCGGGCTGGCCCAGTTTGGCGCAGCGGCGGGAGAGTTTTTCGAGGCGCTCGCGCAGGCGGGGCAGGTTGTGCTCCGGGACCACAAAGATCGGACGCCCGTCGGCGTCCGTCTCGCGTGTCGGTTGCGCGTCTCTGTTGTCGTCGGTCGTCATGGTCGTCTCCATCCGGGGGGCCTTGCGTGGGGCGGGTTCATTTGGGCTAGTGTCCCGTGATCAGCGGGGTCTATGCCCGACGGCCGGGCCCTTGATCCTCGGCTCCGTTCCACCTCGGGGGCGACCCTCGCGCGGGACTCGGCCTCCCTTGGGCTTGGGTACCGTAGGACCCGCCCCACATGGCCTCCCGGGTTGTCAATGAACGGCGATGACACATAGAGCAAGTAACGTGCCAGTTACGTTGCATGGGCATGTATATTTAACGTCTATAACGGGGCCAAGTTACGACATTTTCGCACATCCCCCCGTGCGGGAGGCGTGTTACCCTACGGTGACGCCGTTACGTGCCAGTAACATGGCGCGGGCCCTTCCTCTATTATACGGCTCCGGGGGCGGGGCGGCATGGTGCCCATGGCGTGCGCCCATGGGCTCACGCACGGGATCGGCTCATGCCGGGCGGGCGGATGGTCGATATACAATGAGTGACCCGTCAGGGGCGCGGATTGACGGGTCCTGACGGGTGACGGGTCGAGGAGGGTCGCGACGTGACGATGGCAAGGCTGGTGCTCGCGTGCGTGCTACTGATCCCGCGTTGTCTTCTGGGGCTGGGGCTGGGGCTCTAGCGGCGGGGCGGGGCGAGGCGGGGCGGGGCGGGGCGATGGACGGGCACTTGGGTCGGGCGGACGCTGAATCCGCCCGAACGCCTGACGAAGTTCATAACCCGCCGCGCTATTTCCGTGGCCCACCGGCCTGCCCCATGACGCAGGATTACGTCCTGCACCATCTGTAGTCCCGATAGACCCGTGGGCGTGTAGAAAAAAGTCCGGGACCAGCAGTGTCTACAGTGTACGAAGGGCCTGTCTTTCTTGTCGTACCTGAACTCGCAGGGCATACCACAGAACGGGCACACGACCAGTTTGAACTGCGGCCGGAGAAGCGCGTCAGACGGGAACGTGGATGCCATACCTCCTATACTATAGGTAGGGAAATCTCCCGTCAAGAATTTTTCCATTGACGTATTCGAATGCACAGGCTAAATTCAACTCAACAAAAGGAATGCGGAAAGCACCCCCTTGTAGGCAGGAGGCCCACCCGATGTCGAAACAACCCGTCGAAGTCGAATCCCCGGAAGAGGGCCTTCTCGAAGAGGCCCCAACCAAGGGGAAAGGACGCGGGACACGGGCGCGGGTGACACTCGAAGGCGACATCCCCCCCTCGACGCTTCAGCGGGTTCTCCCCGGCGAGTCTGTCGGCACGGACGCTCCCCTCAAGCGCGGAAAGGTTCCGTTCTCGCAGGCCATCCGAAACACGGACTGGCAGATCACCGCACACCGAACTGAGCCCGCGACCATGGAGGACGGGACCGTTCTGAACGACGAGTACGAAATCCTTCCGCACGACACGATGACCGAAGGGGAGATCAGAACCTCGATTCAGCGGGCCCGGGGCGGCACGAGGTGGCTCGTTCAGGTCGTTACGTACGACGACAACAACAAGCGCATCATCATTGCGTCGAAGCCGTTCGTCATCGGTGGCGAGCCCAAGCCCGACCCCTCCTCAATCGAGAGCGAACCGGACGACGGCAGCGGGTTTTCGGGTCGTCCGGGCGGGACCCAAGACGACGGCTCGCTAGACGGCCCGGAAGAGGTCGAGGCGCGGATTGCTGCCGAGATCGAGGCCGACCCGGAGGTGAAGGAAAAGAAGAAGCGGGCTCGCATCGAAGAACTGGATATCGAGAAACTTCGCCGCGATGGCGAGCGCATGAAGATCGAGGCCGAGATGCGGAGGGTTCGCGAGGAGAACAAGCCGCCCGAGACGCAGACGGGCAACGACGCCATGCGCCGCGCCATCGACGAGGCCACGCGACCGCTCCGGGAGGCGAACGAGCGTCTGCAGAAGGACCTCGACGCCAAGCGGGCGGCCGACGATCACAAGCGGGACCTCGACGCCCAACTCGCCCCGGTGAAGTCTGCCGTCGATGCGCTGACGCAGAGGGCGAACGCGCCCGTCCAGACGGGCCCGTCGATCACGGAACTCATGGGAAAACTCGACACCATGAAGGCCGAGATCAAGAACGACACGACCTCGCAGATCGCTCAGGCCCTCAACAACCTCTCGACGAAGTTTGAGGCGCAGATTTCCAACATCAACACGCAACTCACCGCCTTCATGAGCCGCCCGCAGGACGGCGGGGCTCTCGCCACCGCTGCCGTCGGGGCTCTGACCCAGATCGCCATAAAGAAAGATGATGGAGGTGGGTCCAGACATTCGGACCCTATCGAGACGACGAGGAACGTCCTCGGCCTCGTCAAAGACGCCCAAGAGATAACGGGGGGCGGGACGAAGGGGGAGGCGACGATGCCCCCGGACTTCCCGTCGTTCCTAGTGGACCGGATAACGAATCTGGCCCCGCAGGTGATCGACTACCTCGAACGAAAGCAGGGCGGGCCAATCGGCCGGGAAGAGTTGACGGCCATGTTCAAGGAGTACGGGATCAAGATGTATCAGGAGTTGGACGGGACGATCAAGCGTGAGATGCGCGGCGGATTGCAGCAGATGGCCCGCCGACCGAACCTCCCGCAAGTACAGGTCGCGCCCGCTCCCGTGCAGTTTGGCCCGTTCGGTCCCCCGCCCCCGGGTGCCCCCGGAGCGCGAATGCAGCCCGGAATCCCGCAGGCGATCTCCCCGAACGCGCCGCCCCCGTCCCCCGAGGCCCCGCCCCCGCCGTCCGTCCCGGTCGTGCAGTTCGGAGGCGGACAGCCCGCGCCATCCCCCATCGTTGCCCCCGCGCCCCTGTCGGCCGACGCCTCCCTTGAGGCCGAGACGCGGGATCGCGTGAACTGGATTCTCACCATGCTCCTGCACGAGATGAAACTGGGCGTACAGGAGATGCAGTGGCCCGAGAAGGCGTACGGGACTCTGCCCAAGGACGTGCTCGACCGCATCGTCACGGCGTCCACGGACAAGGACGTCTACGACGCGATCAGCCCGTACGCCGACTCGAAGGCCATGGAGACGATCTTCGCGTACGTCAGCGATAGCAATCCGCAGCACGACTTCTATCGCGAGTGGCTGACCGCTGGTGTCAATTGGATCAAGGAGGAGGCTGAACCCGAGACGCCGGAGCCCCGAACGTAGTCCCCCCAATACCCGCTGGTTCTCCTCCGGGGCCACCCGCACTCCGGAGTGGAGGACGACGGGTCGGCAGGGCGGTGCTTAACGCACTGCCCTGCCATTTATAAAAACAGGAGAGCCACGATGATCGAAGCCCGCACGATCCCGGCAGGCGAGACGCAGGATTCCCTCCGGGCGAGCGCAGAGCAGAGGGCGATGACGATCATCTCCGACATGAACCTCCGGACGAAAGACATCGGCGTCCAGAACCGCAACAAGGTCATGTCGGCGATCCTCACGGAGGCGCTGCACTCGACGTTCCTCGAAGGCCGCATGTCCGCGATGGTGGACAATGCGCTGCGCGAGGCGAAGGAAGCGCGGGACAACGAACTGCAGTCCGCAAGGAACCTGATCGCGGAGGGGGCCTTCAACGCGCAGCAGGCTTCCGGGATTGTCATGGCGCAGTCGGCGAGCGCGTTTATGTCCACTCTCGTCGCGCCGATCTCAAAGATCGCCCGGAAAGCCGTGTGGTGGATCGTCGGCGTCGCGGTCGTCAACACCGCCGTCATCGCCGCGCTGGTCGTCCTCCTGCTGAGGAAGTGAAATGCAAAACGTCAAGTACGAGATTGGAAAGCCGTCGAACACTCCGGTCCTCCTGCCCATTCGCGGGTCGCTTACGGACTACCTCATCATTCCTCGGGAGGGGATAAAAGAGAACGGCGGGTTTGGCCGCATGGACACGCTGTATGCGGACAATAAAAATTTCCGAGATGGGACCCCAAAGGTGTCCGGGGTCCACACGAACATGAAGTTCTGTGCCACGTTGGGATATCCGGACCTATTCGACCTGATGTTCATTGATGTCCACGTCGCGAAGTTCTCCAACCCAAGCGACGTTTCTGTTGTATTGCGGTCACTCGCATTCGAAATGATTTTTGGTGGGCAAACCCTTTACGTGGGATTCGCCGGTTCGGATTTAAGGCCGTACCTGTATCTGGATTTAGAGATCAACAAGGAACAGGAAAATAAACCGCGCCATGAGCAGTATGAAACGGCGCGGGAGTACTTCGATCAACGGCTGAAAGAACACGTGGATCGCGGAGGACTCTGGTTGTGGTACCAGATCGACGTCCGAGATAAAAACGGGCGGCCAAGGCGAATAGAATCAACTGAGTCGTTCAGGCTGGATGTAAAACAGGCTCCGTTTGCGAAGCCACTCGACGGAGAGGTCCATCTCAAGACGCTCCTGACCGGAGTCCATTACGAACTTGGCTATTCGAGGTGACCGATGGCCGAAGAGGAAAAGGTGAAAGCGGACGCGGCGGCTCTCCTCATGTCGATCATGAAGGAGCAGTCCCTCGCGACGCTGGGCCTGCGGAAGGCGCTGGATGAGAACTGCGAGGCCACTCTCGACGTGCGGGACGAACTGGTGGCGCTCAACATTCACATCACCGGCCAGAACGTCATGCTGGCGCGGCAGACGTACGTCGAGGACGAGATGCTCTCCATCATGATCGGAGACCCCGCCGCGACGCCGCCCGTCCCCGGCCGCGAGCCGACGATGATTGACCGCCTCAAGATCATTCAGGAGTACGAGGCCCGGCTGGAGAAGGAGGCGAAGGAGGAATCGGAGCAGGAGAAGAAGCAGGCCGAGGCCGAGGCGCTGGCCGTCCCCGAGAAGAAGGAGTCCCCGATCATAACAAGCGGTCCCGCGTCGATTCCGAGAGCCCACCACCCGATGCCGGTCGTTCGGCCGCCGTCCGCGACCACGTCGCCGACGGCGTCGGGGATAATCACGTAGCGATATTCCCGTTGACATGGGACCGTACCACGGGTACATTTCAAATGTGCTATAAGAAGAACGGCATCAGCCCAGACAAGGCCCGCACGTAGGGCCAAGTGGCGCAGGCCGCGAGCGATCACCGCTCTGCGGCTTTTTTTGTAGGAAGGGGTCTTCCCTTGCCAGAGCCGCAATTGGCCACGACCACACGCCCAAGCGAAGGGCAGCGCGTGTCGTGTCCCAGTTGCGGCCACTTCCTCATGGAAATCCGGAAGGTCGTACCAGAGACAGCCGAGATTTCCATCCGGATCAAGTGCAAGGGCGGTCGCTGCCACCAGTTCATCGACGTGGAACTGAGGCAGGGCCAGTTAGCGGTCATGATCGTAAGGCCGCCTGAACCCCGAAAGTAAGCCGAAGAAGCGGACGGTCCAGTGGAAAGGACCGCCATGCTCTCTTCGTTGGGCATCCCCGCCCCGGTTCGTCCGGCATCCCGGATCGCACCGACCGGCGCGGGATCATTCCTGACCATCCAGCAGATTTCGCCTCCCGCGCTGGGGGGAGGCGATCTCGCCGCACTCCTCAATCTCCGCGACCGTTGCGGATCATGCTCGTTCGGCCACATCTGCGGCGGCAATCTCGCCGCGTGTCCAGCGACAAAGAAAGCAACCTGCGCGTCCTGCTCGTACGGTCACGCCTGCATGGGTGACCTCGCGCAGTGCCCGTGCAACCGATCCGCCGATCACGCCTCACGCCAAGTCAGTCACATCGGCAGTTCCGACTTCGCCATCAGCCACTTCGACCGAGGCTCCTTCACGGACAAGACCATCGCCGCCATGCACCGTGGCGTTCTGCAGGCGAAGACGAACGGTCCCTTCCGCGCCGAGATGGAACGCATCCGGCAACTCGGACGCGACCAAGGAGCCATCGGCTGGAAGGACTACATGGGCGAGGTCGTCTGGTTCGACCACTACTACCGCAACGTCTATCCCCTCGACTACGTTCGCGATCCGCACCAGATCGAACTCGTCATGAACCCGATTCAAACTTATAAGAAGCGGCTGGGGGACTGCGACGATCTTTCCGCGCTCTGGGCGGCGAGCCTTGGAGCCCTTGGAGCCCCCCACATGTTCACGACGTATCGCGCAGACCCCCGCCGCCCCAACGAGGATTCCCACGTCGCGTCGAAGGTCCACGTCCCGCAAGTCGGCTGGGTGAACAACGACCTCACGATCAAGGGCGCGGTCCCCGGATTCGAGCCGATGGGTTTCCCCTCGAAGAACTGGCCTGAGCCACAGTGGAGTTGAATCCATGAACTCCCTTTCCGTCGAAGGCACGTCCGGACTCGCCGCCCTCCGCGTCAGGGCAATGCCGCAGAAGGCCGGGTACAGCGTGGGCCGACTGGTCGGCGGACTCGGCGACGACGCGGCGGCAGAGCGCGTCATGATCCGGGCCCAGAAGAACGAGCCCATGCGGACGCGGCGATCCATGGAGCCGGGCGAGTTGTTCTTTTCTCGAAACGGGTACCACGGCCCGTGGCCTTACACGCCCTCCAACGACGAGCGCATCCTCCCCGTGTTCGGTAAGCCGACGCCCATCCTTCCCGTGCAGGCGTACCCGGGCTCGTACCCGCACGGATGGATTCCGTACGAGGACATGAAGATAGACGTGTCGTCCGAGATGGGCCCGACCCCCTCGGGGTGGGTGGAACCGAATTACGTTTCCAACGAAAAGGCCGCTGCAAAGGAGTGGGCTATGCCGTCCCCATGGAGTTCGCCGGAGAAGCAGTCGCGGGACGTGAGCGGTCTCGGGCTCATGAGCATGAACGGTCTGGGGCGGTTCGGCCGCTTCCACGACTTCATCACCGCGCAGAACTACGCGGAGAGCCGCGACTTCATGCGGGGCGTCGGCGAGGACGACAGTTACGAGACGCAGATGCTCACGTCTCAGCAGGAGTCGTCCGACGCGAACAACCCCGAAGTGCAACTGAACAAGGAAGCGGCGGCGGCGAGCGCCATCGCCCAGCAGGCCACGAACGCCGGGGCGAAGGCGGCGGCGGGAGGCGCGAGCGCGTTCGACATCAACGCGCTCATCAATAACGTGATCAAGGTCGGGACCACGGTCGCGGCCGGGTACCTCGCGCCCAAGGCCCCGTCCCCTAAGACCACGGTGTTCGCCTCCTCGCCCGCCAGTTCGGGCGGGTCCTCGTTCTCCCTCAAGAGCCCCATCGTCATCGTGGGCGGCCTCGGCCTGCTCGCGGTCGGGGCCTACGCGGCGTTCAGCGGCGGGGGTGGGGGCGGGCGCGGCCGTCGGCGCTCGACCCGCAGGCCGACGCGGCGCTCTCGTTCCCGGAGCCGGAGCCGCAGGTAGATGAACAACACGATCACGGTCGAGCACATGAACGCGGTCGATACGCTCGCGTGGAACCTGCGAAGGCTGCCGCGTGAGCAACGGATCGCGATTGTCACCGACGCCGTGACGCAGGGTGTCATGGAGGGGCTGGCCGCGCAGGGGCTTTCCGGGATGGGGGTGGACGACTCGATCATCGCCGCTGCCGTCCAGAACGTGCTCGCTCCGATGATGCCCGCGCTCGGCGCGGAACTCATGAAGGCGGTCGAACCGGCCACCCAGAGAGCCGCCGACATGCTCGGGCCGATCCTCGAAGAGAAGATCAGGGACTGGGGGCCCATTCTGGCCATCACCATCGGGGTCGTGGCCGGAATCATCACGCTGATCGGGTCCGCAGTCATGGGCGGCGTGATCGCACGGAAGATGTCCCGGTAACGCACATATATAGAGGAACGCCATGCCGAAAGATGTGGTACTCGGCGAAGGCCGAATGGGTGAGGCGCTCCTTCAAGCGTATCCGGGGCAGTACAGGGATGCCGCGAGCGAGTCCAACCCCTTCGACGCCTCGACGATCAACGTCGGCCAGCCCGGCGCGGACTGCGGTCGCCCCATGGCCGTCGGCGATCCGGACATGCCCGCCAACGAGATGGAAGAGCGGCTCATCCCGGGCGTCGGGGTCGTCGTCCTTCCGAAGCCGTCCTTCGGAACCGTGATCCAGATTCCGACGGCGAAGCAGCCCAAGAAGGGCAACAAGAACGACGGCCTGATCAAACTCTACAAAAACATCCGGCCGGACGTTCAGATTCCGTCTCCCCCGGCCCTTCGCCCGGCCCCTCCCGTGATGCGCTACGTTCCCCAGCAGTACGCGACTCCGGTGACCGCGATGAGCGGCGTCGGCTCGATCAGCCCGTTCCCGCAGGACTTGGCGTCGATAAGCCCCTTCCCGCAGGACATCGCGGGCGTCACGGACTATCCGCAGGACATCGCCGGTCTCGGCGAGACGGACGCGGAGAAGTCCGCCATGCGCGAGTACTACGGGGCCATGCTCGCTCGCGGTCTGGAGATCGCCGAGAGCATCAAGGGCGTCGCCGACCAGTGGGCGATCATGCAAGCGATGAAGTCCGAGGCGAAGCAGCGGTCCACGAACCTGATCCTTCAGGGAATCCCGGGACAGGACGACGCGACGGTCGGAACCTACCTCGCGCCCGCCTTGGCCAAGATCGACGACCTCTTCCTTGAACCCGAAGACAAGTTGATGGACATGGCGGCGCTGCAGGGGTGGATGGAACAGAACCTCACCGCGAACGTCATCCCCACGATGCAGAGCATCCAGTCCTCGCTCGGCATCGGGTACATCGAGAGTTCGAAGGCCGAGAGCATCCTCGCGTCCGTGGGCGCAGGCCGTCCCGCTCCCAACATGCTCGCCGAGAACTGGCTGCTCTCCACGTTCTCGGGCGTTTCCACGTACCTCGACGGAATGGCCCCCGGGCTCACGGCGGCGAAGGTCAACATCGCCCGCCAGCAGAGGATGGCCGCCATCATCCAGAACGAGATCAATCGGGCGGCTCCCGAGATGATGGCCCGGCTCGGGATGACGCAGGACGAGGTCAATCAGGCGATGAAGCAGATCGGGCTCGGGAACCCGGTCGTCTTTCTCGTCGTCCTCGCCGTCGTCCTCGCCATCGGCATGACGGCCGCAGGAGCCGCCGCGATCTACTACAGAGGCGTCGCCAAGGCCGCCTGCGACGTCGGCCTCGCGGGCGTCAAGAAGATCGACGCCGCGTGGAGAGCGGAGTACCAGACCCTGCTCGACAAGGCGAAGTCCGGCGCAAGCACGGAGGAACTGAACGCGACCGCCTCGGCGGCCGGTCAGCGCATGACGACGCTCACTGACGCCGTCGCCAACGACATCCGGAACGCGAAGCCGGGTGACCTCGGGGTCGGCACGTACCTCGTGACCGGCGTGATCGCTGTGGGCGCGGCGTACGCCCTCGGAAAATACTTCAACCTCTTCTGAGAACGGACTATGGCGTTTCCTGCACAGAGACTGGCCGCGAGGACGATCACGTCCGCCGACGTGATGCGTCTCGCGAGGTTCCCCGCGATCCGCCGGGAATTCTCCGACGCGCTCGTGCAGCAGCCCATCGCCGCCGAGGTCACGCCGTCCCGCGTGTGGTTCGGGCTGAAGAACAGGTCGGCGTTCCACCCCGCGCTCTTCACCCTGATCCACGTCGGCGGCAAGGGAACGACGCTCGTGATCGGAACGCCCAAGGCCAAGATCAAGAAACCGGCCGCGCTCGCGTCCTTCCTGCGCCGCATGGGCTGGACCGGCGGACGCTGGACGCGGGTGCTCGGGAACAAGGGGCACCGCGACCTCGTGTACCAACTCCGCAAGGCGAACATCATCGGTGGGTCGGAGACGGTGGCCGTCCTCGTCCCGCGACAGCGCGTCGAGAGGGCGGCGGGGAAGTTCATGAAGGGCTCGACGCGGGCGACGGGGACGAACCCCGACGAACTGTCACGCCTCAAGCGCGACCGCGACCGCGTCGTTCGCGTGATGGAGCGCCCGATGTCGCCCCGCGTCTTCCAGCAGTTGATGGCGGAAGTCGAGCGGCTCAATCGCGGCATCCGGCGTCTGGAGGGGCGACCCGTGAACGTCAACCGGAACCCCCGGAAGATTCACCGCCATGAAGGCTCCGACTGTCCCGCCTGTGGCGGTTCAATCCGCTTTGCTTACGAGCACGAGAAGAGAAACTACTACCAGTGTGGCGTCTGCTCCCGTTACTGGTCGGAGATGAAGCCCGGGGTTAAGCGTGGTCCGTTTGAACGCGGCACGCTCGGGAACCCGCTCAACGACAGGGAGTCGGCCACCTTGATCCGCGAGGCGCGGCGTCAGTACGGCTATGCGAAGAAGGCCAAGGGCCGAAGCCAATACGATCACGGCCTTTATCGCGGGTACGCACTGGGGCTCCTTGAGGTCGGCAAGCGGTTCGGATTCGCTTCCGCCAAGGCCCAGAGGGCTGGCGAGCACGTCATCCAACAGGCTATGAAGAACCCGCTCACGCGGGAGGAAAGCGCGGCCATCCTTCGCGAGGCCCGCATGGGCGTGATACAGTCAAGTGAGTTGGGCTTCGGTGCGAAGTCGAAGGAGCGCGTCCGTGGTGGAGCGTGGCGGGCGGCCCAGATCGTTCAGCAGTACGGAGTCGGAGCCGCCAAGCGTGCCGCGAAGATCATCCAGTTGAGGTCTCACGGGATCAAGGCCACCGGCTACCTGAAGCACGCAAGTCTGAACCCGGCGCAGAGGTTCTGCGTGACCGTCATGGACCGGAACGGCAAACACCTCGGATTCCTTTACGGAAAAACCGTCATCGCCGAATATCCGAACGCGGAACTCTTCAGGCACGTGCAGAACGCGATGACGGCCGCGAGGCGGTACGCCCATGTCGCAGAAGAGGGCCGAACGGCCTGTGTCATCCGCGACTACGGGTTCGAGAACGAGGTCTGCCTCCATCGCTACGGCCGCAAGGGCTCCGGGTCGAACCCGCGCACGCGGAAGAACCCAATCCTCGCGACGCTGGGCATCGCGGCGAACCCGAACCCCGCTGTCCAGAACATCAACATCCCGTTCCGCGACGGGCAAAAGGTAACGACCGACCGTATCGAGCGGTGGATCAGGTCGCTCCCGAACGGTCCGCTCCGGACCATGTACGAAACCCGCTTCGTCTTGGGCCAGAAGCAGTACAAGCGGTTCCACCTCGGCACCATTCCGAAGACGTGGACGTGGAAGACGGTTCCCGTGGGCGCGAACAAGCGAATCACCGATGTCGATTTCGTGGTCTCCGAGGGCAAGGAGTGGAGCGCGGCCTATCAGGTCCCTCCGCACTCGAAGAAGTACACGAAGGACACGCAGGGCCGCTACCTCCACGCGCACGGCGACAGCGGGATCGACATCAAGACGATCAAGCATCCTGCGAAGCCGTCGAAACTGCCGGAGCGGTTTCATACGGCAGACGGACTCTTCGTCGGCGTGATCCCGAAGAAGGGGTCCATAACCGATTGGTACCGTCATTAGCGATCAGTCAGGAGGCAACCAATGATTGGGCTGTTCATTGCGAACCCGGCGACCACCGTGGGTAACCCCCGCCACGGGTCGTCGGTTTCTTCCGGGGGAAGCAGGAGGAGCCGTATGGCGACGCGAATGCGCCGTCGGGTCCGCCGGTCCAACCCTTGGAAGGGTGACAAGCGCGGACACAAGCGTGCCGCCCAACTCGGCTGGGCGTACCGTCGTTCCCGGAAGGACCCGTGGGCGTACCTGCGGGCCAAGGGAGTGACGCCCGCCGACTGGCGGAAGTACCGTGGCCGCCATCACGTGGCCCGGTCGAAGCGGCATCGCCGGATCAAGGTGATCCGGGGCATCGGGGTCCTGAATAACCCCGGCCGCAAGGGGTCGTACCGCTCGTTCGTGAAGCGAGTGGCGGCGAAGTACCGTGGCCTGAAGGGCCCCGCGCTGTTCCGCAAGGCCGGTGCCATGTGGCGCAACAACGCCGAGGCCGGGTCCGTGTACTACAACAAGCGCCGCAAGGCCACGCACCGCCGCTCGCGCAAGGCGACGCGCCGCCGCTCTCGCCGGGCCTCCCGCCGGAACCCGGTCCTGCCGTACCTCGCTTACAACCCCCGCCGGGGTCGCAAGCGGAGCCGCAGGGCTTCGCGCCGGTCGTACCGGCGCAACAGCGTCCTTCCGTACGCCGCGTTCAACTCGGCGGTCGCAGGGCCTCTCGCGGCGGTCCGCGATGCCTTCGAGACCGTCATCGACGTGGAGTTCTGGAAGGAGACCGTGTTCCCGATGGGCGCTGGCTTCATCGGCGGGCAGTTTGCCGGTGGGCTCGTCTACGGGCTCGCGGAGAAGGTGCTCGGAGCCGACAAGATCAGCGGCGCGGGCTGGATGCCCTCGGCCGCCCGGATCGGTTCCCGCGCAGCCGGTGGGGCTCTCCTCTCCGGTCTCGCATACGTCGTCACGAAGAACAAGGACCTCGCCGGTAAGGTCCTCGCGGGCGGCCTCGTCGCCGTCCTCGCCTCCGTCATCCAAGAGGTGTTCGGCAAGGACGTCTACGACAAGATGACCGGAATGTCCGGCTTCATCGGCGACATGTCCGCCGACCTCACCGAGGAACTCAAGTCACGGATCGCCGCAAGCGTCCGTGGTGAGATCGCTCGGGCCGAGAGCGGCGTCCATGGCGACGCTGGCGTCAGCGCGTTCGTCACCACGCAGGACATCGCCCCGGCCCCCCGTCTGGGCCCCGGCCCCCGCGTCGGTGAGATGGGGTCCTTCGTGACCTCCGAGGCGCTCACGGCGGCTCCCCACCCCGGGAACGATGCGCCCGTCGTGGCCGACCTCAACTCGTTCTCCGACTCGCTCGCGGACATGATGCTGGTCTAGCGACCAGCGTTAGGGCCTGCCCAAGCGGCAGTCCCAGTCTTTGACAACAAGGGCCAGTGACCGGGGTGGTGGGATCGCTCTCCCACCACCCCGTGATCGGTGGTTGACTGGGCCATCCGGCGAGGCCCTATCAACTATTTCCATTTCGCCGGAGACCCCCCGCCCGAAAGCGGCAGTCAATCCGGCTTCGGGCATAGGAGGTGACGTATGTTGTCGTACCTCGCGCAGGCGGCCCCGGCCAGCCCGCGCTCGGGCGTGCAGTACGTTGTCGGAACGCCTCCGCAGACCCCGGTCCTGCGGCCCCTCCGGCAGCCTCTGTACGACACCGAACTGATGGCGAACGGGCAGACCGCGAAGATCAGCCTGTTCGTGGACAACAAGCGGTTCGCGCTGACCGGCGCGGCGAAGAACGAGGGCGACACCAACATGACCCAGAGCGGGCAGTTGGGCTACCCTCTGGAATTCGATCTCATCGGATTCCTCTTCGAAGTGCAGCGCGGAGCGACCCGCACGGCCCACAACAACATCTACAACCGGACCGTGTGGAAGTGGTCTGGACCTCGCCGCTTGGCCAAAGCGGCGTAGGGAAGAGCCACCCGTGGCCGTGAGGTCACGGTAAAATCCCGAATTACGGGGGAACACCAGCAATGGTCAATCCCGTGGCGGCATCCTGAAGGTGCTTGCCCGAGAGAGCCAAGAGGGCGAACAGCCTGCCCTCTTCAGGACAAGGGTGTCTGCATCGTGCAGATGAAGATGCGCTCCGAACCTCCGGGTAACCGGAGGAGGTGGCCGGAAACGAGCCACCCGCCCTCACGCGAGGGAGGTAACAGAATGTCTTCGGTCGTCTGGCCGCACGTGGTCGTAAGGCCGCGTGAAAAACCCCAATTACGGCGAACCTCTGGACGAGCGAGTCCAGAAAACGCCGTGACGGAAACCCCGGCTGACCGGGTACTCCGTCCGAACGAGTCTGGAGGCTCGAATGTATAGTAAGGAAAAGCCAAGTGAGTTGGAGGTGAGGAAGTTTGTTAACCTCCACCGTGGCGTGATTTACGGGATGATATTGGGAGATGGAACGATCTTTAGGGGCGGTCATAAATCCTTCATGACGATTCGCCAATGCGCCAACCAGAAGGAGTATTTGTTTCACAAACACATGCTCCTGAAACCGATGGCGTCAGGCGATCCGTCCTTCTACGTGGAGAAGGGCGACTATGTCATGTGGGGATTTGGGACAACCCGCAGCACGGAGTGGCAACGAATCTGGTCTACGTTCCACCAAGACTCCCCAGTCGAGATCAGGACACTCTCGAACGGGAAGACGATCCGGTACCACCGCAAGGTGGTCACAAAGCACATCCTGAAGGAACTGGACGACCATGGAGTGGCCATCTGGTTCATGGACGACGGGTGCTTGGGCGTTTGGTACAACAAGGCCCGCCGACACAAAGCAAAGAGGTTTGTGCTTTCGACGGACGGCTTCACCCTTGAAGAGAACGAACTGATTCGGTCTTGGTTCCTTGAGCGTTACGGAGTAGTCGCCCAGATCGGGCACAACAACTACACGCTCAAGAACGGGACGAAGAAGAGATCGTGCCGCATCAGGATCAGTTGGACTGAGTACCAGAAACTGATCCCGCGCATCGAAAGGTACATCATCCCGTCAATGCGCTACAAGATTGAGCCTCCACAGGACAAGGGGGTTCCCACGACGTGTGGGAACAAGACGCACTCTGACCTCGCGGGTGACCGCGAGAGCCAACCAGAAATGGTTGACCGCCCGGTTGAAAGCCGGGTCAGTACCAACGAGTTGCAAGTCGTTGGGAAAGCAACAGATGGCAAAACGTTCCTTGGCTCCGGAACAAACTGACCAAGATGCCCGAGGGCATCGGCCCGTTCGGTTCCGTGTCCGTGGGCGCGGCGGCTGGCGAGGCGAGCATCATCGCGAACGGTGTGGGGCAGGTGACAAATTTCTATAATTTCACAACCCCGGACCGCAAGGCTCGCCGCATTTCCTCGACGGAAAGTTTCCGGAACGATCTGGAGTTCGGGCAGGCGGTCGTGCTCGGCTCCGGCGTCACGCTGCGCGTGACCACGTTCATGTTGGGCATCCTTTACGCCCAACTGTAGGACGTGTCGTTCGTGTGTGGAACTCACCGGAACCGCACACAAAGGCCCTCCCAACGTGGGAGGGCCCATTAAGGGGCACCTGACGTTCGGTGCCTCTCAATGGAAAACAAAAACATCCACTGGCCCTTGCCTGAAAATTTAATGTACCGCTCCGTGGTACTCAATGGGCCGATAGACGCCCGTTTTGAGAAAGGACCGCGACATGAGTCTCCCCACCTACATTCGCCGCCGGAACCAGCCGGACCCCGCCCAGTACCTCACCGACGTTCTCGGCAAGGAATTCGGGGAGAAACTGCAGGCGCACCTCAACGCGAACCCGAAGATGACGGCGGCACAGGTCGTCGGCGGGATGATCGACGACCTGAAGACGCCCGCGTACTGGACGAGGGTGCTGCAGGCGCGGAACGCATGGGAGTCCGACTACGCCGGGTACTACATCAACCCGTCGAAGCGGCACGTGCGTCCGTTCTGGCTCGTGCCGACGCTGGAGAGCGAGCAGTGCGTGATCCTGTCCCCGGCGGGGACGGCGGGAGACGCGATCAGCAACATCCAGTTCGACGTGGACACGCAGGGCCACTTCGAGATCGCGTACTTCATGTTCCAATCGACCGACCCGAACTTCCTCGTGACCATCGCGGACGGCGGGAACAACAACAAGTTGATGATGAACGCGGAAATCCACGCGAGGACCATCGCGGGGACCGCGAGGCGTCCGTTCATCCTCCCCGAGACGTACTTCCTGAACGCGCAGAACGCGAAGCGCACGTTCAGCATGTCCTTCCGCAACCTCTACGCCAACGGCTCCAACGCCATCCGCTGGTGCTTCCACGGTCGCCGCTGGTACCACAAGGAAGCGCCGCCCGAGGTCCAGCGTGCGATGGAGAACCGCTTCGGACTGATGGAGAAGACGTACACGTACTTCCTCACGCTCCAGCAGAACCCTCCGTCGCTCAACCCGAACACGCCACAGGGCGCGAACCTGCCGGGCCTCACCTTGGCGGCAGGCGAGACGCTCTACGAGAACAGTGCTCCGTTCTTCAAGTCCACGGACGAGGCGGACACGGAGATTCACAAACTGTCTTACAGGGCGGACGGCCCGTTCGAGTTCCAACTCCGCGAGAGGCAGTCGGGCCGGACGCTGTCGAACGGCTTCATCCGCGTCGAGAACGGGTGGGGCGACGGGGAGTTCCCCTTCATCCTGCCGGAGACGTTCCTCTTGGAGCGCAACTACGAGATTCTGTTCGAAGTGCATGACCTGTCCGGGCTGAGAGCGAACGTCATCTACCCGACCTTGACCGGGCGCAGGATGCAGTACGCCTGATAAGGAAAAAAGACATGAGCGAGCCCATCAAAGTCTGGCGGAAGGACGGCTTCTCCCTGAAGTTGTGGGAGACCGGCCGACGTCACCCTAACGGGCAGGAACTCCTCCGGTACGAGTTCCGGGACGGGAAGCGGCTGATCTTCTCGGGGTCCGACTTCGGGGCTTCGCCGCTCCACGCCATTGACAGCCTCCAGACCGTCTATGCGCTACTCGACTTCCTGTCAGCGGGGGAGGGCGCTACGGATGCAGACTACTTCAGCGGCTACACGCCGGAGCAGATCACGTGGCGGGATTCAGATCGGCGCGAGAGGCTCTCCGTCTTGGTGAGCGAATTCGACGTACGGCAGGAGCGAAGCCGCCGGTAGGAACCCGCGTGGCTGCCACGAAAGGATAACACGATGTCCCAGAAGCCTGTGGCCGATCCGTTCGCCTTCGCGGCGAGAAAGGGCCGGTCCTACATTGTCACGCCGGAAGGCCGGGTCATCGTGGACCCGGGGAAGCGGTACATCGTGCCGTTCACCCTCACCACGGAGCCGGAGACGATCAAGATTCTGGCCGCCTCCGACATGGGCAATAACCTGCTCGCGGGCGGAAACCAGATGAGCACGTTCGGCCTCGACCTCGGCGTCGTGTCCATGCCCATCGACCGCTACCCGTTCGAGATATGCTACGCGGCGGCGTACGGCGAGTACGCCTCGGGGCCGCTCCTCGGGACGCAGTGCGACCAGTTCACGATCAAGATTTTCGACGCCGGGCAGCGGTCCACGATCATGAACGAGGAGGTCCACTACAAGACCCTGTGCGGCGGCTTCGGGTCGCCCATCTTGGGCGCGGGCTGGGGCGCGGCCATCGAGAGCGCCGGGGGCCGCCCGTTCATCTGGAAGGAGACGCTCCTCCTCGATCCGGGCGGGAAGGAGAGGGCCATCTTCGTCGGCTTCCGGAACCTGACGCTGTACGACATCAATATCCGGTTCGTCCTCCACGGGGTGAGGTACTACAACGCGGCGGCCTTCGAGGAAGTCCTCAAGATGAAGGAGGCCATGGCCGGGCCGGGGAAGATTTCGTGGCCGTACTTCTACACGCTCGATCAGGCGGGCGTCCTTCTCGACCCGGCGCAGTCCCGGGAATTCGACGTCCGGCTCACGGACGAGTCGGGCGTGGAACTGTTCACGATGACCAAGGAGTCGTTCTACCCCTTCCTGTGGCGTCTGCAGGAGAAGGTGGGGAAGAGGTTCCTCGACAACAGCGGGCCCGTGGCCGGAGGCGGCGGCATCCACAGCGACCTCGGGTTCGGCGACGCGGAGTTCCCGTTCATCCCGTTCGAGTCGCTGTATATGGAGCAGGACGACAAGTTGATGTTGACCCTGACCAATACCCTCGTGGGCGGGCTCCAGAACCGCATCTGGGTAACCTTCCACGCGAGGAAGATTCGGAAGATGGGGTGGGCACAGCCGCCTGAGTACTCGTCGTAAATCCGGAGGCAGAAATGGCCGACAAACAGAAGGACCCGCGCAATCCCCTCTCCTACGGGAGGAAGGGAACCGCGAGGTTCGACGTAGGACTCGCCATGCGGCAGCACGCGCAAGAGCAGCGCGAGTTGCTGGAGCGTCTCGCCGAAGTGGACCCCGAGGCCCGCAAGAGACTGGCGATCCTGCGCGACATGGAGCGCATGGGCGTGAAGGGCATCGGCGACATCCACACGCAGGGGACGGAGCCCGGTCAGCGGTACTACGAGCAGACGCAGGGCCCCCGCGTCGTCCTTCCGGAACTCGCCGTCACCGGCCCTCCCCCTTCGGCCTCCGCGTCCGCCTCGGCTTCGGCTACGGGTGCGGGTGCAGGCGTTGGCGGGGGCGGCGAGGCCAAGTGCTGCCAGCCGACCTACGTGGTCCCTCCGCTCTGGCAGAACCCGCCGCTCACGGCGATCACCCTCGACCTGTTCACGCGGGCCTCCGGCGTCCTCCTGCCCGGCGACTACCCCGGGCCCGGGACCCCCGTCACCCTCATCACCTTCGTCGTCCCCGACCGCGTCATCATGCTCATCGACCGATTCGGGAATGAACTGGAGGACTTCACGGCGTGGGGCAACGTGCGCTGGAGCATGGCGGTCAACCGCCGCCCCGTGCGCTGCTACGGCGAGTTCGACGTGCAGTTGGGGCGGTTCGTCGATCCGACGAAACTCGCCACGCCCGTCATCCTGAAGCACAAGGACGAGTTCGCAATCGTCTGCCGCTCTCTCGACGGTCTCGACCACTACGCATATGCCCGCATCATGGGCTGGGCGTGGATGCCGGTCGGCGTCACGCAGGGCGGAAAGTATCAGGACTTCTTCGTCACGTAGAAGGAGCCGCGCCGTGAACAAGAAAGATGCGTACCGGGCGGGCGTCGATTACGGCTACGAGGCCGGGACGCAGGGCGACTTCAGCAAGGAGGAACTATCCAGCAAGGACGCCTTCATGGGGGCGTCGTGGGAGATCGCCCAAGGGATGAGGCAGTACGCGGGCCACCCCGGCTACGACTTCAATCTGGAACCGAACGCCGAGAGCCTGTGGGACGCCTTCGAGCAGGGAGAGATGGCCGGGGCGAGGCAGGCATGGCGAGAGCGGCAGCGGAGGTAGACGATGCCGATGAAGGGCCAGTTCGACGGGCGAGGACAGTGGGATGGCGGGCCGCGCACGCTCGTGGCCGCGCAGCCTTCTACTGTAATAGCGCCCCCCACCCGGCCCCGGGGTCGTGCCCCGGAGTCCACGTGGACGGGACACGTCTACAGCCTTAGCGGCTACGCAAAGATGACCCGCGAATTGCTCTTCCGCGTCAGCAACACGGTGAGGGTTTCGCTCGTTCAGGGAATCGTCTGCGAGGTCCCCAACAACGTCGATGCCCTGACGCGGGCGAGGATCGACGCCTATAGGACCATCGTTGTCTCGCCGAAAGCGCCCTTCGTGATGATCCATACCCCGCTCATGGAGAAGAGAAAGAACAACATCTGTTACACCATGATGGAGACGCAGAAGATACATCCGGAGTTCATTCGCCGCATCAACAACTACTACGACGAGGTCTGGCTGCCGACGCAGTGGAATCTCGACGTGGCGAGAGATTCCGGATTGAAAGTGCCGGGCCACGTCATGAACATCGGCGTGAACTCGGCGATATTCAGGCCCATGGAGCGACAGCCCCTTCCTCCCTGTACCCTGCTCACGACGAAGCGGTCGAAGGTTTGCGAGGTTCCCAAGGGGTTCGTCTTCGTGTTCTGCGGTTTCCCAACCTTCCGCAAGGGGATGGACACCCTCCTGAGCGCGTTCGAGGCCGCCTTCAAGGACGATCCGGACGTGTCCCTCGTTCTCATGACGACGTATACCCGCATCTCCAGACTGAACTACGACCCGTGGAAGGGCGGACCGGAGCCCGTGGACCTGAAGGCGAAGGTGTACGAGTTGACGGGAATCTACACCGACTACGAACTCGCCGAGGTCTACAACGGCTGCGACTGCTACGTGGGCGCGTCGAAGGGGGAAGGCTGGGACATGCCGCTGACAGAGGCCGCGTCCTGCGGGCTTCCCGTGATCGCGCCCTTGGCGTACAGCCACCACGAGTTCATGGACGACAAGGTGGCCTTCGCGTTCCGTCCGGACGGATATAAACCCGTCGAGAACAGCGCAAATATCAGCCAGTGGTACGATGGAATGCCGCTGGCCTTTTTCGGGAAGAAGGCGCACGACGACCTCGTGGACCTGATGCGGTACGTGAAGAAGAATCCCGAGAAGGCCCGTGAGCGCGGGGGCCTGCTCATGAATCGTCTACACACTTCGTTCTCGTGGGAAATTGCAGCGGACCGCGTCACAAGACGCCTATTGGAAGTGCAGCCATGATCATCAAAGACCTTGGCTCCATCGTCCGCGTCTGCATCTCCGAGTTCGAAGTGTACAACTTCAAGCGGCGGTTCCCGTGCTCGGGACTGCCGGACACCCGCGTGGCGTTCGAGTTCGAGAAGCGGAACGGCGACCTCGTGGACATGAACCCGTACGGGATGGACGGGCCCGGCGTGGCCGCGCTGGCGGAAGACGCTTGGAACTACGCAATCGGGCAATGGAAAGCATGAGAATCGCGACGCACCCCGTTCACGCAGGGAGTCACGAGGCGATGGCCGAATGCGGCCACGAGTTCGTGTCCTTGGGCACGGTCTGGCCCGAGAACGAGCGTCCGCGCCCGTGGAACTGGCACCTCGCGGAGAAGTACGAGGGGCACTTCGACGCGGCCCTCGCCTTCAGCGACCCGGGGCTGCGGGCGATCCAGCCGCTCCACGTGCCCACGATCTTCGCCACGTTCGCGGACATGACGAGGGGCCGGGTCGCGGACTGGGTCGAGGACGCCTGCGACATCCTCGTCTTCACGAACTGGGACACGGCGAAGCGATGCCCGTGCCGGAACGAGATGAAGAAGAGGGTCATCGAGTTCGGGATCAAGGAGTGGGACGTGAAGTCGATCCACAACCCGCTCGGCGACGTCATGACGGTCGGGAACCTCATCACGATCCGTGGCGACAAGGGGCCGGACGTGCTCAAGGCCGTCGATGCGAAGATCGACATCCACACGTACGGGGCGGGCAACGAATGCCTGCGCGGCGCGAAGGGGTTCCGGCCGTTCAGGGAAGTCCTCGACATTTACTCGGGGTACAAGGTCTACTTCAACCCGGGTCCGGTCATCTGCGGGTCCGTCGCCGAGGCCATGGTGGCGGGGCTCCCCGTCGTCACGATGAAGCCCGAGACGTACACCGACCTCATCGAGGACGGGGTCAATGGCTTCATCGCGAAGACGAGCGACGAGGCGATTATTGTAATACGGAAATTGCTTGAGAATCCAATGCTGCGGGAGCGGATCGCCGCGAAGGGCGCAGCCGCCGCCCGGCACCGTTTTAACATCGACCGCCACGTGAAGGACTGGAACGCGACCTTCGAAGAGGTCGCAGCCGTTAGAGCGTCTGCCTGATAATGGGGGTTCAACATGCCCGGACACGGAGAAATGATTTCGCCCGTCAGGGTTGTGGATGTGAACGGGAGAGCGGTCACCGTCCGCCACAACGCCGTGACCGGCGAATACGAGTTGGTCGTCGCAGCCACGATCCCGGCCCTTCCTCCGATTACGGGGGACGTCCGGGTCACGGACGGGCTGGGGAACTTCGTCGGCCTCACCTTCGACCCGGTGGCGAACCTCTGGCGTTTCGCCGTTGATGCACAACTCGTCGTCGCGGCCAATGTCGCTTTGGACGGGAACATCCAAGTCCAGAACATCGAGCGGGCCCTCGCGACGTTGGCCCCCGGGACGTTCAACGGGGCGTCCCGCGACTGCATCAACTACGCCGACTTCGCCGTCTCGGTCTACGCGGCTCGGGGCATCGCCGACACGACGCTGGACGTCGTGATCGAGGTGAGCGCGACGGGGACGGGCGACTGGCGCGAGGTGGACCGGCAAGTGCTGACCCTCGACGCCACGCACCTCACCGTGAACCTTAACCGGAACTACACCTGCACCCGGCGGTACATGAGAATCAGCATCGTCAACAACACCGCCGCCGCCGACGTCGAAGTCGTGTCGAACATGAAACCTATCGGGTAGGGTGAAATATGACGCAAGGCATTGACGCCGTCAAGGCTCGCAACGGCCGCAAGGCCCCGGTACCGGCACCCACTGCCACTATCGTAGTGGACCCCGACGGGAACGGCGACGTTCGCACGATTGCGGAGGCCATCGCCCTCCTGCCCCCTGCGGGTGGTTTCATCCAACTTGCTCCGGGCAACCACGCCATCACTTCGACCATCACTCTCCCGGCACGCCCCATTGTCATCAAGGGTGTAGGGCGGATTCCTCGCGCAGAAACCATGAATGCGACCAGCCTGCAAGGGTCTAAAATCGTGGTTTCCGCCGGAGTCACTGCTTTCAGCGCCGTTGTTCCCGACGTGGTG
>Ga0315278_10000503_pt1 | contig 34590 bp, 36 predicted proteins | sample YL17G06_0_MG_FD_203880 | JGI IMG/M metagenome (GOLD analysis project Ga0315278, IMG submission 203880) | Sediment microbial communities from Yellowstone Lake, YNP, Wyoming, USA - YL17G06_0 | ecosystem: Environmental > Aquatic > Freshwater > Lake > Sediment | place: USA: Wyoming | collected... | reverse complement strand
GGCCATCGGCGGCCAGCGCCGCCGCTATCAAGGCCATGCCAGAGCGCAGATCGCGTCCGTCCAATTGCCGCCCGCGCAGCCGGGTCGGTCCGGTGACGATGATGCGATGGGGATCGCAGAGGAAGAAGTCGGCTCCCATCCCGCTCAATTGCTCCAGCGCGAAGAGGCGCAGCTCGTACATCCAATCGTGGATGAGCGTTCGGCCTCTGGCCTGCGTGGCCAGGACGGCGAGCAAGCTGACAAAGTCGCTTGGAAATCCCGGCCAGAGTCCCGTCGCCAGCCGGCCGAGGCCAACCGGTGTCGACGGCAGAATGTGCAGAACGTCGCTGTCGAGCCGGCATCGCACCTCCATCCGTTCGAGCACGGAGGTGACCGGTTCCAGATCTTCTGGCCTGGCCCCGGCAATCTCGGCGGCCCCGCCAGTCACGGCTGCGACGACGGCCCAGCTCCCCGCTTCGAGATAGTCGCCGCTGAGCTGATGGGTGGCATCGCCTAGCCGCATGCCGCCCTCGACGCAGATGGTCGAGGTGCCCGCGCCCTCGACGCCGACGCCCAGTCGCTGGAGGAAGCGGCACAGTTCGGCCACGTGCGGCTCGCAGGCGGCGTGCCGCAATTGGGTGCGACCAGGAGCTGCAGCCGCCGCCAGCAGCGCCGTTTCCGTCCCGGTTACTGACGCTTCCTCGAGATAGAGCGAGACAGGCTTCAATCCGTCCGGCGCTTCCAGGACATGGCCGGGGGCGTCCACCACGTGCGCGCCCATCGCGGTCAGCGCCTGCAGGTGCGTGGCCAATGTGCGGCGAGTCGGAAAATCGCCGCCCGGATCCGCCAATCTGGCCGACCCGCGCCGGGCCAGCAGCGGCCCAAGCAGCAACACCGACCCGCGCAGGCGTCCGACCAGCATCGCATCGGGCGCATCCTTGACAACCTCCCGGCAACGCACGCGCAAGGTGGACGTGCCGATGCCGTCAACCTCAGCGCCGACGTCAGCCAGCAGGGCTGCCATCACGTCGACATCGCGAATGCGCGGCATGTTGGTGAGCACGCACTCCTGCTCGGTAAGCAGGCACGCCGCCAGCAGTGGCAGCGCGGCGTTCTTGTTGCCCTCAACGGTCACGCGGCCCTCGAGACGATGGCCCCCTTCAACAAGCAGCGTGGACACGGCTTGCACCCTCCTGATCAGAATTCGCCCAGATAGACAATCTCGTCACGCAGTCGGACGCCGAACCGCGCAAAGACCTCGCGCCGGCACACCTCGATCAATCGTCGAACATCGGCGGCGGTCGCCCCACCCTGGTTGACGATGAAGTTCGCGTGCACCGGCGACACGCAGGCGCCGCCTGCCGTCCTGCCTTTGAGTCCGGCGAGATCGATCAGCGCCCCCGCCGACCACGGCACCGCGGCCGGAAGACGGTCGCGCGCCGGGTCCGGATTCTGGAAAGCGCATCCGGCGCTCCGCATGTGGAGCGGCTGCGTCCGCCTACGGTGGACGAGCGATTGGCGGGCAACCGTACGAAGTCCGACGGGGTCGCAACCGGGCACGACGCGAACGGCAGCGCGGAGCACGATGTCGCCGGTCGTCTCGGGCCGACTGGTGTCGAGCCCGAACGCCATCTCATCAGCTGGCACGTCAGTGACGGAGCCATCGCGCCTCAGCAGCGAGACGGAAATCATCCACTCGCTGATCCGGTGGCCGCCGTAGTGGGCATTGCCATGGATGGCGCCGCCGATCGTGCCGGGCATGCCGGCCCAGGCCTCCAAGCCACCAAGGCCGCGGGCGATCGTCCATCGGACCAGTCCGTTGACGGTCACCCCGGCATCGGCGCACACGACTCCGTCGCCGGCACTGGCGACCCGGGTCGCCTTTGGCCGGATCACCAGCCCGCGGATGCCGCCGTCGGCCACCAGGATGTTCGAGCCTCCCCCGATGAGCGTGACCGCAATCCCATCCTCACGCGCGAGCGTCACGGCCAGCACGAGTTCGTCTGTCGTCCGCGCGTCGAACAGATAGTCGGCCGGCCCGCCGATGCCGAAACTGGTCAGCGGCGCGAGCTGGACGTTGGCGCCTACCCTGTCGGCACCTACCGCCGCGCGCAGTCGGTCGAGGCTTGTTGCCATGATCGCTTACACACCATTCTTCCAGAACACGACTCTCCGCGGATATGGATGCCGACTTCCGCCGGCATGACGTCTTCATTCCGTCATTCCCGTGAATGCCGGAATCCAACGGGCGCGATCGATCGCGCCGCTACGTTTGCGCAGGCAGGCATTTAGCCACGATTCAGCGCGAGGCGTCAACGCGCCAGACGGCGCGGGTCTACGAGGCAGGGAAGCGACCTGCGGTGCCTCACCCGGTCGGGTTGACACATTTCCAGATGCCCGACCACAATACGTGCATGGCTGTACAGAGGATTGCGAAGGAAGATCTCAAACAGAAGATCGAGGCGGCCGATGAGTCGGCCCGGCCCGTGCTGGTCGACGCGCGCCTGAAGTACCCGTTCGAGCACAGCACGGTGAAACTGCCGGGGGCGGTGCGATTCGCGCCGTCGGGCGATCAGCCGGCTGCGCTGCCGAAGGATCGTGATCTGGTCGTGTACGATTCCGATCCTGACGAAATCACCGCCGTGAACGTCGCAGCCGGCCTGCTCAAGGCGGGACATCGGGTCAGCGTGCTGAAGGGCGGCCTTGCCGAATGGGCCGCGGCCAACCTCCCAACCGAGCCGAAAGCGGCCATCCGCCCGGCGCCCGCGCCGGCGCCTCCGCCCGCGGCTGCGGCTGCGGCTGCGGCTGCGGCGAAGTCATAGCACCGCCGGACCCGATTCCCGTGCGCGCCATGCTCCTCCCCATCCTGCTCGCCGCCGCCTCGGTGGCCGCACCGCAGGTGGCGCCATCGGCCAACGATCTCGCGGCGGCTCTCCAGGCGAAGTACGCCGCGGTGACCGACTTCTCGGCCAGCTTCGTCCACAGGTACCGCGGGGGTGTGCTGAAGAAGGAAGCCCTGGAACGCGGCACGGTGCTCATCAAGAAGCCGGGCCGCATGCGATGGACCTACGAGAGCCCCGAACCCAAGGTGTTCGTGGCGGACGGCCGCCGGATCTACGCGTACATCCCCGAGGACCGGCAGGTCATCATCAGCGAGGTTCCTCCAGCGGACGAAGCAGCGACACCGGCGCTCTTCCTCACCGGCAAAGGTCACCTGACGCGCGATTTCGCGGTCTCGATTCCCGATGTCGCCGACCCCACGCCCAACACCTACACGCTGAAGTTCACGCCGCGGCGCCGCGAAGCGGAGTACGACTGGATGGTCCTTGTGGTCGACCGGACCACGCTCCAGATCCGCACGCTGGTGACCGTCGACGCGCAGGGCGGTCAGTCGACGTTCGTCTTCTCGAACATCCGCCAGAACACCGGAATTCCCGACTCGCAGTTTCGATTCGCCGTCCCGCGCGGTGTGGACGTGGTGACGCGCACGCCGTAACGGGCGCGACAGATCGCGCCCGCGCGATCCCGGAATCGACGATTCCGCAGGGGCAACCCCCTGTGGTTGCCCTGTTGTCAGGGCGGGCACGGGGGGCCTGCCCCTACTTCAGCGCATCGAGCAACTTCGCGTGGATGGCGCCAAAGCCCCCGTTCGACATGACGACCACGAGATCCCCTGGGCGGGCCTCATTCGAAATGGTCGCGACAATCCCGTCGACGCTTGGAATATGGCGCGCGTGTTGTCCGGCCGAAGTGAGATCGGCAATGAGGGCGTCGGCCGACAATCGTTCTTCAGGTGGCAGACTCGACCGGTACACGCCGGCAATCACGGTCTCGTCGGCCGATCCAAACGCCTGGGCAAATTCCTGCTGAAAGACCCTCCCGCACGAAGAGGCCGATCGCGGCTCGAACACCGCCCAAATCCGGCTCGAGGGATGGGCCGCGCGCACCCCGTCCAGGGTCTCGCGCACCGCCGTCGGGTGATGCGCGACATCGTCAATCACCGTCACCCCTCGCGCCGCTCCCACGACCTCCATGCGCCGACGCACACCCGCGAACGTCGCGAGCCCCTCGCGCATGATCTCAGGACTCACGCCCACATCAAAGGCCACCGCCATGGCGGCGAGGGCGTTTCTCACGTTGTACGCGCCAACCAACCCCACCTCGAAGGTACCCACGCCCACGCCGTGATGCTGCGCGCGGAAGCTGGTCCCGCCTTCGATGGGCGTCACGTCGTACGCATGCCAGTCTGCCGACTCGCTGAGCCCGAAGGTCTCGACACGCGATCTGGCCAGACTCTTCAGCGCCATCGCGTCCGCGCTGTCGGCGCCCAGCACCAGCAGTCCCCGCCGGGGCACCAGGTTGACGAGGCGCCGGAACGCCAGCCTGACCGCATCGAGGTCGCTGTAGATGTCGGCGTGATCAAACTCGATGTTGCCAATGATTGCGATGTCGGGCAGGTACTTGAGGAACTTCGCCGTCTTGTCGAAGAACGCGCTGTCGTACTCGTCGCCCTCGATCACGAATTCGCGCCCGCTGCCGAGCCGATAACTCGACCCGCCCGGCGCCAGGTTGCCGACTATGCCGCCGACCAGCACGCTCGGATCGCGGCCGGCGTGGATGAGCAGCCAGCCCGCCAGGGCGGCGGTGGTCGTCTTGCCATGGGTGCCTGCCACGACGATGGACCGAGCACCCCACAAGAAGTGCTCGCGCACAGCCTCCGGGAGCGAGCAATACCTGATCTTGCGATCGAGCACCTCTTCCAGTTCAGGATTGCCCCGCGAGATGACGTTACCCACCACGACCATGTCGAGATCGCCCGTAATGTGCTCGGGCTTGTATCCCGTCAGGATCGGAATCCCCTCCTGTTCGAGAAACGTGCTCATCGGCGGGAAGACGTCCTGGTCGGATCCCCGCACGGCGAAACCCTTGCGCGCAAGCATCGCCGCGAGCGTGGCCATGGCGGTGCCGCAGATCCCAATCAGATGCACTCGTGTCACAAGGTCCTCGCAGAGCCTCACAGGCCCGATCGCGGCGACACCGCAGTCTCAGTAATAATCAGCGCCGGCCGCGCCCCGCCCAGCACCCGTGCCCGCACCCCCAGCGGAAGCGTGAGGGCCGGGTGAAGCGTATGGCCGGACGCCAGCCCGACGAGCACCGGACCGGAAAAGTCGCGCACACACTTGGCAATCGCATCTTTCGCCGACAGCACACTATCCGGCTCGTCGCAGCCCGGCATCTCGCCAAAGACCAGGGCGGCCGCCCGAGACAGCACGCCTGCATGGCTCAACTGGGTCAGCAGCCGATCGAGACGATAGGGCCGTTCGTTGACGTCTTCGAGAAAAAGCACACATCGGTCGGGCGGACGGAAGGCGAACGGCGTGCCGAGCGTGGCCGCCAACTGGGTGAGGTTGCCTCCCACCAGCATCCCTTCGGCTTCTCCGGCTCGCATCGTTTCGAGCGCGGGCGACATGAGTTCGCCAAGCGGCTCAGCCTCGCACATCGTACGCAGAAACGACGGCCGATCGTAGCCCTCCACGCCTCGCGCGAATCGCCCGGTGACGGTGGGGCCATGCACCGCCACGATACCGCACCGCGTGGTGACAAAGCTGAGCAGGGCCGTGATGTCGCTGTAGCCGACAAGCAGCTTGGGCGTGGCTCGCAACGTGTCGCGCGACAGGTACGGCAGAATCTGGGCGCTGCCATACCCCCCGCGCGCGGTCAGCACGGCCCGGACGCTCGGGTCGGTCCAGGCATCGGTGAAGGCAGCCGCGCGCGTCTCGGCGCTGCCGGCCACATACCCGTCGCGTTCGAACACCCGATCGTCATACACGGGCTCGAAGCCAATCGTCTTCAATTCGGCGAGTCCTTCCCCGAACTCCTCGCGCGAAAACGGACTGGCGGGAGCCAGGACGGCAACCCGGTCACCGGGCGTGAGCGCCGGCGGCTTTACCATCGTCATGCGAACGCTCTCATCTCTGCCGCGACACCCTGGTGAGCCTCGCATCCGACGATTTCGCGCCACGTCGCACTTGGCCTGCGTGCCTCATCTCCGCGTCGCACGAACGTCGCCTTCAGTCGCGCGTGCCTGGCCACAGAGGATTCCACCTGCGCGTACGGGAGCGTCCCGTCTTCAAGTGCGTGGACCAGCGCCTCGAGCGCGGCGGCCTGCTGATCCGGGTCGGGATCGCAAAGCAGGACCCCGTCGTGGCCGGCGGCGACAGCCTTGACCGCGGCTGCAGGGAGGGGAAATCGCGCTGAGCAGGCGCTCATCCCGAGGTCGTCAGTGAGGATCAAGTTCTCGAAGCCAAGTCTGGCTCGAAGCTCCGTGGTCACCACGCGCCTCGACAGGCTCGCGGGGACGTCCTCGTCAAACGCCGGGACGAGCAGGTGCGCCACCATGATCGAGGCGACGCCGGCGCTGATGGCCGCGCGGAACGGCACGAAGTCGATCTGATCAAACCGGTCCGGCGGATGTTCGACGAGCGGCAATTCGTGGTGAGCATCGACCGACGTGTCGCCGTGACCGGGAAAGTGTTTGGCGCAGCCAGCCACGCCTTCCGATTGCAACGCGTCAATGACGGCCGCGCCGAGCGTCGCCACCGTCTCGGGGTCGCTCGACAACGCCCGGTCCCCGATGGCTGGGTTCTTCTCCCGGGTCAGCACGTCGACGACCGGGGCGAAGTCAAGCGAGATGCCGACGGCGCGCATCTCACGCGCGAGCGCCCGGCCGAAACGTCCGGCCAGATCGGCACTGCCCGACCGCCCGAGTGTGGCCATCGGCGGCCATTCGGTGAACGGCCGTCGCAACCGGGCGACGCGACCTCCCTCCTGGTCGACCGCCACCCAGAGAGGCCGGTCCGGCACCAGGCGGGCCGCGTCAAACGCGAGCTCGGCCACCTGCTCCGGCCCTTCTACGTTTCTCGCGAACAAGACGACGCCGCCGATGTCGAACTCGCGCGCAACCGACCGCAACTCGGCAGGGATCGTCGTGCCCTCGAAACCGAGAAACGCGAGTTGGCCGAGTTGGCGGCGGAGCCCTGAAGGCGACATGGAATCCTATTATAATGGCCGCGTGCGTATCACTTCCTCTGCGCCAACCCGAATCGACCTCGCCGGCGGCACAATCGACATCTGGCCACTGTATCTGTTCCATCCCGGCGCCGTGACGCTGAATGCCGCGATCAGCCTCCGGGCGCAGGCGACCGTCGAGGCGAGATGCGACGGCCGCGTCGCGATCCGCTCGACTGACACCGGCCGCGTGACGGAAGTGGCGCACTGGTCGGAACTCGGCAAGCCCGGGGAACTCGACCTGCTGGGCCGACTGCTCCACTTCTTTCAGGCTGAGAACCTGACGCTGACGACGACAGCCACGTCGCCAGCCGGCGCCGGCATCGCCGGATCGTCGGCGCTGAATGTGGCCGTCTGCGGCCTGATGGCCCGGTGGAACGGCGTGACGTACGATCCCGAGGCGCTGCTCGACATCGCGCAGAACATCGAGGCCCAGGCCATCCAGTGCCCGACTGGCGCCCAGGACTACCGGCCAGCGATGTACGGCGGCATCGCGGCGGTCGAACTTGGCGTCGAAGGTGTGCGCCGAGTGGGGCTGAGCGTGGATCCGGTCGAACTCGAGCGCCGCATCGTGCTTGCGTACACCGGCGTGCCGCGCAACTCGGGCACCAACAACTGGGAAATGACGAAACGGCATCTGGACGGCGACCGCGAGGTCATCGATTGCTTCGATCGCATCCGCGACACGGCTGTGCGGATGAGGATCGCGCTCGAGCGCGAGCACTGGCCTGAGGTCGGCCGTCACATCGCCCAGGAATGGGAGAATCGCAAGCGCCTCGCCCCCGGGGTGACCACACCCCAGATTGACGATCTGATGGCTGCGGCGGGCCGCGCCGGAGCCGTCGCAGCCAAGGTCTGCGGAGCCGGCGGCGGCGGGTGCCTGTTCTGCTTCTCGGAACCCGGCGATACCGACCGCGTGCGAGCGGCACTGACGACTGGCGGTGCGCGGATCCTCGACTACCACGTCGACACTGAGGGGCTGCTGATTCGGTAGAACGCTGGGGTCTGACCCCATTTCTTCCAAGCTGATCGGCAAGGGCTGGGGTCTGACCCCAGCGTCCGTTGGAGGAGCGCACATGGATCCGATCGCCGAAATCAAGCGCCTCTACTACGCCGCAACTCGCGCGACCATCGAGCGCGATCTCGCGCAGGCCATCGGCTTGCTGAAGACGCTGGAGACCGAGGAGACGCGCGAACGCGCCGCCGTCTACATGGACGGCCTTTCCCAGATGCGTTCGGAATGGGACGTCGCGCCGAAGGCCGCACCAAAGAGAAGCAGAAACCGCGGGGCGAAGCCTCCGGGCAGAGGTCCCCGAATCCCCAATCCCTAATCCCGACAGCTCTCACCGCTTCCGCGACTGGCCCGCCTGCATCATCTTCCGGGCCAGCAACTTCACGGGTTCCGCGATATTGCGGTCGGAGGCCAGCGCCTTCACGTCCTTCTCAAGCAACCGGTTGACTATCCCCATCGAAATGGCGATCGGGGTCTTCGGATTGTAGGCCAGCGCCCGAAGCACCGCGTAGTTCTTCATCCACGCGCGCGTCGTGCCGATCACGCGCAGGACATCCTCCGAAATGCTTGCCATCCTGGCGAAGTTCTCCACCTCTCGTTCGGTGAGGCGCGGGCTGGCGAGCACGCCGATCGACACCAGTTTGTTGGGATCGCGGATGAGGAGCGCGCGCTCCTCACGATTGCCGCGCATCGCGGCTCTCACCTTCTGCGTGATCGACATCGTGGACAGCCGCTGCACCGTCGACTGCCGTCGCGCGTCCTCGTCGGGCGTTCCCTCATCAGGCTCACCTGGACCGGGGTTCTCGTCGGGGTCGTCCTGATCGTCAGCAGCAAACAGCACCGGTTCGCTCGCGTCGGTCCCAGACCCGTCCGGAACGATGCCGCGCCGGGCAAAGAACTCCCGCACATCGTCTGGCACATCCCGGCTGGCGAGGAATCTGGCGAGCATCGAGGGCGGGATGTGCCCGAGCGTCGCCTCGGCTGCCTCGCGAATGGCCGGGTCGGTGTCGTGCACGAGCCACGCCAGCAGCGCCAACTGCTCCAGCGCGCGCGGCGCCAGGATGCCCTGGGCGGCCAGCATGCGGATGTCCGCGGCCACCTCGCCTCGCCGCACGCAATCGAGCAGCGGCGTCTGGTAGAGGGCGTCCATCCTGCCGCTATTGGAGGAAGCTGGCGAGCGTGTCGAGCGTGATCGTGGCGGTCACGATCTGGCCCGGTGTCCCGAGGGGACGGGCCGGCTTGCCGTTGATGGTCAGCGACAGGCCCCCCGCGTTTCCGGCGCTGAGTGTCACGCTGGCGGAGGCCTCGTAGTAGAGACGCTCGCCGGCGCGCAGGATCCGTTCGAAGACCACGTCCTTGTCGACCTTGACCATCAACCAGCACTCGGCCTGCGCGGCAATGCTGAGCCGAATGGGCGCGGTCGCCTGCGCCGTTGATCCGGCGCGGCCAGCCGGTGATTCAGGCGTCTGGGCCGGCGGCGCTCCGGCCGTTGTCTCCTTCGGCGTTGCGGCAGGCTCCTCGGCACTCGGCGGCCGCCGTGTCGCAGGTAGTGGCGTGACGGGCGCCGGCGCGGGTGCAGCGGGTGCCGAGGCCGCCGGCGGCGTCGCGGCAGACTTGGGGCAGGCGCGCGAATTCAGTGCGAATACCACCACGGCGATCACGACGATGCTGAGGCCGAGCAACTGGGCCACCGTGGTCGCCACGCGGCGGCCGCTCTCATACGCCTCGATGTCCTCCGCCTCTTTTGCGGAGGGCAACTGCTCCTTGCCTGATTCATCCGGGAATTCCGCGGTGAATCGCTCGATGGCCATCTCGGGATCGAGCCCGATTTCGCGCGCGTACGACCGCACGAATGCGCGCGAGAAGATCCCTCCAGGCAGCTTCGACACGTCGTTGCGCTCGAGCGCATCGAGGACGCGAGCCGAGATCTTCGTCACGGCGGCGACCTGCTGAAGCGACACGCCTCGTCGCTCCCGCGCCTGCCGGAACATCGTGCCGAAGTCTACCGGAGATTCCTCTGACATGGTCGTGATCCCAGAAACCCAAGCGATGGCTGCGCGACGCCTGAACGGCCTTCAATGCTAGGAGACGGTATCACGAGTGTCAAACGACCGGGCGACCGGGCCTGACTCCGCGCCGGAACAACCCGATCATCTCGGCGCAGCCAGCCGCCAGGTTGATGAGGCCGAGGCCGGAGATGGCTCCTCGAACGTAGTCGTTGCCGGCCACCACGGCGATGACCGGCCAGGCCTGGATGAAGTAGTTGCGCCCCCAGAGGGCGGACCACGGCGCCAGGGTCAGCAGGACCCCGACTTCCAGGAAATACGCGACGAAGATCACGCGAGTCACGACGCTCATGCCGATCCGTTGACCTGCCTTTCGACCCGAGTCGCGTTGCGCACCGTACGGTGTATTCGCGACGGCAGCACGCATGCCCGACGTTGCGCCGCCGTCCGCCACGCAGGTGAGCTGAGGGTTACGATTCTGACAACTCGTTGGCCCGCCGTTCCGCCAGCGCGTCGAGCCGCGCCGCCACGTCCCGATATCCAGACGCCATCGTGCTCAACTCGAGAAACACCGCCTGCGCGCGCACGGGCTCTCCCGCCCGTTCCAGGGCGACGCCCAGCTCATAGAGGAGCGACCGCTCCGCCTGGACCGACGGCGCCGGCGACTCAGCGGCGCGCTCGAACCAGGTGATCGCCTCATCGAGCTGGCCGCGGTCCGTCGCGATCCGCGCCAGCATCACGGCCGCCCTGAACCGCACGCCCGGATCCCGGCCGGCGCGACGCAGGCAGGCGACGGCCTGGTCGAACCGTCCCTCGTAATAGTGTACGCCGGCTTCGTCGTACGCGCGCATCGCGTCGTCTTCCACCGGCCCACGGCCCGACGCCTCGCGCATCCGGCGAAACAGATCGTCGAGGTCGACGGCCGAGTCGGCCTCCTCGCGAGACGGTCCAGCTGGACGCTCGACTTCCTCAGCAGCCGTCCCACTCGCGTCCGAGCCAGTCAGCGCGTCCAGCGCATCGGCCAACTCGATCTCGATCACCTCGTCGGCAGGTGGAGGTTCGCGCCCGGCGTCTGCCACGATGGGCGGCGCCACAAACTCGTCGCCCGCGTCGGTCTCGGCGTCGCGGTGGACGGGCAGACGGAGCGAGGCTGCGAAGCCGGCAAGGTCAATCGAATCGGCCGTCGATGGGTTCCCGTCGGATTCACCAGGAGTCCGCGGGAGCGACTCGCCCATCCCGGCCAGAGCCTCGCGCGCCTGCGCCGCGTGGCGGTCGACATCGGGACGCAGCGCGGCCAGCCGCTCGGCAACCGGGAGCGCCTCCGCGAATCGTCGATGGGCCAGATACGCTTCCGTCAGCTCCGATTCGGCCTGGTAGAGGGAGTCCTCGTAGTGACCGTCCCGGCACAACTTCGCGAATCGCTCCAACGTCGGCACATGACGTGGTTCGGCGGCCACGAACCGCTCGACGATCTTCAGCGCCCGGTCGAACTCGTCGCGCCCGACGAGATGATCCAGCGCGCATTCGACCGCGACAAAGGCGACATCGGGCTGCTCACCGGTCAGCGACGCGCCAAGCGCCGCAACGTGGTCGACGCTTGCCGGGTCTTTCTCGAGCAGGCGCCTGAGGACGGCGGCGGCAGCAGGCGACATTCCCGAGCGCAGGTTCGTCTCAGCCAGCGCCAGATCGACGCGGGCATCGCCAGACTGGAGACCGAGCTCCAGCAGATCGCGCGCCTGTGGGTACTGCTGGCGGGACATCAGCATCCTGGCCAGCTGGAGCCTGGTGTCCACGTGGTCTGGCTCGGCATCGAGCACTTGGGCGAGCAGCGTCAGGCCTGCCTCGTCGCGGCCGGCCTTGAGCATCGCTGTCGCGACGACTCGTCGTTCGGCCGCCGAATGCGCCGACGCCAGCGCTCCCTCCAGGTCGCCCCGGCGGACCAGGGCGTTGGTCACCCGATCCTGCGCGAGCGTATTGGCCGGATTCAGCCGCATGGATTCGCGCCAGGCTCGAAGCGCATCGGCCTCACGGCCCTGCTCGGCGAGCGTGTCGCCGGCCAGACGCTGGTGGTCGGCGGACCCGGATGCGTCGCCAATCTCTGCGAGCATCCGCGCCGCATCCAGCCGGCCAACCACGTCAGTGGGATCAAGGACCGCCAGTCGTCCCGCGATACTGGCGGCGCCGGCACGGTCGCCCGCAGTCACGCGCCGCTTGAACAGCGTGTGGAGCACGTGGCGTGCATCGGCGAACAGACCCTGCTGCGAAGCCAGGTCGGCCGCGTGCAGCAGCGCCTGCTCGTCGTCGGGCGTGATCTTGACGATCTTCTTGTAGAGCGCGGCTGCCTTCGACAGGAATCCTTCGGCCGTCAGCTGCTCGGCGATGCGGCAGTATTGCGCGACCGCGCGGTCAATGCGGCCAGCCCTGATGAACAGATCGCCCAGCAGGTTGGCTGTGGCCCAGTCCTTTGGATACGCCTCAACCACCGAGGCATACTCCTCGATGGCCGCATCGAGTCGCCCCTGACGCAGCAGTCTCTCAGCCCTTCGAAGCGTATCGTCGCGGTCCATCTAGTTGGACTTGTCCATCGTGGCTGGACCAATCGTATCAGAGAGGCTGCGCGGCCGGAACGATCGCCGGTGGATGGACGAATACCCGTAGCGTTTGACAGCCGCCAGGTGGGCCGGTGTCGCGTAGCCCTTGTGCCGATCGTATCCGTACCGCGGGTCCGCGGCGTGCAGGTCGTTCATGAGGCCATCGCGATAGACCTTGGCCAGGATGGAGGCCGCCGCGATGGACGCCACCAGCCGATCGCCGTGAATGATCCCGCGCTGCTCCATCTCGAGGCCGGGCACGCGGAATCCGTCGACCAGCACGACGTCGGGCTGCGGCGCGAGCCCGGCGACGGCACGCCTCATCGCTTCGAGCGAAGCGCGATGGATGTTCAGGCGATCGATGTCGGCAGGCGCCACTTCGCCGAGCGCCCAGCCGATGGCGTCCCGTCTGATGCGGACGGCCAGCCGACCGCGTTCGGCAGGGGGCACCAGCTTCGAGTCGGCCAGACCGGGAATGTGCCGGGCGGGATCGAGCAGGACCGCCGCCGCGACGACCGGGCCAGCCAGACACCCGCGCCCGACTTCATCGACTCCGGCAACGTGCACGAAGCCGACTCGCCGTAGCGCGTTCTCGAGAGTCCGTCTGGCCCGAGTCCGCCGCATCACCTGCTCCTGCTGGACGAGGATCTCAGGAGGACCGCTTCGTCTCTTTCATACGCGCGGCCTTGCCCTTCAACTCGCGCAGGAAGTACAGCTTCGACCGCCGCACCTTCGCCGAGCGGACAATCTCCACGCGGTCGATGATCGGCGAGTGGACCGGGAAGATCCGCTCGACGCCCTGGCTGAACGAGACCTTGCGCACGGTGAAGGTCGCGCGCGTGCCGCCCCGGTGCTGCCCGATCACGAGACCTTCGAAGACCTGGATGCGCTCCTTGTCGCCCTCACGCACCTTGACATGCACGCGCACCGTATCGCCGGTCCGAAATTTCGGCCGCTCCACCAGCTGCCCCTGTTCCACCGCTTCAATCGCGCCCATACTCGGCTCCTCTCTCTTCCATCAACGCGCGCAGCATCTCGCGCTCTTCGCTGTCCAATTCGGCGTCTGCCAGCAACTCCGGCCGCGACTCCAGCGTCCGCCGCAGCGCCTCACGCTTGCGCCAACGCCTGATCTCGGCATGATGCCCCGACATCAGGACATCGGGCACCGCCATCCCTCGACACCCGGCCGGTCGCGTAAACACGGGGAAATCCAACAGCCCCCGCGTAAAGGAATCCGCTTCGACCGACTCCTCGTCACCCACCGCACCCGGCAGCAGCCGCACCACCGCATCGACAATCACCAGCGCGGGCAGCTCGCCACCCGAGAGCACGTAGTCGCCGATCGACAACTCCTCGGTCGCCAGGCCCGTGCGCACGCGATCGTCAACGCCCTCGTACCGCCCGCACAGCAGCACCACGTGGCGCATCCCGGCCAGCCTCGCGGCCTCGGCCTGGGTGAATGCCTTCCCCTGAGGCGAGGTCAAGATGACCGCGTCAGGCTCGCTGCCCTGCGCCCGGATGGCATCGACGGCGGCAAACAGCGGCTCGGGCTTGAACACCATCCCCGGACCGCCGCCATACGGCACGTCGTCCACGCTTCGGTGCCGATCGGTCGTGTGGTCGCGCAGGTCGTGCACCCGCACATCCACGATGCCGCGTTCAATCGCACGGCGGATGATCCCTTCGCCGAGCGGCCCGTCGCACATGCGCGGGAAAATCGTGACGAGGTCGAATCTCACCGTCGCCCGCCCCGCCACACCCGCCGGCGGCCCCGAACCTGGTTGAGGCCCAGCAGCCCGTCAGGCGCGGCAATCACGATCCGCCTGGCGCCAGGATCGATCTGCCGGCAAATCTCATCCACCAGCGGAACCAGCTGCTCGCCTGCCGGTCCTTCCACGGTCAGCCGGCTCGCGCCGCCTGCGCCATCGACCCGAGTCACGGTGCCGACCTCGTCTCCCTCGACCGTCTCGACACGACACCCGACGAGCTCGTGGTGGTAGAAACACCCAGGCGGAAGCGCCACGAGGTCCCTGGGCTCGATTCGCAGTTCGCGTCCGGCGAATGGTTCGGCCGCCTCGATCGAATCGATCCCGTCGAAGCCGACAATCGGACGCCCCTTGTACAGCCTCGCCGAGCGGACCGTCAAGGTCCGCACAGCGCCCGCGTCCTGCACCAGCACCTGTCCGCCCGGCCGAAACCGCTCGTCTGGAAAATCGGTTTCAGAATGCAGCACCACCTCGCCACGCAGACCGTGGGGGCGTGCGACACGGGCCACGACGACCAGGCTGTCCCATTCCGCGCTGGCCATCGGGCCTACCGGCGACCGTGTCCGTCGCGAAACTCCACCGAGACGCGCTGGGCATCGCGATCGGCCGTGGCCATCACCAGCGTGCGAATGGCCGTCGCGGTCCGGCCCTGCCGGCCGATGACGCGCCCCATGTCGCCATCGGCGACGAATACCTCGATGACCGCGGTGCCGCGCTGCTCGATCTCGGTGACCCGCACCTGGTCGGGCTCATCGACAAGCGCCTTGATCACCACCTCGGCGACGTCTCGCGCGTGGCTCACTGCGCGGTCGGCGCGGCGGTGGCCTTCGCCTCGGCCGACGGCTCCTGGTATTTCTTCATCAGGCTCTTCACCGTGCTGCTCGGCTGCGCGCCGACCTTCAGCCAGTGCGCGAGTCGCTCGCGATCCACCTTGAGCGTCGCGGGCTTCGTCTTGGGGTTGTAGAACCCCAGCGTTTCCGTGACACGGCCATCACGGGGCGAGCGCGCCTCGGTCACGACCATGCGGAACGCCGGTCGCTTGTTTGAGCCAATCCGGGTCATACGAATCGATAGCATGTCTCTCCTTCACATGGGGCCAGGAGGGCCCCTCTCCGTTCAGGCCCCCAGGCCCCGTCCTTTGAGCATCTGCATCGTCTGCCGCATCCGCTTGCGGGTGCCGGTGCCCCCGCCCATCCCGCCGACCGCCTTCAGCATCTTCCGCATCTGGGCGAACTGGCGCAGCAGGCGGTTGACGTCCTCAACACTGGCGCCGCTGCCCCGGGCGATGCGCCGGCGCCGGCTGCCGTCAATCACCTTGTAGTGTCTGCGCTCGCGTTTCGTCATCGATCCGATGATCGCGTCGACGCGGTTCATGTCTTTCTCGTCCGGCTGCGCCGCCCCGAGCTGCTTCAGGTTGCCCATGCCGGGGAGCATCCCGAGCACCTGCTCGAGCGGGCCCATCTTCTTGAGCGTCCGCAGCTGGGTCCGGAAGTCCTCGAGCGTGAACTCCTCGCCGCGCATCGTCTGTTCGATGCGCGCCGCGTCCTCGCGATCAATCACCGACTCGGCCCGCTCGATCAGCGACAGGACATCGCCCATCCCGAGCAGCCGCGACACGAGCCGCTCGGCCTGGAACGGTTCGAGATCGTCGAGCCGCTCGCCGAGACCGACAAAGGCAATCGGCACACCGACCACCGCAACCACCGACAGCGCCGCGCCTCCGCGTGCATCGCCGTCAAGCTTGGTGAGCACGACCCCGCTCACGCCGACCTGCCGGTTGAACTCGCCGGCACTCTTGATCGCGTCCTGCCCTGTCATCGCGTCGGCGACATACAGGGTGTCAGTCGGTCCTACCGCATCCCGAATCGACGTCAGTTCCTGCATCAATTCGTCGTCGATATGGAGTCGACCCGCCGTATCGACGATGACGACATCGAACCCGAGATTCCTGGCCTCGGTGAGCGAACCAGATGCGCGCTGCACCGGGTCCATCTCTCCGGCCGGGTCGTACACTCTCAATTCGGCCTGACGCCCAAGCACGCTCAACTGCTCGATGGCGGCCGGACGCCGGACGTCGGTCGACACGAGCAGCGGGTGACGGCCTTGCCTGGTCAGCCAGCGGCCAAGTTTGGCCGCCGTGGTCGTCTTGCCCGATCCCTGCAGCCCCAGCAACAGGATGACTCTCGGCGAGGTGCCCTTGTCCGGACGCAACCCGCCGGGCATATCGCCAAAGAGCGCAACCAGTTCGTCGCGCACTATCTTGACGACCTGCTGCGCCGGCGTGAGACTGCGGAGCACGTCCTGCCCCACTGCCCGTTCGCGGACGCGGTCGACGAAGGCCTTGACGACCTTGAAGTTGGCGTCGGCCTCGAGCAGCGCCATGCGGATTTCACGCAGCGCCGCCTCGACGGCCGATTCCGACAGCCGCGCCTCGCCGCGCAGCGTGCGGAACACATCCTGGAGCCGATGGCTCAGTGCATCGAGCATGCGTACAGTCGAATCGCGTGACGCGCGGCCGGTGACATGCCGGCTGCCGCCATGTCATCCACAGGAGCGCGTAACGTCCTGTGGCGCAAACACTTATCGTAGCGTCAGTGGGCTGGAACTGTCAACGCGCCGGAGGAGGCCCGGCCCGGGTCAGACCGACGTCAGGCGGTGCCCCAGTTTCTCTTTTTTTGTCTTGAGATAGCGACGGGTTGAGTCGGAGGCGGGAATCTCGAGCGGCACCGTCTCGGACACCGAGAGACCGTAACCCTCAAGGCCGACGAATTTCCGGGGATTGTTGGTCAGCAGTCGCATGGACGCGACGCCCAGGTCCCGCAGGATCTGCGCGCCAATGCCGTAGTCGCGCTGGTCCGCCTTGAACCCGAGCCGTTCGTTCGCCTCAACGGTATCGAGACCCTGGTCCTGCAGCGCGTACGCCTTGATCTTGTTGGCCAGGCCTATCCCGCGCCCTTCCTGGTTCAGATACAGGAACACGCCCCGCCCCTCGGTGGAGATGCGCCGAAGGGCTTTCTCGAGCTGCTCGCCGCAGTCGCAGCGGGCGGAATGGAAGACATCGCCGGTGAGACAACGGGAATGCACGCGCACCAGCACATCCCGGCCATCGCCCATGTCGCCCTGCACCAGGGCCACGTGCGTTTCCTTGTCGAGTACGCTCTCGTAGGCAAACACGCGGAACTGGCCGTAACGGGTCGGCAGGTCGGCATCGGCCACCTTCCTGACCATGCGCTCGGTCCGCATGCGGTACTTGATCAGATCGGCGATCGTGATCATCAACAGGCCGTGCCGCCGCGCGAACCTCGTCAACTGCGGCACCCGCGACATCGATCCGTCGGCGTTCATGATCTCGCAGATGACACCTGCCGGGTACAGTCCTGCGATGCGGGCCAGGTCCACGGCCGCCTCGGTCTGCCCGGCGCGCACCAGGACGCCGCCGTCCCGCGCCCGCAACGGGAACATGTGCCCGGGCCGCGACATGTCCGCCGGCCTGGTCGACACATCGATCGCCGCCAGCACGGTGTTCGCCCGGTCAGCGGTGGAAATGCCCGTGCTCGTCCGGTGACGCGCCTCGATGGAGACGCAGAACGCCGTATTGAACAGCGCCGTGTTCTGCGTGACCATCAACGGGATCTCGAGCTCATCGAGCCGATGCCCCGTCATGGGCATGCAGACCAGGCCGCGGCCGTGTGTCGCCATGAAGTTGATGACGTCGGGCGTCACCGCCGACGCGGCGATCGTCAGATCTCCCTCGTTCTCGCGGTCTTCGTCGTCGATGACGATGATCATCTTGCCGGCGCGGATGGCGGCAATCGCGTCGTCGATCGGCGCGAACGGACCGTGGACCGCCGGGCGGGTGCGCGTGTGTCGCGGCGACGGGCGCGGTCGCTTGCTCATGATGCCATCGGCGGCAGCGCCGTGGCGCCTGGCCAGGCGCCAGAGAGTTGAGCCACACGAACGACGTACTTGCCGATCACGTCGACCTCGAGATTCACGCGGTCGCCCACCTTGAGTCCCCGAAGGTTCGTGTGCTCCCAGGTAAACGGAATGATCTGCACGGTAAAGTCGCGCTCGTGCAGGCTGGCGACCGTCAGGCTGATGCCGTCGACGGCCACAGACCCTTTGGGAATGAAGTACGGGCTGAACGCCGGATCGAAGGCGACCCGGATCCAGAAGAACTCACCATCGGGCGTCACCTCGGTCAGCACGCCAGTCGCATCCACGTGGCCCAGCACGAAATGTCCACCCATGTGGCCGTCCGGCCGCATCGGCCGCTCGATATTCACGAGCGTGCCCGAACCACACGTGCCGAGCGTCGTGACCCGCGCGGTCTCCGGGCCGATCTCCGTCTCGACGCGGCGCCCGGATTGCCTCGTAACCGTCAAGCACACTCCATTGACGGCGACGCTGTCACCGGCCTTCAGTTCGGCCGCCAGATCAGTATCGACGACCAATCGATAGCCGCTCTCGATCGGCTCGAGCCCCGCCACGACGCCGACCTGCTCAATCAATCCTGTAAACATCGCCCTCTATTATGACATCAGCTCCGCACGGCTCCACTCGGAGATTGAACAACGACGGGAGCGAGAGCCGCGACGACGCCACCCATGGCAATCCTGATGGGCCCAGCACGCGAGGGGTCACCAGCACGCGCACGGTATCGACCACTCCAGCCGCCCAGGCCGATTCGTGCAGCGCCGGCCCTCCCTCGAGCAGCAGCGACTGGATGCTGAACGGCAGGAGCGCCGCGACGGCGGCCTCGAGGCCGGCCGCCGGCGCTCGAACGAGCGTGGCGCCGGCGCGCTCCAGGTCCCGCGCCTGCGACGAGCGGGCCTCGGCCATTGCTGCCGTCGTGACAATCAGCACGGGCCCTGACGACAGCGTACTGAACAGCCGCGCAGTGGTGGGCGTTCGCAGCCGTCGATCGAAGACGACCCGCGCCAGTGGTCGGCGCCGGTAGACGTCGCGGACCGTCAACAGCGGATCGTCGACCAGCACGGTTCCGGAGCCGACCCCGACAGCGTCCACCTCCGCGCGCAGGCACTGGTTGCGGCGGTCGGCAGCCGCGCTGGTCATGTGCGTGCGCATGCCCGGACCGGCGGCAACCCGGCCATCCAGGCTCGTGGCGATCTTCGCGATCACAAAGGGGCGCTGCCGCCGCATCGCGCTGAAGAACGGCTGGTTCAATCGCACGGCCTCGTCGCGGCCGACGCCGGCGTGCATCCGCACGCCGTGCTCCCGCAGTCGTCGTGCGCCGCCGCCAGCCACCCGGGGATTCGGATCCTCCACCGCCATCACGACGCGCGAGATTCCCGCCTCGATGATCGCGTCGACACACGGCGGCGTCTGCCCTGTGTGGCAGCACGGCTCCAGTGTGCAGTAGAGCGTGGCGCCTCGAGCGGATGGCCCCGCGGCGCGAAGCGCGTCCGCTTCGGCATGCGGCCCGCCCGCCTCCGCGTGGTATCCAGACCCGACCACGACACCCTCGGCGGTGACGACGATGGCGCCGACCAGAGGATTCGGCGTGGTGCAGCCGCGCGCACGTGCGGCCAGCGCGAGCGCGCGGTCCATGTACTCCGCGTCGCTCAGCATGACGGGTGCCAGCTTTCGCTGAACAGCGCGTCGACGTACTCCCGTGCCGAAAACGGTACGAGGTCACTGAGGCCTTCGCCGACGCCAATGTACCGAATGGGCAGCTTCAGGTCGTGCGCGATGCCGACCGCCACGCCGCCTCGCGCCGTGCCGTCGAGCTTGGCCAGGACGATGCCGCTGACGCCGGCGGCGGCCATGAACTCGCGTGCCTGTACCAGTCCGTTCTGGCCAACCGTCGCGTCGAGGACCAGCAGCACTTCGTGAGGGGCTCCCTCGACCTCGCGAGCGGCGATGCGGCGGATCTTCTCCAGTTCCTGCATCAGGTTGGCCCGTGTGTGGAGCCGCCCGGCCGTGTCGATAATGATCGGATTCCGGTGCCGCGCCTTGCCAGCCGCCAGCGCGTCGAACACGACCGAGGCGGGGTCGGCGCCCTCCTTCGCCCGCACGACATCGACGCCGGCGCGCGCCGCCCAGATTTCCAACTGCTCGACCGCCGCCGCGCGAAACGTATCGGCCGCGCACACCAGCGGGTTGGCACCTTGCGTTTTGTAGAGGCTGGCCAGTTTGGCGACCGTGGTCGTCTTGCCCGTGCCGTTCACGCCCACCATCAGGATCACCGTCGGCGTGCCGGACCGGGGAGCGGCGCCATCAGCGCCGGAGAGAATCGCGAGCAACTCGTCTTTGACGAGGTCCCGGAGCGATTCACCCTGCCGCGCGCGATGAGTGACTGCGCCGACGATCCGCTCGGCCGCCGCCGCACCGACGTCGGCGCCAATCAGGACTTCTTCGAGCGCCTCGGCGGTCTTGGCGTCAATCGGCGCCAGGCGCCGCTCAGGAGCATCTGCGCGCTTTGCGATCTCGTCGAAGCGTCCGAGCAGCTGCTGCGCCGTGCGGCGCAGACCCTCACGGACGCGGCTGAGAACTCCCATCCCGCAATTGTATCATCCGGTTTCGACCTCGATTCGCTGCGGACGGAGCATCAAACCGGCGACCGCGCGGGCCGGCGTCGTGCGCCCCGCGAGCAACTCGGCCATCTGCGCCGTGATGGGCAACTCGACCTGGCGGCGGGCGCCGAGCGCGAGCCCCGCCTCGGTGGTCTTCACGCCCTCGGCGACCATCTTCATGCCCGCCAGAATCTCGGCAAGCCCGCGCCCCTTCGCCAGTTCAATCCCGACGTGCCGATTGCGGCTGTAGGAACCCGTGCAGGTCAGGACCAGATCGCCAAGTCCGGACAGTCCGGCCAGCGTCTCGCGCCGTCCGCCCTCGGCAATCGCCAGGCGCGAGATCTCCACGAGGCCCCGCGTGATCAGCGCGGCGTTGGCGTTGTGACCGAGGCCCAGACCCTCGACCACACCCGCGGCAATCGCAATCACGTTCTTGAGGGCTCCGCCGATTTCGACGCCGGGGACATCCAGCGTCGTGTAGATCCGGAAGAATTTCCCGCGGAACTCCTCCTGCACGCGCTCGGCCGCCTGCATGTCCCCGCTCGCCACCGACACGGCGGTCGGCAATTCGCGCGCGACCTCGATGGCGAAACTGGGCCCCGAGAGCACGACGACCGGGTGGCCGGTCGGAAGCTCCTGCTCGACCACCTGCGACATGCGGAGCAGCGTGCCGGTCTCGAGGCCCTTCACGACGCTGACGAGTACGGCTCCCGGCTGGAGCAGCCCCTTCGCGTCGGCCAGGACGGCGCGCAGCGCGTGCGACGGCACGGCGGCCACCACGAGACCAGCCCCGCCCACGGCCTCCGCCAGCGAGAGTGTCGCGTCGATGCCCGGGGGCAATGCAACGTCGGGCAGGTACACCGCGTTCGAGCGCCGCTCTCTCACGGCCTCGACCACGTCGGGCTCGATCGACCACAGGCGAACCTGGTGCCCGATCCGTGCGAGGTGGACGGCCAGGGCGGTCCCCCAACTCCCCGCTCCGAGAATCGCGATGTCGGTCACGGTTGGTCTCCTCGCGGAGCCGCCTGGTTGCCGAGATGACGATCGGCTCCGCCGGCCATTCTGATCAGATTGCTGCGGTGGTTGACCAGCACCAGGCAGCCAGCGACGAAGGCGGCGCGCACGATGGGCACAGGCGCGCCAACGACGTACGCGAGGGGCCCGAGACACACGGCCGCGGCCATCGATCCGAGCGCGACGGTCCGGCTGAGACCCGCGACCGCCGCAAACACGGCCGCCGCCAGCAGCAGCGCCGGCGGCACGAGCACGGCAAACGCCCCGCACGCTGAGGCGACGCCCTTCCCGCCTCGAAATCCCAGCCACACCGGATAGATGTGCCCCGCGACCGCCGCCACACCCGCTGAGGCGCAGATGCCTTGTCCTGCGCCGAGGCGCTGCGCGGCGACCACCACCGCCGCGCCCTTGGCGATGTCGAACAGCACCGTCAGCAACCCGGCGCTCGACCCGGCGACCCGGAACACGTTGGTCGCCCCGACGTTGCCGCTGCCCACAAGCCGGAGATCAAGATGGCCCATGCGCCGCGCGAACAGGAACGCGAACGGCACCGAACCAACCAGGTACGCGAGCGCCACGAGCAGGATGGGATTCACGGCGCGAGTGGAATCCTCAGGACGGTTGCGACAAGTCTCATCTCGACGCCTCAGCGCTTCGGCTCGCCGTTACCGTTGCGTATTCTTGCGAGACGATCCGCAATCAACGCTCGCTCAGCACTGAGTCCTGAGTGAACAAGTTCGTTGCCGAACTCATGAACCGAAGGACTCAGGAGCCCGTCGCAGGACGAACGCCCCGCCGATCTCCGCGTCGCTCAGCACGCGGCGGACCATATCGAGGGCCATCTGGGCGGCAAATTGCTTGACGCGCAGCCTGCCCCCGGGAAACCGGAACGTCCGCACGATGCGGGCATCGGGCGTGATGACCGCAATGGCCACCGTCCCTACCGGCTTGCGCTCGCTGCCCCCGGTTGGACCGGCGATTCCCGTGACGCCGACGCTCACCTCGACGCCGGCCCTCTCGCGGACGCCATCAGCCATGGCCGTGGCCACCTCCTCACTCACGGCACCGAACGCGTGGATGAGTTCTGCCGGCACGCCGAGCCAGGTGGTCTTCGCTTCGTTGTTGTAACACACCGCATTCACCAACACATAGTCTGAACTGCCGGCGACGTCGGTGAGCCGCGACGAGATCAACCCGCCCGTGCAGGATTCGGCAACGGCTATCCGCCAACCCCGCTGGCGAAGCGCGTCCCCCACGACCTGCTCGAGCGCCCGCCCGTCGACGCTGAAGATATCGGCGCCAACGATTGCCGCCACCTGCCTGCGGGCATCATCGAGTCTGGCCAGGCCGATCGCTTCGGTCGCGGCGTGCACCGAGAGGTGCAACTCGATCTGCGCCGACGCCGTCAGCACGGTGGTTGCGATGGGCAGCGCCTCGCGCGTCCAGCGAGAGTACGTCGCAAAGACCAGTTCCTCGACCTCCGACTCGGTCCGCCCGCAGATTCTCAGCACCTTCCGGCAGATCTTCCCGCCTCCCGCCCGCGGCGCGAGCCGCTCGGCGGCCACCTGCGCGAACATCGGCTCGAGTTCATCGGGGGGCCCGGGCAGCAGGATCAGGATTCGACCATCGCGCTCGATCCACAGCCCTGGCGCGGTCCCGTTCTGATTGGGCAGGACCTCGGCCCCAACGGGCACCAGGGCCTGACGCCTGTTTGTCTCGGGCATGCGCATGCCACGCGACGCGAAACGTTGGCGGATGCGATCGAGCACCAGCTCGTCTTCGACCAGCCTCATGCCCAGCAAGCCGGCGGCCGCATCGCGCGTCAGATCGTCGTCGGTGGGCCCGAGTCCTCCGCACATCACTACCAGGTGGACCCGGTCCAGCGCCCCGCGCAGCACAACCGCGACATCGTCCCGCCGGTCGCCCACAACCGTCTTGGCGCGCACCTCGATGCCCAGCTCGTTGAGACATCCGGTGATGAAGAGGGAATTCGTGTCGAGGCGCGGCGGCACGAGCAACTCGGACCCGACGGCGATAATCTCGGCCCAACAGAGACCGATCGTGGCGGCCGTGTCCGTCATCTCATCCACTCCGGGCGCCACCAGACGAGGACCTGCACCACCAGGTTCGCGTACACGCCGGCCATCGCATCATCGGCCATGATGCCGAGGCCACCCCCGAAGCGCTCGAATCGGCCTGCCGGCCACGGTTTGATGATGTCAAACACCCGGAACACGAGGAAGGCGGCCACAACAACCGGCCACGACAACGGCAGCCACAACACGCTGACCAGCATGCCGGCCACTTCGTCGATCACGACCAGCCCGGGGTCCTCGACGCCAAGATGGTGCTCGACGATGGTGGCGCTCCACACGCCGATGACAAACAGCCCGACCGCCGCGGCCAGGTCGAGCCACGGAAGACCGAGCATTCGAAGCGGCACAATCAGGAGCAACCCCGCGGCCGACCCGGCCGTGCCAGGCGCAATCGGTGAGTACCCGGAGTATCCGAACGTGGCGACGGCCAGCGCGACCCGGGAAGCGACGGTGTGCGGCTTCATGAGGTCACGACAGCCAGGTCACGAGGTCGCCGCGTGCTGGATCACGCGTGTCCCGGCCAGCCGATCGTGCAGGGCACGAAAGTCGCCGAACGCTGCCGGCAGGAACCCGAGGCCAGCCGGCCCGATCGAGAGCAGCATGGCGAGAGTCCGCCACACGGCCCGCCGCACATCCATCGCCCCCCGACTGACGGGAACGACGCGAATGCCAACGGCCATCTTCCCCAGAGTCTGACCGAGCGTCCCGGTAAACAGGATGAGATAGCCGCCATTGAGCAGGGTCAGAAACGACAGGAGCGGCACCAGGGGCAGCACGTCTATCTCCGACGGACTCAACCCGCACAGCCGCAGCGTGAATGACAGCAGCACCGCGTCGATGCCGGCCAGCAGTGCGGCGTCAACGGCGGCCGCTCCGAAGCGACGTGACGGCGGCGCGACAGGTGCGATGGCGTCGGCGCCTGCGGAGGTGACCGGTTCGGGAGGCGAGGCCATCCTGCTGACCTCTGTCGCGGGCGGGGCCACGGGAGCTTCGAGATTCAGTTCGAGTGGAACAGGCCTCCGCTCCTCCGGTCGCACGCGAACGCGCGACGGCGTCGGTGTGGCTCGCCTGACAGAGAGGGGCGCGCGAGGCGGCGGGAGCAGGCCATCGGCAAACAGCGGCAAATCCATGGGCGTGCCTTCCGGAAGTGACGCCAAACGGCGATCGACGCCTGCAGCCGCCGTGGCGCCCCCCGGCGTCTTCCGGAATCGCGCTCCTCGCGTCAGGTGAGCATCCGGAACGACGGACGCTGTGGTCTCCGGGGTGATCAGAGAGAATTCGTATCCACAATTCTTGCAGCGGTCACCGCTGTCGAATCCGAGGTAGCCGCACTTGGGACACTTCATCAGCGGCGCTCGCCTGTCGAACCTGGCGGCACCCCGGCCCCGGCGTCGCCCCCCGCGCTTTGCGGCTGCGGGTTCCCGAGCAACTCCCGCTGAATCGTGGCGCGCAGGCGGTCGGCCTCTCCTGAGAGCGGATCGGCGTCGGCAATGGGGTCGAGCGCGGCCAGTGCTGCCTTCAGCTGACCTGAGCCAAACATGGATCGGGCCTTCCAGAGCGCGAGTTCGGCGGCGCGCGGGACGGGCAGCGGTTCCGGGGGCCGGGCAGAAGTGCTCACGTTCGCCGGACGCGCGAGTCTCAAATCCAGAAACGGCTTGAGCGGGTCCTTCGAGATGGCAAACAGCATGATCGCACCAGCCACCAGGGCCAGGCCGATAATCGGCAACGCCCGCACCGGACGCCGCGAAGTGGCCAGCAGCGATCGCGCGGTGGCGGCACGCTTCGAGGCCTGCAGGCGCCTCGTACGCGATTCGCGCACCTGCGCGGCGCGCTCGCTGGAGAGACGCTCGATCCGGTCGAGGTACGCCTGCGCCGTCTCGTTCGCGTCGCCCTGATCGACGGCTGAGCTCAGCAACTCCCGGGCGACCCCTTCATCGCCGCGGCCAAGCGCCTCGACGCCCTCCTGGACCAGTTGTTCGGACTTGCGCTGGCGCTCGGCCATCGCGCCACGGGCCCGCTCGATGTATGCCCGCGCCCGCGCGTGGGTGCGATCGAGAAACAGCAGGCGTCCCCAGACGTTGGTCGCATCCTGATACCGCCCGGCGAAGTAGTGATCCAGGCCGGCGAGCAGCAACTCGTCGATCCGGGCATCGCGGTCGGTGGCGGCATCGGCGTCACCGGAGGGCGGGGTTGGTGCGGGTCGCGGATCGGTCATGGGTGAACCGGAATGCGTGTCGTGATTATACGACAAGCCTGGACCCTCACAGGCTTTCTCCGTCGCGATCACCCAGCCGGGCCGGCGCGATCCCCAGTCCGCGCATCTTGCGGTACAGATTGCTGCGTTCGACGCCGAGGACCTCCGCTGTGCGCGAGATGTTGCCCTGCTGCGAGGCCAGCGTCTTCAGGATGTAGTCACGTTCGAACCCGTCGCGCGCTTCGTGGAGAGGCCTCGCGGGTGCGGCGTCGGCGGAGGGCGGTCCCGCCGGCGTCGGGCCAAGAAAGGTGAGGTCCTCGGCGTGGATGACCTCGCCCGGCACCATGATCATCAGCCGCTCGACGACGTTCCGGAGTTCGCGGATATTGCCGGGCCATCCATGATGCGCAAGCGCCGTCAGTGCTCCCTCATCCAGGGTTTTGAGACGCCGCCCGTATTCGCGCGCGAACAGACGCGTGAAGTGAACGGCCAGCAACGGAATGTCCTCGCGCCGATCCCGGAGCGGCGGCACGAAGATCGGAATGACGTTGAGCCGGAAGTAGAGATCCTCGCGGAAGCGGCCGTTCCTGATCTCGGCGAGCAGGTCCTTGTTGGTGGCGGCCAGCACCCGGGTGTCCACCTTGATCCTGGCCGTGCTGCCGACCGGCTCGATCACCTGCTCCTGGAGCACCCTCAGCACCTTGGCCTGGGTCTTCAGGCTCATGTCGGCGATCTCGTCGAGGAAGATCGTTCCGCCATCGGCGGCTTCGAATTTGCCGCGACGGTCGGCGACCGCGCCGGTAAACGACCCCCGCATGTGGCCGAACAGCTCCGATTCGATCAGCTCTTCGGGAATAGCGGCACAGTTCACCTCGACGAACGGACCGCCCCGGCGACGGCTCAATCCGTGGATCGACCGCGCGACCAGCTCCTTGCCCGTGCCGTTGTCGCCGAAGATGAGCACGCGCCCGTTGGTCGGCGCCGCCATCGCCACCTGTTCGCGCAGCTGGGTCATCGCGTAGCTCTCGCCGACCATGGTCAGCTCCTCGTCGACCCTGGCCCGGAGCGCGCGGTTCTCGGTCTCGAGGTGCCGCTGCCTGAGAGCGTTGGCCACGACGAGCACGGTCTTGTCGAGCGAGAGCGGTTTCTCGATGAAGTCGAATGCCCCCATCTTGATCGCGCGGACGGCCGACTCGATGTTGCCGTGCCCCGAAATCATGACGACGGCGGCATCGACCTGGCGGTCCCGCAGGCGCTGGAGTGTCGTCAGCCCGTCGATCCCCGGCAGCCAGATGTCCAGCAGGATCACGTCATAGGTGACACGAAGCAGCCGATCCAGGCAGGCTTCGCCGCTGTCGACGGTCTCGACCTCGTGGCCCTCGTCGCGCAGCACGCCGGTGAGCGCGGTGCGCACGCCCGGCTCATCGTCGACAACCAGCAACCGCGCCTTCATGCCGCCCCCGTCACGATCGGGCCTTCGGGTTCACACGGCAGCTCGATGGTAAAGCGCGTGCCCCGAGGCTGGTTCTCGCCCACCTCGATGGTGCCGTCGTGCTCGGCCACGACGCGGCGCACGATCGCGAGCCCGAGCCCGCTGCCCCGCTTCTTGGTCGAGTAGTACGGCATGAACAGTTTCTCCCGATCGGCAGGTGCAATGCCCGGACCGTCGTCGGCCAGCACGATTCGCACGAGGCTGGTCCCCGGATCGTGCTGGGTCTCGACCACCACCTGCCCCTGCTGATTGATCGCCTCGATGGCATTGTCGACAAGGTTGATGATCACCCGACGGATCTGGTCAGGGTCGAGCCGGACGCGCGGCAGATCGACCGCGAACAGGGTCTCGAGACGCACGTGCTCGAACAATCCGTCATAGAGAACGAGGACGCGGCGCAGCAACTCGTGCACGTCGGTGGACTCGCGGCGTGGAGCCGGCATCCGGGCGAACTGCGAGAACTCGTCGACCAATGACTTGAGCGACTCGACTTCGCCGACAATCGTGGTCGTGCACTCGTCGACGAGGGCCTTGACGTGACCGGGCGCCGTGGAGAACTGCCGCTGCAGGCGCTGTGCGCAGAGCTGGATGGGCGTCAACGGATTCTTGATCTCGTGGGCGAGCCGGCGCGCGACTTCCCGCCACGCCGCCACCTTCTGCGCGCGAATCAGCGGGGTGATGTCGTCGACCACCAGGACGCGTCCATCCGATCCGCCATCGTCGCTGTGCAGCCTCGTGGAGGCGACCGCCAGCGCCACCTCCCGGCCGTCACGTGTCAGTGAGAGTTCCTGGGCCGGCGGATCCTTGGCGTCGATCCCGCGTGGTTGGGCGAACACGGCGAGCGGCTGCAGGTCGGGTTCGTTGAACACGACGGCTGCCGCCTGGCCGACCACCGACGCGCCCAGGCCGAGCAGCCGAAGCGCTGCGGGATTGATCGTCGTGATGAACCCGGCCTCGTCAATGGTCACCACACCGGTGGCCACCCGCTCCAGGATGGCTTCGGTGAAGCGCCGCCGCTTCTCGACCTCCGTGTGCTTCTGTTCGAGATCCACCGTGGAGCGCTCCAGCCGGCGCCTGTTGGCGGCCAGCTCATCGGCCATGCTGTTGAATGCGTCGACCAGCGCGCCGAACTCGTCGGCGGTCTCGCGCTCCACGCGGTGCTCGAAATGACCGGCCCCGATCTCACGGGCCGCCGCGGCCAGTGCGTGCACGGGTCGCGTGATCCGCTTGGCCAGATACAGCCCCATCCATGTCGCGCCGACCAGGATCATCAGCGTGACCATCAGGAAGAACGAGAGGTAGACGCCGGTCAGCGGCTGCTTCAGCACGCGCAACTGACTGTAGGACTCGTACGCCTTGGTGATCCGACGCGCCCGGACCGCCATGTCGCCCGTCAGGTGCACGCTCGCCACGACCACCCCGGAGACCGCACCATCGGGCCTGCGCACGGGCGAGGCCGCGCGGATGAGCTCGCCCCCGCTCTCGAGCGGCTCACGCAGCCAGCTGTCGGGCTGGTCGGATGTCGCACGCATCGCCAGTCGATCCGACGACAGCCTGATCGCGCCGATCGGCATCGTGGGCGAGGCGACGTCAACGACCGCCACGAGGGTGCCTGCCGGCTCCTTGCCGCGCGGCAGCCGGTAGACCTCGATCAGGCCGGCGCGCTGGTCGTTGACGACCGGGGCCACCACATCGCGCACTGGGCCGACGTCAGGCCGCGTGAGATCGAGGGAGGCCAGCGATCGCGCGACCCGGGCGGCCTCATCACTCACCTGCCGCTGGCGTTCGTGGTAGTAGTCGCTGGCAATCCGCTGCGCCGAGGCGAGCGTCTCGTCCATCTGCGCGGTGAACCAGCGGTCGACGTTGTTCTTGATGAGCTCGCTGCCCACCAGCAGCACAAGCACGGCGGGGACCAGTGTCATGGCCAGCAGGACGGTGACCAGCTTCGCGCGGAATCTGGCGAACGGCAGCGCGCGGCGGCGCTCGACCAGCAGCTTGATCACACTGCGGGCGAGCACGAACCCGAGCGCCACCAGCATGGTGAGGTCCACCACCGACAGCGCGTAGAGGACGAACTCGCTCAGGAAGTCCGGCGTAAGGCGACTCGACCGGTTGGCCAGCGTCATCGTGCCGGCCAGCAGCGCGATGAGTCCCGCAATGCCCAGCAGGACCAGCCACGGGTTGTCACGAAGTGGTCGCCGCCGAACGGGCTGCGCGGGCGGCGACGCTGGCGTCACCGTTACGCGAAGCGAGGTGTGAGTCCGGCCGGCAGCAGCCATGAAGTGTCCCAGCTCCTGTGGGGTCAGGGGATGAACGTGAACCGCGCCGTTCCGGCTGCCGTGCTCGACTCCCACGGCCAGAGGAACCACCTCACGCGCGGTCGCGTGCGAACCCGCAGGCGAACGGTGTACTCGACGTTGGCCTCGAGCTCCGCGCTGCTGAACAGCGGCAGCCTGGCGAACGTGGTCAGGAACTTCTTGACCGCGTTCTGATCGTCGGTGACCAGCGAATCTTCGTTGCGGCCATCGATGGTGCGGGTCAACTGGTAGCGGCCCGTGAGCGTGTCGTGCCGCACGGAGGCCACGACCGCCGACGAGGCCAGTGTCCGGGTAAACCACCAGAGCGGACGCCGAAGATCGACGTCGTACGTGATCGACGTGGTGAGTCCCGCGTGAATGGCCTCGCCCAGCTCGTCCAGTGTGCTCGCGGCGAAGGTGCACGACACGTAGACCCGGCCGTCGCGCGCGAAGGCGGAGACTTCGCTGCTGCGAGGCGCGTCAGCACCCTCCAGCACCAGCAGAGCCAGCACGATGGCAAGCAGACGTCCAGATGTCATTCCTTGGCGCTGACCAGATCCTTGAGTTCGGCCATGAACTCGCCGATGTCGCGGAAGTCGCGGTAGACCGAGGCGAACCGGACGTAGGCGACCTTGTCGAGTTGCTTGAGTTCCAGCATCAGGGACGTGCCGATTTCGTCGGTCGAGATTTCCTTCTCCGGCCGATCCTGCAGCGTTGCCTCGACGCGGTCGGCAATCGCTTCGAGCGCCGAGACGGTGACCGGCCGCTTTTCGCAGGCCTTGAGCAGGCCGGCGATCAACTTCTGACGCTCGAACCGTTCGCGCCGCCCGTCCTTCTTGATCACCATGTACGGCACTTCATCGACACGCTCGTAGCTGGTGAATCGGCGCCCGCACTCCAGACACTCGCGGCGGCGGCGAATCACATCACCTTCGCGGCTCTCGCGCGAATCCACGACTTTGTCGCCCATGTGGCCGCAGTACGCGCACTTCACGGGACCTCCTCGCCGGCCCGCCTGGCGGCGAGCCCGCTCGCCCCGCTCAGGCTGAGACCCTCCCGCGCCATCAGGATCAACCCGCCGATCGTCACCGGCACAAACGACATCGCGTGCAGCACGATGGCCGCCCCGACCGCCCGGTCATTTGGCGTCGCGAAAAACATCGTCGCGCCAATGCGGAAGGCTTCGTGGAACCCGCCGACCGCTCCCGGCGTCGGCACCGCCACGCCAACGACGAGAATCGTCATCATGAGAAAGGCACCCGGGTACGACATCTCGATGTGGAACGCGCGGCTGGTCGCCCAGATCCCGAGCGCAATCGACAGCCATAGCGGGAACGACAGCAGCATGGCGATGGCCATCCGGCGAGGCTGACGGACCACGGCCAGACCCTCGACAAAGGCTCGCACGAAACCGGCCACCGCCCGAGCCATGCGCGCTGACAGGATCCGTTCGATCGTGAGGGCCCACCGCTCGATGCGCTCGGGGTGCCCCGCGAGCACCATCATGGCCACCAGACCAACCAGCGTCGCCGCGAACGCTGCCGCGCCACCCACTTTGAGTGCCGCGTAGACCGCGGGATCAGTGGAAGTCAGCCCGGACGAGAAGAAGACGACGAAGGTCGCAAACAGAAACACGACGGCCAGCATATCGAGCAGTCGCTCGATTACGACGGAGGCAAATGTCGCCGTGGCGCTGAACCCCTCGCGCTTGGCAAGCAGATAGGGACGAATCACTTCCCCGGCCCGGGCCGGCAGCAGCGTCGAGGCGGCGAAGCCGATCACGGTCGTCTTCAGACACTGGACAAAGTGCGGCCGGCCGAGCGGACGCAGCAGGTACTGCCACCTGAAGGCACGCAGCACGTAGGTCGATCCCGTGGCCAGCAGCGCAAACAGCAGGAAGTCCATCCGCCCCTGCTGAAGTTCGCCCCAGACCGAGGAGAGGTTGGCGTGTCGAAGAAACCACACCAGCAGAGCCAAGGCCAGCCCCACGACGAACAGGGTGCGAAGATGGGTGCGCATCCGCCCCGAACTCTACTACAAGCACGGCGGCAAGTCTATGGCCCGCAGCAGGTTACGCCTCTCTTGCACTTGGGTGAGCGCGTCGGTAACATGAGCCTGTCCCTTAGCCCTGTGAGGTCCACCGTGTCCAAGCTGATCATTGAGTCCGCGCTCGAAGGCCTGATCCCGTTCCGCCGCGGCAAGGTGCGGGACCTCTACGAGGTGGGTCACGACCTGCTGATTGTGGCCACCGATCGGATTTCGGCCTTCGACTACATCCTGGGGTCGGGCATCCCCGACAAGGGCAAGGTCCTCAACCAGCTCTCGGCCTTCTGGTTTGGCCTGATGACCGACATCGTCCCCAATCACGTCATCACGACCGACCCGCTGCAATACCCGGAACCGGCGCGCGGCCATGCCGCCGTGCTGCGCGGGCGATCGATGCTCGTCCGCCACACCCGGCCCCTGCCGGTCGAATGCGTGGTGCGCGGGTATCTCTCGGGATCGGGCTGGAAGGAATACCAGAAGACCGGAGCCGTGTGCGGCATCACACTGCCGAAGGGCCTGGTGGAATCGGACCGGCTGCCGACGCCAATCTTCACGCCGTCGACGAAGGCGGAAAGCGGGCACGACATCAATATCAATGAAGCGGAAACCATCGGGATGGTCGGCCGCGAGCGGTTCGAGCAGCTGCGCGATCTGTCGCTGCGCGTCTACAGCCGCGGCGCGCGGCATGCCGAGACTTGCGGCATCATTGTCGCCGATACGAAGTTCGAATTCGGCGCCATCGGCGGACCCGACGGCCGCGATCACCTGATCCTGATTGACGAGGTCCTGACGCCCGATTCGTCCCGGTTCTGGCCGGCGGATTCGTACAAACCCGGAGGCGCCCAGCCGAGCTATGACAAACAGTTCGTGCGGGACTACCTCGAGGCGATTGGCTGGAACAAGCAGCCGCCGGCGCCGGCGCTCCCGGCCGACGTCGTCTCGAAAACGCGTGAGAAGTACGTCGAGGCCTACCGGCGCCTGTCGGGGCGCGAACTGGAATAGGCCCGGCTCCCGCCTGCGAGCGCTGCCCGCTCCGCGCCGGGCTCCCGGCCGTGGTCAGCCGATCTGCCATCGCCGCAGGTCGAACGATCGTCAGCACTCGATAAACGCCAGTGCCAGTGCGCGAGGTTTGACAGCCCGCCCGGTTCACGTCATGATTAGCAGTCTATGAGTGTGAGTGCCAGCGCACAGGAGGACTGCGCGCTGGACATGGTTGATTCTCGTACGTGGGAGGAGTTGGAACATTATGAAGGTCAAGCCACTTCACGACCGCATCCTCGTCAAGCGCATCGAGGAAGGTGAACAGGTTGTCGGAGGCATCATCATCCCCGACACCGCCAAGGAAAAGCCCCAGCAGGGCATGGTTGTCGCCGTCGGCGCCGGCAAAATCGATGACAAGGGCAAGCGTGTGCCCCTTGACGTCAAGGACGGCGACAAGATCCTGTTCGGCAAGTATTCCGGACAGGAAATCAAGCTGGACGGTGAGGAATTCCTCATCATGCGTGAGGATGAGGTTCTCGGGGTGATTGGTTAGGCGACGGCTGGCCCGTCAAGGAGTTGAATAATGGCAAAACAGATTCAGTACGGAGAGCAGTCGCGCCAGGCCATCCTGCGCGGCGTGAACAAGCTGGCCGATGCCGTCAAGGTGACGCTCGGTCCCAAGGGTCGGAACGTCGTGCTCGACAAGAAGTTCGGATCGCCGCTCATCACCAAGGACGGCGTGACGGTGGCAAAGGAAATCGAGCTGCCCGATCCCGTCGAGAACATGGGCGCCCAGATGGTGCGCGAAGTCGCGAGCAAGACGTCGGATGTGGCGGGTGACGGCACGACGACGGCCACGGTGCTGGCGCAGGCGTTCTACCGCGAAGGCGCGAAGATGGTGGCGGCCGGCGCGAACCCGATGGATCTCAAGCGGGGAATCGAGCGCGCGGTCGAGGCAATCACCGTTGAGCTCAAGAAGCGGTCGATGCCGGTCAAGGGTCACATGATCGCGCAGGTCGGGACGATCTCGGCGAACAACGACGAGACCATCGGCAAGATCATCGCCGAGGCGATGGAGAAGGTCGGCAAAGACGGCGTCATCACGGTCGAAGAGGCCAAGACGCTCGAGACCTCACTCGAGGTCGTCGAGGGCATGCAGTTTGATCGCGGGTACCTGTCGCCCTACTTCGTGACCGATCCGGAGCGGATGGAAGTCGTGCTCGAGAATCCGATGATTCTCATCCACGAGAAGAAGATCAGCTCGATGAAGGATCTCCTGCCGATCCTGGAGCAGGTGGCGCGGCTCGGACGTCCGCTGCTCATCATCGCGGAGGACATCGAGGGTGAGGCGCTCGCGACGCTGGTTGTCAACAAGCTGCGCGGCACGCTGCACGTGGCCGCCGTCAAGGCGCCCGGCTTTGGCGATCGCCGCAAGGCCATGCTCGAGGACATCGCGACGCTGACTGGCGGCATCGCCGTGACCGAGGATCTCGGCAGGAAGCTCGAGAACGT
>Ga0315278_10000501_pt1 | contig 34610 bp, 32 predicted proteins | sample YL17G06_0_MG_FD_203880 | JGI IMG/M metagenome (GOLD analysis project Ga0315278, IMG submission 203880) | Sediment microbial communities from Yellowstone Lake, YNP, Wyoming, USA - YL17G06_0 | ecosystem: Environmental > Aquatic > Freshwater > Lake > Sediment | place: USA: Wyoming | collected... | reverse complement strand
AAAAATTCACGGAAATCGGTTCCGGTAAAGTCCTCTCCGGCCTGGCGAAACGTACCGCCAAAGAAGTGAATATGGAGGTTGAAATCCGCAGCATCCAATGCCTGGAAGATTTAAGATAAAAAACCGTCCGCATTGGAAAATTTAAGGGGCGCTTGCCTTCTTTATACCAAAGGGGCAATTTACATTTTTGCCGGGATGGGAATGCCCATAATGGAAAAGAGTTTTCCCAAATTCGCTTTTACCGCCAGGGTCAATAACAACCGTAAATTCTTTATGCGAATATCTTTCTCTGCTATGATGGGGAACAAATGGTAGAAATGATTAAATTTTTGGCACAGGGAATAGGTGTAATTGGCAATGCCTGAAAGTTCCTGCTGGGACAGGGCCAATTCTACCTGGAGTTCCACCAGCGAAAGGTCCAACAGTATGTCGTAAAAGATGTCGTATTCTTTTTTATCCAGGACGGAGCTGTCCAATGAGCCGGGTTCAAGTGAATCGCTGTCGCCGGCCTCTTTTAGTTTTCTTAAAATGCTGTTGATGCGCACCAGGGTATATTGTAGGTAAGGCCCGGTGTCCCCTTCGAAAGCCAATGCATCCTTGAAATCGAAAGCAATCACGGTGTTGGCATTGAACTTGATCATAAAATAGCGCAGCGCACCGACGGATATGTCCCCGGCAATAGCCCGGGCATTCTCCCCGTCGATTTCCGGGTGACGGAGTTTGACTTCGCACAGGGATTTTTCCACCAGTTTATCCATCAGGTCATCGGCTTTAACGGCAATACCTTTTCTCCCGGAGACTTCGACATAGGATTTTTTCCTGTCCTCTTCGGACAGTTCGAATCCCATTTCTTCCACGCAGCGGGGCGTCAGGGCCACCATTTCATAGGCAAAATGGATAAATTTTTTCCGGTGGTCCGGCGGGCTGAGGGGGACCAGTACCTGGGCGATGATGTTTTGTAAATAGGACTGCCGCACATCGATGACATTAAACACGCTTTCGCCGCCGCCGAAACGATAGGGCGCACCTGGCGGGGTGTGGGGCGTATAGTCGGTGATATATATCTCTTTGCCATCCCCCGGGTAGGTATAAAACGCCCGGTAATAAAAATCCCTGTCGAACAGGCCGACTTTCCAGAGGGTATAGGCGATGTCTTTGCCGATGTAGGTAATCGTATTGTTGGAGCGAACGATAATCTTTTCGATGTTTTCTTTTTCGTATTTGATTACCAGGCAGCCTTTTTTCTCCGGGTCCTGCGAAGGGTACATCACGCCTTTGGCTTCCATCAGCGCCCGCGACTCTTTGAAAAAATCCAGCTCGATGACATCGCTTTCCCGCACCAGCAGATCGTAGCGGATGCCCAGGATATTCATTACCCGGATATGGTCTTTCAAGACTTCTTCCGCGATGTAATTACTGACCTGGTATTCGGGGTTTATTTTTTCTTCGATTTTTTTATGAACCTCGTCCCGGCCCGCTTTCGCTTTTTCATTTTCGGCGAATAATCGGCTGACTTCGGGATAGAGGCGCCACAAATAAGCGGCCAATTTATCGATTTTTGTTATTTCCTCGAAGGATTTTGCTTCGTGATACAGCAGTCCCCACACCACGTCCGCCACCTGGATGCCGGTATCGTCGAGGTAATTCTGGATTTCCACTTCATAACCCAGGAAACGCAGGGCATTGGCCAGGGCGTCGCCCAGGCAGGCGTTGCGCAGGTGCCCGATATGGGCGGATTTGTTGGGATTAATGCTGGTATGCTCCACCACCATTTTCAGGCCCATGGCCGGCGCTTGCCGGTGGATATTGACGGCTAGATAATTCACTAAAAAATTCTCTTTGAAAGTAAAATTCAAAAACCCGCCGCCGGCTAATTTAATTTCTGAAAACATGTCGAACCGGTCTTTGATGATTTCTATGATCCTGTTCCCGATCGCAAAGGGTTTTTGTTTTTCTTTTTTTGCCAGCACAAAGGGGAGGGTGGTGGAGAGGTCCCCGAATTCTCTTTTGGGTGGGATTGAAAATTGTATTTCCCCCGGTTCCAGTTTGAAATCGGCTTTCAGTAACCGAATTAACTCGTTTTTTAACTCTTCTTGCAGATATTTCATTTTATATTCCTTTATTTTTTAAATGGGCCGTACTATTCCAGGTTTCCACGGCAATGTGTCTTCCGTGTGGGGTGTCGTAGACAAAGAATTTCGAGTAGGCGCCGTTTTCCATCCTGAATTTCCGGGCGGGTATCGGGTCCATACTTAATAACTGCCCCAGCACGGCGCGGTTCACCATGGCATGGGCCACCACCAGGATATCCCGGTAAGGGGAGTTTAGGATTTCCTCCACCCCGGGTTTCACTCGTTCGAAGACATCGTTAAAACTTTCCCCGGCCGGAATGGGAGAATCGATGTCCATAATCCAGTTGCGATAGATTTCCGGGTGTCGTGCGATAATATCCGTGTGTTTGGCGCCGTCAAAGTCGCCCACGTCTATTTCGATGAAACTTTCGATGGCTTTAAAAGCGGCGTTGTGATTTTTAGCGATAATTTCCGCCGTTTCCAGGGCCCGTTTCATGGGGGAATGAAATACCATATCGAAGGCTTCGTCTTTCAATTCCAGCGCCAACAGTTCCGCCTCTTTCCTGCCTTTTTCATTGAGGGAGGAGTCGCTTCGGCCCTGCCATACGCCGTTCTCATTATGAACCGTGCTGCCGTGTCTTACCAGTACTATTGTTTTTGTAATTTCCATGGGAAAGAATTATAGTACAGGGAGCGGTTCCGGTCAAGTTTTCATTTTTATTACCCGACAATCCGCGGGATCAGGGGATTGAGCCGGGCCAGGATTTCATAATTGATGGTGCCGGCCAACTCGGCCAGGTCATCGGCGTCGATGACTTCATTGCCCTCCCGACCGATCAATGTGATCCTGTCGCCGGCCTTGATATTCTTAATGTGCGTTACCTCGGCCATGAACATATCCATGCATATCCTCCCCCTTACCGGCGCTTTGACCCCATTTACGATAATGGTGGAAATATTGGAAAGCTTCCGGTCATACCCGTCATAATATCCCACCGGCGCCACCAGGATTTTGGTTTTATTAAAGGTACGGTAACTCAACCCGTAACCGATGGGGTCGCCGGTTTCCAGGGTCTTTACCTGCGCGGCTTTGGCATACCAGCTTAACACGGGTTTCAATTCGATTTTATGGAGATGCTTGCCGTTTTTGTTTTGCTCGATATAGGAAATATAGGTCTGCTTCGACGGCCAGTACCCGTAACCGGAAATACCGACCCTGACGATATCGAAATAGGTCTCAGGGAAGAGAAGGGAAGACGCGGAACAGGAAAAATGCCGGAGCAGGCCCGGGACGTTGATTTTGGCCAGGAGGTTATTGAAGATTTCCAACTGGCGCTGGGCATAGGAATGGTCGGTGGTGTCTTCGATATTGGCAAAATGGGAGTAAATACCTACTACCCGGATATTGGGGTAAGGAAACGGGGAAACGTTAAACATATCCGCTGCCAGGGCAGGGGCCATACCCATCCGGCCCGTGCCGGTCTCTATTTTCAAATGGATATAGGCTTTGACTTTGAGCTTTCCCGCCAGCTTAGCGGCGTCTTTTAAGAAATCCAACGACGGAGCAATGGTTTCGAAACCGTTTATAAGTAAAGTTTCCAATTCTTCTTTATCCGACCAACCCAGCACCAATATTTTTTTATTACCGTCTACCTGTTTGACTTGCAGCGCTTCGGTCACTGAATCCACGGCGTAATAATCGATGATGGGAAGGTCTTTGGTGATACTGAGGATTTCTTTCAATCCATGGCCATAAGCATCGGCTTTTACCACGAACATGAGTTTCTTATTGCCCAGGCGTTTAAATAGGTTTAAATTGTGTACCAGGTTGTCTCTACTGATCTCGATATATGTTTTCATAGTTGCATCCTTCATCATTCATCATTCATCATTCATCATTCGATTCTTATTTCACCATATTCCAGGTGATCCATTGGTCTTTTTCGATATCCACGTCGGCGATCCTGCCATATAAGAGATGGGCTTCCGAAGGTTTTATGCCTTTGGCCGGGCGTTTGATAATGGTATTGTCCCTGGAGATGATTTCACCTTTGGAGATTTTTTGGAGGGCGATGACACTCTTGCGGCCCAGTTCCCGGGAGTCTTCTTCCTGGGGGGAGATGACGAATTTACCGTTGGCTTTCAGGGAGATTTCAATTTCCCGCACCGCCCGGACCAGTTTTTTCATTTCCAACTCATCCGCGGAGATTTTATGGTCCGGACCGGTCATGTTTTTATCCAGGGTAAAGTGTTTTTCAATGAAACGCGCGCCCCTGGCCGCTGCTGCCACGGCGTGGTGGTATCCTATGGTATGGTCGGAAAAACCCACGGGCAAATGAAACGTCTCTCTCAAGAAATCGATGTTTAAAAGATGGGTGGTTTCCGGCGGTGCCGGGTAACTGGAGGTGCATTCCAGGAGAATGATTTTGGTTATGCCCTTTTCCCGGAGGCAGCGGACCGCGGCGGCGATCTCTTCCAGGTAGGCCATGCCCGTGGATATGACAAAGATATCGCCCAGGGTTATTTGTTCTGCCAGGAATTCCAGGTTATCGATTTCCGCGGAGGCGATTTTGACAAAATCCAGGCCCGTCTTTTTTAAAATTTCCAATGAAGGCCGGTCAAACACCGATGAAGAAAAATACAAACCGTGTTTTTTTGCCCTTTCCAGTAAGCCCGGCCACCAGGCTTCGTTTATCTCAAGGGCTTTTATCTGTGCGAAGACGTCTTTTTCGGTATGGGAGAAACCCGGGGTCAGACGGGAATACATGAACTCCGTGTTAAAGGCCTGGAACTTAACGGCATTGACCCCGCATTGGGCTGCGGCGTCGATCATTTCTTCCGCCAGTTTCAAATCGCCGTTATGGTTGATACCGATCTCTGCGGTAATAATAATCTTTTCTTTCGATAAAGCAAATATGTCTGTCATGGCAGTATTTTACACTTTTTTTTCATAAAATGCCAATAAATCATTCTCCCCCTCTACCGATAAAAAAGGCAGACTGCAGCAAAATTTCCAAAAAATCTATCCAATATTTGACAAAATACTTTTGATGTGTTAAAAAGGATAAATGGATTTCTGTGAATGGATTGATTGTATGGATTGTGTTGGCAGTGTTGGCAGTGGCGGTTGTTTTGACTGTGATGGATGTAGAAATAAGGAAGCAATGAGATGAAACTAATTTACGCAGGGAAGAGCGACAAAGGGAAGCTTCGGAAAGCCAACGAAGATTTCTTTGCCTGTCAAAAAATCGAAAAAATCGATGGCGATGAATATCTCTTTGTAGTGGCTGACGGGATGGGGGGACACCAGGCCGGGGATGTGGCGTCGAAGCTGGGTACTGTGACTTTTGTCCACCGTTACGGCGAGCTGAGGGAAGCAAACACACCCATACCGGAGGCGCTCCGGGAATCGATCTCCAGGGCCAACGAGGAGATCCTGGAAAAAGCCACCGCGGATTTGAAAAAAAGAGGCATGGGTACGACTTTCAGTGCGGTTGTGCTCACGGATATGAAAGCCCACATTGTGCACGTGGGGGATTCCCGGATTTATATTACCAGGGATAATGAAATCGTACGATTGACAACGGATCACACCTTCGTGGAAAAAATGGTGGAAGAGGGGAGGTTGACCCAGGAAGAGGCGCGCGATCATCCCCAGAAAAATATTCTATACATGTCCCTGGGCGCCCGCCAGAGTTTCGTCCCGGAAGTGAGCGAGAGTTTTAACCTGAAGAAAGGGGATATCCTGGTGCTCTGCTCCGACGGGTTGAATAACATGGTGACGGACGCCCAGATAAAAGAGTATGTTACGAACCATCCCCCGCAAAAAGCCGTGGAAAAATTGATAAAACTGGCCAATGAAAACGGGGGGATCGATAATATTACTCTATTGGTGATTCTTGTCGATGGGTATAAACCTAAAAGTTCGGAAAAAACAGAGCCTATAAAAATAGTAAAGCAAAGGGGTAAAATCCCCTCTTTCTTTTCAAAATTGTTCTCGGAGGAAAAATGAATCTGAAATATTTTATGGGTAAAGTCTTCGGCGATAAACCGCAGCCCGGTCAGGAAGAGGAACGGGCGCCGGTCAAGCATGAAATTTCTTTTAAAGATACCGTGGTGGAAAGGACTATCAGGGATATCGAAGAGAATATGGATGCTTCGGGTTATGATATCGATATTTACGTGGAGGATGAGAAATCCAGGTCTTACAAAATTACCACCGCTACCCGCATCGGCAGGGACCCCGCGCAAACGGATATCTCTATCCAGGAACTGATTGTATCTAAATTTCACTGTACCATTTATTTTAAAGACGATGATGTTTTTATCAAGGATAATCATTCTACCAACGGTACTTATGTAAACGGCAAACAAATAACGGATCAAAAATTAGCGGATAATGATCTGGTCACCCTGGGTAAAAAAGGGGTGGTTCGCATTGTTTTCCATAAACGAGGAGGATAACAGACAATGAGAAGTTTTAAAATTATATATTTATGCATGATATGGATAATGTTTACGGTGGTTGCTTGCAGCGGGTATGCCGCCGAAAAAATCGAGCGAAATAAAATTTTAATCGATAACCAGGAATGGCGGGAGGTTTATCGGGCATGCGAGGTGGATGATGCATTGGTAGAAGCCATGGCTGCTAAAGTCGGGGAAAATTTGAAGATCGATGTTTATTTCGGGTTCTGGTGCGGCGATTCGAAAAACAATGTCCCGCCTTTCTTGAAAATTATGGATGTTATGGAGGGTTTCAACAATAAGATGCCGCCGGTGAATTATTACACGGTGCAGCGGAAACCCACCAAAGAGACGAAATATTTCGTAGAAGAATTCAAAGTAGAGCGCGTGCCGACGTTTATCTTCTATAAGGACGGCAAGGAGATTGGCCGTATTATTGAGAACCCTAAAAAATCATTGATCGAAGATATGATGGACATTCTTTTATATTAAAGCCTCTTTTCCTTTTTTAATTACATAACCCGGGCCAGACGGAAGCAGAAATAAATCCGAAGCACGAAATTAGAATTCCAAAACAAATCCAAACCCAAAAGGTTCATAATTCAAAACAACCGAAGAAACACTAAAACGACGCATTAATGTCTAAATGTGTAGTCGATAAGACACATACAGAAGTTGAACAAAGACAAATAGAAATCAATCGGATTCAAATAGAACTTAAACAGACACAAGTAGAAGTTAATCGGGCACAGATAGAAATCGTTCAGACACGGATGGAAGTTAATCAGGCACAACTAGAAGTTGATCGGACACAAATAGAAGTTAATCAGATACAAATAGAACTCATTCAGATATAAAATAAATAGAAACAATAAATATTTCATCATCAGACCCCTTTTTTTTTAAGAAAATATGTGATAGGAATACGTATTCCAGAGTTTTAAGAGGTTAAAGCGATGAATAGAAAAAAAGTTTTGCAAGATATTGCCCTTCGGCTGAAAAAAATACGCGAGACCCTGGGATTTTCCGCCGTTGATATGACGAAGCGAATCGGTACTTATCGAACCAACTATTACAAATACGAGAGCGCCGCATCTTTTCCCCATTTTACGGTTTTAGCCAGGTTGGGGAATAACCTGGGGGTTTCGTTAGACTGGTTGATCCTTGACAAGGGGCCGATGTTTTACAAAGAAAACCGTAAAATAAACGCGATCGCAAACGCGGCGCCGGCAGCAGTTTTGAATGAAGTCGCGGGAAGCAATAATACCTCTTTGGAGGAGGCAGACCATGTGGAAAAATTGCAGGTGGGACATGAGAATGTGAAGCGGGTATCGTGGGCCAGGATCAAGTATACGGAGGCCATCGGTATGGAGCAGGTGGCAACAGACCGGAGGAATCGGTTACTGGCGGAATTCAATTTCTGGATGAAGGAATTCATCTATGTTTGTAAGGCTGCCTTGAAAAACGAACCGCAGATCCTGGAGGTTTTGGGTATCCAGGTACTTTCCGATGGTTATCGGAGGCAAATACCGGAGGTGCCGACTGCTGATGGCGCGGATTTCGCAGATTAAAATACAGAAGCGTCTAATCAGCGGTATAATGCCCAGCCGGCACAGGGCGTCGGCCACTTTTTTTACCGGAAGCCAGTTTTTCTAATTCTGATTTTTTAAAACCTGTTAGCCCCATAATGGTCTTCAAATCGAAATCTTTCCGCAGCATCTGCATCGCAATTTCCATTTTCCCTTCTTTTTTTCCTTCTCTTTTTCCTTCTCTTTTTCCTTCTCTTATTCCTTCTCTTTTTCCTTTACTAATTAATTTAGGGCCTAGCGATTTTATAACTTCCTCTTTATACTCATTTATAATCCGCTGCTCTAAGGTTGGCATGATATCACCTCCGTCTATGCTGCAGGAAATCCCTGGCATTTTTTGGGGAGTCGAAAATCTTGTGGAAGAATTTGTCGTTGACTTGCTGAATTTCATCTGTTTTTTTCATTGCCCCGTAATTATAACCCTTTTACCGGATTTTTTCAATCCATAATCCCCTTTCGTTGGGACCTGTGCGGGAATAAAGAAGGTAAGAGGGTAAGAAGGCCGCTCACGAACGGCGCAAAGCGCCGTTCGATTTTTAATTAGAGGAACTCTTCCCAAAATAAGGGTTTGATGAATCAAACCCCTACGGGGGATTTCTTACCGGACGCCTGCTTATGACGTGGGGATAGGGGACACTCAAAAAAATCCTCTGCCGCAAGTTCCGGATCTCATCCTGGGCAAGAAATAATATCAAACCGCTTTTGTCAAATCGATTTCCCAAAAAAGCCGGTTTTTGTGAAATCGGTATCTCCCTCTTGCCCTTCCTCAGATTGTCGGATTGGGGGCAGTCGGAAAACGTTCCCCTTTTTTCTATCGTCCGTGGGCAGCGCTTTGTTCGGTACGACCGTTAATCCAAATTCCCGACTCAGCTAAATCAATCTCGTCGTTCCACATGACGGCATAACCATGTTTCTCAGCTTGAACAGTGCGAAATAACGCTTCATCTTCCAATGCTTTGAATGGTTCCCCTTCCAGAAGCTGTCAAGAAAAATATACGTAACCATTTATTGCCGGGATAAGGGGAAAAGGTGAGACAAAATGCGCCCCTCTGTCGCCGCTTGAACCCCTAATTTACGATTTTAATCGAGCCTTTTTAAAATATTCGCGAATCCATTTAGGCTCGCTTCTCTTTTCTTTAATCCTTTTCCACCTTACCGGTACCATACCGGGAATTGTTTCACTCATTAGTGATATATTGCGCCTTATCTCTTCAGGAACGTCGCGGCTATACCACCACCCCCCCACCAGTTCATCCTCGGATTCGATTTTAAGAACAGTATACCCGGAGATATTCTCGGAAAACCATTCAAAGCGAGCGAATAAGGTATTCCCAATCAATTTACAATTATAATAATGAGCTGAACAATGAGGGTCGTTAGTATACAGATATGGCATTAATAGTTCATCATTTATAATTTTTGCATATAATATAGTACCATCTGACTCATCACACCAAATGCCTTCAAAAAATTCAAAAATGTGCTCACCTTCATTCGTCTTCTCCAAATTATCCCCTTTTCCAGTTGTTATCTGGTTAATAATGCTCTTGATTTCAACGGCTTGCTCCTTAAAAGCTTTCTTGAGAGAGGACATTTCGGTTAAAATATTTTTTACAACATCATACCCGGGCGGAGAAGGTTGTTTAATAAGCTTATCGACCTCCCTATTATAAAGGTATCTTCTAATCGGGTTATCGATTTTATCGGGTTCTTTTAGAATTTCCAGGATTGCGCTCTTAAGCGATTTTTGAAGGTTTACCATTTGTTCCGGATCCCATTTATATGTGATTGTTCGTAGCCCCCTAAGATCGAACGGCACATCATCCAGATTATCGGCAATTAAAATAGTGTTGTTGTTTACAGAATGCCTGACGCCCAATTCATAAAAAACATTTGGATTGCGGCCTGAGAGATCAGCAATTACAATATCTGCTGAAACCAAATTCTCTATTATGTGCGTTATAATCTCATCGGGTCTGGCGGACTTATCGGCGCGATGGCAAGAAATTGTCTCATCTGCTTTCCCGGGAATTTTAATGGATTCGACGCATGGCTTAATCCAATCCGAATATATTAAATCAAGTCTTTTTGCCTTTTCCGGATCCTTCTCCGGATTCCCAAAGGGCATAATAACAAAACATTTCATCTAGCCACCTCCTATTCGTTCATAATATTCCATCTCACGCACCTTCTACGACTTTTCCTGACACGCCTTAGCATGGATTGTCCAAATTGTTTTCATATTCACAACCGTATTCCCAATTTCTCATACCTTCGGATTCTGTTAAGACACAATTATAATATATAGAAAAAGTTTTTTCAATGGAAATGAAAGTAACTATCCAGGTTTTAATATTGAAAATTGTAGGGAACAGGCACTGCCTGTTCCCTACCAACTTGCACCCATTAACCACTTTTAAAACCGGTATAATTCTTGAAATAGGTTTTGATATTCTCTTTACCGGCAAGGTATACGGGGATATTCATGATGTTGATTCCATCTCCCGTGGAAACCTTTTCCAGGGGCGCCGCCGAAACCACCACCCCAAACCCCTGGCCCGTTAATTTCAAATAATGCATAAGATTCGTGTAATGCTTACTTTTCAAGGTCAAAGCCGCCTTGCATTCGATGGGAATCTTTGCCCCGGTTTCGGGAACATCCATGACAAAATCCACTTCGATGTCCGTATTATTTCCTTTTTTCCATGTTCCCACCGCATACCGCGCCGATTCTCCTTCCACCAGGTTCAATAAAACCGCATTTTCAAAGAGACCGCCCAGGGGGATACGGAGTACCGGATCAATGGTTTCAAGAGTAGAAACCGATGGTACAGCCACGGATCGTTTCCGGTTGACAACCCCGATGTCGTGTAAATACCGCTTCGGTAGAAAATTCGATCTCTGGGGATCAAATGAGCACTGCTCCACTTCAAGGACAATGTGCAGCCCTTCATTGCTTCTATGATTTTTTTAGCCTGGTACTTGGTGGTATCGAAATGGGTTAATTTGGAGGGGCTGCCAATAAAATTGGCCACTGCCTGGACAACATGCCGAAAAAGCTCAGGTTGTTGTTGTTCCCTTCTGCGAAAATCTTCCTCGAGCCCGGCCATGATTCCATCGATAATATCATAATACAGTTTCCCGTTTTGATAAGCAATGACGGCTTCGGGATATCCCCCTACCAGCATATATCGATCGAATAAGTCCAGCATCATCTTATGCCTGGAAGGGGCCACCCGGTCCGGCGCGGAACGGAGAAAATCCGCCAATTCCTCTCCTTTAACATACTGGATGAATTCAGAAAAATTAAAAGTAAATACGGTTATACCCCGGGTTCTACCGACCGGGATGCGGGTATCTTCGGGAAAAAAACGGTTCATGGAAGAACCGGTTAATATCACCTGGATTTCAGGCCAGTTTTCTTTGAATGATTTAACATAATTTGCCAGATTCTTACTTTCCTGGGCTTCATCGAAGAAAAGAATCGAATTCTTCGCCAAACCATATTGGTCATACATCATGTTTTGAAATCGGAAAAATCCCCTGTTTCATCGATCTGCCGACGCAGTTTAAAGTCCTTTTCAAGGTCAAAGCTCAGATAGGGTAAATGTTGAGATTGCAGGACATGATTGACCATATACGATTTTCCCACCTGCCTGGCGCCCTCGACGATGATCACATTGTTCCGGGATTTATCCGCCAACATGGCATACAGTTTATTCTCAATTTGCCGTTTCATGAAATGAATTTACCATTTCCTGCCTTTTTTGTCAAATCGATTTTACAAAAAAGCCAGTTTTTGGGAAATCGGGAGCCCACGGAATACACCGAATACACGGGACGAAGGAAAGGGGACAGGCAAAAAAATAACTGTTATTTGAATTTTCATCAAAAAGGTGAGCATATTGACATTCTAAGTCTACCCTTAAAGATATTATCCCTTTCCTGCATCTTTTTCTACAGGCTAAGCTATTTTCCCTGCGTTGGCTTTCATTGCCTTTTCGCCCATTGCTTGATGTTCTTCTTTAAACTTGTGATTTTTTTTGGCTGTCCCCTTTCTCTCTTTCCCTCACGATTCACTATTCACTCCCGGGATATTTTTTTTAGTCTGAACCCTTTTTCTGTCTTCGCGTCCCTTCGCGTTCTTAGCGGCTCATAATTTCAGTTATCAAAAGCAGAGGGCAGGCCAATGCCCGAGATATATTCATTAAAGATGTAAACTTTTATAAATCTTTACTAAAATCCCGGGAAATAATATTATAATGTTCTCTTATAAATAATAATCGCAATCGATTAAAAAGGAGAAAGACCAATGAGACGAATATTTATTTTTGTTATTATCGCACTGAACTCCTTGCTCTTCGGCGCCGACAGCAATGTCGCCAGGATAGGCGGATGGGGAACGGGTTTGTATAATGATGTCTTTACAAAAGACCATTACGCTTACATTGCCGCCGGCTGGAACGGACTCGATATTATCGATATCACCCACCCTTCAAATCCTTCGGCGGTGGGGAACTTAAACCTGGACGCGGATGCCGTCATGCTGCATGTGAATGGAAATTACGCTTATGTGGTCTGTTCCGACGGCCTGCATATCGTGGATGTCTCGATACCGGCATCTGCCAAGGCCACCGCGTTTTATCCCTTCTCAACTTATTTGGGTATTCCAAGCCAAACGGCCCTTGGCATCATTGCCGATGGAAATTATGTCTACCTGGCGTTTAAATACGGTAGAATTTCTGCCTGCTTCATCGAGATATTGGATGTATCCGACCCGGCCCAGCCCCACTCGACAGGGAGCTCTATTTATATCGGCGATTCCTACGAGCTGGACCCCGGGTTCCCGTTCCAAAAAAAAGGGAATTACCTTTTCTATCGCGCACCTTTTGATTACAGACTAGAAATTTACGATGTATCTAACCCCCTTTCCCCACAACACAAAAATACGATCGCTTCGGTAGACAAATTTGCTGTAGACGGCAACTACGCCTATATTATATATAATACGGATTTGAAGATTTTAAATATCGCCAACCCCACAGCCCCCCAGGAGGTCGGGACCTACGCCGTCAACTATGATGTGGAAGACGTCTTCGCCGCGGGAAATTACCTCTACCTGGAGGAGATAGCCAACCAATTCAGTTGGCAAATACAAATAATCGACGTCTCTAATCCCGCGGCGCCCGGCGTTTCAGGGAGCTGCTCGTTTTCAGCGGCCCCAACCCAGTTGACGGTGACCGGGAGTACGGCTTTGATAACGGTAAAGGAATATGGATTATTTATCTTTGATGTCGGTAAACCCGCTTCTCCCAAACTATTGAAAAGATACGATTTTTCATGGTCGCCGTTGGACGTTTTCGCCACCGGCAACCGCGCCTATGTGGTAGACGCCTACGGGGAATTGAAAATCTTCGATACGACTACCCCGGCCTCACCCGTGGTATTGGGCAAACATATCGCCCCTTCTTCGATAAAGGGGGTTTCGGTCAGTGGAAATTACGCCTACCTGGCCACCTCCACAACCGGCCTGCAAATTATCGATGTGAAAGACCCCACAAAACCGGCGGCGGCCCCCTCTTATTGTTTCGGCTGTAACCTCCGGGATGTCGAGGTCAAGGGAAACTATGCCTACCTGCTCCAAAACCCGGAAATGTTCGCGATTTATGACTTGACAGACCCGGTCTCCCCGCTGCTTAGGGGTACAATTGAAGTCACTGGGGCGGCTAAAATCCATATCTACGGCAATTATGCCCTTTTGGCCGGCGAATATGGGGTGGCTGTGATCGATATGACGGACCCGGTTTCCCCGGTCCTCGTTACCGATTTATACGGGGGAAGGTATACCCGGGCTGACGCCGTTTATGTCCGGGCCCCATATGCCTATGTGGCCAACAATAGCGGTACACTCAAAAGCCTGGATATTTTCGATTTCAGCGTCCCATCGGCCCCGGTTCGCACCGGGAGATTCCTTATGGATAGTTTTATTTACGATATCCGGGTAAACGGGAATTATGCTTACCTGGCCACCGCCTCCGGGCTTGACGTAATGGACGTGTCGCATCCCGGGGCGCCGCAATTGGCCGGCCACCTGGACGATACGATTGCGTCAAAGGCCGCTGTGACGGTAAATGGGAAATATATCTACCTGGCCGCGGGCGATAGTGGAAAATTCGAAATATTGGAATTCAAACCGGGCATTATACCTGCCCAGTTGCGGGTGAACCGCGACCATTTGCGCTTTTTTGCCGATCAAGAGGGTCACGTTACCGCCCCACAATCTCTTGCTATCGATACCCCCGGCGACAATAAGTTGGCCTGGTCAGTGGAAACCCTGGACCCGATGTACAATGATAAAATCGATTGGATTAAATGCTCCCAGACCGGTGGGACCGGCAGTACAGGGATTATGGTTTCCATAGACCCGGCCAAAATAGAGGAAATGCTTAAAACAGGAGATGCCAATCTCGACGCGGGTGAGATTTCCATCTCTGCGCCCAATGCCTTGAATTCGGGGTTAATCATCTGGGTCATTATTGAGACCGAAAAAAATACCGAACCCAATGTCCCTTTCGGCGAGCTTGCCACCCCCCCGGCCAATACCGCTGTCAGCGGCAGTGTACCCGTAACCGGTTGGGCGCTGGATAATATCGGCGTGTCCGGCGTGCAAATCTATCGCGAGGCCGGGGACCAGCTTGCCTTTGTAGGCGACGCCGTATTCGTAGAGGGGGCCCGGCCGGATGTGGAAATACGTTACCTGGATTATCCCAATAATTTCAAGGCAGGATGGGGGTATATGCTGCTCACCCAGGGCCTGCCCGTTGGCGACGGCCCAATAACTCTCCATGCCGTGGCCATAGACATGGAAGGCAACCGCATAACCCTGGGGACCACCACGGTTACGATCGCTAATGGGGATTCCGTTAAACCTTTCGGTTCGATCGATACCCCGGGGCAGGGGGAAACCATTTCAGGTAAAGGGGCCATTAATTTCGGTTGGGCGCTGACGCCGCTGCCCAATACCATTCCCACGGACGGCTCCACCATCCGTGTCTGGATCGATGGGGTTGCGGCCGGACAGCCCGTTTACAATCAATACCGGGAAGACATGGCTAAACAATTCCCCGGTTTAAATAACAGCAGCGGCGCCGTGGGTTACTTTGTCCTGGATACCACGAAGTATGCCAACGGCGTCCATACCATCGCCTGGTCCGTGGTGGATGATGCGGGTAACGCCGACGGCATCGGCAGTCGCTATTTCCAGGTTCGGAATCAAACGGCGGGAAGCGACCTGGAAACCGCGGACCGCCGGTTCAAGGTTCCCGTAAACCGGGAAAATGCTGAAATAGACAGGCAGCCGGTACAGTTCAAAACAGGTTTCGACCCGGACCGGGCGCCGGAAACGGCGTTTGTATCCGAAGAAGGCGTTAGTACGATAACGATTCGTCAACTGGAGCGAGTCGAGGTGGACCTGGGAGTTTCTCCCGCCGCTCCCGGGGGTAACATTTCAGGATATCTTTTAGTGGGCAATACATACCGGCCGTTGCCCATCGGTTCTACCCTCGATACTCAGAACGGCATCTTCTACTGGCAGCCGGGTCCGGGCTTTGTCGGAACTTATGATTTTATATTTGTCAAGGAGGATAAAAACCCGGCGCCCATCATAAAAAGATTGGAAGTCGATATTGCTATTAACTGCCGGTCATCCGGCCTTTACCATAGGTATGATTGTCAGCAAAAAGAAATAAAACAAGAGCATTAATGCCACTACCGGAAACCCGTACCAGGCAATGCGACTAATGGTTATATTTTCCCGGGGGTTTCCTGTTTTATAGGTATGGTCCTGGCGGTGCACACCCCCCAACATCATACCCACCATGGCAAAAACGCAAGAAAATAAGGTAAACGTCATTCCCTCTGCGATTCCTTTGATAGATGCGCCGCCGTGGAACATTTGCACCAACCCGAAAAGGACGCCGATGACCCCTGAAAAAGCAAAGCCTAATGTCGTGGAGAGGCCGTCTGCCCCGTTTCCTATGCACAGTACAAACAAGATGGCGCCGCCCGCCACTACCAGTAAAGAGGGCCAATAAATAAATACCATCAGCGCGTCGGCGCCCAGGATCACCCATCCCAAAGTTGCAATAAAAAGGAGAGCGCCGCTAATCTTTTCAATAGCCCGGTTATGCGCCGGTTGTGTAGGTTCTCCCTGTATTTCCTGCTGCGACTGCCCCGGGCCATGGAGTTTGTTGTTTACCCGCAGTCCGGCGATGGCGCTCAGCGACGCTAATATCAGGCCGTAAACTGTGGTAATACAACATATGGCCAGGGTCATCCAGAATTCCTGGATACTGCCGGGTAAGCTTTTTATCAAGGTGGCAAAACTTATAATTGTCATCAGGACCCCCATCAAGTAAAAATTCCGTGCCGCGGCTTCCCAGAAATATATCGACCGATCAAGCGCCCCTTTACCGGGTTCGCCGGATCTACCCAACGCATGCTTAAAAGCGGCGTTGATTTCCGGGAATGAAAAACCCATTAACGTCAAGCCCACGGCCCCCAGCAAGACGAAGATCAAACGGAGAGGATCCAGGAAGAAAAAGGACCCCGCGGTCGATCCGGAAAATACCTGTATCCCTGCCAATATCAGGCAAACAATAATCAAAATCTTTGCGCTAAAAAATATTTTTTTCATTTGTTATTCTCCTTTATATATTTTTTTACTTTACGACGTTTTTTGTTCGATTATCCGGGGAAGGGTAGGAAGTGTTTCCCAGGCAAATTGAACCCTTATCACGATTTCTCCCTCTTCCCCCGGCAGTGTGGGAATAGGACGATATGTAGTCATCTTCATGGGAAGAAAGGTACACAGGTCCACCATGATTTCCATATCCGCCTTTTCCTGGGAATTTAAAACAGTGAAAGTCCCCTCGTCGCAATCCCCCCGCTGCCGGTAAATCCCGGGATTCCATTTCATCTGCATACGTTCCTGGAGATAGGCAGGAGAGATAAAATCCATTACCGGCTGAAATTGCGGATCGTCTAAATGTTCCAGGTCTTTTACATGACGAAGGGTGTCGTCGATATGATCCATAATAGTTACCCGGTCATTTTCTATTTGCAGGGTCTTAACGATGAAATTATCCGGTCCGATAACCTGCACCCGGGTCCGGTGGGGGGTCCATTTAATAGAGTAATTAAGACGTTTCCCTTCTCCTGTGACAGTTTCCACGGAGCAATCCATGCCGTTACTCCGGGATATTTGCTGGGAAACATTTAAAGATGTGGTTAATGTGGAAAGGGATTCCGCCAGGACGTTTCGCGAGTCGGTGAGGGGAACAAAACCGGCCGTTGCCAGAAGGATCACGAATACAACAACAGCAAATACCAGGGCAGCGCTTTTAATAAGCTGCTGCGTGAATCCCCATCCCAGGTTGCCGCCGGCGCTCCCGGTCTTTTCCCGGAAGCGGCGCAAATGGATATACAAGCGGTCTTCAACCTCGATGGGGAGATCGTCTTTCAAGGTTTGTCTTAAAAGGTTATCGATGGGATATCGGTTTGAATTTTGTTTTGTCATTTAGCTGCCTCCCCATGCGGGTGGGGGTTGAGGTGGGCCAGCCATTGGTTCAGGCGGGTTCTTCCCCTGGCCACATGGATTCTTACTGTCGTTTCGCTGCAGCCCATGGCCTGGGCAATCGCTTCGTAAGGTTGTTCTTTGACAATTCGCATCAGGACCGCCACCGCCTGTTTTCGCGGCAGCCGGCCGATGGCTTCCAGGATTTCCGCTTCTGTATCTTTTTGCACCAATTTGTCCAGGGCGCGATTATTTTCTTCCTGGGGGTAGGGGTGGAGTGTGGTGGATTCGTCACGTTTATGACGGCGGCGTTTGCGCAGGGTATCATAGGCGGCGTCGATACAAATCTTTAAAATCAGGGCCTGGGGGTTGGGATGTTTTTCCACCAGGCCCCGCTTTTTCCAGATAGTGGAAAGCGCATCTTGCAAGGTATCTTCCGCATCTTCAGCATGCCGTACGATACGCCACACCACCCGGGTCATCAACCCTTCATTGGGGCGAATAAACTCGTTATACGAAAAATCCCTGTCCTGCAATGCGACTTCCTCCTTTGCGACGTTGCGACGTTGCGATCAATTTTTTCTTCTCACGTTTTTCATATTACAAATCTATAACCGTATGAAGAAGAGAAAATGTTTACCGGTTTCAATTATTTTCCATATTATAGCAAATTTTTCTCATTGGACCACCCCCCAGGGGAAAAGAAACCGATCTTTAAAATGTAAAAGAATTATTATTACACATCCGGGTGATGAGAGGGAATCAAATATCTCTCGATCACATAACCCAGGAAAAAAACGACGCCGGTTACCAACCCCGCCAGGGTAGATTCGACGGGATTACGGTCGATTCTTCCGCTTAATAATAATATCATATACATCGTAAGCCCAGAAAAAATACTGACCCCCAGTAGTTTATCGGAGGTTTTCAACAAGAATGACATTAACAAGGGAATTGCAAACAATGCCACAATACCATTGAGTTTGTAGGCAAAAGCCAACGAATCGAATATGGTGAGCGAAATAAGCCCGGAACCGACGAGAACAACTGTTAAATATACTCGCGCCCAGCGGATGCGTTTTGCTTTGGTTTTCGCTCGCAGCGATGCAAGATCCACAGAAAGTAAGAATGCGGCCGAATCAAGACTGGACATCATTGCAGCCAGCAGTATTACCGGGAATAACGCCGCAAAAATCGAGGGCAGGATATGCCGATACCCAACCGCAAATGCTTGCTCCGGCGTCAAGGAAGGTGAAGATTGGATTATAGCAAGCGCGAAGTATTGAACAAAACAACCCAAACCGGAATAGAGAAGCGCGGCAAAACGCAGCGAATGCGCCGCTTTACGCCCACTGGCCGCGCTGTAGATTCGCTGCCATAATTCGGGCCGGGTGATTGTCAAAGCAAATGATGTTATGAAAATCATCAAAACATCCAGGGATAAAAAACGGGTATCCAAAAATACCGCCAGGGTAGGCCGCGGTGAAATTACCAACGACAGAAATACCATCATCCCCACGACAATGCCCTGGAAAATATCGGTGCTGACCACTGCGCGAAACCCACCCAGTACCGTATAAAAAAGCACCACCGTGACAGTCAGCGCCGTGGCTTGCGCTGGGGTCCAACCGGATATCCCCATCATGATTTTCCCATTCAGGTTGATCTGAAGAATCACCACCCATGCCATGAGCATAAGGAATATTACCTGGGCAAACCGGCCAATCACGTTTCCCCACCTCTGCTTGCAATATTCGGTAATGCAAACATACCGATTCTCTACGCCGCCGGCGTGCGCTTTAGGTGCAATGAACGAAAGAACCATCATGCCCAACGCCGCTCCGCCAATCCCGGCCAGACCGGCAAATGGACCATAAAGAGCGGTTAAACTGACTGCAAAAAAAATGAGCGATTCGGAAACCAATGTCGCAAAAATCGTCATTGTACTGCCAAAACGCTCGATCTTGCGGGCGCCGACGACATAATCCTCATCCCCTTTACTGCGCCGACGAACGATCCCCAGGGCCGTTACGATCGCTACATATATCGATAAAAAAATCAGCTCAAGTATCCTCACGACTATCCCTCTTTGAAAAAACCTCACTGCTTATCTATTCACTTACCGATTATCGATTATATCATAACTCATTTCACATTATCAAACAAGAAAATAAAAAAAACCGAGATAATTTCTTGACAAAAAAAATTTTTGTTTTTAAAATCCGTAGTTGATGGAAAACAAGAGCGTTCCCGAAGTCAGGGTCGAATTGTTAAATTCGAAGGGCGAAATTATACAAATTTCAGATTTAAGGGAGGTTTCTAATGATTAAGAGACTTTTATCTCATTTTTTTAAAACAAAGAAAAAAAGCGCCGCCATTAAAAAAACTTTCGGCATATGGATGTTTCTTTTGATCGGTGGGTTGGTTTTCCCGGTTGTTATACAATCTCAAGAAGGCGCAATTTTTGGAATCGTCAGGTCTCCTGGAGGCAAACCGCTTACCGATATTTCAGTGAGCATCTCAGGAAATCAAACTCACAACGTACGCAGGCTTAACACAGACCGATACGGTCGTTATGAATTTAAGTCGCTGCCAATCGGCGTTTATAATGTTAAAGCCGGTTCCCCGGGCTACGAAGACGTCGAAGTCAAGGATATCGTATTGACAGCGCAGGCAAACCGTGAAGTCAATATCGTTTTCACAATGGTCCCGGGCGTCATCAGGGAATCGATCGTTGTATCCGCCCGCATAATCGAAGAGAACTTGCAAGATGCCCCACTCTCAATAATGGCTTTAAATACCGATCAATTATTTAAAATGCAAGCGGATAAACTCGATAATCTCACCCAGTATGCTCCCAATGTAAACATCTTTACCCCGCGGTCTTCCACCAGTAACGGCGCTGTATTTATCCGGGGTATCGGACAGGAAGATACCGTATTCACCGTCGATTCGGGCGTGGGTATCTATGTCGACGACGTACTGCTTCCCCGCTCGCAAGCATCGATTATGGACATTTACGATATCGAACGTATCGAGATTTTACGCGGCCCCCAGGGGACACTGTATGGCAGGAACACAATCGGGGGGGCCATAAAACTTATTTCAAAACAACCGACTAATGAACTATCCGGGGCAGTAGATATTACTACCGGTAACTACAACCTCGCGGATATTAAGGGGAATTTCAATTTACCGATACTTCACGACAGGCTAGTGGCTTTGATTTCTGCGGGGACATTCAATCGCCGGGGGTTCGAGACGAACACCTTTACCGGGAAACGTACTTATTCGAAGAGAAGCATTGTCGGTCGCGGCGCGCTGCTGTGGACACCCAATAAAAATCTTAACATCGAGTTTCGCGCCGACGTGCTGAGAGATAGACCATCGATCCGGGTGGGCGCTTTACTGCGGCCGCAAACAACAGCGCTGGATTACCCGGGGTTATTGAATGGAGATTTGGTGACCTTTCCCGCTAATAAAGATAAGCCATTTTCTGTGCGCTCCGATGTCCAGGATAAACAAGCCGTGGATACCTGGGGCGCATCAGGTACAATTGCCTGGCGTTTGAGCGATAACCTATCGCTAAAGTCTGTAACCGGTTACCGCAGTCTCTCCAGCGATATTCGTATCGACCTTGACGCAACAGAGGCGCGGGCGATCGACGCATTTGCAATCCAGGACCACCAGCAAGCCAGTCAAGAAGTCCAATTCACCCATCGTGTCGCCGATCGATGGAGTACGGTAGGCGGGCTCTTTTTCTTCTATGAAAATGACCACCAATTAGATGGAACCGATGCAAGCGCTAAAGGATTTTCATTGGACGCCACTTATCGACAGAAAACCCTCAGTTACGCCGTATATGCTCAAACCGGTTACTCGTTCACCAACCGTTTGTCGATCAGCGGGGGGATGCGCTATACATTTGAAAATAAGCGCTTCAGCCGCCAGGCGGAACAGCATCAAGCGAATCCCAATGCGCCGGATTATAACCTTTTTGGCGGCTTTGGCCACGGCCCCGGGGCCATACCCCCGGATAGTTTTCCCGGTAATGGTAGGCGCCTGACGGATATAAGAGGCGCGTATGGAGACTGGAGCGCTTTCACCCCCCGTTTGGGCGTCGAATACCGTTGGAGCCAGGACGTAATGAGCTACGCCAGCGTCTCACGGGGCTTCAAAAGCGGCGGATTCAATGGCCGCGCCAACGAAGCTTCCAACCCAGACCAGCGCGCCCCATATAACCCGGAATACGCCTGGACCTATGAACTGGGAACTAAAACCTCATGGTTCAACCGGCAGCTTTTTCTAAACCTGGACCTTTTTTATAACAATTATACGGACCTTCAACTGGCCAGTTTCAGCACCCCGGACAATGGCCAGACTTATTTACCCCTTTTCACTAACGCGGGTAAAGCAGTAACCCGGGGCCTGGAGTTTGAACTAAGCGCATACCCTTTCCCCGGGCTGGAAATGTACGGAAGCCTCGGCTTCACCGATGCAAAGTTCAAGGAATATATCGAAAGGGGGGTAGACGTGAGTCATTTGCGAACATTGGCCAATACCCCGAAATGGACGGCGACGTTCAGCACGTCATATTCTATTTCAATCTCAAATAGAAACCACAGGCTGCAAATTGGGGGCGATATCAATTACCAGGGAAAACGGTTCTTGACTGTCAGCAATTTACCGGACCTTTTGCAGTCGGACTACATTGTGGCCAACGCCTTCATAACATTCCAGACACATAACCAGCGATGGCGAATCAGTCTCGGTTGTAAAAACCTGGCGGATGAGAGGTATATGGTTGCGGGCCTGGATGCGTCCAGTCGCCCGTTCAGCGTAGTGACCGGCTTTTTCGGGGACCCTCGCACATGGAATTTAACCTTATCCGCCCGGTTCTGAAAGAATCCCGGTAACACTATTATAACGGAGCAATTAAATATCATGGCCTTAGCGGTGGAATTAAACAGGATGAAACATGAAGCATTCCAGGCGCTTCTTCCTGGAATGACCGCCAGGATCGATTGGCCCAGGGAACGTATCGAAAAATTTCGCGAGTCCGCGTTGAAATCTTTTATAGCCAGGCTGAAAACCCAGTCGCCCTGGCACGCAAAGCGCCTGGCGCAGGTAGACCCGGGGCATTTCTCGGAAAAAGACCTGCAAGCCATTCCACCCATGACAAAATCGGATCTCCTGGAAAATTTTGACGAGATAGCGACGGACCGGCGCTTGAACCTTGGCCGCTGCAAAGAATATCTTCAACCGGGAATAGGAGAAAAGGGATACATTGACGACAGATACCAGGTAAGCACATCCGGGGGGACCGGCGGGACTCCCGCATTAGTGGTCTTCAGTTGGGAGGAAGCCGCCAGGCAGTGGGCCGTTTACGTTCGATTTTTGTACCGTTGGAGAGACCGTACCGGCAAACTTCCTCTTAACCCGGTTGTCGCATCCATAACAACGCCCCATCCAATTTTTCGAACCCAGCATTTGGTGAAGTTTTTTGAAACAGCCGAAGCCAATGTTTTCCCGGTCACCGGGCCGATTGAGGAGATTACCGCCGGGCTGAACCGCGCCAGGCCGGATATACTTATGTTATATCCGTCGATCATCCCCAGGTTGGTGCTGGAAACTGAAGCCGGGCGTCTTCGAATCGCCCCCGTTTTAGTGATCGCCGCGGCCGAACCCATGTTAAGCGAGCATGAGGCCGCAATTTCCCGTCCCTGGAATTGTACGGTGATCGATGGGTGGGGCGCCACCGAAGTGGGGGTAATGGCAATGGGTTCAGGGTTCGATGCAGGGATGTTGCTCATGGATGATGAAGTGATTGTTGAACCCGTCGACAGGAACGGCAACCCGGTTGTTCCCGGTAAACTGGCAGAAAAGGTCTATGTCACGCCCCTTTTTCGCTTCACCCTTCCTTTAGTTCGCTACGAATTGACCGACCGGGTTGAGTTGTCCGACGCTCGACCGAATTGCGGTTCGGGGTTCAGGATGATTTCCGGGATCGAAGGTCGTCTCGAGGATTTATTTAAATATGAAGGCGGAATCGAGATTAGCCCCGGCGTGTTCAAAAAAGCCCTGGCCCAGGAACCGGGAATACTGGAATATCAAGTTCATCAGACCAGGCAAGGGGCGCATATCATCCTGACCTCAGCCACCCCGATAGATGGCGAACGTTTGAGCCGTTCGATTTGCTCCCTGTTGGGTGAGTTCATGGATAATGAGCCGGTCGTAACCGTACGTCAGGTTGACCTGATCGAAAGATCCGGGGATGCAGCAAAACTCAGGCGCTTCATTTCCCTGGAAAAAAATATAGCAAGATGTACTTAAAACAAATAAAAAATATAGGAGGATAACATGATTGACAGACGTATCGTGTACAGTTCTGGATTGAGCTTGCTGCTAATACTCGTATTTGTGGCATGTCCACCAACCCAGAGCACGGTCAAACCCGTTGAACTTTCGTATGCGCAGCCCTCAGCAACAACAGCGCCGTCTCAACCGGCGATATTCCATTTGAAAGATTTGAAATGGGAGGAGGGTAAAGGAACGTTAGCGGGTGTTAAAGTTTTTGTGGTGTATGAAGATCCGGTCAGCGGGGCGAAGGCGCTTTTTTTGAAAGTCCCGGGTAAAAAAATTCCCGATCCACGTCTCCACTACCACACCGACACGGCCCACTCATTTATTATTGAAGGTACTATCACCAGCGGGGTGGGTGACAAAACCATAGCTGTAAATCCCGGCGACTATTTCAGGGCGCCGGCCGGCTGGGATCATAAGGACTCCGGGTGCGATATCGGCTTTGACGGCACCATCTTTATGATAATCGAGGGCAGGCCAAAGGATAAAGGTCCGGCCAGGTTTGACACCGTTAACATTGAGGCGGACCAGGCGACAAAACGTCCCATTGTTGAGCCTAATGTAACCACAAAACCTTCTGAACCTGCGCTGTTTCATATGAACGAGCTTAGATGGCAGGAAGGCGTAGGGTCATACAAGGGGGTTAACATCGCCGTAGTGCATGAGGACCCGGTCACAGGCGCAAAAGCGATGTTTTTAAAGGTTCCGGCTAACAAAGCCCCCGACTCATTACCCCATTACCACTCAGACAGGGCTCATTCATATATTATTGAGGGAAATGTTGGCAGTGGGGTTGGCGGTAATGTTCTTACCGGGACTGCCGGCGACTACTTCAGGGGACCGGCCAACTGGGTTCACAAGGACTCCCATTCGGATACGGGCGCCCTCATATTCATGATTATTGAGGGTAGACTTGATGGAAATGTCCCGGCAACTTTCGATACTATGTCCGCCCCCAAATAATGTCGGCTATGGATACAGTTCGTCATGGGGGTGCGGCCTCATGACGGACTACCGTGAAAATAAAGCACCCGCATTCGAAAGCCCGCGGCGCGGGCGCCCTTTTAAACTAACCCCTGATCCCCGACTCCTGATCCCTGATTCACAGTTTTGGTCATTTATTTTTGGTCATTGGGAATTGTTTCGAATATCGCGGAAAAATTGTCAACCCGGCTATTGAATTCAACTGTTTTTTCTTATAAAATATCCTCTTAAAAAATCTCTCTCAAGGATAGAATCATGTTAATAATCATTCCACTTATTACCATTGTCTTGTTTACCGCGGCTTATTTATGGTATGGAAAATTTTTGGAAAAACGTTTCGATATAGATAATCACAGGGCAACCCCCAGCCATACCGATTACGATGGGATAGATCGCGTCCCGGCGCACCGTTCGGTTTTATTGGGGCATCATTTCTCGTCCATTGCCGGCGCCGGGCCCATTGTCGGTCCTATTATGGCGGCCCTGGCTTTCGGGTGGCTGCCGGCTTTATTATGGGTGCTCCTGGGGGCCGTTTTTATCGGCGGCGTCCATGATTTCTCGGCGCTTATCGCCTCGATACGCCACAAAGCCCGCTCCATCGCCGAAGTCGCCAGGGAATATATGTCGCCTTTCGCTTATAAACTCCTCCTGCTTTTCATATGGCTGTCGCTGGTCTATGTTCTGACCGTGTTCACGGATTTGACCTCCTCTACCTTTGTCCAGGATGGCGGGGTGGCCACTTCTTCTATTCTATTCATGGTCCTGGCTGTCAGTTTCGGCATCGTCGTTTACCGGTTGAAACTCCCGGTCCTTTGGGCGTCGCTGATTTTTGTTCCCCTGGTTTTTGTGTGCGTATGGTTGGGCCAGCTTATCCCCATCAGCGCCCAAACCATCCCCGCGTTTATTGGCGGAGACCCCGCCAAAACCTGGGATATTCTCCTGGTGATTTATTGTTTCGTGGCCTCAACGACCCCCGTTTGGATTTTGCTGCAGCCCAGGGATTATCTTTCCTCTTATCTTCTTTATGCTTCGGTCCTGGGTGGGTTCGTGGGAATGCTTTTCGGCGGCTTTGTTATGCAATTTCCTGCCTTTAAAACCTGGTCGGACCCGGTTTTAGGGTCGCTATTTCCCATTCTATTTATTACCGTAGCGTGCGGGGCCTGTTCCGGATTTCATGCGGTCGTGGCTTCCGGGACTTCTTCCAAGCAATTGGATAAGGAGTCCGATTCCCGGGTAGTGGGCTATGGGGCCATGTTGATTGAAGGCGTCGTGGCGGTTATTGCCCTGGCTACGGTTATTATGATGGCCCAGGGCGACGACCTGGCTTCCAAACCGCCGTTGATTGTTTATGCCAATGGTATGAGTAAATTCTTATCCTTTTTCGGGGTCCCGGCGAAACTGGGTTACTCATTCGCTTTATTGGCGTTGTCTACCTTTATTTTAACGACTCTCGACACGGCTACGCGGTTGGGCCGGTATATATTCGAGGAGTTTTTCAATTTGAAAGGCGCCAGGTCCCGTTATTTTGCTACTTTTGCCACGGTATTGCTGCCGGCCATCTTTGTGCTTATTACGTTGAAAGACCCCCAGGGCAACCCGCTTCCTGCGTGGAAAGCGATTTGGCCTGTTTTTGGCGCGACGAATCAATTGTTGGCCGGGTTGGTCCTGCTGGTGATTGCGGTTTGGTTGAAAAAACTGGGTAAGAAATTGGGTTTTGTAATAGTCCCGATGCTCTTCATGAATATCATGACGATATGGGCGTTGGTGATTTTAATCGGTAATTATGGGCTTTCGACTGTAGGGATTATCGCTTGTATTTTAATGGGGCTGGCGATTTTACTGGTTATTGAAAGCTACAAAACAGTAATAAAGGGCGCTCCTATAAAATAGGGGCCACGGACGAACACGGACACCCACGGATAAAAAAAAATAAATCCGAAATCCGAAATCCGAAACAAAAACAACTGCCCACGAATTACTCGAATTTACACGAATGTTTTTTTCATCATTCATCATTAACCAATTAGAGTTTTGATCATTTGTATTTGGTCATTTGAATTTGTTTCGAATTTCGATATTCGTGCTTCGTGCTTTATTTTAGGGTGATTTAGGGGACAGGCGCCAACGCCTCCCAACGCCTCTCTGACCAAACGGCAGAGGGGAATTAAAAGGACAGTCGGGGAAAAAACCTTTTCGCTTATCTTGAAATAAAAGATGATTTCATTTAAAATATATCTATGACTGAATATATTTCTATTATCAAGGATTTAAAAGGGTCACCGCATAAATGTAACAACGGTGTTACTAACAACGGTGTTACATTTCCTGGTCACAACAGTTATCGTTAAGGGGATACGAGACAGGCCAATTTTCAGCCACTTATTGCTTTTATAAAGGCAATATGGTATCTTTTCGCAATGGAAACGGACGCGCTAAAAATAATAAAAATTATCGAGAAGGAATCCCTTGAAAAGGGTATTTTTTCCGTTGAAATGGTTTTCCCGTCGGAGAACGTGTACGCAGTCACCATTAAAAATCCTTTCCTGGAACCCGGAATCATTGAGACCGACCAGGAAGAGCGCCTGCACTGGTATTTTGAAGAGCATATAGAATTTCCTGTTACCGATATCGAGCGCCGCAAGCGGGCCGAGCAAAGTATTATTGATTATGGTGAGTCGTTGTTTCGCGATCTGTTTGCCGATATCGGCGCCTTATTGGAATGGCGAAACCTGGAGACCTGGCTGGATGGAATTCAATTCCAGGTCCTTTCCTCTTCCACCGGGGCGGGGTTCCAGGCATTGCATTGGGAAGCCTTGAAAGACCCCAAAGACAGCAAACCCTTTTGTTTGCAGGGCATCGAAATCATCCACACCTCCGGGAAGCCGACGCAACTATACCAGGTAGCGGAAAGCGCCTGTTTAAACCTGTTGATGGTGACAGCCCGGCCTTTTGGGAAACATGATATCGAGTACCGCATCATCACCCGGCCAGTGCTGGAACTAATCGAAACCAAACGGCTGCCGGTGCGGGTGCATTTGCTGCGCCCCCCACGTTCCGTTATTTGCAATAGCACCTGCGGGAGAAAAAGGGATTTTAAGAGCGGTACTGGAGGAAAATAAAAAAATTGGCCCGAAGGGCACCGCTAAATAAAATATCCGACTTGACAAAATGACAAATTTAAGTCATCATTATAATCTAAGGAGATTTAAAAATGGAAGCCTTGAGAGAAATTATTGTCGGTAGTAGATTGGCCGAGGTCATCGATCTCCCGGAAGAATTCAAAACCACTGATTTAGAGGTCATTATACTACCTCTCACAAAAGAAAAGAAAGCCAAATTAGCAGACAAAATTAATACTATACCCGTCAATTTGGCAAATCTACCACGGCACAAAATGGGAAGAGAACTTTCTATAATCGATCGAGGCTATTAGTATTTACTTTTAATATCAAGGATTTCCAGGTATTTGAAGAGATTGAAATCATGAAGATTCAACCTTAGAATAATTTACCGAAACTTTTTCCACAGACATTAAGGTTTCCTGGGTGAAACTTCTTTCCGTTAGCAGAACCCGGGGAAAATGCAAGAGTGGGGGCTTTTGACCAAAAAGCTCTTTGCAGTGACCAAACGGCAGATGGAATTGACCAAACGGCTTTTGGAGGTTTGTAATTTGTATTTTGTAATTTGGAATTTTATTTTTTTGGCAAATAAGGTATAATCTTTTTATGAAAAAAATAAACGCTCTTTTATTAATGGTTATCTTAATGGTGGGCTGCGCCGCCCTGCAGCCGGAAAAAACCCTGGAAGTTTTCCTTGACTTGAATAGGAAAAACCTGGACCGGTCTTCTATCCTTATTTATAACTTTAAAGAACCTTCTTACGCCGTTGGCGCCGGCGCACAAACGGCTGAACTTTTCCATTCCCGGCTCCTAAAATCGAAAAAATTCAAAGTGGTGGGCTTGTTCACGGAGTCTCCCTGGCCCAGGCTGGGCGAAAGCGAAGAAGAACGTATTCTCTACCTATTGGATGATGAGCAGGCAAAAAATTTCAATTATATCCTGGTGGGCGAGTTGAAAGATTTTTACTACGGCGGGATTAACATCTCCCGGGTTAAGATGAAAATCAGGATCATCGATGTGAAAACCAGGACAACCATCTTCCTGGCGGAAGACGCCAAAGGGGACTCGGGCAAAGACCCGCATTACCCCATGAATACGCGAATGACGACAAAAGCCGATAGCCCACAAGTCCTGGCGGAAAAAATTGTAATGGAACTGATTAAAAAGATTTAAGGGGGGCTCTTTTCGAGAAAATCGCCCCCCTTAGACCCCCCACAAAAGCTTTTAGTTTTGATAATTAGATTTCTAGCTGCCGGGTCAATTGTATGGTCAGGAACCATTTCCTGTATTCCAGCCTGTGAATGTAATTGGTGATTATTTTTTCCGCAATATGTTTATCGGTTTTTAACAGGTAGTCGAATTCTTTTTCCATTTTTTTCAGGGATTTCTGGGCGTAATCCTCGAAGTTTTCCCACTCTTTAATGACCGGTTTGATGTGCGATTTATAATCCCGGTCCACCAGATCGGATAATTTCGCATAATGCCAGTAAGCATAATCAGGGGTAAGAGTAACGGGACTTTGCGGCTTTTGAGAATAGTTCTTGACCGCTGTACCGTCGCCGTCGATGGTGTACCCCCCCGGCAGCACGGGCATGGAGGTGTACCAGGGAGAATAGGCATTGGAATCGGGCCGTCTGAAAGCCACCCAGATACGGTTGGCGATCTCCGGCGGGAACCCGGACCTCAACTCCGCGATAAAAGAATAACGGGTTGTGTCTGTACAAATGGCCCGGTTTATGGTGGCGTTGGGGGAGCCTTTTTTGTAATTGTCGGTTACATCATACTCCGTATCTTCGTAATGATCGCGCAGCACCCGGAATAAATCGGTTAGCTTGACGGACTTTTTAGACACGGGAAAAGCAAAGGGGACTGGAGAATCCAATTTATACTTTTTTTTCGCTATTAAATTGAGGGCCCGCCACCGGCGCAAGGTATTCTTTTTGGTATCCCAATTACCAGGCGCGGAATAGACCCTGGCAAAATTGAAAGGGCCGTCGCGGTTAGGTTGATACCAGTTCCGTTTGCCGGCATATTCCAGCAGGTCTTTGGAACCCATGAAGTTGTCTTTGTCTTGCAGGTTCACCGCTTCGATGGTGTAACAATTGGCTGCCACGGCGACCTGGTCATCCGGGACCCGTTGGGCGACCCAGTGTTTCCCACTGACAATTTGCAGCAGCCATGCCTCTTTGGCGTCGGCAATGGCGAAACTTCTACCCGAAGCGTAATACCCGTAGATATCTAACAAGCGCCCGGCAATTCCCACGGCTTCCCTGGCTGACGAAGCCCGTTCCGCCATCAGGCGGACCAGCAAGAGATCGATGCCGCCGCCGGTGAAGTCCGGCCGGTCTTCCCTGGACTTACAGGCATTGGATGTGATTACAACGCCTTCCCGGTTCACATAGGAGTCGCTGGAATCGATTCCCGGGACCTGGAACCATAGGAACCCATAGGTCATGGTAACCTGGGGGATTACCGGGTTATTTTTTAATGCCACTACCGCGCCGCGAATATGGGCGGCGGGCGGGATGATCTGGACATCCGCGAATAAATTTTTCCCGGCGGCGTCCTCATTGTGGGCCACCATTACGGCGCCGGCATCGCCGGCGTCTTTCCCAACGATGATGGTAAAGCCATTATCATTGTCCGCCAATAAAAAAGAAGCGGCCAAAAATAACTGGCATGCGATAATCGATACGAATTGCTTCATACATCTCATGCTTTCTAAGATACCATAAACAGGAGTAATTTTCAAAGGGTCGCCCTGGAATTTTTCAAAATCAGCGGGGTTAAAAAAACTGGTCCCCCGCAGCGGGCGGCGCCGCGACACCCGCGCCCTATTTGTAGAACCATTGCAGGAGGTTGAGGTTCGTTGCATCATCCGGCTCGGAACCGGCAAAGGTTATTGCCTCTGGAAGCAAGGGGGCTTGCAGATGGAAAGGTGGTGGTTGGGGGGAAAATAGGGATAATAGGGAACAGCCAAATCATGACGGCTTGCCGTCGCCCGGAGATCTTGCAAACTTTGCCACCAAGACACCAAGGCACCAAGGCACCAAGGATTTTTTAATAATAAACCTCTTGGTGTTCCTTTGTGCCTTCGTGCCTTCGTGGCTATTTTCACACACCTGCAATAATGTTCCGATTAAACGATTTTGTCCGCCCGGATATAGAAACTGCTGCCGACAGTATCACTGGAGAACGGGGGTTCGGTTTTGGCCCCCTGTTTCTGTTCCGTTCTCAGGGTCAGATCATAAACCCTGGCCAGACCCGTTTCTTTTTCTTCGTCCATGAGAACCGCAACAAAGACCGGTATCCCGTACATGTTAGGATTTCCCAAAATATCCCGTTCCTGGACCGACCAGTCTCCATGTATGGCAACGCCAAGGACTTTCCCCGGATGGGGCGGCTTAAACCATTCGCTTCGATCGAAATAGGTCAACGCGGCTTCCGCAATCGGGCCGGAGCTGTTCCCCTTCCAGGTGCGCCGGTCGATGGCGGCGTTGAATTCGTCTTTATCCGCATTTAATTTCGCTTCCAGCGAACGGCCCATTTCTTTCACTTTGGGGCTGTCGTTGTTGTAACGCACGGCCATCTCCAGCCATTCTCGCATCGCTGCATGTTGCTTCAGCCGATGGAAGTCGCTGATGTTTTTCAAATTGGTTACTTGACCTTCCATTCGATCGATGAGATCGTCGGCCGTTTTCATCCGGGTTCCAGGGATTGCTTGAATTTTTTCAGTCAGCATGGACCAGCCGTCAGCCGCCCGGGTTACCCCCGAATATCCCGCTTCATCGGCATTCTTGTTGATTTCATCCCGCGCAGCGCCGTACTTACCCTCAAAGGCCGCTAATTTTTCTTTCAACCCGGGAAGTTCGGTGCGTTCGAATTCTTCTATTATTGAAATTTGTTCTTTCAGTGGTTCCAGGTCATTATAATAAATGAGGCCGCATTTATCCAGGACAGTGCGCAGCCGTTCATATTCGTTTTTTAAGGCGTCGCAATCGGCGTTCGCTTCCCCGGCCCTGGCCGCGTTCAGCGCCCCCTGTTCGGCGACCTTTTGCTTTGCTTGCGCCAGCCGGGATTCAGCTTCGGTGAAATCCGCGGCTATTTTTTCCAGGTCCGGGTGATTTCCCGCCCCGGTTTTCGAAGCTTCATTTACGGCTTCCTGGAGCGCCTGCCGTCCATTCGATAAGTTATTTTCGATCCGGGAAACCAGGGATGCCGCCATCGTAGGGTCCGCGTCCTGCAGTTGTTTGAAATTGTTCTCCAGCGATCGCAACTGGTTTTGCGCATCTTGCATCGGTTTCCTGGCGTTGTACGGGATGGTGGGGGCCGCGGCTTCTTTGGCGGTTCCTGTTTTTGGCGGCGCAGCCGGCGCGGCTGGGGGTGTTGTTCCCGGTCCGGGCTTTCTAGCCGCCGGGGGGGGCGTCCCCGGTCCGGGTTTTTCAGTGGCCGGCGGCGCTTCTTCCCCGATAGGGTGGCCCAAACGTTTTTCCAGGTCTTTTTTTAATTTGGTTAATTTCTGTTCCAGGGTTTTCAACTGTGGATTGGCCGAATCCGCTTCTTTGGCTTGATCGAAGAACGCCGACGCTTCTAAAAATAAAACGGCCGCTTCATCCTTTTTCCCGTTGAACATCTGCCGTTCGGATTGGCGTAGCTGGTTGTCCACTTTTTTTGTTAATTCTTGAAAGTTTAATTCGCTCATGATGGGCTCTCCTTGCGTTTTATTTAAACGTTTGCGCGCCGAATCCAGCGACATTTCCGAATAGTTCGACGGCTTTTTTCCAGGGGTAGCGGTTGGCGAACATCGTGACGCTGCTGGTAAGTTTTCCTTGTTTATTCAATCCCATGGCTTCCCGGAATTGGTTGGCGGGGGAATCGGGGTTATAATCGGCCTGTTCCTTATAGCTGGAATTAAGAAGTCCTTCCAGGTAGGCTTTATCGATGGCCAGGGTTTTGGGTATTGTGTCTTTGTTGCCGGTGCAGCTTGTCAGTTCGAGGTCCCCGAATTGCGATACGCGAAGGTTCAGTTTTGTGTTACTGGCGGGGCTGTATTCCAGGTCGGCCGCTTTATTGGCAAAGAAGATGTTATTATCCATTTTCAACCATTCGTTCTTATTAAAACGGGTATGATCGACGCCGGCCAATACGTTTCCGCCGATGATGTTATGGTGGATATCGTATTTTAATTTGGTCATGACGCGGATACCGTAGCCCATGTCCATCAGTTCTTTTGTGCGGCTCCAGGAAAAAAGCACGGTATTGTAAGCGATTTCGACGTCCCCACACAAAGAAAGAGTTTTAGGGCCGCCCGTACTGGGGCAGGTCCCGTATATTTCGACGGCGGCCATGCGGTTGGCGATGAACACATTGTTCAGGACTTTAAGCGAGCCTTTTCGCAGCCCGGCCTGGAGGCCGAAGCTGGCCGAGTTGATAAACACATTATTCCGGATCACGATATCGCCGCCTTTGGAAGCGCTGGGAATGGCCACGCAAGGTTCGGTAACGGTTGCAACCTGGCCGGTTATTTTCTGGGGGGGGAGGAGGAGCATCCCGGTTTCGACGCCGTTGGGTTTTCCATCTTTGTCGTGGTATGCGTTGCGCATCCCCATATCGAATACGAATCCATCGACGATTAATTTATCCACGTCGCCGCTGAAAAGAAACAGGGCTTTTCGGGACCTGGCGCCGCTTTCGTTAGAGGGTTGAAATAGGCTTGGGTATTTGTTTATATCGCGTACGCTGAAATCCGGTGAAAAGCTCCCGTACAATTGCACCGATTTGTTGCAGTCGATAAAACCGATATCGAAAACGCCGCTGTATACTCCCCCGGCGACATTGATCGTGTCCCCGGGTTGGGCGACGCCGATGGCTTTATCGATGTCTTTCAAGGGTTGGTCTTTGGCGCCCGAATTCGTGTTTTTCCCGTTTGCGGCGGACACATAGAGGGTGTTGGCCGAAAGCGGCAAAAGCGATACGACCGTCAAACATATGATCGCGGTGAAAATCATTTTGGTTTTAGGTTTCATAATTTCTCCTTCTTCGCATTATTTTTTTTTATTCCCTATTCGGGGAGTCAATTATTGCATACTTAAAATTTTGAGTCAACCATTTTTTTAAACAAAAGTCATGCTTTGGATTTGTTATCAGATAAGCGCCTGTTCCAATAAGTATTTGAAGGAACAGGCGCTGCCTGTTCGCGACACTCTACCAATTTACGCCGTGCGCAATCCCTTTTCGGATAACCTCTTGCCAATTTTATCGGGCTTCATTTTTCTAATCACTTGATGATTTAGAAAAGGCACATTATTCAGCCATGTAGGCTTAACTTAGTGACATTCGGGACAGTCAAGAATGTCACTAAGTTAAGGCTACATAGCAATTTTTGAATTCCCAGTTTTTCAAGTTATCGCCAATTTAAATAAAATTTTCGAAAAAAGTTTCAGAA
>Ga0315278_10000500_pt1 | contig 34643 bp, 29 predicted proteins | sample YL17G06_0_MG_FD_203880 | JGI IMG/M metagenome (GOLD analysis project Ga0315278, IMG submission 203880) | Sediment microbial communities from Yellowstone Lake, YNP, Wyoming, USA - YL17G06_0 | ecosystem: Environmental > Aquatic > Freshwater > Lake > Sediment | place: USA: Wyoming | collected... | reverse complement strand
GAGGAATCTGCCGACCCCATCGTAGCCCTCCACCAGGTCAGCAGATTCCTCCATCGTGTCGATCTCACCGCTGTCGAGCGGGATTCCCTGACCGGCGTGTCCTAAATCCCAGATCGGGGCGAGCACCGCCTCACTGTCGGCGGCGATGGCATCGATCTCATCCTGAGCCGTGAGGTTTGCGACAGCCGATTCGTCGTTCCCTTCGCCCTTACCGACCGTGTAGATCCATACCGCCCAGAGACAGACACACAGCACAAGCGTAGTGAACAGCCCGATAAACAGCTTGGCGATCGGAGGAAATGATGAGAGCGGCCGAAGGTCATTCATGGTGTGCGTGTCCTACCCCGGCTGTAAATTCTGCAGGCGTTTGATCTCGTGGCGTATCTCATCTATCACTTCAACATTGTGTATGATCCTCGTCGCCCCCTCCTTGCGAGAAATGACATAGTACACATGACCCCCGAAACGCTCCGCGAAGGCCTTGTGTGTTTTGGCTTGGAGTTCCCGCTCCTTGAATATCTGAGTAATGTGCGACACATCGCTGGCCGGTTTGATCTGCAGCCCAATAAAACGATCATCAATTCTTATGAAGAAGTCAACGTTGTACAATCTGTCCCACTCATCGGGAGCCGGCTCGATCTTCTCTCCTAACATCTCAGCTAACTGGCCATATACTGTCTTGATTTCCGTCACGTAGCCATCATAGGTTCGTTGGATTACCAAATTGATGATGTAATCGATACAGTCTTGCTCCGTCACATCTGCTATTTCAGCAACAAGCACCTCGGATATCTTGATATACAATTTGCGTCCCAACTCTATCAGGTGGTCGCGCGTTTTGACATGGGTGTAATAGTAGTCTTCCCATTCCCGAGGCGACTTTGGTTGACATTTACGAATACTCTCGGAAGTGGGACCAACATTCCGTTTGAAATTCAATTGAAAACGGTTAGTTGCGGAATTCAGAATCCATTCCTTAGCCATATTTATTATCCCCCGGAGAAGTTCAGCATCGTTCGGTTAGTCAGTTGGTAGGTCCGGTCGACTTTCGCCAAACCATACTTGACCAGATGGGCATTTATGAATGTCTTGTTCTTCAGATACAAATACGCCAACAAATTGTCCGACTCGTCATGCTTCACCTGATCGAACTTCAGCGAAACCTCTTTCCCCTTCACCTTGGTTGCCAGGAAGATCTCTGCGTCCTTCTCTTTGCCCGACAACGGCGCTACTCCAAGCAGACGGACGACAAGCCCGTTATCTAGTCTGACCATGTTTCCCGCCAGAATGTCCCGTACCCGGTGCAGAGTATCCTTCGGGTCATTACTGTATCCCATCGCTACCACAGAACCAAAGCTCAGTTTGCGCGGGTCAATCTTCTTGTCCAACATGAGCGGATCATGGAAAAGATAGGGAAGTTTCAAGAGGCTATTCTCCGAAGGGCGCGTCGTATCCACAGCAAATTCAATAGTGGTTTTGGAAAAGAGGTTGCTGCCCTTTCCCAGTTTGTCAGCAATGTGTGTTTCAAAATCCCGGTTTATTTCATAACCGACCGAGTTCCTGCCAGTCTGCATCGCCGCCAGCGAAGTCGTGCCGCTTCCAACGAAAGGATCCAACACGCTCTCTCCCCGGAAAGTGAACATGCGGATCAGGCGCAGCGGCAACTCCACCGGAAACATCGCAATGTGTCCATTCTGGCGTTCGCCGGGGAAATTCCAGTGACCATTGAAGAAGAGGTTCCATTCTTCGCTCTTCAGAGCGGATTGCTTCTTGATGTCAGGGCTCACCTTCGGTGGTGTTCCGTGCTTTTTGAAAAGCAAGATGAATTCGTAGTCGATCTTCACAATACCATTGCGCGGGTATGGATATGACCCCATCACTGTGGCGCCGCCGGTCGTATTACAAGTTGTGACTTTCTGCCAAATAATGGAACCCATGAAATCAAAACCGATCGTCTCACAGAAGCGGGTGATCTCCGTGCGAATGGGGATCACTTTGTAGCGACCGTAATAAACCGATCTTGCAAACTGATCGCCAATGTTCACGCACAGCCGACAGCCGTCGTGAAGAACGCGGTGGCATTCCAGCCAAACCAGGTTGAGATTGTTTATGTATGTCTCATAAGAGTCATCGAAGCCGATTTGATCGGTGGACCCATAGTCCTTAAGCTGCCAGTACGGCGGCGAAGTGGCGACCAGATGGACACTCTTGTCCGGAACCAGGCTCATGGACCGAGCGTCGCCAAAGACTATGCGATGGCTGGTTGTCATTCCTTTTCCTTCACCGTCTCCAGCACGCGGCGGATGATCTCAATCGAGTCGACCCCGTCCGCCTCGGCGTTGAACGACGTCACGATCCGATGCCGCATCACCGGGTAGGCGGCGAAACGAACATCCTCCGGTCCCGGGGTCGGACGGCCGTCGAGAATGGCGCGTGTTTTCGCGGCCAGAATGAGATACTGCGATGCTCTCGGACCCGCTCCCCAGTTGACCCACTTCTTGATGAAATCAGGAGCGCCATCCTCGTTGGGACGCGTCGCCCTGACCAGTTGCACGGCATAATGCACGAGATGATCCGAGACCGGCACCCGTCGAACCAGCTTCTGAAACCCGATGATGTCATTCGCCGACAATATCTGTTTCAACTCATGCACGGCGAGAGTCGTGGTGGTCTTGACTATAAGCTCTTCCTCTTCGCGCGCGGGATAGTCGACAATCACATTGAACATGAACCGGTCGAGCTGCGCTTCCGGCAACGGATACGTGCCCTCCTGCTCGATCGGGTTTTGCGTGGCAAGCACAAAGAACGGCTCGTCGAGTTTGTACGTTTCTCCCGCCGCCGTGACCTCGTGTTCCTGCATCGCCTGAAGCAGCGCCGCCTGAGTTTTGGGCGGTGTGCGGTTGATCTCGTCGGCGAGAATGATATTAGCGAACACTGGACCTTTGACAAAGCGGAACCCGCGCCTGCCGGTAGTGTGGTCGTCTTCGATTATCTCCGTGCCGGTGATATCCGACGGCATCAGGTCGGGTGTGAATTGTATCCGGTTGAACTTCAGATTAAGCACCCGCGCCAGAGTCGAGATCATCAGGGTCTTCGCCAGACCCGGCACTCCGACCAAGAGGCAGTGGCCGGACGACAGCAGGGTTGTCAGAAGTTGTTCGATAACCTTGTCCTGGCCAATGATCACTTTGCCGATTTCGGCTTTGATTTGGTCATAGGCGATTTTGAGATTGTCAACAGCCTTAATGTCGGAACCAGCCTCAAGCGGCATCATGTTTTCCTCCGGTTGCGGTATTACCTTGTCTTTCTTCTGCTTACAGCAACTGTTATACTCCTGCCAAGGCTACAAGTTACAGCCATCCATAAGCTTTTCAAAACTCTTTTGGCTCATTTCCCGAGGTCGAGCCGAAGACGCAAAAGCGCCGGGCTCAAACCGCGAGGCTTCGGATTCTAACCCGGCGACAAATATTCAGTGGAAATCCACAGAACTGATTGTAAAATATGGGCTTATGCTGCCAACACCTAATCCGGTGCTTGATAAGCTCTATCTAAGCCTCGGCCAAACATCGGCTTAACCGAGCGGCCTTATTGTGGATAAACGACTCGTAACCGAGTTGCATGGCAACACTCAAGTGACAATACCACAACGGGTTATGTCAATGTCCACAATTCGGGCCTGTTTTCCACACAAGCCTTGTGACTGTGGACTAGCGCCCTTCCTCCTCCTCATTGATCGACACCTGATGGATCGATCTCTGAGGAGCAAGGAAGCCGAGGTCGGGTGTGCTGCCCTTCATGTTGCAAGCGCCGCAAAACAGCGCGCCCTGCTCGATGACCAGCGATTTCGTCTTGAGATCGCCATCCATCTCACACTTGGCCTGCAACTCGATTTTGTCGCCGCAGACGACATTGCCGGTCACATGGCCGGCTATTACAGCCGTCTGGGCCTCGATGTCCGCTTCGATCTCTCCGGTCGCACCGACCGTGACGCAATCAGAGCAGAGCACTTTGCCCTTCACCTGGCCATCGACCCGCAACGCTCCTTTGACATCGAGCGTACCGGTAATGACGGTGTCCTTGCCGATAATGGTGTTCATTAATCCATTTGCCTCGCTGCTGTTAGTTTTCTTGATCATACGGATTGTCCAGTGGATTTATCGGTTCTCCGTGTATTCTCACTTCATAATGCAAATGCGGCGCGCTTGATTTGCCGCTGTTGCCGGAATCGGCGATGCGACTCCCCACGCGCACTCTCTGACCCTTGACCGCCAGTACCCGGTCGTTGTGACCATAGACTGTCGTGACGCTGTCGTTGTGTCTCAGCACGACCATGTTGCCGTAAGTTGAATCGTACGCGACATATTCAATCACACCGGAACCGGTGGCAAGTACCGGTGTGCCGACTGCACAAGCGATATCGACCCCCGGATGATAACGTGCCGGGTCTTCTATCTGGAACTGTTGTGTCACAAATCCTTGTATCGGCAAACCAACCGGAAGACTCCAGTCCGGCGTACTCGACTGTGTGCTCGTGTCCGCGCCTTTTTCGGCCACTTCAGCAAACAGGGTGGAGTCATTGGGCAGTTCCGGGAGCTGGAAATCAACCCCGGCCAGCTTAGCCATGCGCGTGACCGCTTCGCGCGCCTGATGAAGATTCTGTTCGAGCAACTGCACCTTGTAGTAGTACCGCTTGAGATCTTTGTTCTCTTTAATGACCTGCTCCGTCATGGCGGCACGCGACAGCACGATACCGTAGAAAGCGAAGAAGAGAACGATAACAACTATCAACACGCCGATGCCGATAACGATGGTACGCAGCACCCACTGACGCATTCGCCAACCGGTGCGCGCCGCGGTACCGTCCGGAACCAACATGATCGTCACATACTTCGGAGCTGCCATCGTCATACTTCTATTCTACGAAACAACTGCCACAAACGACTCAGGTCTTCGTCACCGTAGTATTCAATCTCGATCCTGCCTTTCTTCAGTCCGGGGATAATGCGCACTGCGGTCGCCAGACGACGTTTCAGATCCGCTTCCATCTCTGCAATCCCCGGTGATACGCGCTTTATCTGCAAACGCCGTTTCCGTTTTTGCGGTCCGGCCTGTTCCACGTCACGTACGGTCAGCGAGTTGTTCACGATCCGCTCAGCCATCTCGAGCATATGACTCTCGTTATCCAGCGCCAGTAATGCGCGAGCGTGACCCTCGGTGATACGGCCGTCGGCGATAAGCCGCTTGATCGAATCCGGCAGTGTGAGCAGGCGAAGATGATTGGCCACTGCCGCGCGACTGCGCCCCACCCGCTGCGCCAATTGAATCTGCGTGAGTCCGCACTTTTCGATGAGACGGTGATACGCCTCAGCCAACTCCAGCGGGTTAAGGTCTTCGCGCTGAATGTTCTCCACCAGGGCGAGCTCCAGCATGCGAGCGTCGTCGAGATCATCCATGATAACCGCTGGAGCGTTCTCCAGACCGGCCATGCGGGCCGCGCGATACCGCCGCTCACCGGCAATCAGGGTATAGCCTCCGCCGTTCTTGCGCACCACGAGCGGCTGCACCAGTCCGTTCTGCCGGACCGACTCAGCCAACTCGGCCAGACGGACTTCATCGAACCGCTGCCGAGGCTGCATCGGATTGGGCGCAATCCGGTCCAGTCGAATCGCGCGATAATGGATATCATCGGTCGACATGTCTGTGTCGACCGGTATCAGGGCGCTCAGCCCTTTGCCCAGTACCTGCTTGGTCATGTCGCCATCACTTCCTTGCTCAAGGCCAGGTAATTCTCTGCGCCGGTTGATAGAATATCATACATGATGATCGGTTTGCCGAACGACGGCGCCTCGGACAGTCGCACGTTGCGCGCAATTATGGTCTGATACACACGCTCATTAAGATGCTGCCGCACCTCCGCCGACACCTGCCGGGATAGATTCAGTCGCCCATCATACATGGTCAACAGCACGCCTTCGATCACCAGCTCGGGATTGAGTTGCTGGCGAACCAGCTTGATCGTGTTCATCAATTGAGTGAGACCTTCGAGAGCGTAGTATTCACACTGCATCGGGATCATGACGGACCTTGCGGCCGTCAGAGCGTTCACCGTGAGCAAACCCAGCGAGGGCGGGCAGTCAATGACGATATAGGCATAGTGATCTATTATTGACGCCAGCGCCTGCTTGAGCCGGGTCTCGCGCGACATCATGCTGACCAGATCGATCTCCGCGCCTACCAGCGATATTGATGACGGTATCAGGTTGAGGTAGCTCAATGCGGTCGGATGAATCGCTTCGGTGATCGCCGACTTGCCGATGAGCGCTTCATAGATAGTGATCTCACCCTCGCTACGTTCATAGCCAACTCCGCTCGTGGAATTGGCCTGTGGATCCATGTCGATAAGCAGTGTTCGCTGCTCAGCGGTGGCCAGGCACGAACTAAGGTTGACTGCTGTGGTGGTCTTGCCCACTCCACCCTTTTGATTGGCAATAGCAATTATCTTCGTCAAAGACAACTCCTTGTCTTGCGTAGTCCTTTGACGAAGGGTACGAGATAACGGACAGTAGGCGCAAGCGAAAAATAGGCTTGCGCCAGAGATTACTTTTGAAAAATCGTAATGCTTTTGACGGCAGAATCTTGGGCGGATCGAAAAGAGAAGACGACTACTTTGAAGTCGCAGGTGTTCTCAGGCGCCGGACCGTAGTATACAAGAGAGCCACCCGGACGTAAGACCTGAAAGATGCTTTGCAGGAGAATGAGATTGAGCTTCACATATCGAAGACTGACCAGATCAATCCCTGAGAGATTGTCCAACTCCTCGAAATTGCGGGGAATGACCACAGCCGAGAGGCCGAGCTGCTGAACTATTGATGTGAGTGCCCGAGCTTTCTTCACGGTTCGCTCCACCAGGATGGCTTCACCCGATACGACTCCCGCAAGCAAAACCGGTATTGCAGGAATTCCACCGCCGGCTCCGATGTCCAGGTAGTCTTGAACGGGAGTAGTGACGTGTTCGAGGGGAAGGAGCGATTCTCCAACCATCCTCTCGAAGCTGGCCCGATTTGTTTCACGTGAAACAAGGTTTACTTGCCGATTGTGCTCCATAAGGAGTCGGAAGTACTCGTCCAACCGTCCTGCAGGAATCAGTCGAGCGGTTAATTCTCCCAGATCAACGATACCGAGATCAGGCACAACAGCTTATCCTACATTGCTCTTGAGGCGCTTGAGGTTAACCGACAAAACCGCCAGATCACCCATGGTTATCCCCTCGATTCGACCAGCCTGACCCAGCGACGCCGGCAGAAACCTGGCGAGCTTTTCCCGCGCCTCTGATCTCAATCCTACCATAGTTCGGAAAGGAAAATCGACCGGAATCAGGTCGTCTTCCTGACGTCGGAACCTGTCTATCTCCCTCTGCTGCTTCTCGACATACCCCTGATACTTAATCCTGATTGCCGCCCTTGCGAGAATCTCTCGGTCTTGAGAAAACCGACCGTCGAATCTGGCCAGGATAGGCAGGAGCTCCACAAGCGTAACTCGGGGTTGCCGAGCCAAATCCGCGATGGTCATGGTGTCGCGCGAAGCAAACCGTTCGGCCATATCTCCAAGTTCGGCAGTACGGACAGAAGTGGTCTCCAGAATCCGTATCTCCTTGTCCGTCATCAGGCGAAGCGTCTCAAAAGCATCGTAATCAGATTTACTGATCAGAACATATCGCTGAGCGAAATCAGTAAGCCGATCGCGCGCATTGTCTTCACGAAGCGCCAAACGGTACTCGGCTCGCGATGTGAACATTCGATAAGGCTCGGTGGTGGAACGAGTTGTAAGATCGTCAATCATCACTCCAATATAGGCCTGCGAGCGATCAAGAATAAACGGTGGCTGGCTTTCGAGCGCGAGTACGGCGTTTATACCAGCCATTATCCCCTGAGCGGCGGCTTCTTCGTAGCCCGAGGTTCCGTTGATCTGCCCGGCAAAGAAAAGCCCTTTGACCCGTCTCGTCTGTAACGACCGGTCAATCTGACAGGCAGGGCAGTAGTCGTACTCAACCGCATATCCAGGGCGAGTAATTACAACCTCTTCCAGGCCTATCACTGTTCTGATCGCTGCACACTGGATATCCTCGGGCAGGGCAGTCGAGAAGCCGTTAGGGTAAACCTCGCTGGTCCCGTTGCCTTCCGGCTCAAGAAAAATGTGGTGGGTTGGCTTGTCTGCAAAGCGATGAAACTTGTCTTCGATTGAAGGACAATACCTCGGTCCGGTCGATTTAATTTGGCCAGAGAAGATGGGCGATCGGTGAAAGTTGTTGGAAATTAGAAGCTTCGTAGCTTCAGTCGTACGAGTCAAATGACATGGCGTCTGCAGAAACGGACTGCGACTACTCCGATAGGAAAAATACGGCGGCGGATCTTCGCCGGGCTGAACTTCACATTTGGCCCAGTCAATCGTGTTTCCGTCAAGACGGGGCGGTGTACCGGTCTTGAGGCGGCCGACTTCGAATCCAAGCTCCCGCAGACTCTGAGACAGTCGGTACGCAGCAAGCTCGCCCACCCGACCTGCAGGAATCTGTTTCTCTCCTATATGAATCAGCCCACCAAGAAAAGTGCCGGTACAGATCACCACCGCCCTTGCTGAGATTTCCTCGCCGGATTCCAGCATTATCCCATCTACCCGACCGTTCTGGGCCAGTATCGCACCAGCTAGACCTTCAATAACTTCAACGTTTGGATGGCGCGAAACGAATCCGTTTACGTACTGAGTGTACGCATTTCTGTCGGCCTGAGCGCGAGTAGACCAAACCGCCGGACCACGGGATAGATTCAGCCTTCTAAACTGTATGCCAGTGGCGTCGATAGCTTCACCCATCAAACCGCCGAGAGCATCTACTTCTTTGACTAACTGTGACTTGCCGATACCGCCAATAGCTGGATTGCAGGACATGAGCGCCAGCTTAGCGCGATCCATGGTGACAATAGCCGCCCGTTTACCCATGCGAGCCACAGCAAGCACAGCCTCGACTCCGGCGTGTCCTCCACCAACAACGATTACGTCGAAATCAGTCATGGCCAATAATCAAATCAAGCTGCTTGAGTTTCACGTGAAACCACATGCAGGTAGAGTCAGTTCACTTGCCTATGCAAAAACGAGAGAATATCTCTCCCAGGATTTCTTCAGTATACACCCGCCCGGTGATTTCACCAAGCTTGTCGGCGGCCTGGCGAAGCTCAAACGCAATGATCTCGGTCGATTCACCTGAACAAGAGCTTTCCACAGCTCGCTTGACGCAGCCTCCAGCTTGATCAAGACAATACTTGTGGCGCGCTGACGTGACCACCTGCCCGGATGTCAGGTCCGGCATTCCTTCATTAATAGAGCTGATTATTCTGCCCCGGAGTCGATCAAGCCCGTCTTTGGTAACACAAGAGAGGGGAAGAATCTCATCCTGTACCTGAATCTGGACAGCCAGTTGCAGATCTATCTTATTTGCCACTAACAATATGTGCTTATCAAGCAACGCCTTAGTGTCTTCGACAAGATTGGAACGCCACTCAGGCTGGGAGATGTCGGCCAACCACAGTATCAGGTCAGCTTTCTCGATAATCTCTGCAGCTTTGACTTGACCCTGAAGCTCTACCCGATTCTTTGTTTCTCTGATTCCAGCCGTATCGATCAGATTGACGGCAAAGCCGTCCAAATCGATCCATTCCGAAAGGAAATCGCGTGTGGTGCCGGCTTCGGGATCCACCAGGGCGCGTTCTTGCGCCAATAACAGATTGAACAGCGATGACTTACCGGCATTGGGTCGACCGCATATGGCAACTCGGAATCCTTCGCGTATGATTCGCCCACCGCGGTAGGTTTCTGCCAAACGTGCGATCTGGTTCCTGATTTCACTCAAGTCGTCCTTAAGTCTATGCGGTTCGACTTGGGTTACTTCATCATCGGCGAAATCTATTGACGCCTCCAAATCGGCCAGAGTTGTCAACATCCTATTGCGAAGTTTGTCTACGTATGAGGAATAGGCTCCTGTCAGATGGTCTCGGCCTGCCTGATGGGATATTCGCGTTGATGAAGCGATCAGTTCAGCGACTGCTTCAGCCTGCGCAAGATCAATCCGTCCGTGGAGAAACGCCAGCTTCGTGAACTCTCCCGGTGCGGCCGGACGCGCTCCCAAGGACATTATGAGCTCAAGGAGCATCCTCACCACTTGAGCCCCGCCGTGGCAGAAAATCTCCACCTGCTCCAGACCGGTGTACGAATTTCCCTCCGGCATAAACACCGCCAGGACTTCATCCAGAACATCGCCATTTTGCGCCACTATTCGCCCGTGGCGCATCAGAAAAGGGGAGACCCCATCGGATGAAGTGGGGCGGAAGATGCGTTCGAGTATGGCGCGGCTTGTCGTCCCGGCCACGCGCACCGCGGCCACGCCGCCCTGGCCGGGCGGCGTGATCACGGCTGCAATCGTGTCGTGAATATCGCCTTGTGACTCTTGGCTCGAGTCTCGTCCGCCGTCAGGCCGACTTGACCTGGGTATTTTTGGATCTGCGGAACAGGGCATAATCGAGCATCGACAACAAAGAGAAACTGGTCCAATATAACACCAGCCCCGCGGCGAAGCGATAGAAGATGAAACCCATCATGAGCGGCATGATATAGAGAAACATCTTGTTCTGCTGCGAGCCGGACATGGTGAGGTGCTGCGATACGTACTGCGCCAGTATCATCAGCGCCACCAGAATGATGTATGGATCAGTCAGGCTCTGTGCGCCGCGCGAGAGATCGTTGATAAACCAGAAGAACGGCGCGTCTCTAAGCAGAATTGTCGAGCGGAACACCGAGAACAGCGCGAAGAAGAGCGGCATCTGCGGCAGCATCGGCAGACAGCCCGAGAGCGGACTAACGCCGTGGGTCTTGTAGAGCTTCATCATCTCCTGATTCAGCTTCTGCGGATCTTTGGGATGACGCTTCTTGAGATCCTCCACCTTGGGCTGAAGGTCCTTCATCGCCTGCATCGACTTGAATGACTTCATCGACAGCGGCAAGGTGATGATTTTCACCATCAGCGCAAACAGGATAATAACCACCCCGTAGTTGGGGATAACATCGTACAAAATCGGAAGGATCCACATGATTGCCAGCGCGAACGGCTTGATGATCCACCCGACATAGGGCGTGGTGCCGATATCCAGCATGTCCTGCAGTCCAACCTTGTAGTCGGCCATCATCATGTAGTCGAGCGGCCCGACAAACACCGTGAAGCTGTCGACCACCTGATTCACCGCCGCAAAAGGCATCTTCAAACCGGCCGTGATGCGATGTTCCTCAAGCATACCGCCGTCGGGTGTCTTCACGTCCTGCTTGCGCCCATCGGCATACGCGCCGTCAGCCGGACGACTGCGGGGGATCAGCACCCTGGCGAAATACTTGGAGCGCACGCCGACCCAGCTGACCTGACCGTCGACTGTCTGGCGAAGTACGTCGCCTTCGAAATCTTTCAACGCGACCCGTGAACCAGCCATCATGGCTGCTGCCTGCATCGATGTCCAGTCATCCAGCAGGCTTGGCTCAGTCGGTTCAAGCGGGCTGTTCCAGCCGAGCCGGTATTCGCGTTCGAAACCAAGCCGGGAAGGCTCATCGATAGTGAGTTTCAGATCAAAGGAGTGAGCCTCGGGGTCAAACCGGAACCGCCGCTCAAATCTACCACCGCCGGCCGGGGCGTATGTATAGACAACTTCAAGCGGCTGGTTGGTAGCGCCATATTCGCCGGGGTGGAGGTTGCAGGTGAACGGGAGGATCGATGAAGACAGAGTGCCGCCGCCGAAAACCGTTTCCAGTGACACGCGTTTCGCATTCGGAAGCAGTTCAATCGGGGAACCGTCGCGATAGGCGTAGTCCTTCAACTGAATCGAAACCGGCCCGCCCCCGAGCGAGGTCATCATTACCCGGTATTTGCCGGTCTGAACGATCACCGTATCAACGGCAATTGTATCGGGCTGCTGTTCAATGAGTTCAGCAATCGTCCCGGCAGCCGCAGGGACGGAATCGGGCGCTGTGGTTTGAGCCGGGGGAGTCGCCGCAGCCGCGGTTGTGTCACCAGGTTGCGCTGGGATCACCTCAGCTGGCGGCTTGACCAGGCCGAGTTTCTGGGCGATCGGCCAGTAGAGGATGATCAGAATTGCCAGGAGAACTATGACAGCTATCGATTTCTTGTCCACAACCACATCCTTGTTTCTTGGTCCGACCTACCGAACCGGATCGTAGCCTCCGTCGTGCCACGGGTGGCACCGCAAAACCCGCTTGACGGCCATGATGCTCCCGCTCCATGCTCCATACTTGCGGAGGGCGTCTTCGGCATAATGGGAACAACTCGGTTCAAAGCGACAGCCACCCCCGAAAAAGGTCGCCATTAACGGCGCTAATGTCATGCGGTACAAATAGATAAACCAGATCAACGGGCAACTCGTCCAGACTGCCATTGAGCCGGCAGATGAGGGCATCCGCCGGGCACGTTCTTTTCCAGCAGTTGGGTACCCCCCAGATGGGTAGCCCACAGCTCTGCTGTGGGTCATCCCATTTTCAGACCTCCCCACAGCAGAGCTGTGGGATACAATCTTACTGAGTACGGCTGAGTTGCTGGAAGATTCGGCTGAAGTCATCGATCAATCGCTCCAGGGCTGGTTCAGTGCGGGTAACTCGCGGAAGGACAGCCACATGCCCGGGCACAACCAAGCTATGCCGACTGAGCCGTACCGCCTCACGAAATCGCCGTTTGAGCCGGTTGCGTGCGACCGCCGTCCTGACTGTCTTCGAAACGAAAATGCCATACCTGAACTGCTCGGCGGGCTGCCAGACAAGGGTAAAAAAATCGGTCGGAAACCGTTGCCCCTTGCCAAAAAGCGAATCGATTTCGACCCGGCGCTTTAACGACGCCGAGCGCGGCAGTTTACTTTTTCCGACCAACCGTTGACGCCAAATATTTACGGCCCTTGGCGCGCCGGCGAGCCAGCACTTTGCGGCCGTTCCTGGTCGCCATACGCGCGCGGAAGCCGTGATCGTTCAGTTTCTTGCGATTCGATGGTTGAAATGTTCTTTTCATAATTTCTGCCTGCTTCTAAAATAGCTTTGGAATATAGCAATAAACCACCGGCCGTCAAGGTATTAATGTGCTTGTGGCAACGCGCCCGCCAGCCCCTCTTCGTCATTCTCCGGTTTAGCCGGAAAACCCAAGGATTGTGGACCGTGTCCTGCCCCCGCCCCCTTCTATGTCATTCTCCGGTTTAGCCAGGGAATCCAAGGGTTGTGACCTTAGTAGGTCGGGTTCACGAGACGTGCGCGAAGCGCGCGGCGAGCAACCCGACACCAAGGGGCTGAGCTACGCCCGCCCTGAGTCCACTGAAGGGTCGAAAGGTGTCCTACCCCGCCTGCTCCCCACCGTCCTCTTTGGTCAGCGCAATGAATTCAGGGTCATCCCAATAGGACTTGAAATCCTTGTCATCATCCTCGTGGGCCATCTTCTTGTACTCGTTGTCGTACGCTATGGCCTCTTTGAGCGCAGCCAGCATATCGTCCTTTTTCCCCAGCAGAGCTAGCGCACAGGCGCGATTGTAGTTGTAGTCCTTGCGTTCTGGAGCCAACTCAAGCGCACGAGAGTTCTTCTCCAGCGCCTCTTCCAGATTCTTTTTCTCATGTGTTAGATGGTAGCGCCGCAGAAACACATTGGCCAAGTTGTTGTATGCTTCTGGGAAATCCGCCTTGATGGAGGTGGCTTGCTCGAATTTCTGAAAGGCGAGATCGAGCCATTTGGTCTCTCTAGTGGCGTCGTACAGCTTGCCGAGCATGGTGCCCCAGTTGTAGAACGCCCAGTGATGGTCCGGCTTGATAGTAACGGCTTGTTCGCTCTTCTGGCAGCCTAGATGGAGCCACTTGATCCCTTTGGTGGCGTCGTACATCTTCCCGAGATCAATGCCCCAGTTGTGGAACGCAGCGTGGTCGTTAGGTTTGAGAAAAATGGATCGCTCATATTTTTCAAAGGCGAGGTCGAGCCACCTAGTCTCCTGCGTCTTGTCGAACATCCTGCTGCACGTCAGTCCCCAATTGAAGAACGCCCTATCATTGTCAGGGTTCAAGGAGGTGAGTTTTGCCAAGCAACCTATGCACTCCATATAGTTTCCCAATATGTAGAAACTGTGAGCTAGGGTGTCGAGAGCGTCTTCATCCTGCGGAGACTCCTTTAGGTATTCTTGGAGCTCTGGGAGCGCTTCTTCATGGCGCCCCAAGCCATAGTAGCTAAATCCGATATTGCGGCGGAGAGAAGAGGGAATCTTGGTTAAAGGTACGCCCTCCTTCTGCATGTCGGCAATGAGCATTTCATACTGCTTGATCGCTTCTTCCGCGTCTGCTGACTCAATGAGCTTCAGCTTCTCGTCGAAGTTGATGCCGGGAGTCCCAGTTGCTTTCTGCTCGGCTTCACGGATCGGTTTCTCGGTCTTAAGAGTCAACTCAGCAATTCGGGTCTCAATCTCTGCCGCTTGTTCAAAGACCTTCTTCTTGGCCTCCGTGATCTCGTCCAATTCCTTCTTTGCCTGTTCCTTAGTATCAAGTATGTGCTGCTGTGCCTCGTCTTTAAGGCGACGGATGTCTTTAACACTCGCGTCCGTCTCGGAACGTACTTTTTCCAGTTCGGCTTTAGTTTCGATCTTGAGCACCTCAAGATCACACTTAATGCTATTCCTTGCTTCTAGGGTCTCACTCTTAGCAGTTAGGATGGCGTTTGCGACATCTTTTCGGGATAGCTCCAACTCCTGGTCTATCTTTCTGGCTGCGCGCCGACCCTCTACAACCAGAGCCACAGAGAAGGATGCAAGCATTAAACCGATGAAAGTAAGCAACACGGTTATGACGGTCATGCGGTGGTCAATCGCCTTCTCCGCAAGTCGATAGTAACGGTCATCGGTATCAGCGTTAACCGGCGCGACTTGTACCGTATCATTCACCGTATCCCAAACCGTGTCATAAACGGTGTCGGTCTTGTGTGGCGCCGGTGTTTGCGCCATAACGGCGCATGCTGCGCTGGTCAGTAGGACGGCAAGAATGTATTTCCTGAGTTTGGGCATGGCTGCCCCTCCAATCTTCGCGTATGAATACTCGCGGACAATCTATGAAACGGGGAGCGGTTTGGCAATGGAAATCTGAGGGCCGCCCACAGCAGTAGATCAGGAGGCTTGTCCTCCTGACACTGAAGTATCAATGTCAGGACCGCAAGGGTCCTGACCTACCTTCAAACCGGTTCTTGAGCGTATCGAACACGCGGCGGGGTTCGGGCATGTGCATGAGAAGCGAGATGACGAAATACGCAACAGCGCCAAGCAGGCCGATCACAATAAGCCATGTGAATTGATGGAGCAGACTCGCCGACAGCGGCAATGTCCACAACTCGCCCATCAGCAGCCACACGCCGCACGCGCCGGCGATGGAAACAAGCAGGCGGACCAACCAGCCAGATATGTCGCTCGACAATGTCAGACCAGAGCCGCGGCCGAGATCGATCGTCATAATCACACTCGTGGTCAGCCAGGCCAGCGATGTCGCCAGCGCGAGACCGTCGGCAGACAACCATTGCACCAATATCACAGACGCTACCAGTTTAAGCAGCAGCGTTGACCCGAGAATCAGGCCGAGCCGCATCAGCAGCGAGCGGGCGTAGTAGAACCTGATCTGGTAGAAATAGACGCCATAGAAAACCAGGCCCAGTGAATAGCATAGAAGCGGTCCGGATGTCAGCATGACCGACTGTTGATCGAACGCCCCGCGCCGAAACGCTGCTGATACCACTTCCGGGGCGAAGACAATCAGCGCGATCGCCATCGGTGTCATCACATAGACCACCAGACGCAGTGTCTCGCGATAAAACGAGACAAGCTTCTCGGGCTGTGTGGTCGCCATGTCGCTGATCCACGGAAACGCCGCCGCGGCGAATGTTACCACCAACATGCCGGGCGGCACCTGCGACAAGAACAGCGCATAGCGCAAGGCGGCAATCTCACCCTCGCCCAGATAGCGCACCGCGAGATACCGATCAATCGCGGGATACAGAAGCGACAAAGCTTCCACGGCCATCACGCCAATAGTCATCTTCACGAGCGGGCTGACGCTCGCACTCGACGCTCTGCCGGGGCGTCCGGGTTTCAATATGACACCGACCGCGACAGAATGAATCAGGAACAATACCACCGATGACACCATCCAGCCATACGCAAGTGACTCGATATTCAGCGTGTCGTAGCCCAGCCAGATCCAGACGATGATAACGGCGTCGAGCACGAACGGCGAGAGCGACGGGGCAATGAAGTGTTTCCTCTGAAACAGCCACGCCCGGAAATACGCTTCGAGACTGCGGAAAAACACGAACGGCGCGAGCAGCGCCAGCAGTCGCGCCGCTACTATCACATTCTCAGGAGACAGTTGCGGTGCGATCCAATCAATCAGAGGGAATCGCATCAGATAAAGAGAAGCGGATAGAACACCGAAAAACGCCGCGCAGATATAGAGACCTTTCCAGAAGAGCGCGGATTCGTCCGAAGTGTCACTCTGGCCCGATGAGGTGCGGATCACCGAAGTTGGCAGCGCGGCGAAGATCACGAACGTGAGAATTTCCGGTATGATGGCTGCGATCAGAAACAGATCGAGAATGGCGCTGGTGCCGAAATAGTTGGCGATGACCGCCTCGCGGAAGTATCCGAACAACCGACCCAGTACGTTGCCGCCGACCGTCACCAGCGTCGCCGCTACCAGAGTCTGTTTCGCGAGACGTGCGGTCATGATGTTCTCTCGCTCAACAGCTCAGCGACTGTTTCATGAAGCGCGGCGCGATAGCGCAGGCCGCCTATATCCATCGCGCGCATGATCCGGCCGAACGATTCGAACTCCGACCAGTCGCACGTACGGACTTCGCGAATTTCGTCTTTGTCCGTGTGCTGAAAATCGCCGCTCTGATAATCAGCCAGGAAAACAAACGAACGCCAGAAGACGCTGTCATGGTCGTTGCAGAATGTTACAGAAGTCTGCATCAAGAACTTGTCAAGTGTGATGCTACAACCGGTCTCTTCGCTGACTTCGCGGGAGATACCCGTCTCGAAATCTTCACCCGGATGGAGACCGCCCGAGGGCGCTCGGTACAATCCGGGCGGGTAGAAGTGCTTGGCGATTACCACGAGCTGATTATCTTTGCGTATGTACAGTGTGACATCATGATTGCGGCCGTTCTTCTGAGATGACCTTATGCGGTCGACCTCACGTTGGGGAACCTCGAAGCGAAAGTCGCGAAGATGCGGACAGCCGTATCGGTCGACCATCCGCGAAATCATGTCGTCAGTTACATACACAGCTTAGAACAGGGCGATGATTTCTGTTTGCTGCGGCAGAGTCGTGACTTCGGGGCCGTTGTCCGTGATCAGACAGTTGATCTCGGTGCGCACGCCGGAGTCTTTGTCGTAGATGCCCGGCTCAATAGAGAACAGGTGCCCGGATTGCAGCACGCGACTGTCTTCGGTTTCGAGATTGTCGATATTCGGTCCGTCGCCGTGCACGTTTGATCCAATCGAATGGCCGGTGCGATGGGTGAACAAGGGACCATAGCCGGCTTTCTCGATAACCGCGCGACAAGCATCGTCAGCCTCGGCCCCTTTGACCGGACGGCGACCGATATGTTCTTTCAGGAACGCTACCGCCTCGTCGCGCGCCTGAACAACCACCGCGAATCTTCGGGTGTATTCCTCCGGTATGTCGCTCTTCTTGCCGGAGTACGCCATCCAGGTGATATCGCCGTAGACACCGTCGGCATCGCCAAATCGTGCCCAGAGGTCGATTAGCACGAGTTGGTCGCGTTTGATCGGCGCCGAACTTAATTCACTCGGCTCGTAGTGTGGGTCGCCGGTGTTGACGTCGACCGAGCAGTTGGGGGCGACGTCGAAAATCATACCGTGCGATGTAAACTTGTCCATCATGAACCGGCAGACATCGTATTCACGAATCGGTTTCCCTGCTTTGAGGGAGTCGGCAATCAACGCGAAAGCGTCGTCCTTGGTCTGGTTGACCAGCTTGGCGGCGCGACGGTGGCTTGCGATCTGCTGAGCCGAAAGACGCGCCTGAAACGCCGCCACCAGATCAGCCGACGAAACCACCTTGAGACCAAGACTGCGGATAAGTTCGATAGTGCCGCAGTCGACCAGACCGATATACGGCAGACGCCCCATCGGAGAGTACTCCATAGCGACTGTTTTGAAGCCGGACAGGATACTGGCCAGTTCGGCCTCAAGGCCGTGGTAGCCGCGATAAATTCTGACCTCGCCCTGAAGATGCGCGAACTTGTTCTTCTCGATTGGGTTCACCAGGGCGATAGGTTTACCTTTGGCCGGAATCAGGTAGCAGGATCGCCGCGTGAGATGAGTGGTCAGGCCCATGGCTTTGATGGCGATTTCGTTGCGGGCGTGGAAGTCGTACAGCAGCCAGCCATCGATGTTCTGTTCAATTAGATACTGTTGAATCTTTGGGATGTCCATATATACTCCTCTGGTTGGTAGGATAGCAGTTTGCGGTGTCCGGGACAACTGAATCGTTGCCATAGTTGCGCACCCGGCCTCCCTACGGAAACCGTGCCCGGCAGATGCCCTCATCTGCCGGTTAGGTCCCGTAGGTCAGGACCCTTGCGGTCCTGACATCCGCGTGTCAGGAGGGCAAGCCTCCTGACCTACTGTTGAATCTTTGGGATGTCCATATATACTCCTCTGGTTGGTAGGATAGCAGTTTGCGACGCCGAGGACAACTGAATCGTTGCTATAGGTCCCGTAGGTCAGGACCCTTGCGGTCCTGACATCCGCGTGTCAGGAGGGCAAGCCTCCTGACCTACTGTTGAATCTTTGGGATGTCCATATATACTCCTCTGGGTGGTAGGATAGCAGTTTGCGGTGTCCGGGACAACTGAATCGTTGCCATAGTTGCGCACCCGGCCTCCCTACGGAAACCGTGCCCGGCTTGACAGGTTCTGTGGCTGTCAATAGATTCACTCCGATGCCCAGCTACCACATTTGCCGAATTGTCGTCACCGGCGCGCCGGGGTCAGGGAAAACTGAGTTCATTGAGCGGCTCAAGTCCGAGAAACCGCTCGCTGGGTTCATCTTCTTTGAAGAACTGGCGCGGGCCATATTGAGCGCAGCTCCTCACTTCCGCAGCGATTGGCCCGGCCTGCACCGCGAGATTTACCGCCGCCAAGCTGAAAGGGAAGACGCCATCGGAGAAAGGTCGTTTGTAACCGATCGCGGCACAGCAGACGCATTCGCCTTCCACCCGGAAACTATAGCCGATGTCGGCACTTCACTTGAGCGCGAGTATCGTCGCTACACCGCAGTCATTCAGCTTGGATCTGCCGCTTCGTTGGGCGAGCCGTACTACTGTCAGGACGAAATCCGCCGCGAAACTCCGGCCGAAGCCCTCGAAATAGAGCAGGCCATCCGCGCGGTCTGGGGACGTCACCCCGGTTATTCGTTTGTTCCGGCCGGTGACAATCTGGAAGAAAAATATGATCTGTTGCGGCGCCGGATCGTAGACCATATTATTGGTGACTCGTAAGAGTTGACAATTGGAACCGTCGAGCGTCTATAATCAAAGGTGCGATGAATGTCACGAAAGGACAAAGCCTTGAAATCCAAAATCGTCTTGATGCTGTTTTGCGCCGGTCTGATTCCGGCGATCCTGGCAACCCCGGCTATGGCCGAGAGCGACCTGTACGGGCGTTTCAAACAATGTTACGACCAGATGGGTTCGGACCTGGCCACCAGGCCACCGGCGGAAGTGGCCGAAATCTCTGCGTTCGTCTATGAGAAGGACGTCGCCATGTTCACGTTCGAATCGGGCCGTATCTACCTGTTGCGCAAACTCGAAGGCCGTCCAATCACGGCGATCTTCATCGGCAAGGGCCGTGCAAAGATCGAAGTCCCCAGCCATGTGGAAAGCCAGTCGTTGCTGTTTGCCTCCAAGGCTGCCACGGTGGACGAATCGTTCGAGGTCGCATTCATAAACTTCGCGGATGATTTCGATCTGCGGCTGAGAGAGAAATTTCAGTTCAAGGATGATGTTCTGCCGTGGTCAGATTTCAACCGGTCGCAACAGGGTGAGTTTTTCTTCAAGCCGGTCATCATGCACACCTATGACCACTACTTCCAGTTGTTGCGTTCCCTTTTCGAACGGCGGGGGGATGGTTATTTCTGGATCGACTTCGGTCGCCATACCTATTCGTTTGATCCCAATCGCCCGGAAGAGGTGATTGTCGGTTATGAACACGAAGGCGGCGACACGCAGCCCACCGATGGCGCGGTCATGCAGCGCAAAGAAAAGGCCATGTATGATGACTACCGGATGTCGGATATCAGCTACCCGACTACGGTGCTTTCACGCGAAGGCGAACTGCGCATGTCCGGACTGGATGGCAAGTACATTGAGCGGGCCGCAATCGATCTCAAGGTGTTGGTAAATGCCGACAGTCTTCGCTTTGTCTCGCTTTTCCTGCATCACAATCTCAAGCTCGATTCCATCTTCTGCAATGGTGCGCCGGTGGAATACTCGCGGAGAGGTTCGTTCACGTTTATGGGTCTGATGCTTCCGGAGTACCATTACAAAGGCGACACGCTGAATGTCCGTTTCTTCTATCACGGCAAGGAGTATCATCCGGCGCTGCCGTTTGTCGAGAATCCGGCGCCGTCGCCACACAATCTGACCTTTGACATCCACACCGGCTACAATTATGCCATGCCGGCGACCACGCCGCTTGAATCGGCGGAGAGTGGCCGCACTCGGTTCACGTGCGCTCCAGTTGAACCGTACCGGATGTTCCAGTTCCAGCCATATGCTGCCGGTTATGACACCGTGACGGTGGTGAGCGATATCGGCGTTACGCTCAATTTCATCACTTCCAAGCACATCGATAAATCGCACTTTGAAAACTTCATCCCCTTTGAGCAATTCCAGCCAACAGTGACAAGCGCGTTCAATTTCCTGACCAGCCGACTGGGTCCGCCGCTGGCCACGTTTGCCGAGTATATCTATCCCGAGCCGACCGGCAGTATGCCCGGACTAATCGGCGTGTCACAGACGACCTCGCACGCTGATGGCACCGGGGGGTTGCTCATGGAGGCGGCCGAATCGGCTGCCCGGCAGTATTTCGGAGCGTTAATGCAGCCCAAGACCGATCGCGAATACTGGCTCATGGAAGCTGCTCCGGAGTATCTATCTCTGATGGCTGTGTGGCACCAGATCAGTCCGAACGTGTTCTTCGGAGAGCTGGGCCGAAGACGGAATCATATCTATGATCTTCTGGACCTCAATGGGGATCGACCCCTGGCCACGGGAACGAGAATGGAAGCGGCTCAAATGCGCTCAAAGGGGGCGTGGGTGCTTCACATGCTCCGCTTCATGATGTACAATTTGGAAGGAGAAGGAAACCGCGACCAGACCTTCTGGCGCTTCATAAATGAACTAAAGACGATGACTAACAGCGGACTCTATACCAACGAAGACTTCATTCATCTCACAGAGAAGCACTATGGCGATTCACTCGGCTGGTTTTTCGATCACTGGCTGTATGCGCGAAATATCCCCGAGTACAACGTGCAGTATCAGATAGTCAAACGTGACGACGGTAACTACGTGACAGCGGACGTACGCACCGACAAAGTCGGCGAGAGTTTTCGGATGCCGGTCATTATCAGAGTTGCCTCTGAGGGCGGGCAGTCGGTCTATGTGCGGCAGATGATCGAAGGAATACAGGATTCGTTTGAGTTGGGGCCATACGATTTCACACCGAAGGAAATCGTCTTCAACGAGTTCCATTCAGTGTTGTCAAAGGACAAAGTAAAGAAGAAATAGGTGGCTGCCGCTGCTACATTAGAATCGAAACAATACCGCGCCCGCTCCGGCGGGCGCTTCTTTATTGGGCACGCCGGAATCCAACCGACGGTCACAACAACCAGACCCACGATACTATGCTTGACTTGTTGACGCTCACACTGTATATGGACGATGGAAACAAATGAATACTAACATGACAGGAATAACTCAGGAGTTGGAGGACAGGATGAAGACAGTTCGTAACATTATGATGCTCGTAGTGTTCGGTTTGGCGCTCAGCGTGCCGGTCCTTGCGCAGCAAGCAGGCGACAGCGCAGCACCACAGATGCCGCCGATGGGGCCGCCACCGGAATTACAGCAGTTGGCCAAGATGGTGGGAACTTGGGACTACACCGGAGAGGTACGCATGGGACCGGACTCCCCACCGATGCCGCACACCGCGATCAGTATTAACTCCTTTACCTGCGCCGGGGCAGCTTTCCAGTCGGACTTCAGCAGCACGATCATGGGCATGCCAATGAAGGGACTGCAACTGACGACTTTTGATCGTGAGACCGGCAAGTGGCAGACGGTTTGGACAGACAATTTCGCCGCCAGGATTTCGTACTACGAGGGTGACTTCAAAGAGGGCAAGCTGGTGTTTTCTGGGCAAGACAAAATGCAGGGTCAGATCATCTACTCCCGGTTCACTTTCTCCGACATCACCGACACCTCTCACAAGTACCTGATGGAGAATTCAACGGACGGTCAATCCTGGTATACGTCCATGCAGGGGACATATACGAGGCAAAAGTAGTGGAATCGGGCGGGCGGGCGGTTTCCTATAGGGAGTCATCCCACAACTATTGTTATCTTAGGTCGAATGGCAATCGAGCACGGCACACGTGAGGTTGAACGAGCTATCCTGATCGGGCTGGCGAGCGATTCACGTCACAAGCGGGAACATGTCGAATCATTGGAAGAGCTTCGTCGGCTCGCTCACACGGCCGGCGCCGTGGTGCTGGCCGAGCGTGTCCAGGTGCGCCCCCGGCCAGACCCGGCGTTCTTTGTTGGCCGCGGGCTGGTCAAGGAACTCAAAGCTCAACTGGCGGAACTGGCGGGCAACTGCGTTATGTTCGACGACCCCCTCAGTCCCGCCCAGCAGCGAAATCTCGAAGAGGAGCTCGACGCCAAAGTAATCGACCGGCCGCTGTTGATTCTGGACATCTTCGCTTCCGGCGCGCGGAGCGCTGCCGCTCGTATGCAGGTGGAGTTGGCACAACTGGAATACACGCTCCCGCGCCTGACCGGCGCGTGGTTGCACTTCTCGCGGCAGTACGGCGGTATTGGGGCCAAAGGACCGGGAGAAACCCAGCTTGAAACCGACCGTCGTCAGGTGCGCGACCGAATCGATCACTTGAAGAAGAAACTGAAAAAACTGGGGGTTCAGCGCGCCACTCAGCGACAGGCGCGAAGCGATCTGTTCAAGATCGCCCTGGTCGGATATACCAACGCGGGCAAATCGACTCTGTTCAACGCACTCACCAAGGCCGATATTGAAACCGCCGACCGCCTCTTTACAACACTGGATTCGACAACACGGGCGATGTCGGCCGGGTATCCTTCCCGAGTGGTCTTTTCAGATACGGTTGGTTTTATCAATAAACTGCCCCACCAGTTAGTGGAATCGTTCAAATCTACTTTGGAGGAGGTCGCCCTCGCCGATCTCCTTCTGCATGTGGCCGATTGCTCCGACCCGAAAATGCAGGAACATATCGAGCAAACCCGCGAAGTCCTGGCCGAGATCGGGGCCGAATCAGTCCCTTACCTTATTGTCTATAACAAACTGGACGCCAATCCTGATTTCACGGCGCCGTCGGATAATTCCGCCACCGCCTTTGTCGTTTCCGCGATGAAATCACGCGGTCTGGCCGCCCTGAAAGCCGAACTGGTCATCCGTGCCGGTCGTACCCGGTCCACCTGAGTCTGGTAGGGCAGGTTTGTCTTCAAACCTGCCATCTCTTTCCGCACGCTGACTGCCGCTATTGCATCGGTCCACCGGCGTCAAAGTCGGGAGTGGGAAGCTCCGGCCGTTTCGGTGGCGGTGGAGGTAGCGCACAGCAGGGGGTCGGGCCGTAACCGTAAAGATAACCGGCCAGCATGATCAGGTCGTTCAAGCTGATGCGACCACTGCAATCCATGTCAACCGCTCCTACCGGCACATACAGATCCGGGGGCGTCTGGAAGAAATAGTACGCTTGAAGCAATTCAACGTCCGCCGATGTCAACTGGCCGTCCATATTGGCGTCACCACAGAAGAGCGTGCCGCAATTGGGATATAGTGCTCCGATTAGTGTCCCATCCCAGTAGTTATTCGCCGGCGCGCAGGGGGAGTAGCCGGAGATGTGATAGTCGCTGTTGGCAGCATCGCAGAACAGTGGATCTCCTGAGATGTTGCCGTTCTGCCCGAGTTGACCTGAGACACATGAAGGCCACGAAGGTATTCCGGAGTCATAAATATCGCAGTAAGTCAGGACCGGGTCGTTACCAGAACCGGAACATACAAGAGATCCGCCCACGTTAAGGGCAATGATGCATCTTTCAAGGGAGGGAGAGGCGCCGTTCAACCACACACCTCCGCCTACTACAGCAGAGTTGCCCGAGACTGTGTTCGATACCAATATGTCGTTCGAACCATTCAGCGCAATGCCGCCGCCCTCGTGCAACGAGTGATTTCCGGTAATCACGTTTTGAACCAGATGGGCGCTTGAGCGTGACAAGGCCACGCCGCCGCCGTTGCCCGACGAGTTGCCACTGATCATGTTGTCTTCGAGAACCGGGCTGGATTTGTAGCAATATATGCCCCCGCCTCCGTCCCCTCCGGAGCCATACCCTTTCCAGAGAGCATGGTTGTTGATGATTCTGCACTCTTTGATCGTCGGACTTGAAGCGGAGTCGCAGAAGATCCCTCCACCGTGAGCGTAGACCAGTGTTCCGAGGTCAGAATGCACCGTGTCATCCTCCGGCGCGTAGCCGTTTGTTATCGTGAAGCCCTCGACTCGGGCGTAATGATTCTCGCCGCTGTGGAACCGGAACCCGCGGTGAGGTTCTGATTGAGTACCCTGGCAATCTACAATCGTCTCTTCCGGTCCGACCACGGACTTGAGCACAATGTACTCGCCGCCGAAGTCGATATCCCGGTTGCCCAGGCCGGTGTAGGTGCCGGGGTGAACCAGCACGGTGTCTCTAGTTGTCGCTGAATCAACTCCGTGCTGGATTGTGGCGAAGGGGTACTGTTCCGAGCCGTCGCCCGTCAAATCGCTCCCGTCGACAGCCACGTGCCACGTGCTGCTTGCGAAGCTGCAATTAATCAGTATTGAGACGTTGCCGGGAAGTTTATTCGCTACCGCCAGGTCGTTGTAACCATCGCCATCAAGGTCCACGGAAAAGACCTCAGTCGGTTCGCGCCCCGTCCCGTATTTGGCGCCCAGTTGAAATGTCCCATTGCCGGTGTTTTCCAGAATCCATAAGCTGTCAGAATACTCGTGAACCACTGCCAGCTCTTTATCCTCGTCGCCATCAAGGTCAGCGGCAAAGACCGCAGTGGGTCCGATGCCCACCTCGTATTGGACGCTACTGACAAATGTCGCGTTGCCCTTGTTCATCAGAATTGAGACGTTGTTTGATCCCTGATTCGGCACCGCCAGGTCGTTGTCGCCATCACCATCAAGGTCAGCGGCAAAGATTGACCAGGCATGGCTGCCCGCTCCATAATAGACCGGACGCTGAAATGTCCCATCGCCATCGTTCAACAAGACTAAGACATTGTAATTGTACATGAATCCATTTGTCACCGCCAAGTCTTTGTCGCCATCGCCATCAAGGTCCACGGCAAAGCTCGAGCAGACACCTCTGCCCGCCCAGTGATTAACTGCCTCTTGAAATGTCCCAGTACCAGTGTTCAACAGAATTGAGACGTTCTCTGATGAATAATTCGCCACCGCGAGGTCGTTGTCGCTATCGCCATCAAGGTCAGCGGCAGAAATCCTGATGGGATTGCTGCCCGCCCCATAATTAACTGGCGCTTGAAATGTCCCATCGCCGTTGTTCAACAAGATTGAGACGTTGTCGGAACCCCAATTTGCCACCGCCAGGTCTTTGTCTCCATCGCTATCAAGGTCAACGGCAACGACTGAATTCGGAGTGGTGCCCGCCCGGTAATCAACTGCCGCTTGAAATGTCCCATTGCCATTGTTCATCAAAATTGAGACGTCATCGGATAAGTTATTCGCCGTCGCCAGGTCGTTATCGCCATCGCCATCAAGGTCAGCGGCAAAGATTGCATGAGGGTTGATACCCACCCCGTAATTGACGGCAGGTGCAAATAGGAGATCTTGGGCATAGGTTACATTTACCAAGAGAAGAAAGGCCACGGCAATCGAAAAAAAGAAAATGCGTCTCACATACACCTCCCTATCCAAACAACTCATAATCAATCCGGCTCAATGGCGGCGCCGAGCGCGCACTAACCTATATGCACAAATAAGTCGCAAAGCACCCTTCTGTCAAGGGTTTTGCAGTGTAGAAGACCCAGCCGTGTCCATTTTCTCTTTATCTGCAGAGTCCATGTCAGTCCCGTAGGGCGGGTCCGTCTTCGAACCCGCCATCGCTCCGACCCCAAAGCGAAATTGGCAGGTCTGAAAACAGACCTGCCCTGCATGACTCAGACGGTAGAGCAACTGATTCGTAATCAGTAGAGAATTGGCAGGTTTGAAGACAAACCTGCCCTACAGTAAAGCACCAGCATAGTCCTGCCGATAACGGATTTACGGACAATACTATGGCAAGAAAGATTCTCATCGTCGACGACAACCCCAACATGTCGGCATTATTGTCGGAAATGTTGGAGGTGTTTGACCATGAGTCGAAAATAGCCGCAGACGGCTTCCAGGCATTGGAGGAGTTGAAATCGGGTAATTTCTCGATGGTCATCACCGACATGCGGATGCCCAAAATGACCGGCCTGGAACTGCTTGAAAAGATCAAGGCCGACCACCCCAAGGTGAAAGTGGTCCTCATCTCCGGCTATTCCGGCAGCCAGATTGAAACTCAGGCCGAAGCTCTTAAAGTCGACGGCTTCCTCGGCAAGCCGCTCATGATGGCCGATATCGAGAAGCTCCTCAAAGATCTTCTGTAGCCTTCCGGCCCTCCTTTCACCTTATTATCAATTCAGATGAATCGGCGCTGCTTTCGACGCAGTGTCACACTCCGGATTCAAGGATGGTTCGATGAAGAATGTTCTGAAACGCTCCCGCCTCTTCTCGCAGTTGGACGATGAAGCACTCGATGAAATCTGTCGAGCAGCCAGCCTGCGAAAAGTCGGGCCAGAGGAGATGATCTTCATGGAGGGTGAGCCGGCCCAATCTTTTTTCATCGTCGGCAGCGGCAAGGTGAAAGTGTTCAAGCTGTCGTCGGACGGTAAGGAACAGGTGCTGATGATCGCCCAGCCGGGCGATAGTTTTGCCGAGGCGGCTTTATTTGGCGGGCGGAAATTTCCCGCTTCGGCTCAGTCTTTGGAAAGAACCGAACTGGTGGTAATCGATCGCGCCCGGTTCGTCAAACTGCTGGGTACCAACCCCGATCTGGCCGTGAATCTGATCGGGCGGCTGTCCGAGCTCTTGCGGCTGATGACCCGTCTGGTGGAGGGGCTGTCACTTTCCGATGTCACCACCCGACTGGCCCAGTTCCTCTGCAGTTTCCGCAACGAAGCCACTGGCGAGATGCCCTCCGAAATCCTGCTATCGACCAAGAAAAGCCTTCTCGCGTCACAACTTGGGACAATTCCCGAGACCTTGTCACGTTCATTGGCCAGACTCACGAGAGACGGGTTGATTTCCGTAAGCGGCCCCACGATCAAGATTCTCGATCCCGACCGCCTGCAGCGCCTGGCCGATTCGAAGCAGTGAGCATTTCGCTGGCGGTTGACTAAAGTCATATCCGGTTTCGCCGCTTTGACCGAACTTTCTCCCAGAAACGGAAACTGGAGGACAGTATGGCCAAAGTGCTGCGTGATATTATCAGGATCAAAGAAGAGCTCTGCGACGGTTGCGGCGAGTGTATTTCGTCGTGCGCCGAGGGTGCGCTTGAAATCGTCAACGGCAAGGTGCGCCTGAAAGGCGAAATCCTTTGTGACGGCGCCGGGGCGTGTATCGGTACCTGTCCCACCGGCGCGCTGACGATTGAGAAGCGGGAATCAGAGGAGTATGATGAAGCTGCCGTGGCCGCCAGTCTGGCTACGACGCACCATAAGCAGCCGGCGGCTGTCGGAGCGGTCGGCCCGAGAGTGATGCCGATGGCCGCACACGGTAGTGGCTGTCCCGGTTCTGCTATGAAACAGTGGGGCGACCGGACAGAGGTTTCATCGACCGAGACTAACAGCGCGGCACAGTTGACTGCACACGCCTCCGGGCCGTCGCGTCTGCGCCAATGGCCGGTTCAACTCACGCTTGTACCGCCGACGGCACCCTATTTCAAGAACGCTGATCTCCTGATCACGGCCGACTGTGTCCCGTTCGCCTTCCCCGATTTTCATGAGCGTTTTCTCAAGGGAAGAGCGCTGGTGGTCGGTTGTCCCAAGCTTGATGATCTCCAACACTATTCTGATAAACTCACCGAGATATTCAAAGTGAACGACTTAAAGTCGGTCGAGGTGCTCAAGATGGAAGTTCCCTGTTGCGGTGGGATCGCTCAGGCGGCCGTGGAAGCGCGCCGAAGGTCCGGAGTGACTTTCCCTCTCACCATCACCACATTCGGTATACGAGGCGACCTGCAGGAGAGCTACCAGGCTTGAGTCACAATTGAACGAGCGCGCTTACGGAATCACCCTACCGTTCTGTGACGGCTCCCATCGCGCCTGCGGTTTCAAGGGTTGAGGGGCTGCTGGAAATGCCGTTTACGAGGTTTTTCTGACCGACTTGATAGCCTCAAGCAATTGCTGCTTGTTGGCCTTCGAGATTTCACGCCCCTTGATGGGCAGCTCCCTGATAGTGCGGGCATACCGCCGAAGCGCAACCACCGCGATCTGTTCGAGTTCCTCCACAGTTGGAAGTGCTGAAGTCAGCGCCAGAGTGTCAGAACCCGCATACGAGGGAGCATGGTCATCAACAGGTGGCGTTGACACTGGCGGGAGCGGAGCAATTTTCTCAGAACGGGTTGGGGACGGAACAGATGAGACGGACCTCGTGCGTGCCGCCGGCCGGGATCTTTTCTCCACAAAGCGTGGCTTGTCTTCAGGCGTGAAGCGATTCACGAATCGGTGATACGGCAAGATGGAGTCGACCTCCTGATCCGGCTTCGGAATCACATGCATCGAAACGAGTTCCTGCACCTGATAGGCAGCCCGTGCTCCGGCTTCAACTGCGCCCTGCACCGCGTTCCAGTCGCCCTCGATCTTGACGGTCATGCGTCCGTCGATGCCCTGCTCCGCAGAGACAATGACGACCTGTCCGGAGTCAGACGCGGCACGAGTCGCCTTGATGGCTCCGTCGAGGCCGCTGGTTTCGATCAATCCTAAAGCTGGTCGTGGCATGATCCGTAAAGCTATGCTAATATGTGCTCCGCTTCAACTAGTAAGTTTATCGGCAGACAAGATCAGGTAGAAAAGAGCGTCGCCCGCACTCCCCTCGAGTGCGGGCGACTGGGCACCAAGAAAAAGAGGACCTACCGAGCGCCTTGTCAGCGCCAGGAGTAAGAATGACACCTTGCTCTTAGCAACGGCTATGCCACAGGTCTTGGACGTATTGTTAAGATGTTATTATTGAATGAGTTGCGCCGATGGTTGATCTACTAGTTCGATTCCATCCATGCTCGTGTTCGTACAATCATACGAGGAACAGGAAAGAAAAGGCGGTAAGGGTCCATGGGTAAGACACTTACCGCCACCAAGGAGTAGTGTTCAGTATCGTACAGTACTACGAAACGACGGGCCTGAACACGGTCCGGAGTCAGTTCGGAAGCGAACTCTCCAGACCAATCCCGTAACGTTTCAGTTTGGTCCGCACCGTGGCTTCATGTACACCTAACATGCGGGCCGCTTCGCTCTTGTTACCGCCGGCAGCCAGCAGGGCTTCGGTGATCAAATCGCGCTCGAATTTCTCCACACGCTCAAATAACCCGGCCGTGGCTTCAGCGGGGTGTTCGGGAGCCAGAATCGAACGCGCCACCTCATGCAACTGGCCTTCAACCACGAACCGCGACATGATTTCAAGTCGGCTGACTATGTTGCCAAGCTCACGGATATTGCCCGGCCAGTCGTGGGAAAGGAACTGCTGAACCAGTTCCGATGACGGCTTCTCTCCTGACTTGAGAAGGCCACGGCGCATCATGAAATGCTCGACCAGCAAGGGAATGTCTTCTCTTCGCTGCCGCAGAGGCGGCAGATGAAAGGTGATTCCACTCAGCCGGTAATACAAATCACGGCGAAATGTCCCTTGGTCAACCATCTGTTCAAGATCACGATTGGTCGCCGCCACGAGGATAATGTCAATATCCGCATGCCTGGTGCCACCCAGAGGAGTGACGCGGCGCGATTCGAGCACGCCCAGAAGCTTGGCTTGAAGCATGAGGGGCATGTCACCGATCTCGTCCAGCAGGCAGACACCACCATTGGCCACCTCAAACAGGCCCTTCTTGTTGTGGTCGGCACCGGTAAAGGCGCCCTTCTGATAGCCGAACAGTTCGGACTCCAGAAGCGTCTCCGGCACTGAGGCGCAATTGATGGTCACGTACGGTCCATCGGGACGAACCAGCGAATGGTAGTACTTAGCCAGGCGATCTTTCCCCACACCGGTCTCGCCTGTAATCAGAACCGGCAAGTCTGAGCGGGTCAGCAGCGCTAGCTGTCTCTTGATACGCACAATGGTCTCACACCTGGTCAGATAGTCGAGGTCGATGTCGGCAACAGCCTGCACCGAGGACCCGTTTGACACAGGCGCGAACTGCCCGAGCGCATCAATCAGCCGACTGACTTCTTCCTGCTTCGTTCTGAGACGAGTCCGGGCATAGAACTCTTCGGCGCGAAACAGGTAGGTCAGCCTCTTGCGTTCTTCGAACGCCGCCGATGATCCCGCCGCTACCAGCGCGTCGGCTTTCTCCCAGCGAACACCCGATTCATCCAGAATGGCAATGGCCCGCTGGAACAATTCACGAGCCATCACCGCCTGTTGTGCACTGAGCGACTTGGCGTTTCCAACGATAGTCTGCGCCGTGATTTTCTTGAGCGCACCCAATTCCACCTTTTCGTCGGCTCGCTCCATTATCGTCATCGCACGAGCCGCCATCCGGGCCGCCTGGCGATAATCGCCGGTTCGAACTGCCAGTTCTGCCAGATGCCGCATGACCCGCCCGGCCAGAGTGGTGTCGGCGGCAATCGCTTCAGCCTTTTCTAGGGCACGGTGGAGCACGTTGCCCGCGTCATCGTACTGTGCGGTCCGGTACTGCAACTCGCCCAGGTAGGTCATATATATGACCTCATCCCGCGGCGAGTTGACCGCTGCCAGCAGAGCACCGACTTTGGCAAACTCCTGCTCAGCCTGATCGTAATCCGCCCGCTGCAGGTAGACATAGCCGAGTGACAGACAGGCACGAAGCGTTTCCAGATCGTCACCCAGTTCGACGGACATCTGAACGTTGACTTTCAGATGCTTTTCGGCCTCGGCGAAATCACCCATGAACGTATGCAAGCGGCCGATATTGCCCATCATGAAAGCCAGCTTTTGTCGATCGTCAAGCCGTTTCGCGATCTCCACCGCGTCCATCAGCACCGCCAGAGCGTTGCGATAGTCGGCGCGGCGGAAATGAAGACCGGCCAGATGGTTCAGAGCGCGGCTCTGACCCTCCGGACAGTCATTTCTGCGAAAGATTGATTCTGCGTCGCGGTATGCCTTTTGTGCTTCCGCAAGTTCACCCCTGTCGCGCAAGATACCGCCCAGCGTGAGGAACACTTCTGCCAGCCTGAGAGAGTCTCCGGCTCGCGCTACGTACATCTGGGCTGCCCGGGCCGCTTTCAGGGCGGCCGCGTAGTTGGTGAGGGAAGCATAAGCCTGGGCGGCCAGGTGCAGGATTTCACCTGCCTGTATGCCACTGGCTTCAGTGCCTATCTGACTCCACTGAGTTTCATAGCACTGCACGGCGCCGACAAAGTCGCGTCTAGTCAGCATCGCTCGCATATGAGCCGCCGCCGAGACACAGAATACATCGTCCACGTCGTGTCGTGTCATCTTTGCGCCTCCCTTGACAGGCTGAAGCGGTATCTGGCGCGAACGGAACTGTTCAAACGCACGGTCTGATCATCACGCTTATGCTCCAGCGGCGCCAGGTAGTCAAGCACACCGTTGATGAGAATGTCAACCGGCAGATATCCCGTGAGAGCCGATGTGCGAACATCTCGGACAGAAGGGGAACCGCCGCCGCCAATGACGCGGTCGCCGCCCCACGGATGCTCACCGTCGTCACCTTCGCCTGAGCCGTCACCTGGGTCGCTAGGGAAGTCCCGCGGCGTTATCACCGCTGAAACCGGGCTAACAGCAGCGAAAAGAAACACCAACGCCACAGCCAGTAAGGCAATTGTACGTTTCACGACACACTCCTTGGTTTGAGTATAGGATGAAGTTGTAATTTTCATACATACCGCCAAACGCAGTCAGCCACAGATGCGGCGGTGAGGGGATGGGTCATTCCGGTCACTCACATGATAGCTTGCCTTCACTTCGGTGTCAACCGTTTTCTTGCTTCAACCGACTGTTGGGCTTGATTCTATGAAGAATAAACAACTTCGTTGCCGAACGAGAACGGCAGTGATATGTTACGCCCCAAAGAGAACTACGGATCAATATCATGACGACAAGGTTCGTTTCAGACAAGCTCACGACTTCGTCGCTGACGCTGGCTATGGTGTCCCTGGCGCCGGTTCATGCCGCGATACTTGGAGCGCTGGTCATGATGTTTGTAGGACGAGAACTGGTTGCTTTGGCTGCGGTTGCTTTCGCCGTGCTGGCGTTGCTGGTCATGGTGCCGCGAGTATCATTCTACCTCTTCCTCTTCTCCATGTGTTTTTGGATGCCCCAACGACTAACGGCTACTTTTGCCGTGCATCCTTTCGATATAATGCTGGCAATCGTGTTCGCCGGCATGGCGCTTGAGTTCCTGCTGAAATCTGACGGCGAAATACGCTCGACTACTTTCGATTTGCCTTTTCTGGTTCTGATTTCCGCCACGTTGCTCTCGGCGGTGCTGGCTTACCGGCCGGCATACTCGATCGTGCCGCTGATCCGAATCGGGGTAATCTATCTCGCCTTTCGTGCGGTTTACAAATTCGGCTGGGATATCGGAGTGAGGCGCATTCTGACAATCTATCTGGCCACGGTGACACTACTGTCCATATACAACTTCCTGGCTTTTGCTCTCCAAGGCGGCAAGTTGCGGGTGTTTGGTCCAGCCATGCTCATTTACGAGACGATGGCCATGACCGGGCTGCCGATGGCCCTGGCATTCATGCTCTGGTCGTCGCGCACGCGTGAACAGATCCTCTATGGATTGACCGGTCTGGTAATTGCAGGCGGCATAGTAGCCACACAAGCGCGCGGCCCACTGTTGACGGTCATCATTGCCACGCCGGTTCTCCTCCTGTTCACCCTTAGCAAAGCACGCCGCGAGCACAACCGCCGAGCCTTCAGATCAGCCCTGCTGGTGGGAGTTGGCGCGATAGTCGTCATTGCAGCGACTGTGTCACTGAGCACCAACCTGTTGACCGGCGCCTGGGCGCGCTATCAGGAATTCGTCGCTTCGGCGGAGAACCCGGAGGGCACGGTGGCGCTGCGCCTCGTTCTGTGGAAGACCGCGTGGGCGACTTTTTTGGACCATCCCCTGACCGGTATCGGCATCGGCAATTTTCGCGTCGTCCACGAACTCTATCCCGAGCTACACATTGTGCCGCTCTATAGGTGGGTGAAAGGGATGTCAGCTCACAACGTGCTGCTGCACTACCTGGCCGAGACAGGTTTGCTTGGAGCGCTCTCGTTGCTGGCGCTCGCTTTCGCCGGTTTGCGAACCGGCTATCGAGTTTTCAAAACCAGGCTGAGCGCTGCTGACACTCAGGTTTCAGTGGCGCTGTTTATCGCGCTGTTCATCTTTGCGATTACCCTTCTCTATATGCGGGCGTGGACCTGGGGCGAGGGGGGGTATATTATGGCGTTGCTGTTCGGTCTGCTGGCGGCATGGTATCAGCAGACGAATCGATCGCAGATAAGATCGGAAAGCGGTCCTTAAAGTCAGGCTTCCTCTTGGTGTGGATAGTAGGGCGGGACCGCTTTGCCTTCTCTGAGGCGAGATCCCGCCGGACTCTCTCAGTGGAGGACAGACTTCCTCGATTGCCCTATAGTCCTTGTGGCTCCCGAAAGTGGGCAAATCGGAAGATCTGCCGCGCACAAACCCTGTCAATCTTGTTTTTGAGCCTGTGGGGGAATAAGCTGGCGCTTGTGAAAGTCCGAGATTTCCTCGGAATCATGTACCATCGCACAAATCGCTTCCATGTGCTCCTGCGGAATAAAATCCAGAAATACAAGGTCCTTGCCGACGGGTTGATTGATATACCGCCCCTCGAATAGCTGATAGGGCCGATGACGACAATTGGCAATTACGATAGCCGTTTCGACGGGGAAATGGACGATTGATTTATTTGGGAATACATAGAGGGAGTTTCGAAAGAC
>Ga0315278_10000499_pt1 | contig 34652 bp, 31 predicted proteins | sample YL17G06_0_MG_FD_203880 | JGI IMG/M metagenome (GOLD analysis project Ga0315278, IMG submission 203880) | Sediment microbial communities from Yellowstone Lake, YNP, Wyoming, USA - YL17G06_0 | ecosystem: Environmental > Aquatic > Freshwater > Lake > Sediment | place: USA: Wyoming | collected... | reverse complement strand
TTGTTGACGTGTATCACGGAGATGGAGATTTTGAGGGTTTTGATTTTGATCTTATTCGTTCATTCTCAATGGATTCTCCTATTCCTGATCAGGAATTTAAGAAAGCCATACCTGATGAGGTAACAGATAAAGTCTATTCAAAGGTACTGGATACATATAAAAGAAAAGTTGAAACAATATCCTCACAAGCTTATCCGGTATTAAAAGATGTATACGACAGGATGTCGCACGTTTATGAAAATGTTGTCGTGCCTATTTCAGATGGAGTGAAGGTTTTTCAGGTTGTCACTAATCTCAGGGCTACTGCAGAATCGGAAGGCAGAGAACTGGCTAAAGCATATGAAAAGACAGTTGTTCTGGCAACAATTGATGATGCCTGGAAAGAACATCTGAGGGAGATGGACGAACTTAAGCAATCAGTTCAGAATGCTACTTATGAACAGAAAGATCCTTTGCTTATTTACAAGTTTGAATCATTTGAGTTATTCAAGACAATGTTAACTAAAGTTAACAAGGATGTGGTGAGTACACTTATGAAAGGTCATATCCCTACACAGGATCCTGAGCAGGTTAAGGAAGCACAAAGAAGACGCCAGGTTGACATGAGCAATTTGAGAGCCTCAAAAAGTGATTTTTCTCAATACAGCAGTACTGGTGGTGGCGGCCAGGAAAGAAACCAGAAAACCGAACCGGTAAGAGTCGATAAAAAGGTTGGCAGAAACGATCCTTGCCCATGCGGAAGCGGAAAGAAATACAAACAGTGTCATGGATTACAACAGGGAGGAACCCAGGGTGCAAGCGCTAATATCTGATCAGCTTTTATTTGCTTCCTCTATCGCTTTCTGGATCCTGGTATAAATCGTCCTGTTAACAGGAACGAGAGGAAGCCTGAGGTTATTCTGGCAGAGGTTCATTATATTCAACATTGCTTTTATCCCTGAAGGATTACCCTCAATAAAAAGTAGTTCTATCATCTCAAGGAAACGGAACTGGATATCACGGGCAGATTTAAAATTATTTTTAAGAGAATGGTTTACAAGGTCACAGCACTGAGTTGGGAAAGCATTGGCAAGAACAGATATGACACCTGATCCTCCAGCGGCTATTATCGGGATAGTTATCATATCATCACCGGATATCACACTAAAATTTTCAGGTTTCCCTTTAATTATCCTCATAATCTGACTTATATCGCCCGAAGCCTCTTTTACTGCTACAATGTTTTCGCATTCATGTGCAAGTTCAAGACAGGTCTCTGAAGAGATATTGCTGCAAGTCCTGCCTGGAACATTATAGATTATTACAGGAATAGGACTGCATGTTGCAATAGTCTTAAAATGCTGAAAAAGTCCTCTTTGGCTGGGTCTATTATAATAGGGAGTAACAGATAATATCCCATCCACGCCTGTAAGATTCGCATGCCTTATGCAGTTTATTACATCCTGTGTATTATTACCGCCAATTCCAACAACCAGAGGAACCCTATTATCAGTTACCTCTACTACATAAGATATAATGGCTTTCTTCTCATCTTTCGTCAGGGTAACTGATTCACCGGTGGTTCCCATAGCAACTATAAAGTTTATGCCTCCATTGATTACATGATTTATTACACGTCCAAATGCAGCAAAATCAATACTGGAGTCATTTTTAAATGGCGTGACAATGGCAACTCCTGTCCCTCTGAATTTTTTCATCTGCTTAATTTTTATCAACTGTTTTAACTGTTCCTGAATTTATCATCTTAAGGTATTGGATAATCTGAATAAGGTAATTTTCAATATCAACCGGGGTTTTTATTTCCATCATCAGTTGGAATGGATTGTCAATGGTTTCAGACTCAAATAATCCAACCTTAAATCCGGCATTGGATAATGATGATACATATTGAAGTGGAAATAGATTTTTGAAATTGATATCAATAAGGATATCAAATCGATTTCTGATAAAAGTACTGGTTTCAGAAGAAACTGGATGGTAAAAAAAGTTTATTTCATTTTTTCTGATACATGTCAGATATCTGATCGCAGTATATTGATCGGGTAGATTCTTTCCGGGGAAATAGCCAAGTATTTTTACTTCAATGTTCCTCTCATGCATTTTTTGATAAAACCTGGATAACCACGGGAAATCTTCAGTCTTTGAAGCATCCCAGACTATTCCGATACTTTTTATCAGGCTGAAATTTGAATAGTAAACTTTTCTCTTCTTTCTGGCCATCTTATTTGTAAGGAGGACCCTTCCGATTTTCAGCCTGATACTTTTAATTAATTCCATACTGCAAACCTAACAGTTTTTTGTTAAAATCAGTGGTGCGTACTTGTTAATCTTCACCAATTATTTTGAGGAATTCTTTCTCACTTACAAGGGGTACCCCAAGCTCCTTAGCTTTCTCTTTTTTTGATTGGCCCATGTTTTCTCCGGCAAGGATAAAGGAGGTATTTCCCGAAACTGACATCGAATTCCTACCGCCATTCTTTTCAATCATCTCTTTATATTGATCCCGATTATGTTTCTGAAACAGACCGGAAAGAACTATTATTTTACCATCCAGTATGTTACCGGTTCTGTTGACTTCCTTATCATCACTCAACTTAATGCCTGTAGACTTGAGCCGGTTTATTATTTCAAGGTTTCCTTTATCTGAAAAGTAAGCAATAATACTCGCCGCTATTTTAGGACCAATTTCACGGACACTGGTTAATTGTTCGGGATTAGCATTAATAAGATCATCGATTGTCCTGAAACTTCCGGAAATGGTTTTTGCAACTGTCTCTCCGACATGCCTTATACCAAGAGCAAAAAGTACACGGTGATAAGGAGTCTCAATCGATTTTTTAATACTTTTCAAAATATTTGAAGCAGATTTTTCGCCGAGACGCTCCAGAGGGACTAGCTGTTCCAACTGTAAATCATACAGATCCGAAATGTTCCTGATCAGATTCTTACTAAAGAGTTGGTCAATTGTCTCTTCTCCTAATCCATCTATATCCATAGCCTTCCTGCTGATAAAATGTTCAATCCTACCTTTTATCTGGGGAGGACAGTGAAGATAGTTGGGACAGAAATGATTTGATTCCCCTTCATTTTTAGTAAGAGCAGTTCCACATTCCGGACAATAGGAAATAAATTCTATTTTATTACTGTTTTTATTTCTTAAAGAATGATCGACGCCTATTATCTTAGGAATTATTTCGCCTCCCTTCTCAACATAAACCATATCATTGATATGCAGATCAAGAAGGGCAATCTGATCAGCATTATGGAGAGTAGCCCGTTTAACTGTTGATCCTGACAAAAGAACAGGTTCGAGATTTGCAACAGGGGTAATAGCTCCTGTTCTGCCAACCTGGAATACTACTGACAACAACCTCGTTGATGCCTCCTCTGCCTTATATTTATATGCTATTGCCCAGCGAGGTGATTTGGCCGTAAACCCAAGGTCCTCCTGCAGACTCAGGGAGTTAACCTTAATAACCACTCCATCAATATCATAAGGAAGATTGTTTCGTTCTGATTCCCAATAAGATATATATTGAATTACTTCATCAATACTCATGCATAATTTTATGCTGTCAGCCACCCTGAAACCCCATTCTGAGGCCTCTTTTAAATTATTATAGTGATTGTCATGAGGAAGCTCGTCAGCAAGAAGAAAGTAGACCATGCAATCAAGTGACCTTGCAGCTACAATCCTTGGATCAAGTAGTTTAAGAGTACCTGCAGCAGCATTGCGAGGGTTGGCAAAAGGAGTTATCTCGGCTTTTATTCTCTCATCATTTAGCTTGTTAAAAACAGCCCTTGTCATAAGTATCTCACCCCTTATCACAAACTCATCCGGTATTGGTTTATCAGTTATCTTCAGCGGGATGCTTTTAATAGTTTTAACATTTAATGTAACATCATCGCCTTTATTGCCATCACCTCTTGTTATTGCCCTGAAAAGTGAACCGTTTTTGTAGGTAATGCTGATTGAAGCTCCGTCAAATTTTAGTTCACAGACATATTCAACGGATTCTGAAGTTGTTTTTCTTATCCTGGCATCAAATTCCCTAAGCTCTTCTTCGCTGTATGTGTTTCCGAGTGAAAGCATTGGATAACTGTGCTCATACTGTTGGAACTCTTTGGTGATATCGCTGCCAATCCTACGGGTAGGAGAGCCCTCAATAATAAATTCAGGAAATTTCTTCTCAAGAGTATCTAGTTCGTTTAATAGGATATCATACTCAAAATCTGAAATTAAAGGCTGATTCAAAACATAATATTTATGATTATGTTCTTCAATTTCCTTTCGGAGCATTTCAATGCGAGCCTTTGCTTCAGATTGCTTCATTTCTATTAAACTTGTTATTTCTGTAAGAATAGATTGAGATTACATAATTCAGTTCCATACTCCATCAATAGTTTGTCCACACTTATTACATTTCCCTCCTGAAATAGTGTTTGATGCGATCCGGTAACCTTGTCTCACGACATTGGTTGAATTACATATTGGACATTTCGTATTTGATATTTCATTTCCGGGAACATTACCGGTATATACATATTTTAAACCTTCTTCAGTTGCGATACTCGCAACTTTGTTAAGGATCTCCACCGGAGTGGGAGGCAATTGTTCAAGTTTATGAAGTGGGTAGAACCTGCTGAAATGTATTGGTGTATTTTTAAAACCGTTATCGCTTAGCCACCTGCACATACTTCTGATATCATTCAGGTTATCAGTCCAGGTAGGCACAACAAGATTGGTAATTTCAAGCCATACACCCATATCTTTATATACTTTAAGAGTATCGAGCACGGGTTGTAATTTTCCTCCGGTCAGTTTCAGATAAGTGCTTTCACTGAACGCTTTAAGGTCAATATTTGCAGCGTCAATAACACTGCAAAGCTTCTTCAGCGGTTCTGCATTTATATAACCATTCGATTTAATAATGTTTTTTATACCGGCCTTCTTCGCAAGAATTGCAGTCTCATAAACATACTCATAAAAGGTTATCGGTTCGGAATATGTATATGCAATTGAACTGCAGCTATTTTTAATACATTCTTCAACTACTTTTTCCGGCATCAGATCATAATTTCTTGTTTTGTCGGGGCTTGTCTGTGATATAGTCCAGTTCTGGCAATTAAGACATACCAGATTACATCCCGCTGTTGCAATTGAATATGCTCTTGATCCGGGAAGAAAATGATAAAGTGGCTTCTTTTCAACAGGATCGACATTGACTGAGCATGGGTTCCCAAATGCCATTGTGTACAATTTGGAGTTATGAACCTTTCGATTATTGCATTTGCTTAATTCCCCCTCCTTAAGAACACATTCATTCGGACAAATTCTGCACATTATTCCCCGGGCAGTCTCTTCCTGGAACATTGCAATCTTTCTGTAAATGCCCTGCTGTTCAGATCTCATTTCAGATAATATTGCCTGGCATGGGAAACATATTAGCCCTGCTGAAAGTGCCAGTGATTTTTTCAGAAAATCACGCTTGCTGATATCACATTTTATCTTTTGCATTTCGGGTTAAGGGATTTTCCAATAATTAATAAAACTACTATTTGTTCCTAATTGTACCAAACAGAAATCCTGCAAAAATCAGTGACGATAATAAAAAGATAGAAACTTTAATTCCAAATGCAGGAACAGCAAATCCGGACATAAAAATAAAACCGAAAGCAGAACCTGCAAGATCAGCACTGTATATTGCTGAAGAAGTCGTTGATCCTGCTGGTTTCATGGTAAGTTCACGGAAGAAATGACCGGTAAATAATGCAGGCAAAAATGCTGAAAAAATAATTAAACTAACTGCAGGCAATCCACTCTTCAATGCAAGCAGATAGTTATAAATCAACCCAATACCAGTGTAAAAACCCATTAGAATGATACCTTTAATTCTGAATGAAAAAGAATTCAGTAATTTAATATCTGCTCCTGCACCAATAGCTAGTCCAGTCATCAGCCCGGCTATTATCAACCCGGTAAGCTGGTACATATTACCGATGATTAGTTGCAGGGTCAATAATATGATTATTTCAAACCCTGCCAGTGCAGAGGCACTGAAATACATCAACAGATTTCTTCTTTTTATTGCCAGCACAGGCACTGCGAAGACCAATATCATTAAAATAATGGCAGGTATCTTCTCATCCATATATTTACTGAAATTGTATGATTGGAAATGGAAACAGGCAATCGGGAACGCAGATCTGTTTTGCTTTATCCCATGGTCTATGAGTGAACAAACTTCATCCGATTTCTTTGTAATAAGATCATCTGACAGAAAATCTGAACTGACATAAATATTTTTAATATTTCTCAATTTGGTAAGCTGGCAGAATGATACTGATAATTCTTTATCAGATGCAATAAAATAAAGTTTATTGCCAACTACAGGTTTAACATTTTTAAAAACCCCTGCCAGACTATTATTAACTGATGAATACAGATTTATAGATTCTCTGTTGAAGTAGTTGTCTCCGGGTCCGGGTGAACACATGAAAATGCCCCCGGCATTAAGTCTTTTCTTTACCGCATTGAAGAATTCAGTTGTATAATACCTGTTCAGAAGCAGAGTTGACGGAGGAGGAATGAGAAGTATTACAACATCTACCAATTCATCGGAGCTCCTGATATATCTGAATGCATCGTTATTCGCAATAATAAGCTCACCAGGAAAAGTATCTGTCGGGGATATCTCTGATCTTGCCAGGGCAGGATCTCTTTCAATATAAATTACCTTATTAACAGGATATTTTAATATTTCGGGAAGATGGGAGGGAAGTGATCCCGATATCAGAATTACTTTTTCAGCAGAATCACTTTGAAGCATTGCATAATGTATATTCTCTTCTCTTTGGATTACATCATCATTATAGGCCAGAAGCCTCTGATTATAATAGACACTCTGTTCGCCTTCATATTTACCCTGTGTTATATTACCGTACGGAGTATCCTTCGAATCGGTAACTTTAATACCCGGAAGTAAAATTTGCCTGAAGAAAATATCAGGATTAAAAATTATTATAAGTGTTGTCAATACACTTATAATGATTTTGGCAGATATTTTTGCTTTAAAACTACTTATATAAGAGGTTAGCAATACATGAGCAATTGATAATATTATTATAAGCAGAAGTAATTGGTATGTATTAAGTAACCCTGAAGTCAATAAAGATATCAATATCCCGGAAACTACACCACCTGCAGTTTCGATCGAAAACGATTTTCCGGGCACAAAATCATTGCCTGATCTGGCAATAGAAATTAGTTTAATAAAAGTGAATCCGGATACCAGGCAAAATGGGATCAGAACAATAAAAGTATAAATAATACTTACCAAAAATGAAGGAGTCTCACCTGTATTCAAAAACAGCCTTGATAAAAAAAACAATAGCAACAAGGAAATTATTGGACTGAGAGAAAAGATGAGATTAATCTTTCTTAAATCATTAAGTGGTGATTTGCCGGCTATTGCGGCACCAATTGCCGATCCTATCAGCCAAGAACCAAGAAATGTGCCTGTAATAAGTTCATATCCACCTGAAATATTCATCATCTCTCTTATCAGCAGAAACTGAATTGAAGAGCTAACGAAGCCGATAATAAACAGGTTGATGCTGATCTCTGAAGAGGTCAGTTTTTGAAAATTTCTTTTATAATGAGAATTTTCTTGTCTGTCAAATATCTTTCTGAAATAGGAGAGATGCCAGATAAAATGGAATATACCAGTGAATGCCATTCCAATTCCAAATTCGACATGCCACTTTAGCACTGATTTGATAATTGGAATGTTCCATTTATAGTTTACCTGAAGTGCCATGAACACACCGGCAAGTAAAGTAACCAGGAATGCTATTGCAAGGAGTGAGTTCCATAACTTTCTATGAAATTGCAGGGAATAATAACCGATTCGGTAGAAAAAGTAACTGATTAAATATAAGAGTATTGCAGTAATTCCCGTGCCAAGAACATGATACATATTTACTTCTTGTTATCTTCAAGTACGACTCCTTCGTAGATAAAAAGCTCTGCATCCTTCCAACCATCCCATCCCAAACCTGCTTTATCGCGTGAAGTATAGCCAAGAAACTCATCAACTGTCCATCCGTTTTCTGTCGCCACCTGAGGAAGCATTGTCCCTGACCTGAAATCTTTCTTAATATAAATGCCATGCTTTCCTAAGACTATCTCACTGCTACTACTGATTTTCTTTAAAGGCCCAAGAACTGTTATCTCAATGTCGGTTTTTTCAAACTCCTCTTTTGTGAGAGGGGAGAAGCGTGGATCATCGAAGGCAGATGATATCGCAGATGCCTGTACAACCTCATAAAGAGGATCTGAAGAAATGAATCTTCCGATACAACCTCTTAATGCCCCGTTAATTTTCAAAGTAACAAATGCTCCCATCTGCTTCTTAAATTTTTCCTGGATGGTCTTTTCATCTATTCCAATCCTTTTGTTATTATACAACTTAGACCTTATACTGTTTCTTGCAATCTCAAAAAGCTGGGTCTTCTCTTCCTCAGTGAACGAAAACTCATTTCCTGCTTCATGCTTACTTTCAGCTTTTTGATTTTTTTCAATCAATGCAATTGCATGATAACCAACTACTTCTTCTTTACCCCCATATGGGGAATCACCTGAATTGCAATAATCTATGAGTTTTATTTCAAGTTGTTTATTTCCTTCAGCCAGGTATAAAAGAGTAAGGCCGGAGGTCCAGCCACACATACTTGTAGACAACCCCGGAATCTGTTTTGCAGAGTTTTTTTTGAGGGTATTCAGGAATGTTTGTGGATTACCGGAAGCAATACTAAAAGCTGTTAAATTATCTGTTTCAATTGCGTCTTTATAAGGCGGATAATGTGAAAAGTCACTGCTTATAATAAAAAGATTCTCTGATGTGAACCAGGGTCTGAGGGCCTCTGCAATCTTTTTTACTGAATTTTCATTATTTGTTCCGATAATAATAGGAACAATCAATGGTTTGTCTTTAAAATAATATTGAATAAAAGGTAATTGAACTTCAAGGCTATGTTCCTGCAGATGAGCATTCGTTGGAAAGTTGAATATTTTATTCTCACTAATGAGTTTGTTGGCAATTTCCCTGTTCACCTCAATTTTCCCAATTGGAGTTATAAAATCTCCTGAATTATATACCGATGCTCCATCGAATGACATTACATGACTTGACCCGAGAATAAAAATATTTTTATATACCGAATCCCTTGATATGATTGAATAGGCCGCAGCGGCTATTTTCCCTGAATAAACATAACCTGCATGGGGACCGATTATAGCCCTCACATCCCAGTTGCCAGGTGACTTTTTACAACTTTCAAAAAGTCTTGAAATATCTTTTGTAAGAGTCTCTTTGTCAGCTGGATAAAACCTTCCTGCAGCAACCGGCTGCCTGTCAGTTGTTTTGTTTTGGGAAAATGTTTCCATAATAGCGAATATTGATATCAAAACAATGAATACCGTTCGCATGACCGTTACAATAAATTGGCGAACTAAAGTTATGCCAAAAAATTGAAGAAAAAATAGTTTATAAGTAAATGTTAGGGGAAAGGATTAAATAAGAACCATCGACTCCTTAAGGATCTTTCCTTTGTCATCAGTCCCATATAATTTGATTCCAAGACTTACTGTGGGAGTTTCGACCAAATGGATTATTGGATGGAGTTCATCCTTAAGTTCTTCAACATCCATATTATCAAAATCTTCAATACTAAAATAGAGGTGTATTATCACCGTATTTTCACGATCCTTTATGGAGCAGAGAGCTTTAACAATTTTTGCGATCCAGATTGATGATGAAGTATTAAAGTATTCAAGATTTAACCGCAGGTTGGTGGTAAGTCGTGGATTTGTAATATATTCATTAATCCATTTCAGAACGCCTTCGTATAGTTTACCCGCATTCTCCGGGATTGACCTTCCTGACAAGATAAGGTCACCCGTTAAATTGTTTAAATCAATCTGAGGTGTCTTTGCAGTTGATTCGATATATAAACTTTTTAGTTCCACATTTGTATCCTTTACCATTTTAATAAACATAAAATTGAGAATTCTTAACCAAAAATATAACAACTTTTTCATTATAGTATTATTCTTCATCAAAAAGTTTTGATCAGTGGTCAATTATTTTAGCCTGTTAGTATAAATATTTGGATTTTACGGAGTGCTTTTATCTCCATTTTTGAGAATGTTTTCTTGTAATTCAATATTTTAAAGTGTTATCTTTGCAGTTTGCAATTTGTTACGAAAAAATGGAGCTTGTTCTTAAAGAAAAGATAAAAGAAGCCGTTAAAATTCTTTACAGTAGTGAGGTTACAGATGACCTGATCCAGATTCAGGAAACGAGAAAAGATTTCAAAGGAGACTTCACGCTTGTTGTTTTCCCTCTTCTGTGTTTCTCAAAAAAAACACCAGAAAAGACCGGTGAGACCATTGGAAGTTATCTGATAGATAAATTCCCGGCAGTTTCAGGTTTTAATGTCATAAAAGGATTCCTGAACCTCGAAATTTGTGATGCCTGGTGGGTGGAATATTTGGGAAAGATGGCATCAGAAAAAAGTCATTTGGAGAACTGTCAGGTTTCAAATCCTGAAACAATCCTTGTTGAATATTCTTCTCCAAATACTAATAAACCTTTGCATCTCGGACATATCCGTAACAACCTTCTCGGTTATTCGCTTTACAGAATATTATCAGCCAGTGGACATAAAGTCATAAAAACAAATATTGTTAATGATCGTGGTATCCATATCTGTAAGTCGATGCTTGCCTGGCAAAAATTTGGAAATGGAGAGACACCTCAGTCATCAGGAATGAAAGGAGATCATCTGGTTGGGAAATACTATGTCTTGTTTGAAAAGGAGTATAAGGTTCAGATTGAGAAACTTATGCTGGAAGGTATGGATGAAACAGAGACAAAAAATTCAGCACCTCTCATGAGAGAGACAAGAGAGATGCTCCTGAAGTGGGAAGCTGGAGATAATGAAGTTGTTGATCTCTGGAAAATGATGAACTCATGGGTTTATGCCGGGTTTGCCGCGACTTATAAAAAATTAGGTGTAGATTTTGATAAAATATACTATGAATCAGACACTTACAAAACTGGAAAAGATATAGTTCTCTCTGCTCTTAAAGAAAACATTCTTTTCAGAAACGACGATAGTTCAATCTGGGCTGATCTTACTCCGGATGGATTGGATCAAAAGCTACTTCTTCGTTCCGATGGTACTGCTGTTTATATGACTCAGGATCTGGGAACTGCAGTAGACCGATTCAATGAATATAAATTCGATAAGAATATTTATGTTGTTGGAAATGAACAAAACTATCATTTTCAGGTACTTAAAGCTCTTCTCAAAAGGATGGGATATAAATGGGCTGATGGCCTGATCCATTTTTCATATGGTATGGTGGAGCTTCCGGAAGGCAGAATGAAATCGCGCGAAGGAACAACAGTGGATGCTGATGACCTCATAAAAGAAATGCAGGAGACGGCCATGGAAGTCTCATCGGAACTGGGCAAACTGGGCGATTTTTCTGAAGAAGAAAAGGAAGATATATTCCGGAAAATAGGACTGGGTGCTCTGAAATATTATATTCTTAAAGTGGATCCGCGAAAAAATATGACATTTAACCCAATTGAATCAATTGATTTCAATGGAAATACCGGACCATTTATTCAATATACATATGCCAGGATAAAATCAGTGTTCAGGAAAGCAGAGCAAATAGGGATTCATGCTGAACAAGGTAAATTGTCTGAAGCAAAAGTGGGTACAAAGGAAATCGAACTTATTAAATTGCTACGGAAGTTTTCTGGAACTGTTTCGACATCAGCAATGGGTTACAGCCCTGCCATAATAGCAAATTATTGCTATGAACTTTCAAGGGAATATAACCAGTTCTATCACGATTATTCGATTCTTGGAGAAGGTGAGGTGGCTATAAGAAATTTCAGGTTGGTTCTGTCAAGGGTCACAAGCGAAATTATTTATACAGGTATGTGGCTGTTAGGTATTGAGATGCCTGAAAGAATGTAATAATTAATTAAAACTATATATCCTATAAATTTATGTTTGAAAATTTAAGTGAACGGCTGGAGAAATCCTTTAAACTTCTTAAAGGACAGGGTAGGATATCTGAAATAAACATTGCTGAAACACTTAAGGAAGTTCGCAGAGCATTGCTCGATGCTGATGTTAATTTTAAAATAGCCAAACAATTTACCGATACCGTTAAGCAGAAAGCATTAGGACAGGAGGTTCTTAAGTCAGTTAACCCATCACAAATGATGGTTAAGATCGTTCATGATGAGCTGGTTGAACTGATGGGAGGCGATAAAACCGACATCAATATCAAGATCAATCCATCGATAATATTGATTGCCGGTCTTCAGGGTTCAGGAAAAACAACCTTCAGTGGAAAACTTGCGAAATGGGTAAAGAGTAAAAGGGGGAAAAATCCTTTGCTTGTTGCCTGTGACGTTTACAGGCCTGCTGCTATTGAACAGTTAAAGATTATCGGAACTCAGGTCGAGGTGCCGGTTTATACCGAAGATGGAAATATGAGTCCGGTCGTTATTGCCCGGAATGCAATTAAAGAGGCAAAAAAGAAAGGACACGATCTGGTAATTATCGACACCGCTGGCCGTCTGTCCATTGATGAAGAGATGATGAAGGAGATATCATCTGTTAAGGATGCGGTTAACCCACATGAAATACTATTTGTAGTTGATTCTATGACTGGTCAGGATGCAGTTAATACTGCCAGAGAATTCAATGAAAGGCTTGATTTTAATGGAGTTGTATTAACAAAACTCGATGGAGATACAAGGGGTGGAGCAGCTCTTTCTGTTAAATCGGTTGTTAACAAACCAATAAAGTTTGTAAGTTCTGGTGAGAAAATGGATGCAATCGATATCTTCTATCCTGGTAGAATGGCTGACAGAATCCTGGGGATGGGCGATATTGTATCTCTTGTTGAAAAAGCACAGGAACAATTTGACGCCGAGGAAGCAAGGAAACTTCAAAAGAGAATCGCAAAAGACCAGTTTGATTTCAATGATTTTATTACCCAGATACAGCAGATAAAGAAAATGGGTAATGTAAAAGATCTGATGGCGATGATCCCTGGTGTTGGAAAAGCTGTAAAGGATCTTGATATTGATGATAATGCGTTCAAAGGGATTGAAGCTATTATAAAAAGTATGACTCCTGAAGAGAGAATTAATCCGGTTGTACTTAACGGAAGCAGACGTAAACGAATAGCCATGGGAAGTGGAACAAGTGTACAGGAAGTGAATAAACTTCTGAAGCAGTTCGATGAAACAAGGCGGATGATGAAGACGATGACTAAAGGCGGTAATGTAGCCAGGCTTATGGGTAATAAATAATATAAACTGTGAGATGTATAAGATAATTGACGGTAAAAAGGTTGCATCTGAAATTAAACTGGAAATTGCTGAGGAAGTTGCAAGGCTCAAAATGGCTGGTAAAAAGGTACCACACCTCGCTGCTATCCTGATTGGCAATAACGGCTCCAGCGAAACTTACGTTGCAAACAAGGTAAAAGACTGTGAAGAAGTTGGCTTCATATCGACGCTTCTGAGATTTGGGAATGACATCACTGAGGTTATTTTACTTGACAGAATTGCAGAACTTAATAATGATAATGATGTCGATAGCTTCATCGTACAGTTACCATTACCCCATCATATATCAGAGAGCAAAGTAATTGTATCGATAGACCCACAAAAAGATGCAGACGGGTTTCACCCGGTTAATCTTGGAAAAATGATAATCGGCTTACCAGGATATCTGCCTGCTACCCCATTTGGAATTGTTGAACTTATTAAAAGATACCGTATAGAGACATCTGGTAAGAATTGTGTGGTTATTGGTCGCAGTAACATTGTTGGCAGACCTGTAAGCATTCTTCTCTCCCAGAAAGGAATGGATGCAACTGTAACCGTTGTGCACAGCCGTACAAAAAACATTAAGGATATTGTTAGACAGGCTGATATAATTATTGCTGCAATCGGTTCGCCTGCCTTCGTTACTGCAGAAATGGTAAAGGAGGGCGCAGTTGTTATAGATGTAGGTACAACGCGTATAGTAAGTTCTGAAAAAAAATCAGGCTTTAAGCTTGTTGGAGACGTGGATTTTGAAAGTGTTGCTCCAAAATGTTCTTATATAACTCCTGTTCCCGGTGGGGTTGGCCCAATGACCAGAGTATCATTGTTGCGCAATACACTTATTGCTGCCAAAAAAGATTGAACATTATCTTTCTGTATTCCTGCATTATTTTTCAGGAAACTCCACTCCGGTGAAGTAGAGATCGTACCCTCCCTTGCCACCGGGCCTGTTGGAGGAGAACATCATAAAAAGGTTAGTAAAATCGGGATGATATCCGATAACCGGCCTGTATTCATCTGATGAAGTATTTATACCCGGACCAAGATTAACAGGTGAACTCCATTTCCCATTTCTGAAAACCGAGTAATATAAATCAAATCCGCCAAGACCACCTGGCCGGTTGGAAGTAAAAACCATAATATTTTTATGGACCAGCGGGCATTTGTCTTCACTGGAACTGTTTACACTATCTACCTTGGTAGAGACCGCATAATCAAGATTAAACCACGATGCAATGTCTTTTTCCGCAGGCCTCTTCTGGAGAAAAATGTCAAAATTTCCATCTATGTTTGATACAAAATAGGCAGAATCAAGGTTTGAATCAAAACAAATATATGCGTCGTCATAACTGGTATTAAGAAGTTTTATAGGATAAGGTCCATCAATGTCAGGCAGGATGGAGCCGTATACGGGACGATTCTTAAGATAGAATAGATCCAGATTTCCCGCTTCGTTTACTGAAGAAAGCACAAAATATTCAAATCCATCTAACGAGCTGAATAGACGATAAGGTCCGAAATCATTTCCCTGAGTCTGTGCTTTAGAAATTAGTTTATCGAGAAATGCATCATTAGTCATGTCTGCTCCAAGTCCGAATGCTCCGTTAGTTTGATCAAATACAAAAGAAATACTCGCCTGTTCAAGGTCAAATTGCCCGCCGGAGCTTCCTCTGTTGCTTGAAAATACTATTGGCAAGTTGCCGTATAACTGGTATAATGTAAGGTTATAATCATCATACTCAGAATTAATATCTGCCAAGTTTACAACCGTGTCGGGGAAAGTACCCTGGGGAAAGTTAATTGGATTCTCAGTTTTTTTGCAATCAGTAAAAAAGATTGTGATTGATAACATGCTAAATATAAATACAAAATAATAGTTGTATACTGATTTTTTCATATATGTGCATTTTATGGATAGTATCTCTGCAAATATATTAAGATAAAATGAAAAACCGGGTGGTCGCCCGGCTCTTCAAATGTAGAATTTAGGTTAATTCTAGGGTAAATAGGATATAGTTTTGTTAAAATTTATATAGTTACAAATAATAGATGATTATTTTGCTCATGAGGTTGCGTGTGGGTAATAATAAAAAAATAAATTTGCAGACTTTTATCTGTATTAGGCTGTAAGCTAATTGTTTATAAAAATATTAAAATGTTGATAATTGGGCATTTATGTAAACGCCCTTATTAAAAATAGTATTATTTTTGTACGAATATTTTTGTGAGCGATGGAAGATGATAAGTATGGGTTTTCCTATGAGGAAGAGGTGACGCATGCAGTGCAGAAGTTTGAGAGAATGAGGAAAAATAATGAAAATTATTTTTTTGATGTTATTGAATTTGAGACAATTATAGATTATTATATTGAGAGCAATAATTCATTAAAAGCTTTTGAAGCCGCAACATTAGCTACTGAACAACATCCAAATTCAGTATCGATCCAGTTAAGGAAAGCCAGAGTTTTGCTCGATAAAGGAAGAGCTGTTGAAGCTCTCCGGATACTCAAGAAACTGGAAAGTATTGAGCCAGGAAACCATGAGTTATATATAGCCAAAGGAACAGCATTAGGCATGCTTGGAGACATTCAGGGAGCAAAAAAAATGTTCGATTATTCTCTGACTCTCGATACTGAAGATGTCGAAAATATTCTTTTTGCAATAACTTCAGTCTTACAAAACCTTAACTATTATGAGCACCTGATTCCTTATATGGAGAGACTAGTTGAGATGGAGCCGGAATTCAAAGCTCATCTTTACGATCTTGCATATGCATATGAGAAGATTGAGGATTTTGAAAGTAGCATTAAATACTATCTGAAATATCTTGAGGAAGAACCATTTTCCGATAGCGCCTGGTATAATCTTGGTATAATATATAATAAGCTGGAATTGTATGAGAAAGCAATGGAAGCTTATGATTATGCTCTGGCCATTAACTCACAGAATACTTTTGCACTTTTCAATAAGGGGAATATTTTAAGCAATATTGAAAGCTATGCTGACGCAATCCCTGTTTATCATGAATACCTTGAAAACGAGCCGGATAGTTTTGAGGCGATGACTTATCTTGCAGAATGTTATGAAAAGATAAATGAGGTAATCATGGCACGGAAGTATTATCAGGAAGCAATCGCACTGGCTCCTGATTTTGCTGACCCGTGGTTCGGCCTTGGTGTAATAGCACTTAATACAGGAAATACTGATGACAGCTTCATCTTTTTCAGAAAAGCTCTACGTCTCGATGATGAGAATCCTGAAATCTGGTACCTGCTTGGTAAAGCACATTATTCCAAAGGAGAGAAAAAAGCCGCTTTAAGATGTTTCAGGGAAGCGCTTAAGCTCGATGCCTATTATGACGAAGTATGGTCCGATCTGGGAAATATTATCCTTAAAGATGGTCTTGCGATGAAAGCCCTTCCATATCTCGAACATGCCTATAAAGTGACGGGTGATGTGCCAGGCATAAACTATCTGCTTGCTTCATTTTATCTGAATACAGGAAGCACTGAAAAAGCATTCCGACACCTCTCACGTGCTGTTAATATGGACAAAGATCTTTTCAGGGAGTTTGAGGCTATTTTTCCACATGAACTCTTTACCAGAAAGATTAAAAAGCTTCTTGCAAAAAATAGGCTCATGTAATAACTTAATCCAATAATTTAGCGAAATATGAAAATGGTACTTCCATTCATGCCCGAAAGGCCTGATAAACCCAGAAATTCAGGAATCACTATGGTGATGGATAAGGGCCTAAGCATAAGGGAAGCTGAAGACTTTATGTCAGTGGGAAACGACTATACCGATTTTGTAAAGCTCGGTTTTGGTACTTCCCTGATAACTCCGGGATTTGAAAAGAAAATAACCATCTATAAAAAGTCAGGAACTATACCATACTTTGGAGGAACTCTCTTTGAAGCATTTATTGTCAGGGATATGTTCAGAGAGTATATTGAATTCCTTGATAAACACGAAATCGAACTGGTTGAGGTTTCTGACGGATCTTACGACATTGACCATAAAAGGAAACTTGAGTATATCAGCAGGTTGGCTGAAAGGGGTACGGTCATTTCTGAAGTCGGATCCAAGAAAAAAGATGTTGTTTATTCTCCTGAAGAATGGGTTGAAATGATGAAAGCCGAACTTAATGCAGGATCGGTCAAGGTTATTGCAGAAGCACGTGAGTCAGGCACCACCGGAATCTATAACGAGGATGGCTCCATAAACAATAAAATAATCAGTACAATAGCAGAACATGTCAAACTGGAAAATGTTATCTGGGAAGCTCCGTTGAAATCACAACAAGCATGGTTCATTAAACAATTTGGTGCAAATGTTAACCTTGGTAATATTGCACCAAATGAGATTATTCCGCTTGAGTCACTGCGCCTTGGCCTTCGTGGAGATACTTTCTTTCAGTTCCTTCCCGATGATCTGAAGCAATAGTGATAATCAAATTATTACAATTTCTTTATCTAACAAACAAACCCTGAAAAATGAGAAAATTTGGCCTCATAGGATATCCTCTGGGACATTCTTTCTCTAAAAAATACTTTGCTGAAAAATTTCTTAATGAGCAAATTACCGATTGCTATTATGAAAACTACCCGTTAACCAATCTCAGCCAGCTTCATAAACTAATTGCTGAAGAATCTGATCTTTGCGGCCTTAATGTTACGATTCCATATAAGTCAGAAATAATCAGGCTCTTAGACATGATTGAACATGAAGCTAATGAAATCGGCGCTGTTAATGTATTAAAATTGAAAAGGAGTGAGGATAAAGTAGTATCAAAGGGTTTTAATACCGATATTTACGGTTTCAGGAACTCCATTTCTCCATATCTCGGGGAAAGAGTTATTAATGCTCTAGTTCTTGGAACAGGAGGCGGTGCAAAAGCTGTGTGTTATGTCCTTAGAAAGCTTGGCATTAAAATAACTTCAGTGGACATAATCAAACTTGAAGGAGTATTAAACTATTCTGAAATTACCGACAATATATTGATCAGCAATCAGTTGATTGTCAATACAACACCTTTGGGAATGTTCCCCAACATTGAAAGCAAACCGGATATAAATTATAACCTGCTCAACAAAAAACACATTTTGTTCGATCTTGTTTATAATCCTGAACTTACCTCTTTTCTGAAAATGGGTGAGGAACGGGGATGCACAATAATAAGCGGATTAAAAATGCTCCATTCGCAGGCCGAAAAAGCATGGGAAATCTGGAATGATGAAAATCTATAATTATATTACTAAGGAAAATGATAATGTCTGTTATTTTGGCCTGATAATCGGTCATTTACCTAACCGTCAATGGTTTTCTTTGCACCTTTTCTTCTGATCCAGTATCTTGGATCGCATTCAATACATTCCTGCTTCCAGTATCCGGGAGTCACAAATGTTCCTTCTCTGGTTTTAAGCTGCCGTTCATATACAGCGAATACAGGATTAAAGACAAGATCAGTAACACCTATTGTATATTTTGGTTCCTCCCCCTGTACTTCAGATACTTCCTGCATCTCTACTACTTCCAGGTTGTTGAATTGAAGCAGATCACTTAGAAAAGCAACACGATCGAGTGTAGCACCTGACTCAATAATCGTACAACGAACACCATTTATCTCATTTACAATATGTTTTGCATTATTGATTGCCATACCCTTATTTTTTTTGTTTAGACCCCAAAACTTAAATTTCTTATAACCTCAAAGAGGATGCTTGCAAAACCTGTGACAACAATACCGGCTATACAGATCCCCAGCGCAAATCGGGTTGAAAAATCAGTTCTGAACTTTTCAATTTGAGTTTCGCCTTTGTTTATGAACATTGCCTTTACAACTAGAAGGTAATAATATAACGATATGATTGTATTCAGAACTGCAATCAGCACAAGAAGATAATAGCCTTTCTCCGCCGCTGCTGTAAATAAGAAGAATTTTCCGAAAAACCCGGCAACAGGTGGGATGCCAGCAAGAGAAAACAATGCCAGTGTCATAATCAGGCTGAGTTTCGGGTTTGTATGATAAAGGCCATTATAGTCATCTATATTTTCCTTTCCTGTTGCATTTGAAATAGCTATCACCACACCGAAAGCGCCCAGGTTTGAAAAAATGTATACAAGGACATAATAAATAACTGAAGCCATACCCAGCTGATTTCCACCGATAAACCCAAGGAGGATATATCCTGCCTGCGAAATTGATGAAAATGCGAGAAATCTCTTTAGATTCTGCTGGCGAATGGCAAAAAGATTACCAACAGTCATGGTGAGAACTGAAGTAACATAAATAGTCTTCTGCCATGTGGCTATTATAACAGGAAATACAGTGAACAGAAGGATTATTAAAATAAATAGAGCAGCTCCCTTTGAAATAACTGAAAGATATGATGTAATATTTACAGGTGAGCCTTCATAAACGTCAGCCGTCCACAGATGGAAGGGAACGATGGATATTTTAAATGCCATACCGACAAAGAAAAAGATGAATCCAAGAATCTGTAAATTATTATTGCTAAAAAGTGCGGCAACTTCATTAAAATAAAAGGTACCTGTTGTTCCGTAGATCAGAGACAATCCATAGAGGAGGATACCTGAAGACAAAGCTGATGATAAAATGAGTTTAATACCGGCTTCTGCCGATTTGTTTTTGTAACGGTCAAACGCAGCCAGTGCAGCTATCGGGATTGTGGCCAGTTCAATTCCAATATAGAACATTAAGAAATGCCCTGCTGATATCATAAAGTTCATTCCAACCAGAGTTGAAATCAGAAGAAGAAAATACTCGCTTATTTTTTCAGAGTTTTCTTCTTTTTTAAGCCACGTAACTGACTGGATAAATACCAGTAATGCTCCGATATTCAGTATATTCTTCATGAGCAGAGTTGTATGGGATGTAACGTACATACCACCAAACAGGGTTCCGATTGACGCAGGTAAAAAACCGGCAATAGTGATAACTCCTAACAGGATTACTGAGAAAAGACTTATATACCTCCTCTTACCAGGATTCCAGAAAATCTCAGCCATCAGTAATAAAAGAGCTGCAGCTATCAGCAGCAGTTCATGCCGCATTACTAAAAAGGTTACTAAGCTCATATTATAATATTATCCAAAACATTTATAATTAAACAATTTAAAATGGATTAAGAGCAATAATCCTGTCAACAATAGGATGAAGACTTGATCCAATCATTGTTGATAGCCAGAAAGGTGCAAGCCCAATGGCAGCAACAGCCCCTATCAACGTAACAACAGATATCTTCTCAAACCATTTTGCATCCGGAAGATGTTCAAAATGCTCATTTGTTGTGGGTCCAAGCAAAAGAATTGCAACTACTCTTAAGATATATACTGCTGTAATGACTATCGAAGAGACAGCCAGAATAGTTACTATCCGGTAAAATAGTTCCGGATGCTGGAATGCACCAACGAAAATCGTCATTTCAGCTACGAAACCGCTGAGTCCGGGGAGGCCCAGTGATGCCAGACCGGCAATTACATAACAGACAGACAGAAAGGGAATAACCTTCATCAACCCACCCATCTCATTTATCATTCTGGTATGTGTCCGGCCATAAAGCATCCCAATCAGAGCAAAGAAAAGGGCTGTCATTAATCCATGGGAGATCATCTGGATTATGGCTCCATTCATGGATGTCTGATTCATCATAAGAACTGCAAAAAGTACAAGTCCGCAATGACTCACTGAGGAGTAAGCGTTGATATATTTCAGATCCTTTTGTGCAATTGCACCGAAAGCTCCGTAAATGATGCTAATAGAAGTAAGTATGATAAATATCCATGATAATTCATGGGCGGCTTCAGGCATTAGAAAAATAGCTACCCTGAAAGCACCATATCCTCCGAGTTTCATCAGAACACCTGCATGCAGCATCGATACAGCAGTAGGGGCGGAAGCATGTCCGTCAGGGGACCATGTATGGAAAGGGAACAATGCGCCTAGGACACCAAATCCTATAAATGTAAGCGGGAAAAATATTCTCTGGGCGGGTAAAGGAATGACAACTTTGGAAATCTCAAGGATGTTAAATGTAAGCTGATTTCCATCCGGTGACGAATTAAAATATATTCCAAGTATACCAACCAGAAGAAGTGCTGAGCCACCCATAAGCATAAGTGTCAGTTTCATTGCAGAATACTCTTTGGGTCCGCTGCCCCATATTCCTATCAACAAATACATAGGAATTACGGCAAGCTCGTAAAACAGGAAAATAGTAAAAAGGTCAATGGAAATAAAAAAACCGAAAACACCTGAAGAAAGAAGGATAAGAGAAATAAAAAATTCTTTTCTGAGAAATTCAACTTCCCATGAAGCAAATATTCCGGCAAAAACTACAAGTGAGGTAAGCGCAATCATTGCAACAGATATACCGTCGACACCAACAGCATAATGAATATTAAGACTTTTAAACCATAAATAGTCTTTAATAAATAGCATCTCTTCAATATTACCAGCATGACGCGCAGAGAGATAAAGGAAGACAAGAACGGCAGCTAATATTAATTGCAGACCCATTCCAAAAGCCGATACCAGGCGAACATGGCGGGTATCTTTTAAAAACAGGATAGCAGTAATTGTTAAGACCGGAATTACTACAAACAAAGTTAAAATATCCATAATGAAAAGATTTTTCTCTTAGTAATCAGTTATTTCCATAGGTAAATAAATAATATTGCCAGCATGATAGCTCCTGTAACAAAGACAAATGCATATTTCTGTAACTGTCCCGATTGAAATTCTCTAATCCTGAAAGAGACACTTTGCGTAACAGAGGCTATTGCATTCATTGTACCATCAACAATATGCCGGTCGAACCATGCAAAGGGTTCTGAAATGTATCTGAAGATGATTTTCTTTGTAACAAAAAGGTACACCTCGTCTATATAAAACTTGTTGTATGCCCATTTATAGCTGTACTTAAATGTCGAAGCCAGTCTATCAGGGATATCACTTTCCTTCATGTACATTATATAAGCTATTCCTATTCCAAGTAGGCCAATCAGGACCGAAGGTATAGCAACTATCAGTTCAAGTTCGGTTTCGAAAACCTTTCCATCAGTGGTAACCAGTTCATTAAACGGAATAAAACCGGCGAATACAGAACCAATTGCAAGAACAATCAATGGAATTGTCATTGTTGCAGGAGCTTCATGAGGTGTATGATGATAGTGAGTCTTTTTTCCCCAGAAAATACTGAAATAGAGCCTGAACATATAAAATGCTGTCAGGCCTGCAACAACATATTCAACTGCGAATAAAAGTTTATTGTGGTGGAATGCGGCAGCAAGTATTTCATCCTTGCTGAAAAACCCTGATAATGGGGGAATCCCGGCAATTGTAAGACAAGCGATAAGGAAGGTCAGGTGGGTGATAGGAAGATATTTCCGAAGTCCGCCCATCTCAGTCATATGATTGCTGTGAACAGCATGTATTATTGCTCCGGCTCCTAAAAAGAGTAAGGCTTTAAACATTGCATGTGTAAACAGATGGAACATTGACGCCATATAGCCTAATCCTTCCTCTCCGCCATAACCTGAAACGCCCAGTGCGAGCATCATATATCCGATCTGCGACATTGTGGAGTAAGCTAATACCCTCTTTATGTCGGTTTGCGTGCATGCAATTACTGCAGCAAAAAGTGAGGAAAAACCCCCTACGTATGCGACAACATTAAGGGCAACAGGAGCAGAGAGTACATATATTGGGAACATCCTTGCAACCAGATAAACCCCGGCAACAACCATTGTAGCTGCATGAATAAGAGCTGAAACGGGTGTCGGACCTTCCATTGCATCAGGAAGCCAGATGTGAAACGGAAACATCGCTGATTTACCAACACCTCCCATAAACACCAATATCATCGACCATGTCATAACGGATAAACCCATGAATGCGATACCGCCTCCTTGTGAAATAGCTGTTCCTGTTGGATCGGTAAGGGTAATGAAATCAAATGTTTTTGTGTTGAACGACAGGATCAGAATGCCTATCAGAAATCCAAGATCGGCAAACCTGGTAACTATAAATGCTTTTTTTGAAGCTCTTACTGCGGATGGTTTTTGATAATAAAATCCTATCAGTATAAAAGAGGATACACCAACCAGTTCCCAGAAGATATACATCTGGAAAATATTTGTTGCAAGTACCAATCCAAGCATTGAGAAACTGAAAAGAGAGAGAAATGCAAAAAACCGTTCGAACCCTTTTTCACCTTTCATATAACCAAGGCTGTAAATGTGAACCATTAATGAAACGGTGGTTATCACAACAAGCATCATTACCGAAATCGGGTCAAGCAGAATACCTATATCGATGTGCAGCTTATCGGTAAATTGTAGCCATACAGTATTGAATGCTGTGATTTTCTGGTATGCTCCTTCCAACTTTTCACCCGAAAAAAAGTAATTGAATGCAGTGATATATGACAGTACTGTAATTATTGCCAGCCCGAAGGTTCCTATTATGCCGGAAAACCTGGGGAAATATTTATGACCCGCTAATCCCAGTATTAAAAACATCAGAAAGGGTAGCAGAAGAATCCAAATGGTATAACTGAAATTTATCATTTTTAAAATTTCCTAATAAGTGTAATAATCAGTATTTCATTTCGTTAACGTCTTCAACATTGATGGTTGTAAACCGTCTGTAGATATTAATAATTATAGCTATGGCCACAGCTGCTTCTGATGCAGCCACTGCAATTACAAACAGGCTGAAAAACATGCCTTCAAGCTTATGAGGATAGAGATACCTGTTAAAAGCCAGAAAATTTATGTTTACCGAGTTTAGAATCAGTTCAACTGACATCAGTATTGTTATCAGATTCCGGCGGGTGAGGAAACCGTAAATCCCGGTAAAAAACATTACCGTGGCCAGAATTAAAAAATATTGTATTGGTATTCCGTTGTTCATCTTATTCCTGGTTTAATGTTGGTGACTGGGTCTTTGCGGGACCACCTTTTTTTGCAACCACAATCGCTGCAACCATTGCTGCAAGAAGTAAAACTGATATTACTTCAAACGGGAGTACGTATCCATCATAATCGACTGATAAAAGACTTTTTCCTATCAATCTCATATCAACCTCTTTAGCAGCTTCGGTTGTTGCTGAAAATTTGTAATCGAGGATGGTTATTATTGACAGGATAGCACCTGTTATTGCTGCAATTGCTGAAAATATATTCTTTTTCCATCCCGAAGATTCAAACTTCTGGCTGATATGACTTGTCAGGAGTATTGAAAAAATGATCAGAACAACGATACCACCGGCGTAAAGAGTCAGCTGAACAGCAGCAAGAAACTGGTAGTTTAACATGAAATAGAGTCCTGAAGTTGAAACAAGGACAAACAGCAGGTATACAGCAGCCCTTAATATCTTTCGGCTTGTAACCGTCAACACTGAAAAGACAACAATCATTGCTGCGAAAAGAATAAACATTATCTGATTAGAGGTCATCACTCAACTCCTTTCATTAATTGTGAACCGGGTTTATTTAAGGTTTTTATCAGAAGCGCCCTGTTAAAGACTGCATGCTCAAATTCCTGCGAAAAAGCAAGTGCATTGGAAGGGCATGTCTTTACGCAAAGAGCACAGAATGTGCACATTCCAAGACGATAGATATGTATATCAATTGCTCTTTTCTTTTTGCCATCCCCGGTAATTACAGACTTAGAGATAACTTCAATTGTTCCGTTAGGACAATTGATTTCACAAATTCCGCAGCCGGTGCATTTATGTTCATTTTTCTCATTGTGTGGCATTACCACCTCCCCTTTGAATCTGTCAAACATAACAAGATCTTTCCTGTTGCTAGGATATTTTTGAGTCACTATGGTACCTGGTCTGAAAAAGTATGAACCTGTTACTTTCATACCTTTCAGCAGCGACCACAAACCAAATACTATTTCCTTCAGATAATCTATTATACTTCTCATTCAGAGATATATATTTATAATTATTTACTATTAGAAATGCCAGCCCATAAGCACTAAAAAGGCCATAATAAGTACATTAACAAGATTAATGGGGAGCAGGTACTTCCACTCAAGGGTAAGTAACTGGTCAATTCTTAACCGCGGAAATGTCCATTTGAACCACATCATCAGGAAGATCACGAAGGCTGTTTTGCCAATGTACCATACAAAAGGTGGAATGAAATCCATAACATGGTTAAAACCATCCCAGTGACCGACATGAAATGGCATCCATCCTCCAAGGAATACTGTAGCGGCTATTGAGGCAACAATGAACATGTTGATATATTCAGCGAGGAAAAAGAAAGCGAACTTTATGCCGGAATATTCAACATGATATCCAGCTGTAAGCTCCGATTCTGCTTCTGCAAGATCGAAAGGTCCGCGGTTGGTCTCGGCAGTACTTGATATAAGAAAAATAATGAAAGCAATAAACGCCGGAATATGACCTCTGAAGATAAACCATCCCAACCTTTGAGCTTCAACGATTTCTGAAAGTTGCATCGACCCTGCAAGAATCACAATGGTAATAATTGACAGACCCACTGATAATTCATAACTTACAATCTGAGCTCCGCTTCGCATTGCACCTATCAGTGAATACTTATTATTGCTCGACCATCCGGCAAGCAGTACTCCTATTACACCCATAGCTGATACTGCTATAACATATAAAACCCCGATATTAAGGTCAATGGCATGCAGCCCTTTTGCAAAAGGGATTGCAGCTATAGCCATGAATGAAGCTATTATTACAATAAATGGAGCGAGGTTAAAAAGAAATCCGTCAGCATTTTTGATTGGGATCAACTCTTTGAAAAGCAGTTTGAAAAGGTCTGCAATAGTCTGGAAAATCCCGAAAGGGCCAACTCTGTTTGGTCCGAGCCTGTTCTGCATAAAGGCACATACTTTCCTTTCCGCGTAGACCAGGAACAAACCAACAAGTGCATAAAACAGAAGTATTAGAACCCCGATTATAAGCATCTCGGTAATAGTTGTCCAGAAGGGAGACATTGTATTATGCAGACTCTTGTCTATCCATTCAGTAAAAGAGGTAAAATCATAAATGTCAAATGGCATACTCTATATCTTTAAGTACTGATTTCTATTCCAAACTTCCTACCTGTCAATATCCGGTATTACAAGGTCAAGAGATCCTCCAATTGCGACCAGATCAGCTATCTTGAACCCTTTTGATATATGGTTAAGAACGGAGAGATTTACAAAATTCGGAGATCTGAATTTGATACGGTAGGGATTCTTGTTCCCATCGCTGATTATATATACCCCCAACTCTCCACGTGCCGTCTCAACCCTCTGATAGTACTCGCCTTCCGGAAGTTTAATTACCGGCTTCATCTTTACAGCATATGGGCCTTCAGGAATATTATCTATCAGTTGTTCAATAATATTCATAGATTCCCACATCTCATCTATCCTGGCAATATATCTATAGTAGGTATCTCCCCCGGTATGGAGTATTTCTTTGAAGTTTATCCTGTCATAAGCACTGTAAGGTTCATGTTTCCTCACATCACACGAGAAACCTGAAGCCCTGCCTGATGGCCCGGTGATACCATACGAAATTGCATCTTCCAGAGTTAATTTTCCGATTCCTTTACTTCGTTCGTGAAAAATCACATTACCGGAAAGCAGTTGATCATATTCCGGTAAAATTTTCCTGAAATATTTTATGAAATCCTTTACCCGTTTCTGGAAGTTCGGATGGATATCGTACATCACCCCTCCGGGACAATTATAGCTGATTAACATACGGCCCCCGCAGGTCTCCTCAAAAATATCAAGGATTTTTTCCCTGTCGCGTAGACCGTAAAAGAAACAGGTTAAGCCTCCAAGGTCCATGCCGAATGAAGCCCACCAAAGCTGATGCGACTGAATACGGGTAAGTTCCGACATTATTGTGCGGATCACTTTAACCCTGTCGGGAATATCTACTTCAAGAGCTTTCTCGACATTCAGGCAAACTGCTTCATTATTGATATGGGCTGATAAATAATCCATTCTGTCTGTCAGGTGAATTATTTGTGGATATGTTATGCTTTCGCACATCTTCTCAATGCCCCTGTGAATATAGCCAATATGCGGTTGAACACTTATTACAATCTCTCCTTTAAGGGAGACCACAAGCCTCAGTACACCATGAGTAGAAGGATGCTGAGGGCCCATGTTAATAACATATTCCTGCTGCTCGTCAGTAGTAATATTTTTTACCTTTTCTTCCATAAATTACTTGGTAACAATATTAATATCATCAACATAGTCTTTCCTCAATGGGAAACCCCACGAATTGTCAAGAAACAGTCTTCTAAGATCAGGATGATTTGCAAACTTAATCCCAAGAAGATCAAATACTTCCCTTTCATGAAAATTGGCAGTCTCCCATATATCAGCTACTGAATCAAGTTGAGGATGCTCTCTGTCAGATGTTCGGGTTTTTAATACTACGACATGATCATAAATTGTTGAACGAAGGTGATAAACAACCCCCATATCCTGACCGTAATCAACTCCTGTAAGGCAGAACAGATAATCAAATTGTGCCTCTTCTCTTTCTTTAAGTTGTTTAGCCAATGAATACATCTTTGACGGAGGTAGTGTTACCTCAGTGTATTGTTTTCCTTCCTTGATCTCAAGATTCTGGTCGATCGATTTTATAAATTCTCCTAATTGTATTTTATCCATTTATAATCAGATTTCTTAAATTAACAACCAATTATTTGGAGTCGTGAGTTGCAGTCCTCTTCCTCCTTGACTTTATGGTTTCTGTTTCGATCTTTCGCTGAAGCTGAAGCATACCATATAATAATGCTTCCGGACGGGGAGGACATCCCGGTACATAAACATCGACAGGAATGACATGCTCAACCCCCTTAACAACACAGTAGGAATTAAGGAAAAACGGGCCCCCTGAAATAGCACATGCACCCATTGCCACAACATACTTGGGTTCTGACATCTGATCATAGAGCCGTTTTAAAACCGGGGCCATTTTATTTACTATAGTTCCGGCGACAACTATAACATCAGCCTGACGGGGACTTGCTCTGTAAACTTCCATCCCGAATCTAGCAAAGTCGTGTCTTGAAGCGCCTGCTGCCATCATTTCAATACCACAACAACTGGTTGCAAAGGTGAGTGGCCATAGAGAGTTCTTCCTTCCCCAGTTAATAACATCATCAATTGTGGTTAAAAGAATATTGGATCCTGATTCATTCAGAAGGTCGAGGCTTTCATTATCCCCGAACTCTTCTTTCTTCATTCCTTTTATTCCCATATAAGCGCATGTTTTTTCCAGGCATATAATAATCCTAAACCCAGTATGAAAAAGAATATCACTATCTCAACAAATGCTGCCATCCCGACTTCCTTCATAACCACAGCCCATGGAAACACCAGCACTGTCTCAACGTCAAAGACCAGGAATAGAATTGCAAATAGATAATAACCGACATTAAACTGCAGCCATGTTACGCCCTCAGTAGGTATGCCACATTCATAGGGCTCAAATTTTTGAGGATTTATTGATTTTGGAGCTACAATTCCTGAAAAGATCAGAACCAATCCTACAAAGATGGCTCCAACAAGGAAAAATAAAATTAACCATTCATTGCTCATGGAACATGGTATTAGGTTTAATTAAAGCCGCACAAAAATATCATATAATTTGATTATTGTGAAATAATTAACAGCTTATAAAAGTGATAATTATCACATGGAAAGAATTCAGAGTATCTATACAAAAATTTCCTCGGGATACTCAATGTCAGACAGGAACAAACCCTTCGCAGGTGCAGATGTACCTGCGCTGCAACGGTCTTTGACAAGAATTATCTCTTCAAATTCTTTAAGATTCATTTTCCCGAAACCAATTTCAACCATTGTTCCAACAATTGCTCTTACCATATTCCTGAGAAAGCGATCTGCCTTTACTGTAAATACCAGACGGTTCTCAGCTTCCTCCCATGATGCATTATAGATTTTGCAGGTATTGGTCTTTGCACCTGAATGAAGCCTGCTGAAACTGGTAAAATCAGAATGTTTAAATAGTAATGTGCATGCTTCATTCATGGCCTCAATATCAATATTGCCATGAAGGAACCAGCCTGAGTTATCAAAGAACGGGTCTTTGATTCTGGAAATATAATACTTGTAAGTTCTGGAAATGGCACTGTACCTGGCATTTGCATCAGGAAGCACTTTCTTAATCGAATTAACTGAAATATCTTCAGGGAGGTATCGGTTGAGCCTGAATACCAGGTTACTTATTGTGGATAGATCAGGAGATATACTGTCAAAATGAGCACAGAAAACCATGGCATGCACGCCGGCGTCAGTCCTTCCTGCACCAATAGTGGATATTTTTTCACTGAGTACGACACTCAAAGCATCATCCAGAATCTTCTGAACCGTAACAGAATTGGGTTGGATTTGCCAGCCATGATAGGAAGTGCCTTTATATGAGATAAATATGAAGTATCGTGTTTTCACAACTCTGTTTCTGCAAATATAACTATTCGACTAAATATTAAAAATTCAGCTTAACTCTAAAAAATCCTGATTTTTTGTTTGAAAACCGATCTTAAAATGTATTTTTACTTTCGTCGTTTAGTACTACTGATTATATGAATTATACGGTAACATTACTAATGAATAGAAATCTAAAATCCTTTAACTATGAAAGTTGATTTGAGTTGGATAGATTATCTGATCATGATAATCTATTTTTTATTTGTGCTGGGTATCGGCTGGTTCCTGAGGAAATTCATGAAAAATGCAAATGCATTTCTTGAAGCCGGCAGGTCTATGCCTGCCTGGGTAGCAGGATTAGCCTTTATTTCAACAAACCTGGGCGCTCTGGAGGTGATGGGTATGACAGGTTCAGGTATGAAATATGGAATGCTGACAACACATTTTTACTGGATCGGTGCAATTCCGGCCATGATCTTCCTGGCATTATTTATGATGCCGTTCTATTATGGCTCAAAAGCCAGATCTGTACCTGAATTCCTGAAACTCAGGTATGATGAAAAGACGAGAGGATTAAATGCTATTCTCTTTGCTGTCATGACTGTCCTTGCTTCAGGGATTTCAATGTTTGCGCTGGCTCTCCTGATGGAAAATGTCCTGGGATGGAATTTTAACCTGAGTCTGTGGATCTCGGCTCTGATTGTCCTTGGCTACACCTATCTGGGAGGGCTTTCATCTGCAATCTATAATGAAGTTCTGCAATTCTTCATAATTGTTATCGGTTTGTTGCCTCTTGTATTTTTAGCTCTTAAAGATGTTGGCGGCTGGGTTGGATTAAAAGCACAACTGGCTCCTATTTCAGAATTAAAAGGATATGCAGCTGACGCATTTACAACTACATGGAAGTATTCAGGAAGCGCATCCGCTAATCCATTGGGTGTTGAATGGTTTGGTATCCTGTTTGGTCTCGGATTTGTTTTATCATTCGGTTACTGGTGTACAAACTTCCTGATTGTTCAGAGAGCTTTTGCTGCTGAATCAAAAGCTGCAGCCAGAAAAGTTCCACTTATCGGTGCATTACCTAAAATGTTCATTCCTTTTCTGATAATTGTCCCTGGTATTATTGCACTGGCTCTTTCCAATGATCCTGGTAAAGGATTCACTTTGCCACTTAGTCCTGGTGGTGGACCAGATTATAATTTAACAATCATTATGCTGTTAAAACAATATCTTCCAACGGGTGTCCTCGGGCTTGGGATCACAGCCCTGCTGGCATCTTTCATGTCCGGAATGGCAGGTAACGTATCTGCTTTCAACACAGTCTGGACATACGATATTTATCAGAGTTATATTCGCCCGAGAACTGGTAATGAGGAGGCAGACGGAAAACATTACCTGAAAGTTGGTCGAATTGCTACTGTTTTCGGTATTCTTTTGAGCATTGCATCTGCTTATATTGCCAGTAAATTCGGTAACATCATGGATTTTCTGCAGACTATCTTCTCTCTGATTAACGCACCGCTGTTTGCTGTCATTTTCCTTGGCATGTTCTGGAAGCGCACCACCGGCCATGCTGCATTTACAGGTTTACTTGCAGGCTTCCTGCTGGCACTTATGCACCATGGTCTTACAATACCTGAAGGTGCAACAACGCTTGTTAAAGGTGGCTGGATTGCTGTTCTCCGCACATACCCGGTGGAAATGGCTCAGAACTTCTGGACTGCGATTATTGCTTTTACAGTTAGTACAACTGTTACAGTCGGGCTAACCTTTATGACAAAGCAGAAAAAATCTGATGAAGAATTGAAGGGCCTTGTTTATTCTCTCACCCCGCGCGAATTAGACGATAGTCATTTGCCCTGGTACGAGCGTCCGGTAGGTCTTGCAATACTTGTTGGTGTGATTTGTTTAGTATTAACAATAATGTTTTGGTAGGAGGAAATTAAAATGGTAGATATAAGAATACCTATTGGTCTGATGTTTTCGATCATAGGAATATTAATTTCAGTATTCGGCTTTTTTACAATGTCAAACGCCGAAATGTATCAAAAGTCACTGGGCTTCAACGTAAACATTTTAATGGGAGTGTTGATGCTTGTTTTTGGTCTGATTATGCTCTATTTTGCAAAAAGAAAGAAGAAAGCATAAATATTACAATAAATAGAATTTGAACAGCAAATGAAGGCAAGGATGGAAAAACTTTACTAACTTTCTTGTTTATCATTTCGAACTTAAACCAATAAAGCAATGGACCGCAGAAAATTCATCGAAACATCTGGCGTAGTTGCCGGTGCTGCTGTGCTTGGCAGCGTGACACCTTCTGTAAATACCAGTAGTCCGGTTGTCCCGGAACAGAAATCTGGAAAGACTGGTAAGATCAAACTCGGATTATATTCCATTTCGTATGGGGGAATATGGTACAAGGGTTCAGCTCTTTCGTTTGATGACTTATGCAAACATGCAAAAGAATTCGGATTTGAGGGTATTGAACTGGATAATAAGCGTCCAATGGGAAATCCGATGGACCTTGACCAGCGTAAAAGAGAAGAGATGCAAAACTCACTTGCAAAATACGGCCTTGAAATACCCTGTGTAGCTGCCAACAATGACTTTTCAAGCCCAATCCCTGAACACAGAGAGTGCCAGCTACTGATGGTGCGTGAGACAGCTAAACTGGCAAAAGATATGGGAGCAAAGGTTGTCCGTTTGTTTGCTGCCTGGACGGGTGTTCCAATTCATGAAGGAGTAGGCACTTATGATTTTGTCCATGAACACGGTGGATATTATACTTTTTTAAGGCAATATCCCTATGCAACACACTTAGACAGGTGGAACTTTGTTAAAGAAAATCTTAAAGAAGCTGCAAAAATTGGTGAAGAAAATGGCGTTGTCATGGCCCTGCAAAATCATACGCCACTCATCAGGAATTGGAAGGACACCTTCGACCTGGTAAAGGAAGTAAACTCCCCCTGGCTTAAAATATGTTTAGATCTGCCTATTTTTGAGAAACAGGATAAGGATTACATTGCAAACGCTGTACGTACAGTTGGAAACCTGCAGGTACATTCACATTACGGTGGTGAATATTACAGAGATGAAAATAAGGTTATCAGACAAAAAGTGCTTGATTATAATTTCGGTGAACCCATGCCCGATTATACACATTACATTGGATTGATGAATGAAATAGGGTATAACGGTTATTTTACCTTCGAACTTTGTCATCCATTATTGAATGCTGATCATACACCCGCGGGGATTGATTTTGTGCATGAACAGGTAAATCTTGCACGGGAGTTTATGGCAAATATTATTAATAAATAAGCCATTTTATAAATCGAAACTTTATGGAGATTTTGTGGTTAATTCTTTGATTATGAAAAAAAAAAAGTATAAAGAGAGGATTCGGAAGCGATAATAATGCCGGAATCCATCCTGATATTATAAAAGAAATAATCTCTGTAAATTATGGACATGTAATTGGTTATGGTTCTGATATTTATACAGAACAAGCTAAGACTGTTTTTAAAGAACAACTGGGCGATTCCACTGAGACGTTCTTTGTCTTCACCGGTACGGCAGCCAATGTGTTGAGTCTTTCCGGAATTACACGATCATGGAATTCAATAATCACTGCAACTACTTCTCATCTGGAACAGGATGAATGCGGAGCACCGGAAAAATTCACCGGATGCAAAGTTCTGGCAGTAGAAACATCAGACGGAAAGATACAAACTGAGCTTATTGAGAAACATATGCATGGTATTGATTTTGAGCATCATTCTCAGCCAAAAGTAATTTCCATTACCCAGTCAACTGAGATGGGTACTGTATATACTTCCGGTGAGATTAGAAAAATTGCAGATTTTGCTCATTCCCGGGGAATGCTGCTTCATATGGATGGTGCCAGAATAGCGAATGCTGCTGTATCACTTGATCTTCCTTTTAAGGCATTTACCACAGATGCAGGAGTTGATGTTCTTTCGTTTGGTGGTACAAAAAACGGAATGATGTCCGGTGAAGCGATTTGTTTCCTCAGGCCTGGTCTTTCAACTGACTTTAAATATATAAGAAAGCAGGGGATGCAGCTGGCTTCTAAAATGAGGTTTATTTCTGCCCAGTACCTTGCTTATTTCCGTAACGATCTTTGGAAAGATTGTGCTACACATTCAAATGCAATGGCCCGGATCTTTGCTGAAAAGTTACAACAATTCATAGAGCTGAAGATAACACAGGCAGTCCAATCAAATGGGCTTTTTGTAATTATGCCTTCAGATGTTGCAGAAATAATGAGGAAGCATTATTTCTTCTACTCCTGGGACGAGAAGACATCTGAATACCGATTGATGACAAGTTGGGATACAACTGAGGCCGATATTGAAGATTTTATTTTTCTTCTCAGTAAGGAATTGAAGAAATAGGTAACACAAAATTCCGTTAAGGTGTTATATAAAAAAGGCTGAATCATACGATCCAGCCTTTTTTATATAATCTTTTAAATGAGATTTTACTTAATTGAAAAGAGTATTGGTACGCTGAACCAGACAGGAACAGGTTTTCCTCCCTGTTTTCCTGGTTTAAATGTCGGAAGTGTGTTAACAACCCTCCTGTTTTCAGCGTTGCAACACCCTAAAATATTTATTACTAAAAAAAGTTAGTCATACTTGTTTTTAATCCATCATTTTTTTCTGCTGAAATCGTTTCTTTTCATCTCTCTATTCCCCATGAACT
>Ga0315278_10000498_pt1 | contig 34696 bp, 50 predicted proteins | sample YL17G06_0_MG_FD_203880 | JGI IMG/M metagenome (GOLD analysis project Ga0315278, IMG submission 203880) | Sediment microbial communities from Yellowstone Lake, YNP, Wyoming, USA - YL17G06_0 | ecosystem: Environmental > Aquatic > Freshwater > Lake > Sediment | place: USA: Wyoming | collected... | reverse complement strand
ATGGGTAACGCAAGCTTAGTCCGCCGAGGTCAGGTTGTACGTGCAATGTACAACCCAGAGCTCGACGCACTCGAACTCGTCGTAGTGAGCGGGAGAGACACCATAAGGAGGCTGCCTCTCCTAACTCAGGACGCACTGTTCGAAGGCGTCGATGCCATCAAGCCGTTCGTAATCGCACAGGGTGCTGTTTTCAGCAGCACCTGCTATCAACTCCAGGAGGCCTAACCGTGGACAAGATCGAAGTTCGTGAAGACGGAAAGTATCTCAACAACGTTCGCGTGTACAGCAAGACCGAGGCGGCGACAGTCCTCGACTGCGACAAGATGTACGTGAGCAAACTCGTGGACCTGGACAAGGTCTATGAGGTCGGGTACGCGCCATACCGGGAAGGAGTCGAGACGCCGGCGCTCTTCGTCGATGCAGACAGCGTCGACGCGTACAAGAAAGTGTTCCGCCACAAAGATGACAACGCTCCGCACCAGTACGTCATCGAGCTGATGCCGGAAGCCATCACGCCAGTCCTCAAGTTCCTCGACGCATACATCAACGAAGTCAAGGTCCACAACGTCGAAGAGGTCCGTAAAGCCTTGGAAGCATTCATCCCAGCGCTCAAGGACGCCAAGGATTTGACCGAGGCTCGCCGAAAGTACGCACAGCGCAAGCACGCGGCGTAACTTCACACCAAAAGACGGGACAGAGATCACGAGCCAGGGTGAGAGTTCTGGTTCATAATAAAGATAGCCTAAGGAGGCTAACCATGTCCAAGATAATGTACCGTGTCGAGGTCGTTGTGTACGAGATCCAAATCGAAGATGACGGCGACGAGGAAGTCGAGAACGTTGTCTTCGAAGCTCTCGTCGGAGAGGCCGAGGAGGGAGACAAGCACACGTACCAAGACATCATCGCGGAAGACCTCCTCGGCGCATCCATGGCAGCGCTCATCGAACTTGCCGGAGGAGGTGACATTACTCCAGACAAAGCCCTCGAAGACTTCTTCATGGCGATCTACGGGTAAATCAACATCCATCCGAATGACACGTGGTCGTTGATACCGTGTCAAGGAGATTACAAATGGAAGCGAAGCTGTTCAGACATATCACCGATGTCGGAGCGGAAGAGATGATGGACGCACTGTACGAGGCTATCCTCGAACACGTCCGAGCCAACGCTTGTGCGGGGAACATCGACGTCGAGCTCGAAGCAGAAGAGATCCGCAAGACGCAATGGTTCAAAGAATGCCGAGAGTGCTCGGAGCTCGAGAGCGAAGACGACGAGAATCTCAATGAAGTCGAGAAAGCTGAAACTCTCGTCGTCGAATGGCTCTCGGCGAACACGATCGCTCATTTCTGCGGTGGTAGCTATTTAGCTAATAAGGAGGTTTAGAGTGTACAACATACCAGTAAGCAAAGTTACACCGTACAGCAACCAGCTAATGGTTGACTACGGACTCTCGAAGGACATGTACGACAAGATCGTCGAGTACATGGCCGCACACGTCCGCGAGTTCGTTGACGGTTACGATAAGGTCAGCGCAACCGTACTCGCTGAGTGGTGTGCCAGCAAACTCGGTCACGACGAATGGCTGGATGGGAACACGCACCCAGTCTGGGATCTCGCCTGCGACTTTGCAGTGTGTCTCGAAGACGATCTCAAGAATAAGGAGGCATAGCATGAAACTGGTCCTGTTCATCAACCACGAGCAAGAAGCCATCGCGTTCACCGAAGAAGAGCTGAGCGTAATCAAAGGAGCTGTCAGCGACCTCATCGACCTCACTAACAACGGCATACGCTTCGACCCAGATCCGGAAACGAGGGCAGAGGCGGAATACTACGTCAAAGTCCTCGAGGAAACTCTACTCAAACTTCGTACAAAAGAGGAACGATGATCACAAGGGCAACAATGCCTATCGAGCTGCCGAAGGAACAAGTCCTCAAAGCTCCGACGTCCCGCTGGGATGTCGTCCGAACCTACCGGACGCCAGACGGAACAGAACATCAGGACAAGTTCGATGTGAGCGATTCCGAGATCCGCCTGATCCACATGGTTGTTAGCGAACGCATCAGGTGGATCGAGGAAAAACCAGGATGGCGAGTACGTTCCTGGAAGATCGAGCATGATCGCCTCGTCGAATTGCTTTGCACGATCGACGTATAGTCAACCCAGAGTCGTGGTCACGCATACGATATCACGTGATAAGGAGATTACAAATGTTACAGCTCAAGCAGACCGAAGAACGTGTCGGCGATCGTGGTGGTGTACACGACACGTACGAACTCGCCGTGGACGGCATCCCAGTCGCAACGATCAACCACTTCGTCGAATACACACTAGACGAAGTTCCCGTGACGTTCGAACCCGCAATGTGCAACGAAGTTGCCCTCTTCGTCGAAGAAACGAGTTTGGAAGATGAACTCGGGTTCGAAGAAGAAGACACGGACAGTTAGCTAACTAGTACTACAACTGAATAGTTCGGAGAAGGAAGCCTTGTGAGGTAAAACCGGAGCAAGGCTTCCTTATAACTTTCTATCAGACAACCTAAGGAGATCACAAATGGACATTACGTTGCAAGAGTGGACCAAAGAATCCTACGAGATGTACAAACACTTGGAAAGCCTCGACGAGGATGGCGCGAACGAGTTCGTCTGCAACATGATCAACATGTTCCTCAAGATCCCTGGATGCACGAACGCCGTGATCGCAGCGATCCCGGACGACTACGAAGCAAACAGCAATCTGATCGGAGACAACATTACTAAGAACGCTCTTGCGTTCAGCTACATCTGGGATTTGATCTTCTCATCAAGAAACTGGAGAAGGTGTTCAACAGCAAGTAACTAACTAGTACCCACAACACGAGGGGTGGAGGCGTGCATCGCTTCGACCCCTCCTTTGTGTGTACTAGCCGGCGTAGGCTAGCACTACGAGCTAAGGAGGCTAACATGTGCCTACGGAACACTAAGCAGACGATCGAAGACCTAAAAGAGCTTGCAACTCTCATCGAGGCCTTACACGGAGACTACAACTCTCCCGAGTTCCATTACCTCAATCCTGACATCGACGACCTCATCAGACGAACCACAGGATCACTCTTGGGCATCGCAACCTTCAAAGACGAACTCAAGAACCTCGAGGACATATACTCGAAAGTGCACGAGGGCATCCCGTACAAAGACATGCTCGAGGTCGATTGGGATGCATGGGTACATTCAACAATCTTGGACACAGAGGAGGTGTAAGCTGAAACATATCCCGTACCTACCAAGAGGACCTGGTCCTCCAAGGACAGTCCATCGTGGTATCGGACCACCACGCATTAGAGGTCCGCCTCCCAAGGGAGTAGTCTGCTCAGCTCTCGACAACTAAATACACATCCTGCGCAGGCCGTTGGGATCCCGGCTAAAAATGCCGAAGGCGCTGCGAACGACAGAAGGAGTACCCAGCCCCCACTCTGCCTAGCCGCTGCCAACGATGCCCACCTCCTCTCACTCGCGGAGACTGTGACAAACGTCACGCAATACTTGTGATGACGGGTACTTGACTTTGCACTTGTTCTGTTATATACTTATATCAAGAACAAAAACTAGTTGAAGGAGACTACGATGGCTAAGATGTTCGATAAGACGGTCGAGTACGACGACCAGACGTACGTGCAGGAAGACGGCAAGGCGTCTGTCCGCGTGTACGACAAGAAGGAAGCGATGGCAATTCTCGGAATTGCCCATCCAGCGCAGATCACGCAACTGATCACGTCCGGCAAAGTGGGCGCGGTCGGGTACGTGCCAGTAAATGAAAAATCCGGTACGACGAAGCTACTGCTCGACGCGGACAGCGTGGATGCTTTCAAGCTCGAGGTACGGCATCACGGAGCAAACGGGGTACAACGTTTCGAGATCACAATCGCCCCGGCCGACTTGAGCGACGCGATCGACAAGATCATGCTCGTAATGACAGATCCCGAAGCCGGCGACGAAGAACTCGCGAAGCTCGGCAAGATCGTTCATGCACTCCAACACGCGAAGAACTTGACGGCGCGCAGCAGCGAGTACATGCGCGACCGCAAGCGACGGCAGGCGGCGAAGGACGACGTCATGCCGAACGGCAAGCTTCACCTCGAAGCGTAAGCACGCACACCACAGGAAGCTCGCAGGCCTTGTTTGCAAACGCAGAAAGCAACAGAGCCTGCAAGCGTCGTTCTTACAGACCAACGTTCCAGACGAGCCTGCGAGTGAGGAGAGTACAGCACTTTTAGCAAAGCGATGCCCGTCATGGCAGAAATTTGGTCTGAAATTTTCTGTTGTACAATTTTTTACTAATGATATATATATATATATATATATATATAAAGATTAGATTATTATATTTATATATATCTCCAAAAAACAATATATACAACAAAGTAATCTTCATTCTATTATCGTAACGTGTATGTTACGATTCGTAACAAAGTACACCCGGAAAAGTAACGATTCTTTACCTTACCCGTTACGATTCTTTATTGTTTCATAAGTTGTACAATTCTCGAAATAGCACAACCGAACAACAAACCATAGAAGCAAAGAACTTACAAATTCCATACAGAAACCGGGACTTTCGACACAGCACAAAAATAAAAAGCACATTACGGTGTTAGTTATTTCAGAAGTATAAACCCTCTCACCATAGCGAAAATAACACCAAAACAGTAGCGAGCCGAATTCAAATACCGCTCACTTTATGCTAATTTGGGATAAAGTGATAAAAACAATTTTGTACAAACATGAGGGACGAGAAAAACATATAGATCCTTAATTTTCGATATTCCGGGCATAGCGAAAAAACCACTTTTTCGCTACGCTGAGTATAGAAAAAACCACTTTTTCGCTACTCACGTAGCAAAATTCAAAACACTTACGTGTTGTACAAAATCGCTAAAAGTGCCTTGAACTCGCTATGCTGAATTCTAATACCTCTCACTTTTTCTCGAAAATATGTAGACAAATGAACAAAAAACTGCGAGCCGAATTCAAATACCGCTCACTGCGCCGTTACGACGTGCACTGGGTGTCAATTTGGGGTGTGCCTTACTACATTGATAGGCCGAAGCTAGCAATGCTAATTACACCACGGCAACGCAAATGTTACAAGCAAAGGAGGTATAAAACTCAGTTCAATGTACATGACAAAAGACACTAGGTACGATGTTTGGTTCTAGTATAAAATAATAATAGCGAGCAAATCAACTCACACGCTCCAGGCAACGCGTGTGAGAAAACTATTCTCTATGAAAGGAGATCAAAATGCCTAGCAATATCGACGGAAAGGTTTTCTATTCGATCAAGGAAGCCGCAGAGGTCAGCGGCAAGTCGCCGATGGTGATGAACAGCATCGTCCGGCGAGCGGACCTCGAGAGCAAAGCGCAGAAGGTTGATCCCGAGGTGAAGGTGAACGGCCCGACGAGCGTGTGGGTCGAGATGAACGGCCGTCATCAGCGAGGAATCGAGGAATCGGTGTTGACCGCTTACGTGACGTCGCTCGCCACCAGGACGACCGGCACGCGCAGCCAGGACGGACGGAAGAAGTTCTACATCCGTCTCTCCGGCACCGAGCTCGAGCAGGTGAAGAGCCTGTTCGGCGACGCCGTGTCCGCCAGCTTGAAGCCGGCTACGAACTACGACCCGGCGCGCAGCAAAGCCTACCGCATCAAGCGTGCCGCGGCCGAGCGCAAGAACAAGGAAGAAGCAGCCGCCAAGGCCTAGCAGCTGGCCTCATGACCGACCTTACTAGCACGTGCGGTCATGTCATGAATACCGGCGTGTTAGTAACGTGTCAAGGTGTTGGCTCAAGGTGCAGGGCAAACTGTCAGGTTTGCCCTCACCCTTCTACGATCGACTTTATAGGAGTGCTTGCCACTCCATAGTTTCAACGGGGGTTGAAGCGGTCGATCGTAGAAGGGTGCGACATTGTACTCAGCCAACTGCGATCGGTGCGGGACTACATATCCCGCTTGCGCCGATACACACGGGCAAAGAAAGCCGATCGCAGTTGGGTGCGGACAATCCGCGCCTGTAGCCTCCTTAGGATAGTTAGCTAGGTCCAGCACATGCTCGACCTAGCTAACTAACCAACTATATGGGCAACGGACGCTTCCGCGTAGCAGTACGTGAGACAGGCCAAATGGTATGCGAATGTAATGTTCGCAGACTGAGTTCGATGCTCAGGTTGTCCACAAAGCATTGGGAGCAACAATATGGTCATGCCGTTCCCCAAAAGTATCTCTTTTCTACACATAGCACTCATCCTCTTGCTCCTCATCATAGCGAGAAGCTGCAGCGACGAAGCTGATTGGGAACGGCTCGCTCCGTCAGTCCTTACTGCTCCCACTCCTACATTCATCTACTTCTATCCCGACCCAGCTCATGAAGTTGGATGCTGGGTAACATCAAACGGCAACGGTATATCTTGCTTGTATCAAAGCTTTACGACACCAGAACCAATTCCCAATCCAAAAAGGAGAGCATCAAATGGCAGCTAATCAGCCAACCAAACCGGCCGCGAATCTAGACGATGGAACACTCGTCTCACCTGACGTCATCAAAGGACGTCTCATTGAGTTATTCGACGAGTACTGGAAGACGGAGAACATCTCGGCACTCGTCGCAGACGGTGCAACCACCGACGACATCATCGAAGATTTCACACTCTGGGTTCAAAGTCAGGAAGGCGTCGACCCGCTCGACGCTGCCCCCGAAATGGATGAGGACGATGACGAACCCGAAGTCAACAGCGACTAAATTCGAGGGCCTCAACGGTTGCGTAACGACGGCTAAGCCACCGACTGACGTATTCAAGTACGCGGCGGCGTCTATGGAGTATGCCAACAGGCACCTCGACCCTCCAACTAACTCGATCGCCATCGAAGACCTCGTCGCCGAGCGTAGCAAGAAGTACGGGGACGCACACCTCACAACGTCGAGGATTGTGCGTCTCCTGAGCGAGAGTTGCTTACTAGATAACATCCTAGTAAGCAACCTCTTTTTCTGCTGGCTAATGATCCTAAACAAGTTAGTACGAGCGTTGGCAGATCCGAACTACCTCGACAATTGGCAAGACATCGCCGGATACGCTGAACTCGCGCTGAAGGAACTGGAGGCTAAGCATGTCAACTGACCTATGCATCGTCAGTCCGAGCAGTGCTCCTGAGTGGGCTCTACTAGGAGACAGAGTATTCCTGCAAGCTGGGTGGAAACATCCTGATCTCGAGCTCCTGAACGACAAATACGTCATCTTGGACATGCAACATCCAGTCTCTGGCGCCGCGAACGTGCAACGCGGCCCAATCTCGATGGACGAGTTAGAAGCCTACTACAGTGTCATTCGAAGGGTCCAGCCAGACGAAGTAGTCGTGCCGGACGTGTTGCTTGACAGCAAAGCCACGTTAGTATCTACGAAGAAGTTCTTCGAGCACCTTCCGACCGACATCGCCGAGCGCGAACTAGCTTACATGTTCGTTCCTCAAGGCAATACGGCTGACGAGTGGCTTCAATCGCGCGACGACATGACGGAAGCTCCGTTCTACAACCGAATTAGCACGGTCGGCATTGCAATGCACATGGAACGCTTCATTAGCCGCTTCGCGCTGCTTGACGAGGTCCCTAAACATTGCAAGATACACTTCCTCGGCTGCTGGCGAGGTGTTGGCGAACTCACCTACGATCACCTCATCCGGTCATGGGACACTAGCTTACCAATCGCTGCGGCACAGGAAGACAAGTACCTCAGTAATATGCCAAGAGACTACAAACCGCACCTCGTCGAAGGTAAACACGTAGACTCTTTGACTGCAATTGCGAACTTGGCATACTGCAAGAGACTACTGTCAGGTCCTCTATGATCGCACCTGGTATGTTTGCCACATTCTCGTTCTTGGCAGCGTACTATTCGAAGGATATGGTGAAGCCGATCTCCAAGATAGCTGTAGGCGACGGAGTATGTTACCTAATGAGATCACGGGCAACGTTCGTCATACCTAACTTGGAGAATGGCTTCCCCGACCTTACGAAGATCCCAATGGAAGAACTAGCCACAAGCAAGTCAATCGGCGACTGGCAAGCCATACTATCCAAACATGGCGTTTTACGTTTGGACGAGTAGGAGCAGCTAAGCTTTGACGGCCTGACGCGCTTGGCCTCAGAGGCTAGAACTAAGTGAGTAGCAAGCGTGCAAGGGCGGCTCAAGTGTACATTACGCCGTTACGCGATGTTGAGTGTTTGTCTGGGTGTGCGTGCATCCATGGCGAAAGGATTGCGATGAAGAAATTACTAGAAGACAACAGGGTGATCGTAGGCCTTATATTCTCCGATGGCACTGTACTCAAAGTCGGAAGCAACAACGTTACAATGATTCTTGCCTGCGAGGATTGGTTCTCGATCTACTACGGAGAAGAGTGCGTTCTAGCTGAGCGTGCAAACGGCAGGTTCGTTGCAACCGTTCAATACGAGGTATCTACATGACAATGAACGACTTCAGCTTTGAAACTGTGCACGACGACGAACGCAAAGCGTTCCGCAACAGAGTAGTCGCAGAAGGCTATGTCTGGAACGAAGAGATGCAGATGGGTGAGCATCGAGCCATCGCGATCAAGGCTCTCAACCACGTTCTGATAACCGACTTGCATGTTCATCACATCGACCATAACAAGAAGAATAACAAGCCGGAGAACTTGATTGTGCTGAGTGCTACAGCGCACGAGGTCGTCCACGTATGTACAATGTTCTTTCCGTTTCCTAACGGTGGGCAACGTTACCTTCTGAAGCCCGAGAACCTTCTCAAGTTTCTTGACGATGCTCACATGCACTATGAGTATGTAGGTGGGATATGAGTTTTTTCAAATCTCTATCAGAGTTGCTATGGCAAACAGCAACAGATCAGGCAACCATGTTGGAGCTAGCTGCGTGGCGTGCAGAGCAAGAAGGTGACTCTAAAGGTGCTAAGGCTCTTGAAGACGGAGCAAGGGTTCTAGCTGGTCAAGCTGAGCAGCATCGCCGAACGATGGAAGCGATTGAAAAGAAATGAACACTCAATCCTTTGTGTATAAGTACCGTCGTATTCTCACCAGCGATCAGGTAAACGAGTTGATGGACGACATCAAACTGCTCGAGCGCGAACATGGAGAAGATATCATCGAGCCTGTTGGCGTGCAAGCAGGAGAGTACGTAATCCACGCGTTCGACCCCGGTGCGACTACAGGCTTTGCGGTTTGCAACGTCGTGAGCAAGGAACTAAAAGTTCTAGTAGCGTGCGAACTCTACAACTGGGACGACTTCGCGTTGTGGGAATCTAGGTGGATTCCTAGATACAGACCCACCGTTGTTGTTGTTGAGTCGTTTAGATTGTTCCAGCAACACGCTCACGACCAGATAGGAAGCTACTTTCCTGCAGTAGAGCGCATCGGAGTCATCAAGTACTTGTGCTCGCAGCACCTTATACCCATTGTAGAACAGTCCCCATCCTGCAAGAGCATGCTTGGAGACGAGCAGCTTTTGAAGCTTCTTCCAGATTCAGCAGGATTCAAATCTCCTCACATCAAGGATGCTTTGCGGCATGCGCTTTATTACCATCTTAGCAAGGTCTATCCATCACATGGTCCAAAGAAGCCTTCAAAGTACGGAACAAAAGTCCCTGGTTCACTTATCTTGGTCTAGATTATAATAAAATTGTACCAAGAAACTGGCAGACCAACTGCTATGGAACAAATTCTCTACCCATTCCAAATCATCGGCACAAAGTTTTTAGCAGAGCGAAGAGGAGCTCTGCTAGCTGACGTTATGGGTCTTGGAAAGTCAGTCCAAGCCGTCTGCGCAGCACGACAGAAGAAAGGTCCTATACTGATCATTGTTCGTCCTCTCAACATGCGCTTCTGGATTTCAACGATACGACAGTGGGACGATCCAAACGTGCCAATCAAAGTCTGCGGGCCTGCTGGAGCATTTGATGCAGACATCGTGAAGAGCTGGTTCGCAAAGAGACAGCGTGGGTACCTTATCGTTCACCACGAAGCACTGCGCTATGCAGTGAAGGTGTTGCAAGCATTCGGTATTTGGGAAGTGATCATTGCAGACGAGGCGCACAAGTTCCGCAATCGCAAAGCTCAGATGACGAAGTGCCTGAAACAAATTCCCTCATACTATCGCTGGGCACTAACGGGCACACCGTTCGACAAGCAACCGAATGAGTTTTGGTCGGTAATGAACTGGCTGAATCCTGCAGTGTTCTCGGCTTACTGGAGATTCTTCGAAGAGTACGTCGAGCTTGACAAATATACAGGAAAGGTAAAAGGACCGAAGAATGTCGAAGTACTAGCAACAACGTTGTCGCCATACTATCTTCGCAGAACGAAGGAAGAGGTGTTACCTCAGCTGCCACCGAAGATGTATCGAACCATCGAGCTCGACATGACTAAGGAGCAGGCAGCTATCTACAAAAAGGTCGAGGAAGAGACGTTAGTGAATCTCACTGGCGATCCTGCAGATACATTCTTCATCGGCAACATTCTTTCCCGTATAGCACACCTCAGGAAAGTCGCGCTCGACCCCATGCTGATCGGGGTCGACGTAGAAGGCGTAAAGATCCAATGGATAACGGAGTGGATCGACTTGTATGACGTGCCGTTTGCTATCTTCGTCCATTCGCGTGAGTACGCAAACTCACTTGGGGTGTGCCTGCCCCACGTTGGAGTTATATCGGGGTCAGTGAGCCAATCTGATAGGGACAAAGTGCTCGCCGACTTCAACTCCGGCAAGCTCCGTGGCATCGTAGGTACAATCGATACGATGAGCGAAAGTATCAACCTCCAACGTGCTCGCGTGTCGATCTTCATGGAGCTTCACTGGTCTTCCATTATGATGGATCAAGCAGAGAACCGTATACATAGAATGAACAGCCCTGATAGTGTTGAAATCATTCGGCTCATTTGTCCTGGAACCGTTGACGAACTTATTCTCGAGGCGCTTCGCAAGAAGTGGAGCGATCGTAGGCTAGTCGAAGCATTCCTCAAGATGAAGAGGCAAGTATGATCGTCAAGCTTACTTACTTTGCTTTGAACGGAGACGAACACAAGACAGTTGAAGCTGAACTGCCCGATGAACCTATGTGGATGATGGCAACAAGGATCAAACAGTCGATGCTGCTCAAGCGACTTCCTGGACTTGAGCTGGGACATCGCGACTACCACGTGCTTGTCGATAGGAACGGCATGCTACATCTAGTCTTAGCAAAGAGGTGACAATGAGCAACTTACTTGCAAAATACGGTCCGAGAATCAAGAGCAAGCGTGTACGTTGGGTTCTATGTTTCCTGCACCTTGCTTGGGTTGCGTTGCTGTATGGACCAGACGAAGGTGTCTCACAGTCGATATGTAAAAACATTGCGGAGTACTACTACTGCCTTACGTGGCCGAAGGATTGGAGGCCCGTGCCAATACTGCTTACAGAAGAAGAAGACGGGTACGGGTACATCAGCGGTACCTCGCATGGACGAAGGGAGTGAACAAATGGACATTGTGCTTGGTGTTGTGCTTGTAACAGCATTTCCGTTCTTGTGGGGCTTTTTCCTTGCCATCGGGTGGCGAACTGGCGAGCTTGCAATCTGGTTCGGCAAGCAGCTCGCGGAGAAATATCTATAAATAGTAGACGTAAGTCAAGACCGGTTAGGAGTTTAGATGGATTGGTTAGCTACTATACTAAACGTTTTAGGATTAGTTATACTTCCAACTAATCCACGCGTGGCACTAGTAGTCTATTCTATTGCGAACATATCACTGTTCGTTTGGGCAGTAAGAGGCAAGAAGTCAGTTGCCATCGCCACGTCGCAAGTTGTGTTTCTAGCTCTGAACGTCCGCGCGTTCATTATTTGGAGCATGCCATGAACAAATATGAAGTCCACGTTTCTGATTTGATATCGTTCAAGTCGTGTAGACGGAAGTGGGATTGGAGTTCACCACTACGTCGTGGTCTTGAACCAGAACGCACTCCTATTCAGTTCCTCGTTGGTAGAGCGGTGCACTGGGCCTTAGCTCAGTTCTATGAGTCAGGCGTCAAGCCGTCTGCAGCGTTCAACCTCTTTACAGAACGCGCGCTTAGGACCGAAGGCGCGCTATGGATGAACGAATCGGAGCTGCTGAAACAACAGCTTGCTTTGGGTGCAGCGATGTGCGACAACTACGTCTTGTGGGTCAATTCTATAGAGTCTCCTGACAAGGACTGGGATGTTGTTGCAACTGAAGTCAAGTACGAGACTCCCCTCTTCAATCCTCGCGGCAGGCTGTCGAATAGGATCTATTTGGCCGGACGGTTCGATCAGATCATCCGCAACAAGCATACTGGATCGTTGTGGCTTCGCGAGTTCAAGACGTCGAAGCGGTCTCCTGACGAAGAGTGGCTTGACTTCGACGATCAGTGCACGTCGTATTGTGTACCACTGAGATCCGAGATACTAACGAGGACCGGTTGGAAGACGTATAACCAACTTGTGGTAGGCGAAGAAGCTCTTGGATACAACCTCGATGGGGACTGCTTGGAATGGACGGAGGTAGAAGCAGTCCGAGTATACCAAGACCAGCCGGTGATAACCTACTCAGGCAAGTCGTTTTCCTTTGATTGCACCAAAGATCACAAGTGGGTTCAACGTAGACCGGAGTGGTCAACCTTCAAAGATAAAATCTTGCTAGAACCTATTCGTCCGGGACTCCAACAAACGTACGTTGTGATGTCGGCACTTCTGAACTCTCCTACGGTAAACGTCACCGAAGACGAGGCAGCATGCTTAGCGTGGCTGCTTAGTGACGGATCGTACGGTGAGTACGACAGAGGACTTCGCGCCTCGATAGCACAAAAGAAGTACGTGGAAGAGATTCAGGGTCTGCTAGACCGTCTCGGTGGGAATTCCGTGTACTCTCGAATCGAGAAAGATCATAGTGGACCTGGAATCTTTGTCTGGCATTTGAGAGTACCGTTCTTTAGAAAACTGTTCTCCAAGGCTGGGCTTGAAATGGATCTAAGTGGATGGGAGAACTTTGTACTCGGAATGTCCGCAGATGCACGTATTGCGTTTTGCGACGCAGCTATGCTCGCAGAAGGTAGCAACAACAAGTCGTTCTTTCAGAATCCCGGAGTGAAACACGACTTATTCAAACTAGCATTCTTCCTATGCGGATCCTTTCCCACAAAAAGTAAGTCGAGCGGTGGAGAAGGTTCTAACTGTGAGTACTTCACCGTAAGCGAAGGACGTAAGTGGACGAGGGTCATCAAGATATCGGATCAAGGGATACGCGAAGGTGTTTGGTGTCCGCAAACCTCACTACGTACTTGGGTGATGCGGCAAGATGGGCAGATTGTGATCACAGGTAACTGCTGGGCCGCAGGACAAATTTATGGTGAGCCAATCAGGGGTGTGCAATACCGGTTCCTTATGAAACGTACACCCGAAGAGCCTAACACGCTCAAGAACGGTAGCCTTAGCCGAGCGATCAACTCACAGCTATCTACGACTTACGAAGTTTACCTCGGAGCTCTTGCGAAACTTGCTCAACGTCAAGCTATGCAGGACACTCTGAAGCCTATCGACGATCCTGCAACGGTTGCAGTAACATCTATCTATTTCCTGGCTCTTACAGACGAGTACCACGACGTTCTCATCGAGCTGAAAGGGCGAGGATGGGGTGAATACTTCATTGAGATTCCTATCAATAAGACGGAACATGAGCTCGAGATGCAAGCGAGAGAGCTGTGGAGCGTCGGCTTGGAAATGGTTCGCAAGAACATCCCCATCTACGCCGCTCCGGGTTGGCTAAAATGCCAATGGTGTAGCTTCAAGACTCCATGTCGTCTATGCAACGCCGGAGCTAACTATGAACAAGTGTTAGAGCATACCTATCGTGTTCGTCAGCCCGAACTTGAGATCGAAGAGGAGGAGGTTGAACAATGAAACTTGTACAGCATTCCTTTGAAGTTACATACCCGGCGTCTTTGGTAGATGCCCAGCAAGAACTGAAGGCCATTGAATCATCCGGCCGTCTGTGTTACAAGTCTGAGGATAGAATCACTCAATCCAGCTATCGCGTCTTCATCGAGAGTGTTATAAAGCGTGGACACTGGAGCATTGTGGAGCACGCGATAATGCGTGCACACATCGTCACGAATCGTGGAGTAACGCACGAGCTTGTACGCCATAGGCTCGCATCGTACTCGCAGGAGAGCACTCGATACTGCAATTATTCGGGAGGAAAGTTCGGAGGTGAACTTTCCTTCATTCAGCCCGATGAACTGGTAGACGATGCATTAGCTTCTTGGTTTACGTGTATGCAAATGTGTGAACGCCATTACCTGGAAATGATCAAAATGGGTGTATCACCACAAGTAGCCAGAGGCGTATTGCCAAACGATCTAAAAGCAGAGATTGATGTAACTGCCAATCTTCGTGAGTGGTACCATATCTTCGATCTCAGAACATCACCTGCTGCACATCCGCACATGCAGAAGGTCATGCTGTTAGGGTTAGAGCAGGCCATGCTATACTTCCCAGTAGTCTTCAATAATCTTAGGAAGGAGGTTGAACAATGATTGAAGTCAACGGACACGTATATCCTTGCAAAGCCCCGAGCAACGCACCCGATGAAACGGACAAGGTGCAAGAGAACCTGATGTTCGCTGCCGAGACGCTGGAGTCTCTACGCAACGTACCTGCAACTAGGTATGTAGGTAGTTCGTGGCAGGAGTGGATATTTGAACTGATACCCATTGTCGCGCGTTTCTACCACGCCCACAGCGCCGACGTCTTTAGCGAGTGGATCGATCGCTATGTACCTTCCAAACTTGTTGTAAAGAAGGAGATATCATAATGCGTGTATGGACTCCAACTAGTACACATTTGAAGTTATTCGCGTACGGAGCAGCTGGAGCTGGGAAGACGACATTATTCTCAACGGGACTTGATGATCCTCGTACGGCGGCGATGCTATGGCTAAACTGCGGTGGCAACCCGGAATCGATCCGTACTCGACCCGATCTGCCACCTATTCTTACCATCGAGCAGATCTCCGACCTAAACCCTATTTACGATTGGCTCGTTGCAGGGCAGCCGACCGAGGCTCCGGTCAAGCCTCATCCTTTCATCGTCATGTGCAACAGCATGGGCATCGAGCTCAAGCCGCCGTACGACACTATCGTCTTCGATGGCCTCACCGAGTTTCAGCGAATCGCTGTCAACGAGGTTGCAGGGAACAAGATGAAGGGTCCCGGCGACAAGTTGGAAAAGACGTCGCTGCCAGAGTGGGGTGAGGCGTTGAATCGCTTGGTCCACGTCACTAGGTTGTTTTTCAACCTTCCTATGAACGTGCTGTTCTCATGCCTTGAAGACGATAGGAGCAACGCTGACGGTATCGTCAAAACCATTCCATGGCTGTGGGGGCAAGCTCGTGATGAAGTTCCAGCGTACGCGCTCTGCGTGGGTCGTGTCGTACGCACAGCAAAGATTACTACAGCAGCCGAACGTGCGAAGATGGTAGGAGCGTACAGCACTTTGTACATCGACCAGGTAGGCCAGTTCGATGCGAAGCAGCAGTACGTCCAACACGGGCCAGCATTCATCTCCGAACCTACTATCACCAAACTGCTTGATGTTCTTACGATTGGTTGTGACGGGCACCCAGTCGTTGAAGGGCAAATCTAACTCTAACCGAAACCAAGGAGTAACAAAATGCCGAAGACAGATCCGATCATGACCGATGAGTTCTTCGAAGCCGACTTTACTGGCGTCGAAGAAGCTCCGAGCGGCGTTCTGCTGTTGACGCTCACCAAGTACGGCGGTGCGATGTCGAAAGCGAACAACCGCATGGTGAACATCCAACTCAAGGTAGCTGGCGGCGAGGACAACAAGTTCAACGGCCGCATGGTGTTCGATTCGCTGATGCTCGAAACCGATGCGCGGTTCCGCACAGTGAACTTCTTCAAGTCCTTCCTGGGCGAGATGCCCACGAACATCAAGGCAGCCTTCGAGAGCGCGCTCGGCCAGTCCGTGTGGTGCCTCGTCATCCCTGAAGAAGGCAAGGGCGAGTACGCTGGCACCGTCCGACCGCGCATCCAGAAATATGGAATTCGAGCTCCCGCCGCCTAGCATCTAGTAAGCGAAGGTAGTAACCCGTCAGCTACCTTCGCTTTAGGTGACCATGTTCGACAGAATCTTCGCAGATGCACCAGAAAACACGTACGTATCACTTTGGGCGTTGCCGCACTCGCCTACCTATCTGAAGCCTGCCGACTTCGTTAGAATTGCTTCCGACACCGATCCTAGAGGTGGTGACACATACTACGGTGTCGCGCTTAGGAAAACTCCTGGTGACGAGAAGTCTGACGTATACGGAACGAGAGCTTTGTGGGTCGACGTTGACGTGCTTACGTTACCGAGATCGACGTACTACCCGTCAATTATTGTGCACAGTGGTGGGGGTTTTCATCTCTATTGGCTACTGAAGGAATGGTGCACTGACATTGCCAAGATCGAGGAAGCGAACAAGCTACTTGCTAAACTTGTCGAAGGTGATTCATGCCATAACGTAAATCGTTTCTTACGTGTACCGGGAACGCTAAATGCGAAGCGTGGAGCAAGATGCAAACTTGGGCAAGTTCACGACTATATGTACGGCATTCAGGACTTCAAGGTACTTGCGGGGTTAGACAGTAAAGCACAGCACAAGATTCGGACAGGTGACCGACGAGGCTATAGGTCGAGGAGTGAACGTGATTGGGCAATCATAGCTGCGCTTATTGAGGCAGGCGCAAGCGACGATCTTATACGAACTCTATTCATCTCGCAACCATGTGGAGATAAATTCCGTGATCCAGAAACTAATGGACCTGAGTACCTTGCACACACCATTGAGAAAGCGAGGATGGCAGCTCTTAGTGGCTCGCTTGTCGTAAAGAAGTCAACTGGACCAATGATCGTAGAGTGTCCAGATGGTTACTACATCGATGGTGCAAGAGGCAGAAAGAGAATATCAACGTTTGTGTTAGATCCTACTATCATGCTCGCTCGGGACATGAGCGAAGATACAAGTGAAGACGCAATTGTTTGTGACGTGATTCATCCGAATCATACGTGGAAGGATGTGATCTTCCCTCGGTCGGCTTTCAATGATAGAAAGTCGCTCGATAAGAGACTATCACTAGTTGCTTGGACGTGGCTTGGGAGAGACGACGATGTTAGGTTGCTGCTTCCTCACTTGCTAACAAAGTTAGAGGCAAAAGGTTTACCCAAGACAGCTGCAACGCAGGTGTTAGGTAGACACGGAGACTACTTCGTAGCCAACACGCAATGCGTGAGTAAGGACGAAATGTGGAATGGAACAACTGGTCCAATTGTTTTCTTCGGAGCTGCAAGAGAGCGTCCAGAGCTATTGTACAACAATGGGCCTGAAGTAGGTTTGGACATCAACAGTCTACTTCAAATCAACAACCCAGCCATTATATGGCCTATAATAGGCTGGTTCATGGCTACTCCCTACAAACCGTTGTTAGAAATCTATGAGTTACGCTTTCCAGTACTAAACGTCTATGGTACAAAAGGAAGTGGCAAGACAGCAACGCTACGCGTGATGCAGAAACTAATGGGGTACAAGATACCTCATATGTACGACTGCGCGACGACGAAGTTTGTAAAACTAACTCTGCTTGGTTCTACTAACGCTGTGCCAATTTCATTTAGCGAGTACAGAGCACACCTTGTGGAACAAGTATTGCATTACGTGTTGTTGGCGTATGACACAGGCCATGACCCAAGAGGCAAGAGCGACCAAACAACCGTCGACTATCCGTTGACGTCTCCGTTCAGCATTGACGGAGAAGACGTCATAAGCGATCCTGCAGCGAAGGAGCGGATAGTCGGCGTACGAATGACGCCAGCTACGGTGTACGAAGGCACACCAGCATACAAGGCGTTCAAGTCGCTTGACCTAACTAGCGCTTCGCAGTTCGCAATGGGTTACATACAACATACTTTGGGTCTAGATGTAGGTAGACTCGTTACGTTTGCTCGCGAAGTAGTTACAGACGCATTCCCCCAATCGCTACCCGAACGAGTACGTAACAACATGATCGTCGTAGCAGTAGGCATCGCGTCATTTTGTGAATACACCGGAACGGTACTACCCGATGTCCAGATGGTTTTAGGGGGTGTGCTCTCCTCGGTCTGGAGCGAAGAGACAGGTAGAGGCTCTGTAGCCAGCGACGAGTTCTGCGAAGCAGTTTGCAACTCAGTTTCAAGGCATAAGGCCGATTTCTATTATTACGTTGAAGATAACGTTGTATGGTTTCAACTAGCAACAGCGTTTGCGTGGTGGCTACGAGCACGTTCACTTACGAGACAACCTACACTCGATCGAGATGCAATCCGAAACCAATTACACGAACGTAACATCGAACTGGGTGTCAAAGGTCAGTACATAATGGGGCCAAAGAACATCAACAACATCTGGTGTTACGGTATCTCGCTCAGGCACGCTCGAGCCGCAAATCTCGACGTACCCGAAGAACTTACCGTGAACCGAGTTATATACGATCTCTAAGGAGGATAGCATGCCTAATCTTGATTTGATCAAGTTGGAACAGGAGCGCGCTCAGATGCTCGATCAGATGGGCGAAGGACCTGCATCAACTTCGCCAGGGGGTTGTTGCGGGGTTGCCGTCGGGATTTTTGTTACTGTATTCGTTCTTCTCATTATCTTAGCCGTGGTACTAGCATTCAGAAATGGAGTGTAAAATGAAAGTTCTAGTCGTCCACTCTGGTGGTCTCGATTCGACGGTCGTGCTCGCAATGGCTCTCAAGGATGGCGACAACGAAGTCGAGACAGTGTCGTTTTCCTACGGAAGCAAGCACGAGAGAATGGAACTCGGTGCAGCTCTCCGCATCGTCGAGTTCTATGAAATTCAGGACAACGTCATCGTAGTTCCTCAGATCTTCGGCGAGCAAAGCGCACTGCTATTCGACGGGAAGATCAAAATGCCTCACATGACGTATAGAGAGATTCGAGAGGCCGAAGGTCCGTCGCAGACAGTTGTCCCGTTCCGTAACGGCGTCTTCCTCGCAATGGCAGTTGCACTAGCTGCAGGTAAAGGGTTCGACGAAGTGCACGTAGGTATGCACGCGGAGGACGCTCATAATAGCGCCTACCCTGACTGTCGCTTCGACTTCGTCGGCGCGTTCGCTGCCGCGGCTTACATCGGCACGTATCATCAAATCAAAGTCGTTGCGCCACTCATCAACATGCAGAAAGCCGACGTGGTATGGTGCGGCAACAAACTCAACGTCCCATTCCACCTTACTTGGTCGTGTTACGATCCAGTGTCCGCAGTCAACTCAGGAGCCGTATACGTATACGCGTGTGGTCTATGTCCAACGTGTTCCGAAAGGATTCATGCATTCAAGGTATGTGGCTTTGCAGATCCAATTCCGTACGCAATTCCGGTGGAGTGGTAAGATGAAAATCGTAATCTATGATAAAGAACATCCTAATCCGAATGCAAATTCGGATGCGGACGGTCATATCTTCCATGATGATGGTAGGGTAACTCCGATCTATCACGAATCGCGGCTACACGGTTGTATGATTGGGATGGAGCCTGTTCCTGATCATCCTGATTACTACGTGGGAGGTCCGAAGTGAAGATTAGTAAAACGTACACTTTTGACGCAGCGCATCAACTTGTCGGCCACGAAGGCAAGTGCAAGAACTTACATGGTCATACTTATTCCGTGACTGTTGAGATCGAAGGGGAACAAATTCATAACCCCGGAGCGTCCGACGATACGATGGTTATGGATTACGGCAACCTTGATATTATCGTAAAACCAGTCATCGAACAACTCGATCACGCGTTTCTCTACGGAGACGCCGACGTCGGTGCTGAAGGTCTAAGCTCTGTCTACGTCTACGTGAACCAACTCGATCTCAAACGTTGCTACGTTGGCAAGCGGTCTACTGCCGAAGAGATTTGCTACTACATCTGGGGTATCTTAGCTATCGGTATACCCTCGAGTACGAGACTTACTGTCAACGTGAGCGAAACGCCAAAGACTTCGGCTTCCTACGAAGCTTTGGTAGGAGGCAAAATTCTAAAAACTGAGCCGCCGTTGCTATGGAAGTACTATGGAGACCCAAAATGAAAACGTATCCTATCAGCGAGTGCTTTGGGCCAACTATCCAGGGTGAGGGCAGGCAGATCGGCAAGATCTGTTACTTCGTTCGTTTCGCAGGTTGCGATAGCGCTTGTTCGTGGTGTGACACGAAGTACGCGATAAACCCGAGCTTCGAAGGTTGGAAGAAGGAAGACATAACGGCGAAGCAGATCGTCAACGTCGTTGACCATCTAAGAGGCTACGCAGATTGGATCATTCTTACTGGAGGTAATCCGGCACTCTTCGTCGACGAACCTTTGCTCAGAGAGCTTATAAGATCAGGTTTCAACACTGCAATGGAGACGCAAGGGACAGTGCTTACCAGCGAGCAGGTAGAGCTACTTGACGAGCTCACGATCTCACCGAAGCCTCCGTCGTCGGGAATGAGCGAGAGGACAGATTGGGTCAACATCACGCAAGCGTGCAACAAACGCCGAGCACTCGGCCTATCTACAACTCTCAAGTTCGTAGTATTCAGCAGCGAAGATATTGCTTGGATCAAATCGCTGAAGTTGCCGAACGCTCACCGTTACATTTCGATAGGCACACCACTAGGAACGGACGTACAAGGCGTCTTGGAACGAACTAGATACATCGTCGAGACGCTTACTCACGACGATTTCTTTGGCAGCTTCAGCGTTTTACCTCAGTTACACTATTTACTTTGGGGTAGTAGGAGAGGTGTATGAAAATCATCACGGCCATAAGCGTTCCAGGTGAACCAAGTGACTGCGACTGCGACTGCGCGGGTATAGGTCCACATCACAACGTGTACATTACCTATCTAGAGTGTGGGCACTCTATCGCATCTAACGTGAAGCCGGTTGGAGCCACATCATTTTGTCCTAGGTGCAGGACGAGACAAAAAGTTCTAACAACACGGCCAGCAGGTAACGGTGCACCTGCGAAGCTTGTCCCACAACTCGCTTCGGTTGTTAGAGCGAACGCGTACATAGATCACATACTTGCAAAACTAGGAGACCGCAATGAAGCCAAGTAACGTTGCACTGATGAAGCTCATCATCGACGACATCTTCCCAGAATTCGAGTGGGACGATAGTTCGGAGAGAACCGCAGAGCGTTTCGTTGCCTACTTGAAGGAGTATGCTCCCGGACCTCGTCAGTTCAAGTTGACAACGTTTCCTGTAGACGTCAACCAGCTCATCATGTGCGGACCAATTCGCTTCAGTTCTGTTTGCAAGCATCATTTGCTCCCCTATACGGGGACAGCGTGGGTTGGCTATATTCCGAACGATCTCATGGTCGGAGCGAGCAAGATACCAAGACTTGTCAAATGGTGTGCTACGAAGCCATCGACGCAAGAAGAACTCACTGCCGAGATTGCTTCCTATCTCAAGCACGAGCTGAGTGCTATGGGCGTTGCGGTCACAATGAATGCCGTACACACCTGCATGGCATGTCGAGGCGTTCGCGAAGAGGATGCACACCTCATTACGTCCGAGATGCGTGGCGTCTTTCTAACTAGTGGCGAGGCTCGCCATGAGTATCTTACTCTAATGACGGAGCGGTAACGTGCTTACCGGTGCCGAGAAGGTCGTTCTAACCTTAGACTCTTATCAAGCCCTCGCGTCGGCGACAGCAATGAAGCTCGACAATAGGCCAGAGGCACTAGCTTGTTGGGGTATGTGCCTTGCTGGGGAAGTCGGAGAGCTTCTCAATTTCCTAAAGAAGGTCCTTTGGCACGGCAAGGACTTTGACGTCGAAGTAGTGACAGAAGAAGCTGGAGACATTCTCTGGTATCTAGCGATGCTTTGCGACTCGGTCGATATCAACCTTAGCGAAGTTGCCGAGCGCAATCTTGTGAAGCTACAACGTCGCTATCCGAACGGGTTCAAGAAGAAATGAACAAACATCCAGCAGCTAACTGCGAAGCATGTCCGTTGAAGGACCAAGCGTTTGTACCGAGCGAACTCAAAGAGGGTGCGCTCTATACAATGATTGGTGAAGGTCCTGGTTGGCACGAGGTACAGCAGAAGAGGCCATTCGTAGGACCTTCAGGCGATAAGCTCTGGAAGCTACTTGCTCAAGTCGGCATTGCGAGGGAGCAATGCAATGTACTAAACGTTACATCGTGTTTCCCTCCTGGTGGAGAAGAAGGTAAGGAAGCTATCGTCAACGCAGCGGCCTGGTGCTGCAAAGGACGAGTGGAAGAGGAGCTCGTGAACAACCACCAGCTCTTCATGGGGGACGTTGCCAGGGAATCGCACTTTCCTGAGCAACAGCAGGGTATGTCGCTAACAACTATAAGAGGTAGATGGGTGGGGAACTCGTTAGCGACATACCACCCTGCATTCATCATGCGCGACCCAAAGTTCGCGAAGTCGTTCATCGAAGACGTTGTGAAGTTTGCTGCAGGACCAAAGAAGCCTTGTGAAGTTCCGTCTTATGAAGTTGTCACCAACCTTGCTCAGCTCGAACCTTTTCTCGACGCCAAAGTCGTCTCGTACGACCTTGAGACAGATCAAATTGGCCTCGATAACGACATTCTACTAATGGTACTTGCGGCAAACCCATACCATGCGTATATCGCGCCAGGAGCACACCCAGGAGCACCATATAACCTCCTCTACAGAACAAAGAACGATCCGTTCTGGCGACGTTTCTGGAATTCTGATATTATCTTTGTTGGCCACAACGGGAAGTTCGATGCTCGCTTCCTGCGTTACCAATTAGGATGGCCTGCACGTGTTGATTTCGATACGATGCTCTCGCATTGCATATTAGATGAAAGGACGGGTGGCGATGAAGCCAAGGCCTCTTTTCACGATCTCAAAGGATTGGCTGCGCGTTACCTCGATGAACCAGACTGGGAAGTGGGACTGCACGAGCATCTCAGTTCCCGTAACGACTACTATAGCAAGATTCCTTTCCCTAAACTCTGTCAGTATGCTGCTTACGATGCCACCCGAGCCTTTTCCCTTGCTCCTTTGTTCAAAGATAGACTTGTAGACGAAAAGTTGTTCCAACGTCCGTTCAACAATATCACAATGCCTCTCGCTGACCTATTTACTGAAGCGGAAACTATCGGTGTACACGTAGACGTTGACTACATAGTTACACAGCAAGCATCATTCAACAAAACGCTTGTTGGTATTGAAAGACAAATTGCAGAGATGAGCGGCAATGCCATTGAGAATCTCAACTCGCCGCCACAGGTCGCACACTACCTTTACGATATTCTAAAGCTACCGCAGCCGCGTGGAAGGAAGATAAAGGAGAGGTCGACGAACAAGGATGTGCTTGAGGCGTTGAAGGGAAAACATCCTGTCATCGACCTCATACGTCAGTACCGTCGTATCCACAAGCTGCAAACTTCATACTTCGACAACGTGTTGGAGATGCTTGACCACAACGACGATGCACACTTCGATACCAAGATTGCTGGGACGGAGATTGGAAGGCTTGCGATTGTCAAGCCAGCAATGCTTACGATACCACGGGCCGACGATAGGGAAGTAGGTCAATACGGCAAGATAGTGAAAAACTGTTACATCCCACATCAAGGTAACAAGTTTGGAGTGTGCGATTACGGTCAAGCGGAAATCCGTGTCGCAGCAGCGGAGAGTGGCGACCCGTTCTTGCTTGGCATCTTTCGTGACAAGCGTAGTATGCATAAGGAAGTTAGTATTGCAATGTACGGTGTCGACTACACGAAGACTCAGTACATGAATTGCAAAATGTTCGACTTCTCATATTTTTATGGGGGAAACGAATACAGCTTTGCAGATAGTGCTGGCCTGCCGATCGAGATTGCAAAGAAGTTCGTTCATGACTATAACAAGCTAATGCCTAGGTTCCTAGCCTACAAACAGGAGCAATACACACTGCTTCGTAAGCAAGGCTACGTAACGACGAGGACAGGACGTAAACGGAGATTCCCACTTATAAACAATGTGAACGAGGACGACGCAAGAAAGACTGCAGTGCATATGCCGTTAGCTGGTGGGGCAGCGGATTGTACGTCGCTTGCAGCAATCAATGTTAGGCCTAAGATAGCATCGTTAGGTGCTAGGGTTGTGCTGACGGTTCACGATTCGATATTGGTGGAGTTCCCTGACAATGTCGAAGTTGAACGCCAAGTGCTTACACTCGTTCACGACGAGATGATAGCCGTTGCATCCGAAATCTATCCTGAGGTGCCTTGGGAGGTAGATAGTGAATCAGGTTACAGATGGGGCAGTATGCAGGGTGTGCAAGCGTGAGTTTCCGGTCACAACATTCTACCGTGACGCGACGAAGCCAAGTGGTAGGATGACTATCTGCCCTGAGTGCTATAAAGCATCGCGTAAACAGTTCAGAATTGAGGGCAAGCACAAGACCTCGTCTCTCAAGTACCGAACCGATCCTAGAAACCAAATAAAGCTACTTGCCCGACAGGCAGTGCAGGCTGCAGTCAAGAACGGTACGCTCTACAAACCGCAATGTTGTCAGTTTGGTATTGCTACGAAGTTTGAAGGTATTCACTGGCCTGTTGGAACTGAATTTACTAATTGCGAGAATACCGACATTGAGGCACACCACTATCTCGGATACAGCCAACAACACTGGACCACCATAATCTGGTTGTGCCCTCTTCATCATGCACTAATGGGAGAGTAATATGGCTGATCTTCATATCTACGTAAATGGTGCTTATATCTCAATTCGAATGTATGTAGCTTCTAGAGAGGCTGCGGAGTTGCTAGCTGCTCAGTACGGTATGCGAATTCGCAGACACAGGAATGTTTTCGAAGCGTGTACGTCTAGTCGAAAGGCATTACGTTGTGTTGTACCCAAACTTGCAGCGAACTATCCAGATATGTTCGACAAGCTCGAGTACGTAGCTGAGTACGCCCAAGAAGGTACTAGCCCGGGAAGAAGATTGGAAATAACAAATATACTACGGAGGAAAAATGAAGACAATCACGCTAACTCTTAGATCTCGCGCCAAGGGTGAGTGGCACGATGCTGCAGTGATAATGAACGCTTTGACCTCGATATCTGCAGGCAAGTCGTTCGCAAAGGGATCTTCCCTCATGCTGATGGCAGGGAAGATCCAAATAGCGATCGAGTCCTCTGACCTCGATACTTCGCCTCAGACTGAGATAGAGGTCGAGCTCACGAAGAACGAGGGGGCCTTCTTGTGGAAATCTCTGAGCGGAGCTGCGGCAAGGGTATTTGGCAGAAACGCAATGGGGCAGGAGATTGCTCCAACAGTGGGCTACCTATCGCTCATGATGCAAGACCTTGCTGGACAGCTTGGCGAGGAAGTTGAAGTCGAAAAGGAAGAGGAAGAGTCAGATGATGCGGACAGCGTCGTGTAGGGTTTGCTCGTAGATCTCCATCCAAGCATCCTTGCCCTCTCTTCCATCGGGCATGAAGCCTAAATAGAGTTCGTAGTTGCGTGGAGACATCTGAGTTCGCGCAATTCTGGCTTGCACAAACTCTCTACTCGGGTACTTGTAGTGTAGGAACATGAAAACTGGCCACTTACTTTGTACGACGCTCCCGGTAAGTGATTTAGTATGATGTCTGCCAGGATGGTAAACAGGAACTACATCTCTAGCGAAAACTGCAACCTTATCGTACATCGTATCGTGTATACCAGTTCTAATGTGTTTTGTAAGCGAAGTCCCTTTTGGTGGTAACGATGTACCTACCATCCGGTACCCCTCACATCGCGGTACCGTTATTCCTTGTCTTGAGCATTCCTCAAGTACTGCTCTCACGTCTCCGCTGGGATGGTACACTGCCTCATCTACGTCAACGATGACGTACCAATCGGCATAGATGGTCTTGTAGAAGGTATTTGCAACCCTCGTCCGTTCCTCGTCGTCGATAAGGCCCCCAGTAGCTAGTCTATGTTCTACACGGGCAACATTGCAAGTGCGAGCTATCTCACAAGTCGAGTCTGTGCTTCCGTCGTCGAGGATTATGATCTCGTCCGCGAACTGAGAGTAGTGTTGAAGGAAGTACGGCAGCATTTCCTCCTCGTTCCACGTCTGTGTGATAACAACAACCTTCATATTAGATCCTCGCATAGACGTCACCCCAGTTCATTCCTGAGTGCCGTGGTTCTTCGTTTAGAGCTGCAAGGTGGGTGTCTTTATCGACCCAATCGTCAAACCTGTACTCATTGCTTTCGATCCCCACTCCGTCGATCGTATCGTTGACAATGTAGTTGAACTTTCTATATCCAAACTTGTCATGGAGAAAGTTCACACACCACGTACTCCCCTTCTTCCACTGCTCCCCTACATGGAACTCAAACGACAGAGCATCGACTGGCCAATTCATTCTGGACAAGACTTCTACTTCGGAGCTTTCGACGTCTACCTTGAGAAACCTTGGCACACCCCACTTTTTGAACATGATATCGAGAGTACTTACTTTGACAAAGTACGTAGTCTTCCAGTGTTCGGGAGGAAACCACGGGGAGTTCTGAATGTAGGCTCGCGAAAAGGTCGACTGGCCTGATACTTTTGCTGGAAAGAACCTTCTTGTGCCTTCGTGATCGTATAACCCGACTGGCTCGATAACTACACGAGGATTATTGCCGTACCTACTTCGAAGCACTTCGAGAGCTTCTGAACTCGGTTCGAAGCAGATGACAGTAGCTCCAAGAGCTAAATATTCGGATGTCTTCACCCCGACGTTCGCTCCTACATCAAATACCAGATCTCCTGATTGTATGAACTCTCCGTAGTCAAGCTTCTTAGTCATACCCCAACTCTTTCATTGCCTTACCGTGCAGCTTCCAGAAGAGCTCCTGGTTTGCTTCACTCATTTCCTCGCGCCAAACACCCACTTTACCACTACGATATTGAGTAGGTTCGATATTGTGTAGTGTCTCGAACGAGATTGGTATACCAGTCTTATCGGATGAGATATGCAACTTCTTGAGAGCATAGTGCAGTGTGAGTACTGGTGCTCTAACTAGATCCTCATACTTCACGACTACTGACGCTCGCTTCTTTACCCACCATAGCACACGCCTGCTCCAGCTGAAACCTGGAGTTGCAATGCTGTTACGAAGAGTGTCTTCAAAGTCTGTCTTTACCCGCTTCTGCGCGATTTTGAAATGGGCTAGGCTCACTAGCGTGTCGCGTCCGTCACGTACTACATAGATAGCTGGAAGCGAATCAGTACAAGCATTATGCGTCTTGATGAAATGAGGTTTTTGATCTAGCATCCAATAAGCAAACTTTTCGTATGTGAGTGCCTCGTATCCATACATCTTGTAGAGCTTACGGGCATCTATGTACCCAGTCTCATCGAAGATTGAGCTCGTCCGACACCCGTATAGATTCCACAGCAAACTCATTACAAACGAGTTCCCGCTTCGTGGAAAAGATGCAACCCAGATAACGCTCATTTTCGTTCTATTATTGTCAGTCCGTTACAGTTCAGACGATTGAGTATGACGTGCCATTTACTAGTATCTAGTAGCTCGTTTATAGCACGCCATAGAGGCCATGAAGGCCCTTCAACTAGCTGTGTAGATAGTTCCCAGAAGGTATCGTGAAAGCCAATCCACTTCCTAACCTGCTCGGAGTGCATTTGGAGCTCACGGTGTGTCTGTTCATAGGTGTGCTCGCTGTCGATGAACAGGAAGTCTACAGGTTCAATTAATTCTAGACAATCGTCTTGCTCCTTGAAGGTGAAGTTGATCCCAGCTAGCTGGGCTGCTTCTAAGTATTCTCGAACGTAGGGGAAGTTGTGGTAATCGTACGAGGTCATCTTCTTCGGATGACCCATGAGAAGTCCAATAGTTGATATACCAGTTCGTACTCCGAACTCAGCGATGTCATCACATTTACTCGCGTAGTCTCTAAGAGTTTCGAGATGTTCCGCGATATCTGAGAAAGGAGAAAATAGAGCGAAGTTATAGAGGGAGTCGATTGTGTTCATATCATCGAGGGGAAGTCATTCGGATAACCTGCTGCTTTTCGTGCACGTAATACCTTGTAGTCGTCTGCAAGATATTGTTCCGTCAACGCGTAAACGATGTCCTTGGTAGCTTTCTCGTGGCGCCAGTGAAGATGTTCTACAATGGACTTTTCAGATGCAACGTAACGTCTTGCTTTCACGGCCCTATCGTAAGTTTCGTTGTCGGAGCAGTAGTGCTTGTACTTTGTTTCGTAGAAGAGCACACCACCCAGTACCTCACGAATTGCTTTGCGGTCAGCAAGGAAGTGACAGCAATGTGTTTTCCTATATCCCTCATCGTGTAGAGGATTCAGGCCGACTATTCCTGACCATCCTGGAAGCGTTGCATGTGACTTGAGAGCTTCTTCTAGCCAATTGTCGTGACAATAGACGTCGTCAGCAATAGTAACTACATAATTGCCAGAGCATACCCTCAACCCTCTGTTCCAACTTACAAGCGCACCCTGGTGCTTTTCGTTGAAGATAGTAAGAAGTTGTAACTCCGCTGCTACTGCAAGAGTTCGGCTACAACGGCCGTCGACGACTGCAACAATTTCGACATCGAAACCAGTAGTAGTCTCACGAAGCCGTTTTATACATTCGCGGAACTGATCTGGTCTATACATACTGGGAACGATGATAGAAATCATCGACGACCTGGTCTGATACCCACTTTGCCAAGTGTCTGCCAAGGAGTTAGTGTAGTTAGTCCATCATTGCCCGCCGTTGCTACATAATATGATATCATTTTATCCTCCTGTTAGCTGTAATCGAGTTTCAATGTCACTCAGTCGTCCCCCAGGTTAGCAGAATGGGGGCATGGGCGGAATCGGTGGCGACAGAAGCGGCATAGTAGTCCGTTCTGCTTGTGCACTTGGAAGCGACACCTAAGCAAACAAGTTGACGCCAGTGGCACTGTCCAGTCTGGCTTCCAACTGAGCAATCCGCACTTGCAAATTTGCGATGACGGCTAGCGTCGAGTTACCTTCATCCTTCGTTACAAATCCAAAACCAGTGTTTTGCACCAAGTCCTGCAAGGCATAGTCTGGTGTTCCTGGCGCAGTGTGGGTGATCGTCGTTAGTTGCGCCGTCAATGCTGCGCCACGAACTACTGCCGCCCCGCCGTAGAAGCCAAGCATTGCAGCCGCGCCGTTCGTCTCTAGCCGGAATCCTTCACGAACGCCGCCGGAATCGTATGCACTCCATATACGACGAGTAGTATAACTTGCGTGTGTCGCAATTACATACAGCCACTGGTCAAGCCCCATTAGCGTCGCAGCCGTCGTGCTGGACTTGCCAGCCATGACTATACTGCCGCCGTCGCCATTCGCACCAGAACCCAGTGCCGTCAATCCGAGCATCTGCGAGATGCCTGCAGCAGCATCCGCCCGCGTGAATCCTACGAGCGGCGTTGCAACAGCCTGTGTCGTAAAACCCGTGACGAGAAGTTGTTTGGCATCGGAGCGTCCAGTGATGGAGGTCGCTCCGTTCAATAGTGTTTGCACGATGTCCGTGTGGCCCAGAGTTACGGTGTTGCCTCCCGCGCCGATTGCGTTTGCGCCAATGACGATTTCGTTCGTGTTACCATTGGCGCTCGCACGAACGTTATAGCCGATTAGAACAGCATTGTTGGCGGTCGTCAACGTGTTAGAGCCAGCGCCGCGATACCTGCCAGCGCTAACTCCGAGCGCAACGTTGCAATCGCCTGATGTCAGATAGAATAGACCGGAGCCGCCGATTGCGGTATTGTTAGAACAGGCAACGCTGCTATACAGAGCGCGATACCCAAGTCCGAAATTACCTGCCCCGACTGTACTGGCGTTTAGGGCCTGGTATCCGACCGCAACGTTATAGTCGCCTGTCGTGGAGTTGTAAAGTGACTGGTAGCCAAGAACAGTGTTTCTGATTCCTGTTGTGTTGTATCTACCACACCCGGCCCCAACGAAAGTATTCCCGGCCGTGGCGGAACTAGCGAGTAACTCGAACTTGGTTACACTGTCCGAACTGGTCAACACAAAGACCGCAGTTGAGGCTGCTGTGATTTTCTTGATTGAAATAACGATTGTACCAACAAAATCAGACGTGGGCGTGATAACGAGATTGGCAGTTGACGTAGTAGTCGGGCCAAATGTGCCAGTGGCCGTAATTCCAGCCAGCGATTGTCCACCGAACGCGATAGTAAATGAGCCTCCAGCCGGGCCAGAGACGGTGTAAGCAATCTGGTATTTGGTTGTGTTTTCCGCCGCTGTAGACTGCGACAGCGCGGTCGTGTTGCCTACATCGTGTGTCCAACCGGTAGCCCAATCACCCGTCCAGTCAACGGAAGTCCAACCGGATGCGGACAGAAACTCAACGTTAAAAGTCGGAGAGTCTGTAGCAGTTGTACCCTTCACAGTTACGGGGTCAGTGAACGAGAAACTTGGTGCAGTCCCTGCCGCGTCCAACGTTACTGCGCCTGTCGTCGCAGCCACGCTCACAGTCAGCGAGGCCGGGCCAGTCGGATTCGTTAGCGCCAGTTGTGGGATAGTCGTCGTGTTGATAGTCTGCGCTGCATTGAATGTCACTGGCGGAGTGAACACGAATCCCGCGCCGACCGGCAACGTAGCAAATGTCGTTACGCCGGCATTAGATACATTTGCCGTCCAATAATAAGCGTCATCGTAAGCATGTCGGAGTCCGCCGCGAGCGCGAAGGGCAAACTCGTCTGCGGCCACACTGTTGAAGTCGGCGGCTGTTTGATCTGCATATAGGAATGAACCGTCGTGAGTGATAACTGCCCTTTGTCCAATCCCTACGGATTTGTCTCCAGATACATTGTGCAAAATCCCAATCGCTACTGAGGTATCCCCGCTGACGGTAGAAGAACCAGTAGGATGGGACGGCGCAATCAGTATTGACCCATTTCCAGACGATGTTCCTTTACCGATTGCAATTGCCTGAGGACCAGATGCGACTGGAAAATAACCAATCGCCAGTGAGCTAGCGCCGCTTGCCTCGCCTCTCGTGGCAATCAATACTGAGGCAGAACCACTCGCAACCTCAGCGGCAAGAGCGCGCCCAGCTTGAATTTCGATTGATCCAAGACCGCGTGCGTTCCCGACTTCCGTTGTGGTGCCGCCTGTGACAATGATGGCTGGAAAGAGTGTTCCGGCCTGTAATGTTCTAAAGACAAGTTGCCCAACTTCCGCCGCGTTGGTTGGCGTTTTCCAGACCGCCTCGATCATGCCCGCTACGACGTTGTTTCCGCCTGCGTTCTCAAGCTGAAAGTCAATTCCTGCGCCAAACAGAGCCGCTGCCATACCACTTGTGATGTGCGAAACTCGAAGCGGATAGACAACCGTGTTAGTCGCCGCATCTGAGATTTGGGCCGTGAGACGAGTGGCATCCCAGGTCAGATTTGCGCTTCCGGTCAACAAGTTTCCAGCATCGCCATATCCAATATAGGTTGCAGTTAACGCCGGTATTCCTCCGCCGGCACCCCATGACAGAACTCCAACACCATTGTTAGTAAGCACACCCGCTGCGTTTGCTAGGCTGACTAGCTTCTTACTCGCGTCAGCGTAGACGACGGTATCGGCGGTGAGGCTACCTACAGAGAAACCACCGCCGTTATAGAATCTTGCAACCTCAGCGTTGTTTGTCTTTACGACGAGGTCTTGAGCATCTCTGGTACCGACGAAATTCGTGCCTGCCACTGTACCTAAGTTACCGACCAACGCCCAACCAGCAGCTGCTACACCCGCCGTTGGATCTTGAACAACTGTACGAACATCCCAGATATCAGGCCAGCCAACCTTTGTTTGTGTATTGTAGATGAATATGGAAGATAGAGGTATGCCGTCTCCCACTGCTGGCATTGGTACCAAGCCATCAGGATCGCTAACGGATCCTGTGTACGCAAACGACGTACCCGTGATATAGTCTAAGTTTCCGTTGTGGTCAAGATAGACCGTTACGAACAGAGCCTGATTCGATACTACGGGGACGAGAGAGGTAAATTGGGGTGTGCCTGTACCCGCGAACCATACAAAGCTACCACCAAGAGCGAAGTAGTCAGACTCGACATACACACCCATCGAGTTGGGAGCTGTAGGCCGTGTGAGGAGAGGCATAAACTGTCGCTTGAACACCCATGTGATATCGCCTTGCGCAGATCCAGTTCCGCCGCTAAAAGAGTGCTGTGCTCCGTGGTTCGGAAGGAACGCTTGACCGGAGCCTCCTGTGCTCATCCCAGCTTCGTTGACGTCGTATACTCTCCAGTGGCCTCCTTCTCTAATTACCAACACTGGTAAATTGAAAGACCTCAACACGCTTCTATTGAGAGCTTCAACGAGTTCGGACTGTACACCACGCAACCGAACATATACGTAGTCAGGACGATTGGGCACTTGTACTACCGCACTCCCACCCGAGTACGTACCAAGAAGTCCAGGAATGAGGATTGGAGTATCTTGCTTCTTGGCGAGGTGTCCCAGAAAGGCTTTCCGTATCTGTTGTTGAGCTCTAGATAGACTCATGTCACCACCGCGTACTTGACCATAGGTATATTAGAACTGGTTGGCCAGGTTCCTATCTTCGTAACCCAGTCCCCATCTTTCGTTTCCCAGTTACTACCTGTACCTCCTAAAGTCGTAAAGGCAATAAAGCGACGCCAGTTCGATCCTGGTATGCGAGAGACCCAGATAACTTCCGTTGGTGTACTGACGGTTGTGTACCCACCACTTGATGCGGACGTTGGAGCAAACACTCCATCCGTTCCTGGAATGTCGTTCGGAATTCCAAATACACCTCCATCCTGCATCAAGTACCCATCGGCATTTCTGGTCCAGTAAATCGTACCGCCATTAGCTACCAAAGGGTAATCTGGTGCTGCACCTGTTTGAAGGACAGAGCCATCAGCAGCACAAACATGCCCACCAAGAGTTAGTATATTCGTAGTTGGAGCTACTGAGGCAAGACTTGCAAATCCAAGCCAGTAAGGTACGTAAGCGTCAGCACTAAAGTCCCAATAGCCAGGATAGCCGTTAGTCTCTACGATTGCAAGCCAAGAAACCGTTCCGTCACTTCTACAACTGAACTGTTTACCACCCACATAGCCTCGGCCAAAGCCAGGTGCGGGAGGAGTACAGGTGCGAGTTTGAATAGCGCCTAAAGAGCCTCCGCTGCCTGTATAGTATTGGAACACTCCATTTGGAGCCCAGGCTACTGCATTTGTAATCGGAACCCAAACAGTTCCGTTACTATCTACAGACAACGTCTCGGCGTATCCATCGCCAGTGTTTAGTACTTCCGCTCTGATAGCAACTTCAGATTTTACAAGTACCCAGCTTCCAGTCATAATGTGATGGCAGTAGAAGATCCCATTGAGACTTAGATTCGCCCCTGCATACCCTTCGGTAGTGCACAACCAGGCTTCTCCGTTTGCTGCGACGTCGAAGCAAGAAATATGACCAGTAGCAGAAGCAAGAGCGCCACCCCTGATGTTCACCCAGATAGGAGAAACTTCGAAGAAATTGGCAGAGTACCCTATCTGGTGATCGTTTGCAACCACCACGATTTCGTATACAGGTACTGGTATTGGAGGGGGTACTGGTATTGGCGGATAAGGAGGACTCTCAGGATCTGAAGGAACTACAGGCGGTAAGGTAACGGTAACGCCTGGCACGCCCCAAGTCTCAGGCTTGAACGTAATATCAGTTAGCAGAGCCTTCTTGGTTGGATGGTATACGTGTGAGATTCTGATCGGTTGCAACCTCTTATCAACCCAGTTTACAAAGTCATGCTGAAGCGATAGAGTCGACCACTTGAATGGAGCAATATCGTACTCACGATAGTTGCCTGCCATGGGCATGACTACCTCTGGATTCCTCGAGACCTTGTCTGCCCAAATATGTCCAACAAGCTCGCTTAGTTGAGTTTGCGAATTTACAGCGAGTCCTGTAACGTTTTCTGCCCTTCCGAATCTACCAGGAACGTTGCCTGGATATCCTGCAAGGTACGCTTGGAACGTTCCAGTAGCCCCTGAGAAGGCAACCCCCCCAGCCTCGACATATGACGTGTTCGACAACATTACGTCTGTAATCTGAGGTTGACCTCTCCATTTATTTCGAGTAAGATCGTTGAGAACGAGTGCACTGCGAACCGCAATAGGAAGGAACTGTTGCATCATCTCTGCCCAGAAAGTACCTTGAGCATCACAACGCATATCCGCGAGTATTGCAGTCTTATAAAAGTTCCTAACTGGATTTGCTCCGCCACCACGTTCGAAGTCTACGTTTTGGAGTTCCCTCGTATCCAACGTAGGATGAAAATCGGCGATTGTCAGAGCTGTAGTATGCCATCGCAAGAAGTGTGCAACTGCTTTATCTGCAGTCATAAGAGGAATTTCGAACCATGTAGTATCTTGCACTCCAGGTTTGAATAAGGTAGTTGCGCCGAAGACGTCGAGCTTATCCATTATGATGTTCAAGCTTGCAGCTTCAAATTCTACTACATGCGTACTCCAATTGAACTTCAACGTCTCACCCGACACGTAGCCTACGAAGAACGTGTGAGGGCGAT
>Ga0315278_10000497_pt1 | contig 34703 bp, 30 predicted proteins | sample YL17G06_0_MG_FD_203880 | JGI IMG/M metagenome (GOLD analysis project Ga0315278, IMG submission 203880) | Sediment microbial communities from Yellowstone Lake, YNP, Wyoming, USA - YL17G06_0 | ecosystem: Environmental > Aquatic > Freshwater > Lake > Sediment | place: USA: Wyoming | collected... | reverse complement strand
AGCCCCACTACGACACCGCCGAGAGAATGCTCGGCGTCAACACCGTGGCATTCGACAGCGACAACCAGGGATTGCTCAAGGACGTCGCGGCGCACTTCGGCGTCGAGGACACCTTCCGGCGCACGCCGGTCGGCATCTTTTTCGGCGAGCCCGGCAAGGCCGTGCCCGACCCGTACTTCGGCGGCAGCGGGCCGGCGCGCACCGGCTGCACGCGCTGCGGGGCGTGCATGGTCGGCTGCCGGGTCGGCGCCAAGAACACGCTGCTGAAGAACTACCTGTGGTTCGCCGAGAAGGCCGGCGCGCGGATTCTGCCCGAGCACCAGGTCGTCGACATCCGTCCCCTCGGCGCAGCGGACGGCAGCGACGGCTTTCGCGTCACCACGCAGCGGCCCGGCGCCTGGTTCATCAAGCAGCGCCGCACGTTCACGACGCGCGGCGTCGTGATGGCCGCCGGCGCGCTGGGAACCAACGAGCTGCTCGCGCGCTGCAAGCACACCGGGGCGCTGCCCGGAATCAGCGACCGGCTGGGCGAGCTCGTGCGCACCAACAGCGAATCCATCCTCGCGGTGACGCTGCCGGACGACCGGTTGAATCCCGCCAACGACGTGGCGATCAGCTCCAGCATCCATCCCCGCCCGGACACGCACATCGAGTTCGTCACCTATGGCCCGAAGGGCGATTTCATGTCCACGCAGTTCACGCTGCTCACCGGCGACGGCTCGCGCCTGACCCGGCCGCTGCGCCTGCTGCGCAACATCGTCCTGCACCCGGTGCGCTTCGCGAAGGTGCTGTGGCCGTTCGGATGGGGACGGCGCACCGTCATCTTCCTGGTGATGCAGACCCTCGACAACGCGATCGCCTTTCGTGCCCGAAAGCGCTGGTTCGGCGGCATCGGGCTCGCCACCGAACAGGATCCGGAGAAGCCCAACCCGACCTTCATCCCGGTGGCCAACGAGGCTGCGGAGTGGCTCGCGGCGCACACCGGCGGCCTCGCGCAGAGCATGGTGTTCGAAGCGATGGCCAACATTCCGTCGACGGCGCACATCCTGGGCGGCGCGGTCATCGGCCGCGACGCCGGGAGCGGGGTCGTCGACCGGCACAACCGCGTCTTCGGCTACCAGAATCTGCTGGTCTGCGACGGTGCCGCGATGCCGGCCAATCCCGGCGTGAATCCGTCGCTGACCATCACCGCGATCGCCGAACACGCGATGAGCCACGTTCCTCCGGCGGCGGCTGCGCCGTCCGCAGCGCGTGCAACGCCGCTGCCTCCGCCCCGGGCGTGAGCAGCAGCTCCTGCGTGAACAGGGCATTCATCTGGATGATCCGGGCGACGCAACCGGTCCAACCGGTCTGGTGGCTGGCGCCGATGCCCGCGCCCGTGTCGCCGTGAAAGTATTCGTAGAAGAGCACCAGTTCCCGCCAGTGCGGATCGTCCTTGAACCTGTGCGCCGCGCCGTACACCGGACGGCTGCCGGCCGCATCGCGCAGGAAGATCCGGCAGAGCCGCTCGCCCAGTTCCCTGGCGACCTCGAGCAGGGTCATCATCTGTCCTGAGCCCGTCGGGCATTCGACCTTGAAGTCATCGCCGTAGTAGGCGTAGAGGCGCAGCAGCGAGGTATAGAGCAGCAGGTTGATCGGCATCCACACCGGCCCGCGCCAGTTGGAGTTGCCGCCGAACATGCCCGAGTCGGAATCGCCCGGTACGTAAGCCACGCGATGCTCCTGCCCGCCATGGGTGAAGACATACGGGTGGTCGAGGTGAAAACGGGACAGTGCGCGAATGCCGTGGGGCCCGAAGAATTCGGCCTCGTCCAGCATCCGAGCGAGGATGCGCCGCAATTTTTCCTCGTTCACGATCGACAGCATCCGGCGGTTGGCGACCCCGGCCCTTTCGGGCAGATGCATGTTGGCGGCGAGTTCGGGGTGGCGGCTGATGAACAGCCGGGCGCGCTCCCGGAATTTCGGCAGCTTCGCGATGATGTCCTCTTCGAAGATCGCGACTGCGGCCAGCGGCAGGAGGCCGACGATCGACCGCACCTTCAGACGCGTGGCGGAGCCATCCGGGAAGCGCAGGACGTCGTAGAAGAAGCCGTCCTCCTCGTCCCACATTTCGTCGTGACGCTCGCCCACCCGGTCCATGGCGCCGGCGATGAACAGCGTGTGCTGGAAGAACTTCTCGACGAATTCCTCGTAGAGCGGCTCGCGCAGCGCCAGCTCGACCGCGATGCGCAGCATCTGCTGGCTGAAGAACACCATCCATGCCGTGCCGTCGGCCTGGTCGAGGTAGCCGCCGGTGGGCAGCGGCGACGAGCGGTCGAATACGCCGATGTTGTCGAGCCCGAGAAAGCCGCCCTCAAAGACGTTGGCACCGGTGCGATCCTTGCGGTTGACCCACCAGGTGAAATTGACCAGCAGCTTGGAAAAGGCGTACTTGAGAAATTCGACATCGCCGCTGCCACCGCGACGGTCCTTGTCGACCAGGTAGAGCTGCATCGTCGCCCATGCGTGCACCGGCGGATTGACGTCGCCGAAGTTCCACTCGTAGGCGGGCAGCTGGCCGTTCGGATGCAGGTAATCGTTGCGCAGCATCAGGTCGAGCTGCTGTTTGGCGAAATCGGGGTCGACCATGCCCAGCGGAATCATGTGGAAGGCCAGATCCCACGCGGCGTACCAGGGGTATTCCCACTTGTCCGGCATCGAGATGATGTCGTCGTTGTGCATGTGGGACCATTCGCTGTTGCGCACCTGCCGGCGCTCGTGCTGCGGCAACCCGGCCCCTGCGCCATGCTCGTCGAGCCACTGGTCGAGGTCGTAATAGAAGTACTGCTTGGTCCACAGCATGCCCGCCAGCGCCTGGCGCATGACATTCGCGCGGTCCGGGTCGTTGCGAACGGCGAGCGGCGTGATCGATTCGTAGAACGCATCGGCTTCGGCGAGACGCGCCGCAAACACCGCATCGAAGTCGCCGAAGAGCTGGCCCGACGGCTTGGGCGCACGCGCCGTCAGTCGCAGCCGGATGACCTGCGTCTTCCCCGCGCCGACGGTGACCTCATAATGGGCCGCCATCTTCGTCCCTGCCGGCACTGGATTCACCGCGGCCGTTTCGCCGTCGACGACGAAGTTGTTGATGCCGTCCTTCACCCAGGGCGAGGCGTTGTCCGAATTGAAGAGTCGTGCGTTGTTGGTCTCGTTCTCGGTGAACAGCAGCGGCACGTCGCCGTCGCAGTACAGGAAGTAGTCCGCCAGCGGTTCCGGGGCCTGCGCGGCGCCGTGATGAGCGTGAACCACTGCATGGCCGGGGAAATCGATTCGCTCCAGGCCCGGCTTCGAACCACCACCGGGCGCCGACCACGTGTTGCGGAACCACAGCGTTGGCAGGACGTGCACCGGCGCCGCATCCGGGCCGCGGTTGCACACGCTGATCCGGATCAGCACGTCGTCGGGCGCCGCCTTCGCGTATTCGACGAAGACGTCGAAGTACCGGCTGTCGTCGAACACGCCGGTGTCCAGCAGCTCGTACTCGGGCTCGTGCCGGCCGCGGGCGCGGTTGGTCGTCACCAGGTCGGCGTACGGAAAGGCGGCCTGCGGATACTTGTACAAATACTTCATGTACGAGTGCGTCGGCGTCGAGTCGAGATAGAAGTAGTACTCCTTGACATCCTCGCCGTGGTTGCCCTCGCTGTTGGCCAGCCCGAAGGCGCGTTCCTTGAGGATCGGGTCGCGGCCGTTCCAGAGCGCGAGCGCGAAGCACAGCCGCTGGTGGTCGTCGCTGATGCCGGCGAGACCGTCCTCGCCCCAACGGTAAGCCCGCGACCGCGCCTGGTCGTGAGTGAAGTAGTTCCACGCGTCGCCGGTGTCGCTGTAGTCCTCGCGCACCGTCCCCCATTGCCGCTCGCTGAGGTAGGGGCCCCACCTTTTCCACGCCGCGCCGTTCGTCTGCGTTTCGTCGAGCCGCTTCTTCTCCACGTCGCTGTTCACGATTCGTGCTCCTCCTGGTCAGGTTCGCGCATTGGCCGTCCGCGCGTCATCAGGGGAATGCCGCTGGCACGCTGCTGGCGACGAAACCGCCGGTCATTTCCCGATTCCCTCGGCAGGATGAACTTTACCCTCGAACGGCGGGGGCCGCGTGATCCGCTCACCTTGGTGTCCATCGATGAAACCGGTAAGGCCCGACGCGTCCGCTCCAGCACCGCGTGCGTCGTCGATGACGCAAGGGATGCGCGATCTCAACTTTCCCCGAGCTCCGCGAGGACTGCCTGTCGACTGGCGTGTCCGCAGCTTCACAAATCTTTACGCGAGCGAGATACAGCGGCAACGCGGGGCTCATAGAGTGGATGCAGCGGGCAATGACGCCCGTGAAACTACCCGAAGGAGCACCTCATGGAATCTCGGCAACCGACTGAAACCACGGACTCAGGCGAGGCAGGCAAGGGCACGGCGCGCGGCGAATGCCGCGGCGGCAGGCACCGGCACGGAGGGCGCCGCTTCGTCGGCGGGATCCTGGTGGTGATATTGGCAGTCGCCGCCGGTTTTGCCGGTGGCTTCGCCAGCAGGGCGTTCGCCTGGGGCGGATCGCACGGTTTCCTGACCGGCGCGATGGACCCGGCCAAGGCGGACCAGCGCATCGAGCGCATGATCAAGCGTCTCGGCGACACGGTCGACGCAACCGCCGAACAGACGGAGAAACTCAATGTCATTGCGAAGGCCGCGGCGAAGGATCTTCTCGCGTTGCGGGCGAACGTTGTGGACGCGCGGACGCAGAGCATTGCGCTGCTGAGCGCGCCGGCCGTGGATCGCGGTGCTGTCGAGCAGCTGCGCGCCGGGCAGATCGCCCTCGCCGACACGGCGTCGAAGCGTCTGACGCAGGCGCTGGCGGATGCGGCCGAGGTGCTCACCGTCGAGCAGCGCAAGACGCTTGCGGAGCGAGCGCAACGCTTCGGCGAACGGCACGGTGGGCAGCGCGGGTGATAGCCGGGTGCGATCGACAGGGTTGTCCGGTTCGCCGCCACGCGCCGCGGCCGGGCAATCCATTAGACTTGCACGGGTGCCTTCCTGTCGGCGACCGCCGTCATCCGCCGGCGGTTCGCCGGCCCCGTGAGCACCATTGCATCGAAGAGTTCGAAGGATCGCCGCGTTGATTTCAGTTCGCCCCCGCTCATGAACGGCGCCAGGATTCTGCTGATCGAGGACGACGCGCGGCTGGCCGCGTTGGTCGCGGAGTATCTGGGGGGTGCCGGTTACCGCGTCACGATTTCGGCAACCGGTGCGGAGGGGCTTGCGCTCATTGCGCGCGACCCGTTCGACGCACTGGTGCTCGATCTCATGCTGCCGGACATGGACGGGCTGGAGATCTGCCGCAGGGTGCGCGCGCAATCCGGGCTGCCGATCCTGATGCTCACGGCGCGCGGCGATGCGATGGACCGTGTCGTCGGCCTGGAGATGGGCGCGGACGACTACCTGCCCAAGCCGTTCGAGCCGCGCGAACTGCTCGCCCGGTTGCGCGCGATCCTGCGCCGCGGCGGGGCGGGGACGGCGCGAGATCTGCTGCGTTTCGGCCGGCTCGAAATCGACCGCGATGCGCGCAGCGTGCGCATCGACGGCGACCCGCGGGACATCACCAGCTACCAGTACGCGCTGCTCCTGGTGTTCGCCGAGAGCGCGGGACGCGTCCTGTCGCGCGACGTGCTGATGGACAAGGTGAAGGGCGAGCCGCTCGAAGCCTTCGACCGGTCGATCGACGTGCACATCTCGCGCATCCGCGCCGCCATCGAGGACGATCCCAGAAAGCCGCGCCGCATCGTCACCGTGCGTGGCGCCGGTTACGTTTTCGCGAAGCAGCAGGACTGAAGGCGGCGCGCGTGCAGCGACTGTATTTTCGGATCTACGTCGCCGTGCTCGCGAGCCTGCTGGTGTTTGCGCTCGCCGCCGGAGCTCTCTGGCGCACCGTCGCCAGCACCGCGCCGCCGTGGCAGGGCTTCGAGATCGCTGCGCAGCTCGCACAAAATGCACTGCCGCCCGCCGGTGCGTCCAAAGCCGAGCAGCAGGCAGCGCTCGAACGGATCGGCGCGGAACTCTCCGCGGACGCCGCCTTGTATGCCGCGGATCGAACGCTGCTCGCGGCGATCGGCGCCGAGATTCCACCGCCGAAGGGTGGCGCCCAGCGTGGCGCGACGGCGTGGTTCCGCGGCGCGTCCCCGTGGTACCTGCAGTTGCCCGACGGGCGCTGGCTGGGCGCGCGGCTCACGCATGCCGAGCAGAGCGGCCGCAGTGGTCCCGAGTTCGTCTTCGCCGGCATGCTGCTGCTCCTGATTGCGGTTGGCATTGCCGCGCACCCGGTGGTCCGGCGGATTACGCGCCGTCTGGAACGGCTGCAGGTCGGGGTGGAGGCGCTCGAGCGAGGCGATCTGTCGGCGCGGGTCAAGGTGAGCGGTCATGACGAGATCGCCCGTCTCGCGGCCAGTTTCAATCGCGCGGCCGCGCGCATTGAGGAGCTTGTCAGCGCGCACAAGATGCTGCTGGCCAACGCGTCGCACGAGCTGCGCACGCCGCTGACGCGCATCCGCCTGGGTGTGGAGCTGCTGAACGAGACTGCGGATCCGAAGCGCAAGGTGGACCTCGAGCACGATATCGCCGAGCTCGACCAGCTGATCGACGGCATTCTGCTCGCCAGCCGCCTCGATGCGCTCACGGAGCCCGAGGTCAGGGAAGAGGTCGATCTGCTCGCTCTCGCCGCGGAGGAATGCGCGCGCTACGACGGCTACCGGGTCGAGGGCGAGTCCGCCCGCGTGATCGGCGACCCGCAACTCCTGCGCCGCATGATTCGCAATCTTCTCGACAATGCCGTGCGCCACGGGCGCCCGCCGGTCGCCGTCGCGGTGCGCCGAGTGCAGGGCAGGGCGGAACTGCGGATCACCGATCACGGTCCCGGGATTCCCGCTGCGGAGCAGGAAACAGTCTTTGCGCCGTTCCGCCGCGCGAAGGGTTCCGCAGCGACGCGCGGCTCCGGGCTGGGGCTCGCGCTGGTACGGCGGATCGCGCGCCATCACGGCGGGGAAGCGCGCATCGAGCCCGGCGCGGCCTCCGGTCTCACGGTCGTCGTCGTCATCTGACCGCTTCGCGATGAGCGCGGGCGACACCCCGCCTGCAGCAGGCGGGTCGCCTTGCGAGGCGAGGTTCAACCGGGGATGGCGGCATGCTAAGCTGATCCGAAAACACGCTGCCCGTTTCCTTTCTGGAGAGCCCACCGTGCCAGGCCTGCTGCCCAACGTCGACCCCGAGGGGTTGCTCGAGTATTCCGTGGTGTTCACGGACCGCGCGCTCAATCACATGTCGCGCCGCTTTCAAGGTGTCATGAAAGACATCTCCCGCATTCTCAAGGACGTCTACAAGGCCGAGGCGGCGATCGTCGTACCCGGCAGTGGCACGTTCGGCATGGAAGCCGTGGCCCGGCAGTTCGCGACCGGCAGGAAGTGCCTCGTCATCCGCAACGGTTGGTTCAGTTTTCGCTGGACCCAGATTTTCGAGATGGGCCGGATCCCCGCGCAAGCGACGGTATTGAAGGCGCGCCCGGTCGAGACCGGCAGGCAGGCCGCCTTTGCGCCGCCGCCCATCGAGGAGGTGGTCGCGACCATCCGGGAGACGAGGCCGGACGTGGTCTTTGCCCCCCACGTCGAAACCTCCTCCGGAATGATCCTGCCGGATGCCTACCTGCGCGCGGTGGCCGATGCCGTGCATGCGGTCGACGGACTGTTTGTCCTCGATTGCGTCGCCTCGGGCACGATCTGGGTCGACATGGCCGCGACCGGCGTCGACATCCTGATCAGCGCGCCGCAGAAAGGCTGGAGCAGCTCGCCCTGCTGCGCACTGGTGATGCTGAGCGCGCGCGCGCGGGCGAGCATCGAGACGACGACCAGCACCAGCTACGCATGCGACCTGCGCAAATGGCTGCAGATCATGGAGGCCTACGAGAAGGACGGCCATGCATACCATGGGACGTTGCCCACCGATGCCCTCGCCGGGCTGCGCGACGCGATGAAGGAGACCGAGAGCTACGGTTTCGAGCGCGTCCGCGCTGAGCAGCAGGAGCTGGGCGACAAGGTGCGCGCGCTCTTTGCCCGCAAGGGCTTCAAGAGTGTCGCGGCCAAGGGCTTCGAAGCCCCCGGCGTGGTGGTCAGCTACACTGAGGATCCCGACATCCAGTCCGGCAAGAAATTCCTGGGGCAGGGCTTGCAGACGGCCGCCGGCGTTCCGCTGCAATGCGACGAGCCGGCGGATTTCCGGACCTTTCGCGTCGGTCTCTTCGGTCTCGACAAGCTGCATCATGTCGAGCGCACGGTCCGCAACCTCGAAGACGCGTTGAGCCGCATCGCCTAGCCTCCGCCCGACCGCCGTCGAGGCCGCGCTATTTCGAACGCCGGTTGGCCTCGCGCAGGCGCAGGCTGAGACCCCGCAGCAGGCCGAGCGCCAGCTCCGGGTAGCGCAGCACCAGCGCGCGCAGCTTGGCCTTGTCGAGCGCGAGCAGCACGCCGTCCTCGATCACGTGGGCGGTGGCCGAGCGCGGCAGGTCGTCGAAGATGCTCATCTCGCCGAAACATTCGCCCCGACCGAGCGTGGCGATGAACTCCCGGACCTTCGGGTCGGCGTGGATGGAAATGCCGACACTGCCGCTCTGGATCACGTAGGCCCGGTCGCTCGGCTCGTCGATGTCGAAGATGCGCTCGCCGGCGAAACAAGCCTCTTCCTCGAGCTCGTGCGCCACCATGCGCAGGTCATCGGTGCCCACGTCGGCGAAGATCGGCGTGGCCTTGAGCATCAGAAGGCGCTCGTAGAGGTCCGCCATGTCAGGGGCTCGCACCGGCCGCGTGGCGCGCACAATCGCGCAGCCAGGAATCGGCGCGCTGGCCGAGCCAGGCCAGCGCCTCGCGCGAGCTGGCAAACGCCGTGGCGGGGCCCGCGGCTCCATCCAGCAGGCGGCCGAGGCGTTCGGCGAGCTTGCGGTTTGCGAGACTGCGCAGCGCCTCGGCGGCCTGACCCCGAAAGCGCCGGTCGGCGCTTGCCAGGCCCGCGCGGATCGTCGCTACATCGAGCGGGTTCTCGAGGCTGGCCATGGCGGCGAGCGCCAGGTCGATCATCTGGACGCGGCGCTCCTCGAGCAGAATGCGCAGCAGCCTTTCGGCGTTGTCGGGCGCGGGGTGCTCCCGCACGAGCTGGGCCAGAATCCCGGCGTACGTCTCTGCATCGCGCACCTTGGCTTCCGCGAGGCGCACGAACAGCTCGCGCGGCGCCTGCCGTTGCGACAGCGCTTCGAGTGCGGCCCGCTGCGCGCGCGGCGAACCGCGATTCCCGGACAGCCACTCCACCATTTCGCTCGCCTCGATGGCGACGCCGTCGAGCAGCAGCGCGAGCGCGGCCTCGCGCACCAGCGGGTGGGCGTCCGCGAGTGCCTCGAAACACAGCGTCCGGCGGGTCTCCTGCGGCAGCGTGCGGTAACTCCTGACGCACGCCGCGCGGATCGCGACATCCCCGGTGCCGTACAGGCGCGCAAGCAGCGCCGGTGCGTCCGGCAGCGCGCCGACCGGCAATTGCGCCAGTGCGCCCAGCGCGGCCTCGCGCACGGGCGCGGCCTCGTGTGCCAGCAGGCGCGGCAGGTGTCGGCGCAGTGCGCTTTGCGGGTGGTGCGCGAACAGCTGCAGTCCCGCGATCAGATCGCTCGGCGTCGCGCTGGTCAGCAGGCGCTCCCACTGGCGCATTGCCTCAGGCTCGAGTTCCACGAGTTCGTAGCTGTAGACCCCCTTGATGCCGGCGGCCACCCAGCGCGGATTCGCTGCCGCGAGGCACGAAGCGACCCGAGCCCGCGCAAGCGGTTCGCGCCGCGCAATCAGCATTTCGAGAAGCGTTGCCCGCAGATGATCGTCCTCGACCCGATCGAGGAGCTTCACCAGCGGCCCGGAAAGATCGCCGCGACAGCCGGCCAGAACCTGCAGCAGGCTATCGCGGAAGGCGATGCTCCCCGCTTCCGCGCGCCCCAGGATCACCGGCGCGGCCCGTTGCGGGAAGGCGTCGGCCAGCAAACGGGCGTAGGCCAGGCTGACGTCCTCGTCGGGACTCTGCGCACCCCGCAACAGCTCCCGATAGAGCTCGTGGCCGCCGTCGGCCGTGATCTCCGCCAGCGCCTGGCGCGGCAGGAACAGCCGTTCGCGCAGTGTCGCCATCAGGGTCGAGTCGTAGGCGCGATTCACCCGCATCTTGAAATATCCGTAGAGCAGGCAGGCGGCCAGGCCGGCGGTCAGAAAATAGACCGGCTGGAAGCTGCTCTGCGCCAGCGCCAGCAGCACGCTCACGGCCAGCAGCGCAGCCGGCATCACCAGCGCGACCGACAGGGCGCGGATGCGTCCCTGCATCGATTCCTGCAACGCGTTCTGGTACAGGTTGCGCGCCGGGCGGCGGACGGCAGGGTTGATCGCGTCCTTGGTGATGCTGGCGAGGATTGCCGAGGGCAGCGTGAAGCTCGCCAGCAGCGCGGCATAGCTCAGCAACGCGGCGGTCGGAAACACGAAATTGACCCGTTTCACACCGAGGCGCTGCAACAGGCGATTCGTCACGAACAGCTGGATGACGAGCGCCAGCGCACTGGTGGAGGCGGTCAGCCAGCCATAGAAGGATCCCAGCGCATCGGCGTCCGGGAAGGCCTGGGCATAGATGCGGCTGACCGAGTAGGACAGGATGAAGAAAGCCATCACCATGAAGAAGAGCGCGAACGACGAGGCGCGCGCCAGTTCCGAACGGCGGAAAAAACGCACGCCGGTCACGACCTGATCGATCGACTGACGCAACCCGCCTCGGCCTTTGCGTCCCGGACTGAAAAAAGGCGAGATGCCGACCCGGGCGTGGCGGCGGTAGAGCAGCACGGTGCAGGCCCCGATGAGCGCCATCCAGACCAGCAGCATGTTGGACACGCCCAGCGTCCTGGCCGAGAGCGCCAGGAACAGCCCCCCGCTCATGGTCCCGGCCTGGGCGCCGGCAAAGATCAGCGGCGAGAGGCGCTTCAACTGCTGGGTCTCGAGATTCTGGCCCATGTACAGCGTCGCGTGAAGCAGCAGCAGCTCCGACGCGAGCTCATAGAGCAGGAAATAGAACGGGTAGACCCCGGTCATGCCCTCAAACTGCATCAGTGCCCAGCATCCCGCCAGTATCGCCGCCAGCAGGCCGAGCAGGATCTGAAAGAAGCGCTCCGAGGGCAGGCGATCCACCCAGGCGGCGTAGCCGAGACTGAGCGACGCCATGAACACGCTCAGGGCCCCGTACATGAGCGGCAGGTACTCGAAGCCGAAACGCTTCAGGAAGAGCGCGTCGACGCTCCCGCGCCCGAGGGCGAGCCCGGCCCCGAGCAGGAAGAACAGCAGCACGTAATGGAGCACCGGGCCGCGTTCGTGCTCTCTGACCAGCAGCAGGCCGGAAAGACGGTGCAGTGCGTTCACTTCGCGATGGCTCGCGGGAGCGAGTCCTGGCCGGTCAGGCCGGCATCGTGGTGCGCAGCGACTCGCGCATCGATACCTCGGCGAACCACGCCGCGAGCCGGGGTCGCCCGGTGCGCCACGCGTCTTCCGCGAAGCGAAAGTCGAGATAGCCCAGCGCGCAGGCGATGGTGACCCCGCCGATGGTCAGGTCGCCCGCGAGCGAACCGGCATCGCGCTCGAGGCCATCGAGCACCGCGGACACCTTCGCCTTCTGTCCGGCGACCCAATCCGGCCAGCGCAGAGGTTCGGGGCGCAGCGCCATCTCGTAGCGCGCGAGGATCGCCGCGTCGAGCAGGCCGTCCCCCTGCGCCTGCAGCTTGAGCGCCGTCCACCGCGCGGGGCCAGCAGGGGGGAACAATCGGCGGCCGGCGTGCAGGCCGTCCAGGTACTCGCAGATCACCGGGGAATCGTAGAGCGCGGTGCCGTCGTCCAGGAGCAGCGCCGGCAGCTTGCCGAGCGGATTGGCGCGCGCGACCTGCTCGTCCCGGACGACGGGCGAGACCGTGGCCGGGATTTCGTCGATACGGGCGGTGAGCCCGGCTTCGCGCGCGAGGACGCGGACCTTGCGCACGTAGGGGGAGGTGACGGACGCGTAGAGTTTCATCGGAGTGGGTCCTGGTGTGATCGTGCACCGATGGTAGCGCAAACCCGATCCGTGGTGAGCGTCGGCGCGCACGCCGGTCGCGCCATCGCGGAACCCGCGCCAGCCGCGAGCCGGTCAGGGCTGGAGCACGATCTTGGCGCTGGCGCTCCTGCCCTCGTGCAGGTCGCGGAACGCGCGCGCGCCCTCGGCGAGCGGCCGCTGCTCGACCCAGGCGAGGTCGCCGAAGGCGCCGCGCGCGAGCGCCGCGACCGTTGCCCGCAGGTCGGCCGTGGAATAGGTGTAGGTGCCGAGCAGCGTGATCTCGGCCAGCGTGAGCTTGCGCATGTCGATCTCGCTCGCCCAGTCCTGCAGGCCCACGTGCATGATCACGCCGCCGGGTTTCACCGCGGCGAACGCGGCGGTGCGCGTCGCCTTGGCGCCGACCGCGTCGATCACGAGGTCGATCGAGTTGTCGGCGGCCGCCTTTACCGCGAGCGGGTCGAAGGCGCGGCAGCCGGCGTGGGTTTCGAGCGATGCGCGGCGCAGCGCGTTGGTCTCGGCGACGCTCACGTCGCCGCAGCCGTAGCTGCGCGCGAGCAGCGCCGCGAGCATGCCGATCGCGCCACCGCCGATGACGAGCAGACTGCTTTCCGGCAACGGGCGTTGCATCGCCCGCAGCGACAGGTTCAGCGCGTGCAGCGCGGTGGCCGCCGGCTCGGTGAGCGCCGCCATCACCGGGGTCATGGCCTGCGGAATCGCGATCAGGCTGCTGACCGGGATCGACATGCGCTCGGCGAAGGCCCCCGGTCGCGTCATGCCGACCATCGTGCGGTTGGCGCAGAGGTTGTTGCGGCCCTGCACGCAGTAGTCGCACACGCCGCAGGTGATCAGCGGATTCGCGGTGTAGCGGGTGCCGATGCCGGGCCCGGCGACGACGGTTCCCACCAGCTCGTGCCCGAGGATCAGCGGCGGCACGCGGCGCGGGTCGTGACCGTGGTACGCATGCATGTCCGAGCCGCAGATGCCGACGGCGTCGATCCTGAGTACGACCTCGTTGGCGGCGAGCACCGGATCGGGCTCGTCGCGGTAGGTGACTTCGTTGGGGTTCGTGTAAACGAGGGCTTTCATGAGGGTCACTTGGCGGTGAAGCCGCCATCGACGGCCAGCGTCTGGCCGGTGATGTAGTCGGCGGCAGGGCTGCACAGGAACACGGCCGCGCCCTGCAGGTCGGCCAGCTCGCCGTTGCGGCCGATCGCGGTGCGCGCCGCCATGTCCCGTGCCCGCGCCGGGTCGCCGAACACCGGCGCGGTGAGCGCGGTGGGGAAAAAGCCGGGGGCGATCGCGTTGCAGTTGATGCCGAAGCGCGACCATTCCTCCGCCATCGCGCGGGTGAGCTGCACGATGCCGCCCTTGGCCGCGCCGTAGGGTGCGCCGTTGGCGAATGCGCGATACGACTGCAGCGACGCGATGTTCAGGATGCGGCCCCAGCCCTTCGCCTTCATTCCCGCAGCGAGATGCCGGGAGAGGAAGAACGGCGCCGAGAGCATCACCTCGATCTGCTCGTCCCAGGTCGCGTCGGTGATGTCGGCGGCGCTCTGCCGGTGATTGAGCCCGGCCGCGTGCGCGACGATGTCGATCGGGCCGTAGGCCTTCGCCGCGGCCTGCGCCAGCGCCCCGAGCGACGCGCGCACGCCGACATCGCCTGCCGCCGTCGCTGCCTTGCCGCCGCTGGCCGCGATCGCGGCGCGGGCGTCTTCCAGCGCCGCTTCGCGCCGCGCGCACAGCACGACCGACGCGCCCGCCGCGGCGAGGGCCTCGGCGATCGCGCGGCCGATGCCGGAGCTGGCGCCGGTGACGAGTGCCACCTTCCCGTCGAGGCGAAATCGATCCAGCAGGCCTGCCATCGGTCAGGCCTCCACGGGGTCACCGAGGGTGAACTTCTCCTGCGGAAAGTACTTGTGCAGCCGGTCGTCCGCCGTGCGCGCGTGGCCTTCCATGCCTTCCAGCCGCGAGATGCGCGCCGTGACCTGCCCGATCTCCCGGTTGGCGTCGCGCGTCATCCGCTGCCAGGTGAGCGTCTTGATGAATTTGTGCACCGAGAGCCCGCCCGAATAACGCGCGGCGCCCTTGGTGGGCAGGATGTGATTCGGTCCGGAGGTCTTGTCGCCGAATGCCACCGTGGTCTCCTCGCCGAGGAACAGCGAGCCGTAGCACGTCAGCTTGGCAAGCCACCAGTCGAGGTCCTGCGCGTGGACCTCGAGGTGCTCCGACGCATACTGGTCGGAGACCTTCGCCACCTCGTCGCGGGTGTCGCAGAGGACCACCTCGCCGTAGTCGCGCCACGCCGCCCCGGAAGCATCGCGGGCGGTGGGGGGCAGCGCCGCGATCAATTGCGGCACCAGCGCCATGACCTTGTCGGCGAGCGCCTGCGAATCGGTGAACAGCCACGCCGGCGACTCGTGTCCGTGCTCGGCCTGGCCGACCAGGTCGGAGGCGACGATCATCGCGTCGGCCGAACCGTCCGCGATCACCGCCACTTCGGACGGGCCGGCGAAGACGTCGATGCCGACCTTGCCGAACAGCATGCGCTTGGCCTCGGCGACGTACTTGTTGCCGGGGCCGACGATGATGTCGGCCGGCCGCGCGCCGAAAAGACCGTAGGCCATTGCGGCAATCGCCTGCACGCCGCCCAGCGTCATGACCATGTCGGCGCCCGCGACTTTCATCGCGTAGAGCACGTAAGGATGAATGCCCTCGCCCTTGAACGGGGTGGAGCAGGCCACCACCATCGGCACGCCGGCCGCCTTGGCCGTGGCGATGCTCATGTACGCCGACGCGATGTGCGCGTAACGGCCGGTGGGCACGTAGCAGCCTGCGACGTTGACCGGAACGAGACGCTGGCCGGCGACGAGGCCGGGATGCACCTCGACCTCGAACTCCTCGATCGAGTTGCGCTGGGCCACGGCGAAGCGGCGCACCTGCTCGGTGGCGAAGGCGATGTCTGCCTTGACCGTTTCCGGGACGCCGCGCGCGCGGCGCTCGATTTCGTCCCGGCTGACGACGATGTCGCCGGTCCACTTGTCGAGCTTCGCGGCGTACTCCCGCACGGCGTCCTCGCCGCGCGCCTCGATCTGCGCGAGCATCTCCGCGGCGACCGCCTGCGCGTTGCCCGACTCGGTCTCGGGGGTCTTGCCGGCTTTCTTCAGGTACGTGATGGCCATGGCTCACTCGACCTCGTTGCAGATCCGACTCAATTGCTGCGGTTGGCGAAAGCCTTGAGCTTCGGGTCGCTCTCGACCATCTTCATGTATTCGTCGCTGATGTACGATTTCGCGGCCGGCACTTCGGGGATCGACCCCGCGCCCTTCATGAAGTCGCCGATCTTGGTGAACCAGCCGTCGGCCGGCGAGGCGCCCGCGGTGCGGTTCATCGCGGCGAGCTGCGCGGCGAGGTCGAGGGTGGGCCGCGTGTCGAATTCCTTGTTCATCGCGGCATCCGAGATCGTGACCCCGCCCTGATCGTAGAACTTCTGCATCATCGCGACCGCTTCCTTGCGGTTGGCGTTGGCCCACCGCTGCGCGCGCAGGAAGACGGCGAGGAACTTGGCCACGTTCTGCGGCTTCTCCTTGGCGTAGTCGGCGCGCACGATCAGCGCGCCGGGAACGATGGCGCCGCCGTCCTTGCCCGAGCACAGGATCCTGGCGCCGGCCTTCTCTTCCAGCGTGTAGATGTTCGGGGCCCAGACGCCGACCAGCTCGGCGTTGTTCGACGACATCGCCGAAATGATCTCGGCCTGCCCCATGTTCTTCAGCGTCACGTCGGCCTTCTTGAGACCGTACTTGGCGAGGCACGACTGCACCGCGTAGTCGCCGGTCGAGTTGGCGGTCAGCAGGATCGTCTGGCCCTTCATCGACGCCGGGTTGGCCATGTACTGCGCCGCCTTGTCGCCGCGCACCAGCAGCGCATTGCCCTGCGACTCGTCGTTGGTGATGCCGATGGTGAGGAGATTGAAGCGCACGGCGCCCAGCACCGCGGGCACCGAGCCGGTGCCGCCCACGTCCCAGGACTTGGACGCCGACGCGGCGATCTGCGGCACGCCGGCGGGGAAGGTGCTGAAGGTGGGCTTCAGGCCCAGCTCGCCCCACCAGTTCTTCTCGGTGGCGATGTAGAACGGCAGCGCCCAGTACAGCGCCGGCTGGTAGCTGACCTTGATCTCCTCGGCCGCCTGCGCGTGCGCGCCGGTGACGGCAAAGGCGGCGATGGCGGCGACGAACAATTGCCTGGCTCGTTTCATGACGTGCTCCTCCGGTGGGTGTCAGTGCTCATCGGGCTGCTGCTGCTCGCGCAGCAATCTCCAGATCTGGGTGCGCATGTGGACGAACGATGCCTGGTCCATGACCTCCTCGATGCGCTCGAGGCGGTCCCAGTTCTCGCTGCGGCGGACGGTGCCGACATCGATGATCTCGCGAACGCGTCCCGGCCGGCGCGTCATCACCACCACACGATCGGCAAGGTACACCGCTTCCTCCACCGCGTGCGTGATGAACAGCACGGTGCGCGGATTCTTGCGGGCGAGGCGGACCAGCTCCTCCTGCATCACGGTGCGGGTCTGCGCATCGAGCGCGCCGAACGGCTCGTCCATCAGCAATACCGCGGGGTCGAGCGCGTAGGCGCGCGCGATCGCGACACGCTGCTGCATCCCGCCGGAGAGCTGGTGCGGGAAGGCGCTCTCGTATCCCTGCAGCGACATCAGGTCGATGAAGCGCTTGATGTGCTCGCCGCGTTCGGCCGCGGCCATCCCCTTGCACTTCAGGCCGAAGTCGATGTTCTCCCACACGCTCTTCCACGGGAACAGCGCGAACTGCTGGAACACGACCGCGCGCTCCGGCCCGGGGGCCGTCACCGCGACGCCGCCGACCTTGACCGTCCCGCTGCTCGGGAACTCGAGGCCGGCCACCATCCGCATGCACGTCGTCTTGCCGCAGCCCGACGGCCCGACGATCGCCACGAATTCCTCCTCGCGGATCGTGAGGTCGATGCCGTCGAGCGTGAGGAAGTCCTTGCCGTCGCGGGTGAACACGCGCTTGACGCCCTCGAACACGATCTCGCTCATGTGTGCACCCCTGGCACGGCGGCGGGAATGACGGCCCCCACGCTTGCGGCTGGCGCCGCGGCGCTGCCTCCCGAGGGGGAGCAGTTCGCGCCTTGGGGCGGCCCGGCGGCGCTCATCGCCCGCGTCTCCGGTTGATGGTGGCTTCCGCACGGCGCAGCAGCACGTCGATCAGGATGCCGACCAGGCCGATGGCGATCATCCCCGCCATCACGGTCGACGTGCTGATGTTGCTCTGCCCCTTGACCATGAGGTAGCCGATGCCGCTCGAGGCGACGATCAGCTCGGCGCCGACCAGCGATTGCCAGCCAAGTCCCGCGCTGATGCGCAAACCGGCCACGATCGACGGCACCGATGCCGGCAGCAGCACTTCGACGATGATGCGCCAGTTGGGCGCGCCCAGCGTCTGCGCCGCCTCGATGAAGCGGGGCTCGACGAACTTGGCCCCGCGGTACGCGTTGATCAGCGCCGGCGGGAACGCGCCCATGAAAATGATCAGCGTCGGCCCGCCGATGCCGGTGCCGAACCAGAGCGCGGCGAACGGCACCCAGGCGATCGGCGCGATGAAGCGGATGCCTTCGAACAGCGGGGACACGATCTGGTCGAGCCAGCGGAACCATCCCATCAGGAGGCCGAGCGGAACGCCGACCGCCGCGGCGAGGCCGAAGCCGAGCAGGTAGCGGAGCACGCTCGACCACAGGTGCTGCTGCAGCGTGAAGCCGACGAAGGGCTTCTGCGTCAGTTCGACGATGCGGTCGACAACGGCCCAGGGGGTCGGCAGGAATTGCGCCGGCACCGCACCGCTCACCGCCACCGCTGTCCAGACGCCGAAGAGGCTCGCGAATCCCGCCGCCGAAAGCAGCCAGAATTCCTTCGTCGGAAGCGCGCGGGGGTCGTTCATGCTAGTGCCCGCGCCACGGCATCGCGCGCTTTTCGGCGAGACCCAGGAGCCAGGTCATCACGCCCCCGCACACGCCGACGAAGATCATGCCCACCAGGATCATCGCCGGGAAGATGTCCTGCGCCGCGGCGTTGAGCACCTGTCCCAATCCGTACAGCGCGCCGACGAGTTCGGCCGCGACCAGCGTCGTCCACGACGCCTGCAGCGACAGGCGCAGCCCGGTGAAGATGTGGGGCAGCGCGCCCGGGACGAGCACTTCGCGGATGAAGGTCCAGCGCTTCACACCGAGCATCGCGGAGGCTTCGACGAGGTAGGGCTCCATCGCGCGCACGCCGGTGTAGGTGTTGATCACCGAGGGCACGAAGGCGGCGACGAAGATGACCATGATCTTGGCAGCGTCGCCTAGCCCGAGCCACACGATCGCGAGCGGGATCCACGCCAGCGGCGGGATAGGGCGGAGCAACAGGAAGATCGGGTTGGTGAATGCTTCCGCGCGCTTCGACCAGCCCATGGCCAGCCCGAGTGGAACGCCGACCGCCACCGCGACGAGAAAGCCCATCAGGACCAACGTGCAGCTCTGCAGGATATGCTGCCAGAGCTTCGCGTCGGCGTACCCCTGCAGGTTGATCTGCGCCAGTGCCGACCACACCTCGGCCGGGGAGGCGAAGCGGGCCGGGGCAATCACGCCGGTCAGCGTCGTCAGCACGTACCAAAGGACGAGCACCATCGCCAACGTCGCAATGGCCATGTGCGTGCGCCCGAGATGAAGACGTGCCGCCATTTCTCCTCCTGCGCTCTGCCCTTGCCGGGTCTCGTCAGGCGCTTTCGTACAGCCGCGTCAGCACGAACTCCCGGTGCCCCAGTGCCTCGGCAGCGGTGAGCCGGCCGTTCGCCGTGCGGAACATGCACTCGAGCAGCGCGTCGCCGGCCTGGTCGGGCGTCATCTCGCGGCGCAGGAGCCCGGAGACATCGACGTCGACGTGCTCGCTCATCAGCTTCACCGTGCGCGGATTGGCGCACAGCTTGATCACCGGCAGGATCGGGTTGCCGATGACGTTGCCCTGGCCCGTGGGAAAGAAATGCACGGTGTACCCGGCCGCCGCGACCAGCGTCACCATCTCGGCCGCGGCCGACGACGAGTCCATGAACCACAGCCCCGGGCCGGTCGGCGCCTCGGCCTTGTCGAGCACGCCATCGACGGCGCACTTGCGGCCGATCTTCTGGATGTTGCCGAGCGCCTTTTCCTCGATGGTGGTGAGGCCGCCGGCGATGTTGCCCTTGGTCGGCTGCGAATCCGAGAGGTCGCTCGTCTTGTGACGGTCGATGATCTGCTGGTAGCGGTCGAACATGAACTGGAACTTCTTGCGCACCTCGTCGGTGCGGCAGCGCGCGGCGACGAGATGCTCGCCGCCGGTCAGTTCCGTCGTCTCGCCGAAGACCAGCGTCACGCCGTGCGGGTACAGCTTGTCGAAGGCGTTGCCGACGGTGGGATTGGAGCCGCAGCCGGACGTGGTGTCGGACTCGCCACACTTGGTCGAGACCCACAGGTCCTTGAGCGGGCGCTCCTCGCGGCGCAGTTCGCTCGCCCACTGCACGTACTCCTTCGCCTTTTTCGACGCGCGCATGATGGTGTCGTGGTCGCCGTGACCCTCGATGCCGAAGGCGGCGACGGGCTTGCCGGTGGCGGCAATGCCGTCGGCGACCTTCTGCGCCCAGCCGTCCTCGATGCCGATCACGACCACCCCGGCGACGTTGGGGTTCGACCCGGTGCCGATCAGCGTGCGGAAGTGCAGGTCGAGGTCGGCGCCGAACTGCAGCCGCCCGTAGGGGTGCGGCAGCGCGAGCGTGCCCTTGATGTTGTTCTCCACCGCCTGCACCGCGGCGTTGGACAGGTCGTCGACCGGCAGGATGACGACGTGGTTGCGCACGCCGATGCGGCCGTTCTCGCGCTTGTAGCCCCAGAAACTCGCTTTGCTCAGATCCATGGATTCTTCCCGGTGAAACCGCGGAGGGATGCCAATCGACGAACCCAGCGCCGATCGGCGCCGGTCCGCGGCTGGCGACCTTACCAGCGCTTGGTCTTGATGTTGTGGACGTGGGCGTGCTCGCCCACCGCGATGGCCGCCACGACGCGGCCGATGTCAACACCGTACTTGATCACGGTGGCGTCCCTGGCGAGCGCCTTGATGGCGAGCTTGTGGCCGATCGGGATGTCGGATTTCGCCGTCACCGCCAGTTCCTTGTCCTGATCCATGATCCAGCCGGCGAGCGTGTCGCCGGACTTGACGCCCTCGACCACCACCACGCCGACCGAATCGCCCTCGTCGTGCACCACGAAATGAATCATTGCCTGCTCCTCGACTGACCGAATCGAGGCCGAGTCTAGGCGCGACGGCAAGCCTATTCAACCAGATGAGTTGAATGATAGGCTCCGGCATGCCCAGCCGTTCGCCACTCGACGCCGGTGCCGGCCGCCCGCTCTACGAACAGCTGCGCGGGCCCCTGCTCGAAGGCATTTCACAAGGCCGCTGGAAGGCCGGCGAGCCCATTCCCACCGAGGCGGCGCTCGCCGCCGAGTACGCGGTCAGCATCGGCACCGTGCGCAAGGCGGTGGATGCCCTGGTCGCGGGCGGCGTGCTGGTGCGCATGCAGGGGAAGGGCACGTTCGTCGCCTCGCACAACGCGCGCCGGATGATGTTCCACTTCTTCCACATCGTGCCGCGCGAACGCGACAAGACGTATCCCGAGGTGCGCACGCTGGAATTCCGGCGCGATCGCGCCGACGCCGAGGCCGCGCGGGCGCTCGCCATCCCGCGCGACGAACGCGTGATCCGCATCCGGAACCTGCTGACGCTGGCGGGAACGCCGGTGATCCTCGATCACATCACGCTGCCGGCGGAGCTCTTTCCCGGCCTTTCGGAAAAGATCTTCACGTCGCGCGACAACACGATCTACCACCTCTACCAGAGCCGCTACGGGATCAACGTGCTGCGCACCGATGAACGGCTGCGCGCGGTGCCGGCCGCGGCGGCGCAGGCGGGCATCCTCGGCGTGGCACCGGGCAGCCCGCTGCTCGAGATCCGCCGCGTCGCAGTGAGCTTCCGCGACCGTCCGGTCGAGTGGCGCATTTCAGCGGTGAACACCTCGGCGCACGACTACCACAACAGATTCGGCAAGGGCGAGGCGCCGTAGGGCGGTGAACCACCCGGCCGCTCGACTGTTGGCGGCGGCCGCTTCGTGCTGCGCAACGCGCGAAACCGCGTTCGATCCCTCTACGCGTACGACGGATAGTGCGGGTCGTACATCTGCTGCTCGACATGCTCGAGCAGATTCGCCGGCCGCGGCCTGGACACCAGCCCGCGCTGGTAGGCGACCTCGGCGACGGCCACCGCGATGCGCGCCGACACCGCGCGGATACTGGCCAGCGGCGGATACAGGCTGCCCTGCTCGAGGTCCGCGGGAGTGACCTGCGCGGCCAGCGTGTTGGCGGCCGCGAGAAACATTTCCTCCGTGATGCGGGTGGCGCCGCACGCGATTGCGCCGAGTCCGACGCCCGGAAAGATGTACGAGTTGTTGCCTTGCCGCGGCACGAGTGTCTTGCCGCCCACCGGAACCGGCGCAAACGGGCTGCCGCAGGCAAACAGCGCGCGCCCATCGGTTCCCTGATAGGCCTGTTCCGCGGTGCACTCCGCTTTCGATGTCGGATTGGACAGCGCGAATATGATCGGCCGCACGTTGCAATCGGTCATCGCGCGCAGCACTTCCGGCGTGAAGGTGCCGCCGACCGCGGCGACGCCGATGATGGCGGTCGGCTTCAGCGCCTTCACGGCCGAGAGGAAATCGCCGACGGGTGCGTGCTCGTGGGCGTAGGGCAGCTTTTGTGCCGCGAGATCCCTGCGTGACTTGACGACCAGACCCTTCGAGTCGACCAGCCAGAGTTTCTTCCGCGCGTCCGCGGGATCCACACCCTTGGCCGCCATTGCGGCGACGGCCAGGTCGGCGATCCCGGTGGCGGCTTCGCCGGCGCCGAGGAACAGGAGCTTCTGATCGGCCAGCGTGCCCCCATTGATGCGCAGCGCGGACAGGATGCCCGCCACCGCCACGGCCGCGGTGCCCTGGATGTCGTCATTGAACGTGCAGATGCGGTCGCGATACTTTGCCAGCAGGCGGAACGCGTTGTGGTTGGCGAAATCCTCGAACTGGATGATCACGCCCGGGAAAACCTCGCAGGCGGCGGTGATGAACTCCTCGATCAGCTCGTCGTACGCGGGGCCGGTGACCCGCCGGCGGCGCAGGCCGACGTAGTAGGGGTCGTTGAGCAGCGTTTCGTTGTTGGTGCCCATGTCGAGCGTCACCGGCAGGCAGATCGCGGGATCGACCCCCGCGCAGGCGGTGTAGAGCGACAGCTTGCCGACCGGGATCCCCATGCCGTTGGCGCCCTGGTCGCCGAGTCCGAGGATGCGCTCGCCGTCGGTGACGACGATGATGCCGGCCTTGAGCGGCCAGTTGCGCAGGATGTCGGCGATCCGCCCGCGGTCGTTGATCCCGATGAACATGCCGCGCGGCCGCTGGAAGATGTGCCCGAAGCGCTGGCACGCGAGGCCCACCGTGGGGGTGTAGATGAGCGGCTGGATCTCGTCGACGTTGTCGCAGACCACGCGGAAGAACAGGGCTTCGTTGCGGTCGTGCAGCGCATTCAGGGCGACGAACTTCTCCAGCGGATCGGAGAGCTTGCGCATATTCTCCAGGACGCGGGCGACCTGCTCGTCCTGCGTGTGCACGTGCGGCGGGAGCAGGCCGCGCAGGCCCAGCGCATCGCGCTCGCTTTCGGTAAAGGCGGTGCCCTTGTTGCGCAGGGGGTCGTGCAGCAGGCGCACGCCGCGCGCCATGGTGTGCCGGTTTTCGTTCATGAGCGTCCTCCGTTGAGCATCGGCCTCCTATTTAGCGGCATTGGCGAGAGTGCTGTTTGACGTGGATCAGACCGGGGCAATTCATCGCGGCGTCTGGTGCCGGCGCACCGGGTGCTCTTCGCCGCGCTGGCGCAGGCGATCGCCGACCGGGCGGAACAACGCGCTGCCGCGGGCCGCGGGCCGACACAATAATTTGACATTGCTCAATAGGGGCAGCGGCGCTTTCGCGGAGAGTGCGAAGGAGACGCCCCTTCCTCCTCTTGGGGACGCCTCCTCGCCCACTCGCCGAACAGAAGTTCTGCGGGTGGGTGTTTTTTTTGGTTCTTCGCCGTTGTTTGCGTCGAACAGCGAGCATTTGAGGCTGGACAACCCGGCGTTCAGGACGACAATCGCGTCGGCCCCGTCAGTCAGCCCGCCGCCTTGCTGCCGGCCTCGCGCCGCGCCCTCGCCACCAGCACGGCGACGGCGCACGACGCGAGGCGGCACATCACCGAATCGGCGCGGCTCGTCAGGATGATCGGCACCCGGGCGCCCAGCACGATGCCGGCGGCATCGGCGCCGGCGAGGAACGACAGGCTCTTCGCCAGCATGTTGCCGGCCTCGAGGTCCGGCACGACCAGAACGTTGGCGCGCCCGGCGACGTCCGATTTGATGTGCTTGATCGCTTTCGACTCGAGACTGATCGCGTTGTCGAGCGCCAGCGGTCCGTCGAGGATCCCTCCGGTGATCTGGCCGCGATCCGCCATCTTGCACAGCGCCGCGGCCTCCACCGTCGACGGTATGTTCGGATTGACCGTTTCCGCCGCCGACAGGATGGCCACCCGCACTTCGGCGAAATTGAGCGCGTGCGCGAGGTCGATCGCGTTCTGGACGATGTCGACCTTGTCGGCCAGCGTCGGCGCGATGTTGACCGCCGCATCGGTGACGATCAGCGTTTCCGGATAGGTCGGCACGTCCATCACGAAGCAATGGCTGATCCGGCGCGCCGTGCGCAGGCCGGTGTGGCGGCTGACCACGGCGGCCATCAGTTCGTCGGTGTGCAGGCTCCCCTTCATCAGCGCTTCGGCCTTGCCTTCGCGCACCAGCTGGACGGCCAGTTCCGCGGAGGCGTGGCTGTGCGGCGCATCGACGATCGGGAGCCCGGCGATGGCAATGCCGTACTGCTTCGCCACCGCTTCGATCCGCAACCGCGGGCCGACGAGGATCGGCGCGATGAGTCCGAGACGTGCCGCATCGACCGCGCCGCGCAGCGAACTTTCGTCGCATGGGTGGGCAACGGCGGTTGGCGTCGGCGCCAGCGCCTGGCAGAAGTCGAGGAGGCGCTGGTACTTGTCGTGGGGTCGGTCCATTGCCAATCTCCGTGCGTGCAGGGTGCCGGCTACTGCCGCGCGGTCGGTGGCCTGGCCGCAAATTCCGGGACAACCTGAATACGGCGGAGTGCCACAGGCGGCGGCCAAGTCTGCCGGCACGCAACTTGCTATACAACTTGGTATTATTGCATGGCGTTCGCGGCATCCCGTCTCCCGGCAATCGGGCAGGCGCGCCGACGAACTTTCCGGTCGGCCCCCTGGCCGGCCGATGAATCGAACTGCATGACGTGGGAGCAGGGCTTGAAACTGATCTGGAAATTCAATCTGGTACTGACGGGAATGTTTCTCATCGGCTTCGTGGTGGCCGGCTACGTCTCGCACGGCATGCTGCAGGCCAACGCGCGCGAGGAAGTGCTGGAGCATGCGCGGCTCATGATGGAGGCCGCCCTTGCCGCGCGCACCTACACCAATACCCAGGTGAAGCCGCTGCTCGAGGCGCAACTCGGCAGCACCTTCCTGCCGCAGTCCGTGCCGGCCTATGCCGCCACCGAGCAGTTCAACGACATCCGCAAGACGCACACGGGTTTTGCCTACAAGGAGGCGACGCTCAATCCGACCAATCCGCGGGACCGCGCGACCGACTGGGAGGCTGACCTGATACAGATCTTCCGCCAGGCGCCGGACACGCCCGAGGTGGTGGGCGAGCGGGATACGCCATCGGGTCGGGCGCTCTATCTCGCCCGCCCGATCCAGGTCAAGAGTGCGGCGTGCCTGCCCTGTCACAGCACGCCCGACGCCGCGCCGAAATCGATGATCGCTCTCTACGGCACGGCCAACGGCTTCGGCTGGAAGCTGAACGAGGTGATCGGCGCGCAGGTGGTGTCGATTCCCCTGCCGATACCGATCGCGCGAGCGGATGCGACGTTTCGGACGTTCATGCTGGCACTTGCCGGGATCTTCGCCGCCACCATGGCGATGCTCAACGTGATGCTGCATACCATCGTGATCAAGCGGGTCACGAATCTGGCCGCGATTGCGGACCAGATGAGCCTCGGCAACCTCGACGCCGGCGAGTTTCGTTCGAACAGCAGGGACGAGATCGGCACCCTGACGGAAGCGTTGGGCCGGATGAAGACCAGCATGGTCCAGGCGCTGAAGATGCTCGAGGAGTGATGGGCAAGCTCACCGCCTCCCGTCTGCACTTCGTTCCCGCTTCGCAACCGTGAACATCCCGGAGCGACTCGGCAAGTACGAGATCACGGCCGTCCTGGGCAAGGGTGCGATGGGGGTCGTTTACAAGGGTTTCGATCCGCAGATCGAGCGCGTGGTCGCGCTGAAGACGGTGCGCAAGGACATCCTGGATCCGGACCTTGCCGCGCAGTTCATGGCGCGCTTCAGGAACGAGGCGAAGGCGGTCGGCAGGCTGCACCACCCGAACATCGTCGACATCTACGAATTCGGCGAGGAGGATTCCGTCGCCTTCATCGCGATGGAATACGTCGATGGCACCGGGCTCGGCGAACACCTCAACCGGACCACGCAGTTCGGTCTTGCGCAGATTGCCGGGATCATGGAGCAGCTGCTGCTGGCGCTGGGCTATGCGCATGAACGCGGCGTGATCCACCGCGACATCAAGCCGGCCAATCTGATCCTGACCGTGGGCGGCGAACTCAAGCTCGCCGATTTCGGCATCGCCCGCATCGACACATCCGAGCTGACGATGGCGGGATCCGTTCTCGGCACGCCCTCGTACATGTCGCCCGAGCAGTTCACGGGCGAGCCGATCGACCATCGGTCGGACCTCTTCAGCGCGGGTGTGGTGTTGTACGAGTTGCTCACCTGCCAGAAACCTTTTACCGGCTCGATGGACACGATCATGTACAAGATCTGCCACGAAGAGCCGCGCCCGCCCTCGACGGTGGCGGAGGGCCGGTTCCCGCCGGCGATCGACGCGCTGCTCGCCAGGGCGCTCGCGAAGATGCCTGACGCCCGTTTTCGCAACGCGGAGGAATTCCGCGAGGCGCTGCTGCGGGCCGCGGGCGGGACGGTATCGGCCGATGCGTCGACCGAGGCCACGGTGGTGGCCGGTCCTGCGCGCGTCTCCCCGCCGGCACGCGCCCGCCCGGCATGGGACGACGCCGCGCTGGGGCTGGCGGAGAAACGGCTCGCCCGTTTCGTCGGACCGCTGGCCCGGGTGTACGTGCGCAAGGCGGCCGCGCAAGCCGCCGATGTCGCCGAACTCTATTCGCTCCTGGCCGCGAACATCGGCGATCCGCAGGAGCGGCGGCAGTTCGTCGCGGACGCGCCGGTCGCCGAGTCCGGAGCAACCGGGCCGCAAGCGGACCGGCACGCCGGCGCGCAATCGAACGGGCAAGCCGGCACGCCAGACGGCGCGGGCGGCAGCCCGGCATCCCCGTCGCAGCCGGAGCCCGCGGGCGGTACCGGCTCGGGCGTGCCTGGGCGCGCGACGCCGATGGAACAGCCCTTCATCGACGCCACCACGGCACGACTTGCCGTTTTCCTGGGACCGATCGCCCGGATCGTGGCGAAGAAGGCGGCGGCGCGCGCCGGGACCCAGGAGGAATTCGTGCGCATCGTCGCCGGCTATATCGGGACGCAGGACCGGCAAGCCTTTCTGCGCCAAATGGGAATGGACCGCGAGTAGGGCGGCACTAGTTGGTCTGCATTGCCTGCCACTGCGCGAGGAACTCGGTCCGCTTGTCCTGCGCCTCCTTGTCGTCGACCGGGAAGACCTTGATGCTTTTCAGGTCCGGCAGCGCGACATGTTTGCTGACGTCGATGTCGTTGCGACTGGGGCGCCGGAACGCCGACTCGAGCAAGGCGATCTGCGTCTCCTTTGCCAGCAGCATGTCATAGAGCCTGCGCGCTGCCGCGGCGTTGGGCGCATTCTTCACCAGCACGACGCTTTCCTCGGTGACGAACGTGCCGTCGGTCGGATAGACCAGCCTGATCTCCTTCTGTCCGCCCGCGACATACGCGTAGGCATTCGATTCGAAGGTCAGGCCGATCGCGTATTCCCCCTGCGCCACGGCCTTCAGCACGGCGCTGGCGTTGCGCGAAACGACGACGCTCCTGGCCAAGGTCTTCAGCCCTTCCGGCCCCAGCAGCTTGCCGAGTCCCCAGAGGATCGTATAGGCGGTGGACGAGCCGCTCGGATCGGCGACGATGATCTTGCCCTTCCAGCGCGGATCGAGCAGATCTTTCCAGGTCCTGGGTTCGGGCAACCCCCCCAGCTGGTTCCGGTTGACCATCATCACCGCGACGTGGATGTTGCAGGCCGTCCACAGCTTGCCGGCTTCCTGCAGCTCCCTGGGAATGGCCTTGGCTTCGGGCGATTCGTAGGGGGTGTAGTACGCCTTGAAGGCCCCCAGCGTGTTCGGGCTGGAGCTCCAGAACACATCCGCCTGCGGCGCGGCGGCTTCGGCTTCTATCCGCTTCAGCATCGTGGCGCTGCCGCCGGTCACGGTGCCGATCTTGACCTGGGGCAATTGCTTGCGGGCGACGTCGATCACCGTCTGCACGGCTTCCGCGTTGTTCGACGTGTAGACGACGACGTTGCCGCCCGGCTGCTGGGCGTGACCGGCACTGGCGAAGGCGAGACCGGCGCTGATGAGCACGATGGACCGCGCGATTCGTTTCGACATGATGGCACTTGCTCCTTGTGGTTTGGCTGGCGGATGCACTGCGTCGCCGTCGGGCTGCCGCCGCGCGCCCGTGCGGGAGGCATGTCGTCCGGCGTCCGGACGCCGCTATTTCGCGGCGAACAGTTCGAGCTTGAACACCTTGACCGCAAGCACGATGGGCACGAGGATCATGACCACCAGCGCCAGGCCGTACGCCGAGGCGCGGCCGTTGAGGCCGGTATCGATCAGCCGGAAAATCTGGATCGGCACGGTCTCGCGTCCGGCCGAATAGACGACGACCGAAGCGCTCAGCTCGGACACCGTGGTGGTCCACGTCAACACCGCCGCAGCACCGATCGCGGGTGCCATCAGCGGCAGGATCACCTTGCGGAACGACGCGAACGGGGGGACGCCCAGACTGATCGAAGCCTCTTCGATCGACGGCGGGATGTTGTAGAGGGTCGACGACGCATTCCTGACGCCGAAGGGCAGCCGGCGAACGACATAGGCGGCGACGATGATGGCGGCGGTGCCGGTCATCGCCAGCCATCCGGTATTGAACGTCATCACCAGTCCGATACCCAGCACCGTTCCCGAGATCGCCATCGGCAGCATGATCAGGTAGTCGATGGCCGGAGTCAGCGCGTTGCGCTTCTTCACCACCAGATAGCTGGCCACCACGCTGAACATGATGCCGATCAGCGTCGCGGTCGCCGCGTAGATCATGGTATTGACGATGGGGTCGGGCGCGTTGACGAAAACACGCTCGACGCTGGCCAGCGAAAACTGCCCCCAGTACATCACCGGGCCGCGCGTGAGCGTGAAGGCGCCGACGACCACCGTGAACAGCGGCAGCACCGACACGATGACGATCGCGAACGCGGCCGCCGCCAGCGCGACGGCCGGAATCCCCTGCAGGCGGGTGGCGCGCGCGCCGCGGCCCTGGGTAACCTCGTAGCGCTTGCGCGCGATGATCGAGCGCTGCACGAACAGCACGACGGCGACGATGCCGATCGACGCGCTGGCCAGCGTGCTCTGCATGACCGGGTCGGCGCCGACCTCGGATACGAAACTGAGGTACGTGAGCACCGACAGCAGCTGGACCTTGTGTCCCAGGATCGTCGCCACGGCGAAGTTTCCCACCACCAGCGTGAATACCAGCAGCGACGTGGCCAGGATCGCCGGCATCACCACGGGCACCATGACCAGCAGCCGTGACTTCCCGGGCGACGTGCCCAGGCTCTGCGCGGCCTCTTCCAGCTGCGCGTCGAAGCCGCGTATCGCCGCCAGCGTGCCGATGTAGACATACGTGTAGTAGATGAACGTCATCACGATGATCAGCCCGGGCCAGCCGTAGAAGCTCGGCAGCGGAATGCCTATCGATTCCAGCGAGCGGGTGATGAGCCCGTTGTTGCCCAGCATCATCAGCCAGGTCTGGGCGGCAATCACCTCCGGCACGATCAGCGTCGTGAGCGGCAGCATCGCGATCAGCCACTTGAACGGAAATTCGAACCGGGACGTCAGATACGCGAGCGATACGCCGACGATGGTGGAGGCGGTGGTTACGGCGGCGCCGAGCAGCAGCGTGTTGAACAGGGCTTCCCGGTACTTGCGCTCGGCGAAGAAGGTTGCCCAGCCGCTCTGGTTCGTTCCCTTCGCGGTGGCGACGCTGGCCAGCAACAGGTTGACGAGCGGCCAGAGCAGGAACACGAGCAGCAACGCCAGCACCGCGCAGGAGAGAACAAACCAGATCGAGCGCATCTGGCGCGGGATCATCGCGTGACCACGACCGACGTGCGTTGATCGAACAGCACGCCGACGGCCTGCCCTTCGGCGCAGGCGTCCTTCGACGGGCCGTGGAGGTCGACGGCGATCACGCGGCCGGTGGGCAGCGCGACGCGGTAGCTGGTCTTGAACCCGAGATAGCGTTTGCGCAGAATCGTTCCCGGCAAGGCATTGGCCGCTGCAGCCTCGTTCGCGCAGAAGTGCAGGTCCTCGGGACGCGCTGCAAGCATCGCCCTGCCGGCCGGCAACGCACGGCCGGCGAAGGCGACGAGCTCGCGTCCTTCGACGTTGATCCGCACCTGATCGGGCAACTCGGCGGGCCCCAGAACATCGATTTCGAGCAGGTTTGCGGCACCGATGAAATCGGCCACGAAGGCGGTCGCCGGCGCCGCGTAGAGGGGCTCCGGCGTGCCGGTCTGCTCGATGCAGCCCTTGTTCATCACGGCGATCTGGTCCGACAACGCGAGAGCCTCTTCCTGATCGTGGGTGACGAAAACGGTCGTGATGCCGATTTCGCGCTGCAGATCCGAAATGGATTCCCTGATCTGCACGCGCAGCTTGGCGTCGAGGTTGGACAGCGGCTCGTCCATCAGCAGCACTTGCGGCTCGATGACCAGCGCCCGGGCCAGGGCCACGCGCTGGCGCTGGCCCCCTGACAGAGCCGCCGGATAGCGCGCCTCGAGGCCGCTCATGCCTACGCGCTCCAGGTACTCGCCCACTCTGGCCTTGATCGCGTCGGCGGCAACCTTGCGGGCGCGCAGCCCGTAGGCCACGTTGTCGAATACGGTCTTGTCGGGAAACAGCGCGTAGTCCTGGAACACCATGCCGATCCCGCGCTTGTGCGCCGGGACGTGGGTCATGTCCCGGTCGTCGAAGCGCAAGGCGCCGGCATCCGGCTGGATGAAGCCGGCGATCGTCCGCAACAAGGTCGTCTTGCCACAGCCGCTCGGTCCCAGCAGCGTGAAAAAGGCGCCTTGCGGTATCTCCAGCGACAGCCCCTCGATCACGCGGACGCCGCCAAACGAAACACCCAGGCCTTCGATCGTGATGCGGGTCATGTCGAGCGCCCCGCCGAATGCTGTGCATCGTCCTGCAGCAGCCGCAGCGCGTCGGCGTGGCGCCGGGGGTCGCCCGCGGCGATGAGGGAGCTCCCGGAGTGGATCGTCAGCGGCCGGCCTTCCCAGTCGGAGATGGCGCCGCCGGCGCCCTCGATCACCGGCACCAGCGCGCAGTAATCCACCTCGCGATGCCCGCCGCTGTCGATGCTGAGGTCGATCTGCCCGCTGGCCAGGCTCGCGTAGGCGTAGCAGCTTGCGCCATAGATCCGCCATCGGGTTGCCGCGCGCACGCGCTCGAACCCCATCCGCTGCGCGGGGCCGATGGTCTCCGGATTGCTGCACGACATCAACGCATCCGCCAGGCGCTCGCAGGTGCGCGTGGCGATCGGCTGGCCATTCAGCGTCGACGGCCGGCCGGCCGCTCCGGTCCAGCGTTCGCCGGTGATCGGATGGTCGATGATGCCGATGACCGGACGGCCCTCGTGGGCGAGGCTGATCAGGGTGCCGTAGACGGGGACGCCCGCGATGAACTGCTTGGTGCCGTCGATGGGGTCGATGACCCACAGGAATTCCGCATCGACGGCGTCCGGCGCGAATTCCTCGCCCAGGATGCCGTGGTGCGGCAACGCCGCCTTGATGAGCTCGCGCATGCGCGCCTCGATGCGGCGGTCCACCTCGGTCACGGGACTCGAGTCGGCCTTGGTGTCGAAACGGCTCGCCGTGCCCCGGGCGGCTTGCCGGTGCTCGCGGAGCATGCGGCCCGTTTCGTCGGCGATCCGCTCGGCGAACCGGAGAAAGACCTGCAGATCGGATGCGGGCAACACTTGCGCTCCTGACCAATCGGCCATGGGTCCCATGGCCGGCAATCCGGATTCTAGCCGCCATTGCCCGACGGCGCCGTTCGGCAGGCTTCGCTGCGGCCGAATCGACCGCGGCCGCAGGTGGCGCCCTTGAACACTCCCCTTGACGTTTATGAGATATCAGTGATATCTTATAGGTATGACACCGGTACTTCGCATCCAGCGCACACGCAACTTGCCGTTGCGGGATCAGGTCGTCGCGATCCTGCGCGACGCCATCCTCACCTGCCGGCTCGAGCCCGGTGCCGTGCTCAACGAGCGCGAACTGGCGGAACAGCTGGGCGTGAGCAAGACGCCGGTCCGCGAGGCGCTGTCGCTGCTCAATCACGAAGGCCTCGTCCAGATCCTGCCGCGCCAGGCCTATGTCGTGACCCCGATCACCATTCGCGACGTGCACGAATCCTTCGACCTGCGCGTGATCCTCGAAGGCGCTGCCGCGGAACTGGCGGCGGCGCGCATCACCGATGCCGAACTGGCGGCGCTCGACGCGGTCGTCGCCGGCGAAGCCGACAGCGAGGCGGTAGCCGAGACGCTCGATCGCAATGTCAGTTTCCATTCGCTGATCGCCCGGGCTTCTGGCAACGAACGCCTGACGGCGCTGATCGAGAGGCTGCTGGGCGAGATGCCCCGGCTGATCAGCGTCGGCTACATCATGGGCGAGCACGAGCACGTGATGAGCGCGCTGCGCGAACGCAACCCGGTCCGGGCAAGGGACGCGATGCGCGCGCACATCCTGACCGTCAAGGACAAGGCGCTGGGTGCCGCCGCATCCGGAGCACCCCGGATTGGCGCAGTGCGGGCGGCCCTGGCGCCGGTGCGGCGCCCACGGGCGCGGCCCGCTCGAAAGTGATGGCTGCCCTGCCGCGGGCGGGGTCCGATGATCAACCAAGGAGGCAACCAGTGAAACCTGATTGGAGTGGCGTGTTTCCGGCAGTGACGACGCAGTTTCGCGAAGATCTATCGCTCGACATCGACGCCACCGCGCGCGTCATGGAGAGCCTGATCCGCGACGGCGTGTCGGGCCTCATCGTCTGCGGCACGGTCGGCGAGAACTGTTCGCTCGACAAGGCCGAGAAGATCGCGGTGATGGAGGCGGGAAAGGCGGTCGCGCGAGGGCGCGTCCCAGTCATCAGCGGCATCGCCGAATTCACGTCGGCGTTTGCCATCGACATGGCGAAAGAGGCGGCGCGCATCGGCCTCGACGGCGTGATGGTGATGCCGGCGCTGGTCTATTCGTCGAAACCGCACGAGACCGCCGCGCATTTCCGCAGCGTCGCCGGCGCGACCGACCTGCCGGTGATGGTCTACAACAATCCGCCGATCTACAAGAACGACGTCACGCCGGAGATCCTGGCCTCGCTCGCCGATTGCGAGACGATCGTCTGCTTCAAGGAGTCCTCCGGCGACACCCGGCGCTTCACCGATCTCCACAACATGGTCGGCGATCGCTTCGTGCTGTTCGCCGGGCTCGACGACGTCGTGGTCGAGAGCATCATGGTCGGCGCGGTGGGCTGGGTCTCCGGCCTGTCGAACGCCTTTCCGCGCGAAGGCGAGACGCTGTTCCGGCTCGCCCGCGCGGGCCGGTATGCCGAAGCGATGAGCCTTTATCGCTGGTTCATGCCGCTGCTGCATCTCGACGCGCGGCCGGACCTCGTCCAGTGCATCAAGCTGTGCGAGCACCTCATGGGCCGCGGCACCCATCGCACCCGCCCGCCGCGGCTGGCGCTCAATCCGCAGGAAACGGCTGAAATCGAAGCCATCATGAAGACCGCGCTGGCCACGCGGCCCAAGCTGCCCGACGTCGGTCTGAAGCAAGCGGCATGACGGTGGCGCGGGCGTTGCCTCGCCGGCAGCGCCCGTGCCGCTGAACACAGAAGACAAACCTGCCCGCAGGGCCTCGGCCCGCGGCAAAACAGTGGAGAGGGAAATGAAGAAATCGTTACTGGCCGTCCTGGGATTCTGCGCCGCGCTGCTCGCCGCCGCGCCGGCGGTCCACGCCCAAACCAAGTGGCGGATGCCCGCCGCCGTGCCGGAAGGCTCGTTTTTCTACGAGACCTTCATGAAAAAATTCGCCGAGAACGTCAAGCTGCTGACCGACGGCAAGGTCGTGATCGAGCCCTACGGCGCCGGCGTGCTGGCGCCGGCGTTCAAGGTCTATGAAGCCGTCATCGACGGCACCGTGGAAGCCGGGCACACCACGCCGTCCTATCTCGTCAACCAGGACCCGACGAATGCGATCTTCGCCGACTATCCGGGCGGCATGTCGCCCGAGGCGACGGTGGCGTGGCTCTACGAGGGCGGCGGCGAGAAGATGCTGAAGGACTTCCGTCGCGACAAGATGAAGCTGCACACGATGGTCGTCGGCGTCGGGTCGTCGGAAATCCTCGCCCATTCGAACAAGCCGATCCGGACCAAGGAAGATTTCAAGGGCCTCAAGTACCGCACGTCCGGTGCCTTCGCCGAGGTGCTGAAGGAACTCGGCGCGGTGCCGACCGTGGTGCCGCCGGCGGAGATCTACACGCTGCTGGAGCGCAAGGGCGTCGATGCCATCGAATGGGCCACGCCGGGCTCGAATCTGTCCGAAGGCTTCCACAAGGTCGCCAAGTACATCGTGCTGCCCGGCATCCACCAGCCGTCGTTCGTCTGGGAAGTGGTGCTGAAGCAGGAGACCTGGGACAAGCTGCCGAAGGACCTGCAGGCCAAGGTCGAGGCGGCCGCCAAGCTGACCACGCTCGAAGCGCTGCCGAAGTTCCAGTACGCCGACGCCAAGGCCCTCGATCTGTACCGCGCCAGCGGCAACGAGATCATCGTCCTCGCGCCGTCGGTGGTGAACGACATCCGCACGCTCGGCACCAACTGGGCGAAGAAGACGGCCGCCGAGCGCAAGGCCAAGGGCGACGACACGATGGACAAGGTGCTTGCGTCCTACCTCGGCTACCAGTCGCTGTGGTCGAAGAACTCGGTCTACATGATTCGCGACTGACGCCGCGGGCACCACGGGCGGGGGCCCTCGCGCCCCGGCCCGT